>Ga0208987_1000228_pt1 | contig 9791 bp, 8 predicted proteins | sample MedBloCARef_O2_FD_187845 | JGI IMG/M metagenome (GOLD analysis project Ga0208987, IMG submission 187845) | Forest soil microbial communities from El Dorado National Forest, California, USA - Mediterranean Blodgett CA Ref_O2 (SPAdes) (version 2) | ecosystem: Environmental > Terrestrial > Soil >... | reverse complement strand
CCCGCCGCAGCGCCGCCTGCTCGTCGGCGAGCTGTCCGAGCGCCTCGCGTGACTCGGCATTGCCGATCGCAATGGCAAGCAGCCTGGTGAAACTGGCCAGACGAGCCGCGGTGTCGCCGGGCAGCGGGTCGGGCTCCTTGGTGGAAACCACCAACGTTCCCCACATGCGTCCCGCAACGATGATCGGGACGCCGACCGTCGAACGAATCCCCATGCGACGGGCGGCGTCCGCGAGCTGACCGTCCAGCTGCGAGTAGTCGTCGATGCGGGCCGCCCCGGAATTCGTCCGCACCAGCGCAACCACGTTGCTGCCGTCCAGTGACCACCGCTTGCCGACGTGAAACACCGAATCCTCCGACGGAAAGCTGGCGCACTCCGTTGCCGTGCCGTCGACCTCGTAGCGCGCAACGATCAGGAGCGGGACGTTGACGACGCGGGCGACCTCCTCGGCCACAACGGCGAACAGATCCGAAGGCGCCACGCCCTCCGCAGCCAGGGTGGCGATGCGACGCAGCGCGCTCAACTCGTCATTCGCAATGCGGCGTTCCGTGACGTCGCGTGCCACGCCGTACACGATGCCCGCTTCTGGGCGGCTGCTCGTGCTCCATTCGAACCAGCGCACGGACCCGTCGGCGCAGACTTCGCGACACTCAAATCCGACGATGTCGTCGCCGGCCGCGAGCGCGGCCAGGACCGTCCTCACCGACTCGATGTCATCGGGGTAGACGTTGTCCATGAACGGCCTGGCCAGCAGCTCGTCAAGGGTGTAGCCCAAGCTACGTGCGAACGCTGGACTGGCGCGCTTCAGATATCCGTCGAACCCCGCGATGCAAAACGCATCATGCGAAAGGTCGAAGAGGCCGACCAGCTCGTCGTCAACTGGGCCGCCGCCCTTGTCCATGGCAACCTAGTCTGACCCCATTGCTGCTACTGCGAAAGGCCGCGACGCTACGCAGGGTCAAGAGATTTAGTCCTACACCGCGGCGCGGTCGCCGGCGGCTACCCCGTCGCCGCGACCGTAGGTCAGGAAGGCAGATCAGGCGATGCGGAGCCCGGAGACGATGATGTCGGTAACCAGCTCGATGTGGTCGACGGGGTCCAGAGGGCCGTCAACGGGGTCGAATCGATCCGAAAGTGGGCCGAGGGTGAACGGCGCGGCAGCTCCGTGGGCGATGAGGAACAGCAGGGTTCGGGCAGGCACACGCCGGACCACGCCGGCGTCGGCGAGCCGGTTCAAGCCCTGCCAAACCGGAGTCAGCGCCGGCAGAGTGAAAGACGTCATGATGTAGTCGAGGCGGCTGGTCGAATGCAGGCCTTCCTGGTTCATCAACCTGACGAGTTCCGGCCGCCGGACCGAGGCGAGCAGGAATGCACGGATGCCCTCGCGTACCCGCGACAGATCGTCGTCGGGAACCAATCGTTGCTGCAGCTCGGCGTTGAGATCCTCAATCAGTTGCCGGAATTCATGATCGACCGCGGCGTACCAGAGCTGCTCTTTTGAACGGAACCGCTGGTTGATGGTGCCGCGGCTGAGTCCCATCTCGGCGTTGAGTGTGCGCAGCGACATTCCGTCGTAGCCATGCTCAGCGAAAGCGTGTAAGGCGGCTCGCAGGATGTCGTCGTCGTCGCGTATACGTGGCCGCCCACGTGTCTCAGCGGTCTGCACGGCATCTGTCGCCATGACAGCACGATACCTCCCACCGATTATTTTATTGACACTTGGCGAGAAATAGTTCAGTCTGTAGCACATGCGGCGAGAAGAACACGTACTCAACGAGACGTTCAGCTACCGGTATCCCGGTAAAGATGCAGACCACGCAATCCTCATTCAGCACGGGATCGCTTCCCACGGAGGCATTTACGACAGTTTTTGTGCGCACCACGCCTCCCACGGCGTGGATGTCTGGAGCATGGATGCTCCGGGGCATGGCCGGTCGGTGAACATGCGGCCACCGGGCCGGTTCAACATCGAGGAGTGGGTCAACGACGCGGTGAGTTTGGGCGAGCACATCGCCGAGACCACCGGCCTGCCGGTGTTCATCAAGGGATCATCGTTGGGTGCCGCGGCGGCCTATTGCGCGCTGCAGGCCTCTGATGTCTTCCTGGGCGCGATCCTGATGGGCTACGCGATCCCGTCTTCGCCTCTTATTCCGAACCCGAACCCGTTCCGCAGCGAGGCTTTCGAGCAGATCGACGCACTGTTCGGCGACAAGCTGCTGCTCAGCCTTGACCGATTCATCAACTTCGATGAGGACTACGGCTACGTCGGGGCGAGCGAGCAAAAGAAAGCCGATCCACTGAACACCTGGTACTACGAATTGCGGGCATTCGCATCGTTTTTCCGCTACGACCCGGTGGTTCCGCTCTCGCAGAACACCAAGCCGATCTTCTACACGGTCGGCGAGCGGGACACGACCTTCGGCCCGGACGTCGCCAAAATGGTCGCCGACGCCACCGCGGGACCTGTCGAACTGTACGTGCATCCGGATGGCATGCATCAGTTGATGCTGTCGCACACCGTCGCCTACAGCGAGGTGGTGCTCGAATGGTGCCATCGGCAAGCCAAGTAAGCGCACCGACATCCAGGTAATCACCTAGCCACCAAGGAGCAACACGCATGACTACCGCCCTGCACCCCCGCGGCGTCAACCATCTAGCCCTGAGCACACGAAACATGAAGGGGCAGCTCGAATTCTGGTGCGATGTACTCGGCTGTCCGCTGCGCGCGCTCTACTACATGCACGGCGTCGAGGGCGCGTTCCACGGCTTCGTCGAACTGGCACCGGAGAGCTACGTCGCGTTCGTCCAACACCCCGATAATCCCAAGGACATCGAGTGGGGCGTCACTCACGCCGGCAATCCCGGCGGCGCCGTCACCATCGGTGGGATGCAGCACGTTGCTCTCCATGTCGACAGCCTCGACGAAGTTCTGACGGTGCGGGATCGCATCCGCAGCCGCGGCGTGCAGGTGATCGGCCCGATAGACCACGGCTTCATCAAATCGATCTACTTCGGGGGACCCGAAGGACTGAGCCTAGAAGTCACCTGCGGACACAACATCGACGCCAACGCCTGGGTCGACCCCGAAGTTGTTGGCCTGTGCGACATCTCCCCCCTTGAGGTGGAAGCACTCAAAAACCCAGTCGCTTTCGAGAGGCCGGCGACCGCTGTCACACAGCCAGCCGCAGATCCTGACAAACCCACGATGCACTGGCCCGGGGTGTACGACCTTCTGGTGTCGATGAGCGACCAGGATGTCTGGGACTCCGCAAGCGAATCCACGCCTCCGGTAATCGTTGACTGATCGTTGCGTCTGAGTCCTCGCCTCAAGCTGAAAGCAGAATTCGATATGGATGAACTCACCCACCTCATCGACGGTGAACCGGTGGCCACCGATCAGTGGTTCCATACGGTTAACCCCACCACCCGGCAGCCCTGGGCGAGAGTCGCGCGTGGATCCGCAGAAGACGCCGCCCGGGCTGTGAGCGCCGCGAGGGTCGCCTTCGATGAAGGGCCATGGCCTCGCATGAGTCCCGACGAGCGGGGCGCCCATTTGCACCGCCTTGCCGATCTCATCGAACAGCACACCGATGAGCTTGTTGCACTGGAAAGCACCGACATGGGCAAGCCGGTGACCCAGTGCCGCGAGCGTGACCTGCCACGCTCGGTCGCGAATTTCCGATTCTTCGCTGACTATCCGCGTTTCTGCGAGGACGAATCCCTGCCATCTAGCACCCACCACATCTACACCAGTTACGAACCCGTCGGCGTTGCCGCCGCCATCAGTCCGTGGAACTTCCCACTGATGCTGTCGACCTGGAAAGTCGCCCCTGCCCTTGCCTTTGGCAACACCGTAGTTCTCAAACCGGCAGAACAGAGCCCGGGCAGCTGCACCCGTCTCGGCGAGTTGGCCATCGAGGCCGGGCTACCCAGAGGCGTGCTAAATATCCTGCACGGCTACGGCCCCGGTGAAGCCGGTGAAGCCCTAACCACCAGCCCCGACGTCGATCTCGTGACGTTCACCGGCGAATCCAACACCGGACGCAGAATCCTTCAAGCTGGTGCACCGACCCTCAAACGCGTGAGCTTCGAACTGGGCGGCAAGAGCGCAAACCTGGTCTTCGCCGACGCCGACCTCGACGCCGCGCTCGACTGGTCCATCAAGGCTGCCTTCACCAACTCCGGCCAAGTCTGCTTGGCCGGCAGCCGCCTCTATGTCGAGCGCACGATCTTCGATGAGTTCGCCGGCCGCTTTGTCGACTTGGCCGAATGTCTCGTGGTCGGCGACCCGACCGACCCCGCCACCGACATCGGGCCGCTGGCAAGCGGAGAACACTGGCAGAAGGTGTGCCGCTACTTCGACATTGCCGAAGCCGAAGGAGCCAAGCTCCTCACCGGCGGTGTTCATGAAGGCTGGTGGGTCCGGCCGACTGTGCTGGTCAACACCACCCAGCAAATGCGGATCAGCCATGAGGAGATCTTCGGTCCGATCGTCACCATCGCACCTTTCGACGGTGAAGCCGAGGCTATCCGGTTGGCGAATGACTCACGATACGGCCTGAACGCCATGGTGTTCACCGAAAATGCGCGTCGCGTGCACCGTGTAGCGCGCGCTGTGCGGGCCGGCACAGTCTGGGTCAACTGCTACTTCGTTCGTGATCTGCGCGCACCGTTCGGCGGCTTCAAGGACAGCGGAATCGGCCGCGAAGGAGGCAAGCACAGTCGCGAATTCTTTACCGAAGCCAAGACCGTCGTGATGGAAATGTAGTCTCCCGAGACAGGGCGAAGTGCCCGACCGTTTTTCGCGAGGCGAATCGACCGACGGTACCCCGGCAGCCAGTACGGGCGAGACGACGGCAACTAGTCCGTCAGCGTTAACATCAACCCACTTGGGGTTACTCGGATCCCGGCCGGCGAGGAGCCCCACCTCGTGGACGGCGAGAGTGATCAGGCGCAACGTGGGACAGCCACAGGTACACAACGGGTACTAGTCAAGGAGAGGACGGTCTGTAGTGGACACTGAATTGAGTTCCGGCGACTGGACTTTGGATACCACAGCGACGTCGATCGGTTTTCAGGCCAAGGCGGCCTTCGGCATGAAGGTGAATGGCCGGTTCGGCCAGTACGAGTCGGCGATCACGGTGGGTGCATCGGCGGCTGAATCCGAGATCTCATCCGTCATATGGACCGACAGCGTGGATACCCGCATCAAGCTGCGCGACAAGCACCTCAGGGCAGAGAATGTGTTTGCGACAGCACGGTTTTCCACCGCGGAGTTCCGCAGCACGTCCATCGTCGAAACACCCACCGGACTCAACGTCACCGGCACGCTGCGGGTCCGAGACGTCAGCCAGTCGGTCACCTTCCAGGCGACTCGGTCAATCACAGCGGGACCGCCCCGCTACCACGCCACGGTGGTCGTGTCACCCAAGGAGTACGGGATCACCCGATGGGGCACCACCAAGCCTGTCAAGGTCATCCTCGACGCCACCCTAAAACGAGTGTGACTGGAGGGGTGACCCGGCTTTCGAACGCGACGGCGAATGCATTCGGAGCTGGTTCGACCGAAGCCCAACGGCTCAGCTCAGGAACTCCGACTCCAGAACCAGGTCTTTGAGTAGTGTCTGATATTCGACGTGGGTTTCGTGCTCGATGGTCTGCCACCGCTTGCCTTGCTGGTCCTTCATGTAGGCGCGGTACTTGGGTGCGCCGGGGATGCCGACGTTGTCGGCGACCACGATGGTGCCCGGATGCAGCCAGCCCCGGCCGACTAGCCGCTGCAGGTCGTCCAGGTATACGTCCTTCCAGTGGTCGAGGAACACGAAATCCAAACAGCCCTCGGTGAATCCGTAGTCCTTGGCAAGAACATCGAGCGTCGTCCCGTCGTCGACGGTGCCGTTAATGCAGGTGATGCGATCGGCGAGGCCGGCGTGCCTCCACACGCGGCGGGCCACCGAGGCATTGGCACCGGACTTTTCGATCGAGAACACCTTGGCACCCGGCGCTGCTCGGGCGATCCGCAGCCCGCTGTATCCGCAGTAGGCACCGAGCTCCATGGCGAGCTTCGGATTCGCGCGCTTGACGGCGGCATCGAGCAGCTGGCCCTTCTCGTCGCCGACGTTCATCAGGATCGACTTGTCGTAGGCAAAGTTGTCGATGGCGTCGATCGCGGCGTCGACATCGCCCAACGGTGCGTTGGCAACGACGTAACCGGCCACCGCCTCCTCCCGGCCGTCACCCATCTGACCGGTCCGCATGACGTCCAGGCCGCCGAAGGCGCCGCGCAGGAACGAGTACCTCAAGAATGGAAACTTCTGTCGCAACGTCCTAGTCAGACTCATGGCACCGAAACCTCACGGGCACAAGGCTTTTACCGGACACCCGATCCTCAGCTCCAGATGTGGATTTCGTCATTCGATCGGCCCTTTCTGTCTTGGTCAGTCCCCTGGAGCCGTTCCCGCGCGGTCGGGCCGATGGAGTAGGCGAGCGATTTCATTGATGCGGGGCTGGGGTTGGCAGTCGTATCGGCGCGACGGTACCCGTGTGCCGGTAGTGGTCTCGCTGTTCTCGTGCGAGTGGAAAATATTGGAATTGTGCCGGAATCCCCTTAATGACTTCGTGAACTGTCTTGAGGTGCAGGCGATAACGCAATTCATCGACCCGGGTCCAATCCAGGCACAGTCGCTCTCGGAGCACCGGCGGCAGCGCGCCGGTGGTAATCCACAGCATCAACTTCACCAGCGGTGTCTGCACGAACGGTTTCAGGATCAGTGTTCCCACAACGGAGTTGGCAAGGTCGGACAGGTGCTTGCTGGCCGGCGGGGGCATCGTCCGGTGCATGTGAAATCCTTCACGCACCGGGCGACTGTCCTCGAGGACATTGTTGATCATGTGCTCCCAATACTCCTGAAACGCGTCCCAATCCGGCGGGACGGGCTTCATGCTGACGCCGTAGAGGCGATACCAGTCGATCGACTCCAGATAGAGAGCCTGCTTGTCGGCCTCAGACAGCGGATAGCCCGTGAGCTCGTGTCCCGTCACGATGTCTTCGACGAATGTTGCGTGCGCCCAGAAGAAGGTCTCGGGGTTGAGCGCGCTGTATCGGCGGCCGTATTTGTCGACGCCCTTGATGGAGCCGTGGAAGCTCCGCACCAATTTTCCCCACTCGTGCGAGGTAGATCCGCCGTAGACGACCGACATGATCGGTCCGATCGATCGTCTGCCGCGGGCAAGCGGATCTTCGAAGAACACCGAATGGTGCTCGACGCCGGCGGCGAGTCCGGGATGCATGTTCTGCAACATCGCTTCGCGCAGCCCATTGGACAAGCGATACATCGGAAGGCGACCGAAGTGCTCCCACACCAGCCCGTCGGGATCCAACGGCGCGAGCATGGTTTCCGTCATCGTTAGCTCCTAAAACTGATCCGATGCAGTATCAGATAGGTTGGAACCGTAGTATCTGATACCAATGCGTGTCAACAGCGAGGACTCATGGCACAAGAAGTGAACTCATCGGAGCTCGCGACAGCGCGCCTGTACCGGGGTGTCAGTGCCACCGACCGGCGTGACGAGCGCCGCCACCGTCTGATCGAGGCCGGCCTGCAACTATTCGGAACGCGGGGAATCGCCGCGGTCGGAATCGTGGACATCTGTGCCGAGGCCCGGCTCACCAAGCGGTACTTCTACGAGAATTTTGCGTCGATCGGCACGCTAGCCGATGCGGTGTTCGAACAAGTGACGGGAAATCTGGTGGCAGCGGTTGCCCCGGCGATCGAGGCCGGCGCCGGTCGTGACCCCCGGCCCGCGCTGACGGCTTACGTGCGAGCGCTCTTGAGCGATCCACGGGTGGTCCGGTTGCTTGCCGTCGAGTCCCAGGCCGGTCCTCTCAGGAAGTACCGTGATGAATTCCCAACGCGCGCGGTCGAACTCTGGTTCGCCTTCGCCACCGGCGATGACGACCCGCCGCCGCCGGATGAGCTGCGCCTCAAGGCGTATGGATTCATCGGCGCTGCGCTACAGATCGGGACGGCATGGCTGGGCGGCGAGCTTGCGCTGACTATCGACGAGGTCATCGACGAGCTCGTCAACCTGTTCTACCGAATTTCGGGGGTTGCCCCTCCCTCGCCGCGGGAGCCTGATTCAGGCCAGATGGCTAACGCCTGAACTCGTCGGCCGGTTTGAACTCTGCTTGCTTCTCGCCCATCTCGTTGCGGAACCACGTGTTGCGCCGCCACATGCGCCAATTCTTACCGAAACCAAGACCGTCGTGAAGGAAACTAGGTTCCCGAGACATCAACCACCCCAACCAGAGTCGGCCCATAGCATGCCGCACGGTCCGCTGACCGCGAGCCGTTCGCTAGTTCGACCGCGACGCTGACTATCGCTCGCAGGAAAGTGCCACCCCGGCCGAGCCGCAGCTCCTACGGCGGATGGTTGGTAGGCCGGTTTTGCTGCTGGCGCCGATCGGCAATTGGGGGTCAGCACCAATGACAGCGGGCGCTAGGACACGCAATCTTGGTAGTTATGGTCGCCACGCTCCCCTCTGCGACGTGTACGCCGGTGCCACGCGGCCCTGGTTGCTGCGGGTTCCCGGTTGCCAGTGGTGATCTACACACGTTGCGAGCCTTCGGTGCCGAGCACGCCGGTATGTGCTCGAAGGTTCTCGACGACGGGACAGCCGAATGAGCCGGGCACTTGTGGTAGGCGGATCCCTCGGGGGCCTCACGGCAGCGCTGGTTCTCCGGGACCAGGGATGGGACGTCGACGTTCTGGAGCGTAGTGCGGTTCCGCTGCAGGACCGCGGGGCCGGCATCGTCTTGCACCCCACCACGGTTCGCTATCTCGTGGAGCGGGTCGGTAAGGCGATTGGCGACATCGGCGTGCCTGCCAGCAGGCTTCGTTATCTCGGAGATGACGGCGCGGCCGCCGACGAGCAACCCTGCGCATATCGGTTCGCGTCATACTTCGAGTTGTACCAAGGGTTGCTCGACGCCTTCGGCACCGAGCACTACCACCTGTCGACTCAGCTTGCGCACCTGGATAACCGGGACGATGAGGTCACGCTGTCACTGACCGACGGTCAGACTCTGACCGCGGACCTCGTGGTGTGCGCCGACGGCATCCGCTCGACGGCGCGCTCGATTCTGGTGCCCGACGCCCAACCACGCTATGTGGGATACGTGGCCTGGCGCGGCACCATCGAACGCGAGGCCCTCAGCGGCCGCACAGCGAGCATCCTGCAGGACGCGATCACCTACCGGATCCTTCCGCATGGCCACATGCTGACGTATCCGATTCCGGGCCCGGACGGTTCCGTGCTGTGCAACTGGCTCTGGTACCGAAACGTCGCTACGGGCGACGACCTCACCGATCTGCTGACCGACCGAAATGGTTCCCGGGCCGAGCTGACCGTGCCGCCCGGATCGGTCCAGACCAAGCACCTTGAAGCGCTGCATTCCGCGGCGGACGCCGAGCTCCCCTCGCCGATCGCGGAGCTCGTCCAGTGCAGCGCTGAGCCGTTCGTCCAGGTGATCGTCGACCTCGAGGTGTCGCAAATCGCCTTCGGAAGAAGCTGCCTCATCGGCGACGCGGCCTTCGCCCTGCGGCCGCACATCGGTGCGGGCACCGCCAAGGCGGCCGACGACGCCTGGCAACTCGCCAACGCGCTGCGGCATGCCACTGGACGGCAGATACCCGTTCGGCTGAGTGGCTGGGAAGCTCACCAGCTGGCGGCGGCCCGGCGTGCCCTGCAAAGGGCCCGCGCCGCCGGTCAAAGCTTGCAGTTCGACGGC
>Ga0208987_1000227_pt1 | contig 9819 bp, 8 predicted proteins | sample MedBloCARef_O2_FD_187845 | JGI IMG/M metagenome (GOLD analysis project Ga0208987, IMG submission 187845) | Forest soil microbial communities from El Dorado National Forest, California, USA - Mediterranean Blodgett CA Ref_O2 (SPAdes) (version 2) | ecosystem: Environmental > Terrestrial > Soil >... | reverse complement strand
ATTGACCCGGCTGGCCGTACTGGCCGGGCTGACCGTACTGACCCGGCTGGCCATACTGGCCGGGCTGACCCGGCTGGCCATACTGGCCGGGCTGCGCGCCGTACTGCTCGGGTTGCGGGTATGCGGGCTGCTGCTGGCCGTATTGCTGTGGGTAGGCCTGCTCAGCCGGCTGTTGCTGCGGCGGGTAGCCGGTGGACGGCGTGTAGGCCGGGGCATGCCAGGTCGCGTCCTGGCCGGGTGATTGCTGCTGCCAAGGCGATCCCACCTGAGTTGGCTCCGAGGACCGATCGACACCCTCGCCGGGCGGTTGCCACTGCTGGCCCGGGTCCGATCCCTGCGGTCCGCTCATGGTTTCTCCTCAGTTCCCTTGTATTTTGGCGCCGGATGTAACGGTAGCCGGGGCCCAGCCTACCCGGCGTCAACTGCAACGACGCCGCGCCGAACATCATTGATAGCGCGTCTGGCGGTGCTCCGCAGTTCAGCGTCGGGTGCGGCGTTGCGAACCTGGTCCAGCAGATCGAGCACTTGGCGGCACCACCGTACGAAATCGCCGGCTAACAGCGGCGAGCCGGTACCGGTCGCGTCGACAGCGGCCAGCGCCGCGCTCAGATCACCGGTGCGAGCCCACCGGTAGATGACGCCGACGAAGCCGTCGTCGGGTTCGCGACTGGGGCCGATCCCGTGCGTCTGCTCGTCACCGCGCAACTCCATGGACAGCCTCGATGTTTGCTGCAGCGCCTGGCGCAGTGCCGGTGTGGGCGCGTCGGCGGCGAACGGGCCGCCGGTACCGTCACCGCCGCGGGTCTCGTAGAGCACCGCCGAGACCACGGCCGCCAGCTCGGCCGGTTTCAAATCCGCCCACGCCCCGCTGCGCAGGGATTCGGCAACCAGCAGATCGCTCTCGCTGTAGATCCGGGCCAACAGCCGCCCGTCGTCGGTGACTCGCGGGTCGGAGGCTGGTCCCTGGATGAACGCACGCTCGGTGAGCAGTCCGACGATCCGGTCGAACGTGCGGGCCAGCGAGTTCGTCGCGGCGGCGACCTTCTTTTCCAGCTGCGCGTTGTCACGTTCGATGCGCAGATAGCGCTCGGCCTCGCGGATCTGGTCCTCGAGGCCCGGGCTGTTGTGCGCGGGGTGCTGGCGCAACTGCGTCCGCAACGACGCCAGCTCCGGATCGTGGAACCCGTCCTCCTGGCTACCGCCACCGCGACGCGTTGACGGGATCACCAGCCCGGCGACGGCTGATTGCAGCGCCGACGCCAGGTCGCGCCGCACCCGCGGTTGGCGGTGTTCGACCCGCTTGGGCAGCGACATCGACCCGACCGGCTCCGTGGCGCCGGAATAGTCGGCCGACGAAATCCGGCCCGCCCAACGGTGTTCGGTCAGCACCAACGGCCGAGGATCGTCGCCGTCGCGGGCCGACTCGATCACCACCGCCAGCCCGCTGTGCCGGCCTTGGGTGATGGTGATGATGTCGCCGCGGCGTAGTCCCGCCAGCGCTTCCCCAGCGGCCTGCCGCCGATGCAGCCGAGATGCGCGCGACTGCGACTTCTCCATCTCGGAAATCCGCGCACGCATCCGCGCGTATTCCAGGATCGGCGCATCGGCCCCGCCCAGTTCGGCGGCGATCTCCTCCCGCATCCGGTTGCCCCGCTCGATGCCACGGACCAACCCGACGACGGACCGGTCGGCCTGATACTGGGCGAACGACTGCTCCAGCAGTTGATGCGCCTGCCCGGGGCCCATCTGCTGCACCAGGTTGATGGTCATGTTGTACGACGGCGCAAACGAGCTGCGCAGCGGAAAGGTCCGGTTGGAAGCCAGCCCGGCGACCGCGGACGGCTCGCTGGTCTCTTCTCCGGGGTGCCACAGCACCACGGCGTGACCTTCGACGTCGATGCCGCGCCGGCCGGCGCGGCCGGTGAGCTGGGTGTACTCCCCCGGCGTCAGCGGCACGTGCTCCTCGCCGTTGAACTTCACCAGCCGCTCGAGCACCACGGTGCGGGCAGGCATGTTGATGCCCAACGCCAGCGTCTCGGTCGCGAACACCGCCCTGACCAGGCCTGCGGTGAACAGCTCCTCGACCGTGTGCCGGAACGCCGGCAACATCCCGGCGTGGTGAGCCGCCAGGCCTCGCAGTAGCCCCTCGCGCCACTCGTAATAGCCCAGCACGCCTAAATCGGCCTCGGCCAGCTCCCCGCAACGATTATCGATCACCTCGGCGATCTGCGCCCGCTCCTCCTCGCTGGTCAGCCGCAGCGGCGAGCGCAGACACTGCTGGACCGCCGCGTCACAGCCGACCCGGGAGAACACGAACGTGATCGCAGGCAGCAGCCCTTCGGCATCCAGGGTCGCGATCACGTCCGGCCGTGGCGGCGGCCGGTAGAAACGCGGCCGGTCTGGCCGTCCGGACCGTCCCCGCCCGGAGCCGTGGCGCGGCTGCCAGCCCGACATTCGGTCCGCCTCGCGGCGATTGGCGATGTGGCGCAACAGTTCCGGGTCGACCCGCGGCCGGTGTTTGTCGCCGGATTCCGCTTTCGCATAGTCGAACAAGTCGAACAGGCGCTTGCCCACCAAGACGTGTTGCCACAGCGGCACCGGCCGGTGCTCGTCGACGACCACGGTCGTGTCGCCGCGCACGGTCTGGATCCAGCCACCGAACTCCTCGGCGTTGCTCACCGTGGCCGACAGGCTGACCAGTCGCACCTCCTCGGCCAGATGCAGGATGACTTCTTCCCACACCGCGCCGCGCATCCGGTCGGCGAGGAAATGCACCTCGTCCATCACCACATGCGAAAGTCCTTGCAGCGCAGGCGAATCAGCGTAGAGCATGTTGCGCAGCACCTCGGTGGTCATCACCACTACAGGTGCGTCGGCGTTGACCGACATGTCGCCGGTCAACAGGCCGATCCGGTCACGGCCGTAGCGCACGGTCAGGTCGTTGTACTTCTGGTTGCTCAGCGCCTTGAGCGGCGTGGTGTAGAAGCATTTACCGCCGGCTGTCAGCGCCAGGTGCACAGCGAATTCGCCGACCACCGTCTTGCCTGCGCCGGTCGGCGCGCAAACGAGCACGCCGTGGCCGCGCTCGAGCGCCGCGCAGGCCCGCCGCTGAAAGTCATCCAGTGCGAACGGCAGTTCCCCGGCGAACCGGTCCAGCTCGGCAGGTTCGGTCACGCCGCCGCCGCGTGCGGCCGGCGCTTAGGTGACGTCGTCATGTTGCCCGGCGGTGAAGGCCGGCTCGGATACCGACTGGGCCATCGGCTGGGCCGGCTCGATGACCGACGCTTCGTCGTCGGAGATCGCCACTTGCGCTTCACGTTTGGCCTTGCGTCTGTCGTGTATTCGGGCGATCTGGATCGCTAGCTCTTGGAGCACGGACAGCGCTATCCCTAACGCCGTCATCGAGAACGGGTCGGATCCGGGCGTGAATATCGCTGCGAAGACGAACATCCCGAAGATCAGCCCACGCCGCCACTCCTTGAGCTTTTGATACGTGAGTATGCCCGTCATGTTGAGCATGACGATCAGCAGCGGGAATTCGAAGCTGACGCCGAACACCACCAGCAGGTTGATCAGGAAGCCGAAATAGCGGTCGCCGGACAGCGCAGTCACCTGCACGTCGCTACCGACCGTCAGTAGGAAGTTCAGGGCCCTGGACAACACGAAGTACGCCAGCACCGCTCCGCCGATGAACAGCACCGCAGCGGGGACCACGAACCCGATCGCGAAGCGGCGCTCCTTTTTGTAGAGCCCGGGCGTGATGAACGCCCACAGCTCGTAGAACCACACCGGGCAGGCCAGCACGATCCCTGCCGTCATCCCGACCTTGAGCCGCAACATGAATTGGTCGAACGGCGCCGTGGCCAGCAGTCGGCATTGCCCGTCGGCGCTAATACTCGCGCGCGCCGACTGCGGCAGCGAACAGTAGGGATGGCGCAGCCACTCACCCAGGCTTTGCAGCCCGAGCATCGGATGCGAATACCACAGGAAGCCGAAAATCGTCGTGACCAGGATCGCGGCCAGCGATATCAGCAGCCGGGTGCGGAGCTCGGTCAAGTGATCCACCAGCGACATGGTCGCTTCGGGATTGGCGCGGCTACGCCGATTACGCGGATTGATCCGCTTCAGCGCGGCAGCGGTGCGGGTTGAAGTTTTGAAAGCGTTCACGACGCTCGGTCAGGGCGCTCGGGCACCGTGACAGCGACGCCCAGGCTAAGCCGGGCGCGCCTCGGTGTGACCGTGCTCGGTAGCCGCCGGCGGGTCAACCCGCTCCGACTGCACGGGCTGTGGGGCCGCCGCAGGTGTTGCGATGGAAGGCGCTTCAGGCTTGCCTTCGGTCTGCATTTCACGCATTTCGGACTTGAAGATGCGCATCGATTTGCCCAGCGAGCGCGCTGCATCGGGGAGCTTCTTGGCACCGAAGAGCAGGATCACTACGACAGCGAGGATCGCCCAGTGCCACGGACTAAGACTGCCCACTTTGATTACCTCCAGACGTCCACCCGATGCTACCGCAGCCAAGCCAACGACCGGTGTGCCCGCGCCGCGGGCCTACCGGGAAACAGCCTGGTAGGACTCCAGGGCCGCGGCCGCGGCATCCCGTACACGCTGCGCAAGCGACTGCGGTTCAACCACCTGCACCGCCGCACCGAAGCCCAGCACCAGGCGCGTCATCCAATCCTCCGAGGCGTAGGTCATGACCGCCTCACACCATCCGTCCAACAGCTCGTGCACGTCACGCATCGGGTAGTACTCGAACATCCATGACGCCGACGGGGCCACCCGCAGCTTGGCCGACGGCAGCGCGGGATCGCCGTCGAACAGCGACGTGTCCGGCGGGGCCTGCAACACCGGTTCGGGCGGAGCGGCCGGCTCACCCAGCTCGGTAGCGTCCACGATTCGGTCGAACCGGAACAGCCGGACCCCTTCGGCTTCGCGTGACCACGCCTCCAGATAGCTCTGACCGCCGATCAGCAGTACCCGGATGGGATCGACGATCCTGCTGGTCAGGGTGTCATGCGACGCCGAGTAGTAGTCGATGGACAGCGCATGTTTGTACTGCACCGCGGCGCGCACAGCGGCCGCGGCCCGGCTCTCGATGGGCGCCGGTTCGTCGACGGCGGCCACCAAACTCGACGCGTCCTGTCCGACCGTGCCCGCGGCGGCCGCGATCTTGGCGATCGCGCTGCGCGCCGCCTCCGGATCGACCACGCCCGGAATGTCGGCCAGCGCCCGCAGCGCTACCAGCAGGCCGGTGGCCTCGGGCGAGGTGAGCTTGAGCGGCCGGTCGATGCCGGCCGAAAACGTCACCTCGATGGTGTCCCCGGAGAACTCGAAGTCGATGAGATCGCCCGGGAAATACCCGGGCAGCCCGCACATCCAGAGCTGGTTGAGGTCCTCTTCCAGCTGCTTGGCGGACACCCCGAGATCGGCCGCGGCCTCGGTCCGGGTAATCCGCGGGTTGGCCTGGAAATACGGCACCATGTTGAGCAGCCGGACCAGCCGGGTGGACACGGGTGTCATGCCGACACTCCCGCCTGAGCGCGTAACCGGGCCAGCACGTCGTCGCGCAGGGACTGCGGCTCGAGCACGACGGCGTCGGCGCCATAACCGGCGACGTCACGCGCCAGCCGGTCGATGGATCCGATGTCGATTTCGATCACCTCGCCGCTGCGGCCGCCCAATTCCTGGGCACCCGTCGATGTTCCGGCGCGCCGCAAGGCGGTGGCCCGCCCGTCGGCGACCCATACTCGGGCCTGCACGCCGGTCGGCGTCTCGGCGACCGTCCGGGCGACGATCTTGCGCAGGTTGACGTGGTCGGGCACGGTGACGGCGCCGGCCGGTCCGACCGCCGCGACCTCGGCACCGATCCGGGAGAGCCGGAATGTCCGGGTGTCGTCGCGGTCGCGGTCGTGGCCGACCAAGTACCAGCGGCCCTTTTCGGTGACCACGCCCCACGGCTCGACGGTCCGCGTGGTGTACGGCTCGGCCCGCGACGGCCGATGTGGGAATTGCACGGCCTGCCGAGAATCGATGGCCGACAACAAGATTCCGAGAACGTCTTCCGACCCGCGCAGGCCTGGCACACCGGCCGGCGAGGCGATGGCCACCTGGGCCCCTTCATCCAAGGGATCGACATCCACCCCGGCGGCGCGCAACTTGAGCAATGCGCCCTGGGTGGCGGTGATCAGTTCGGGTGACTCCCACAGTTGGGTGGCGACGGCCACCGCGGTCGCCTCGTCCGGGGTCAGCTCCACGGGGGGCAGCGAGTAAGCGTCCCGGTTGATCCGGTAGCCCTCGGTGGGATCCAGCGCCGAGACCCTGCCGACCTCCAGGGGTACCCCGAGGTCACGCAGTTCGTTTTTGTCCCGCTCGAACATCCGGGAGAAGGCCTCGATGCTGGGGCTATCCGAATAGCCCGCCACGCTGGTTCGGATCTTCTCTGCGGTGATGTAGCCGCGGGTGGACAGTAGAGCGATCACGAGATTTACCAGCCGTTCGACTTTCGAGGTCGCCACCCATAGCAGCTTAGGGGTGCGGCGCGGTTTCATTAACTCGGGCGCAGGAAACCCTGCTGTCATTGCGCGGCGCTGACCGGCGGTGTGGTCGACTAATAAACTGGTCCGCAGCGCAACGAGAAAGGAGTGGGAGTTGGCTGAGTACGACAGCCAGCCCGGCCGAGATTTCCCAGAGCTGCCCGAGCTCACGCAGGCGCAACATGACGCTGACCAAGAAGATTTGCAGGCAGGGCTGAGCGGATTGGCCGCGATCGTCGTCGACGCGTCGACGGTGGACGCGTTGCTCACCCAGATGGCCGAATTCGCCGTCCACGCGATCCCGGGCGCCGACGGTGCCGGTGTGAGTGTGGCCGACCCGTCTGCGGATTCATTGCGTATCCAAGCGCGGGCAGTAACCGGTGTATTCGTTCGGGAGATCGACCAACTTCAGTACGAGCTCCACCAGGAGGGGCCGTGCATTACTTCTATGCGCACCGGGCGGCCTTGTGTTAGCGGGTCGATCGCTGATGACACCCGTTGGCCGCGCTTCGGCCGCGCGGTTGCCCGCCTGGGCGTGAATTCGGCGTTATCCCTGCCACTAGTACTCCGCGAGCAGACGATCGGCGCCATTAACGTCTACGCCTACGGCCTCGACGCATTCGCCGGACACGCGGTGGTGATCGGCACAAAGTTCGCGGCCCCCGCGGCTGTGGCGGTCCACAACGCGCGATTGCTGGTGGAGGCCCGTCAGCGGACACTGCAGTTACAGCGAGCGTTGGGTAGCCGGTCGGTCATCGACCAGGCGATCGGCATCATCCGTGGCCGGTCGGGGGTCAGCGCCGAGGAGGCCTTCGGGCGGCTGATCAAGATCAGTCAGGACGAGAACGTCAAACTACACATCGCCGCTGAGCGCCTTGTCGAGACATCTGTGCGGCGCGCCCGCGCCCGACGCGATCCCTCTTGACGGTGGCAATTGCTGAAAGTGTCTACGCCGGCTAGACATTCATCGCAGCGAGTCCCGCGAGTATCGCGGGGCGGGAATCCGGCTGAGCTATCAGCCGCCGCGCGACGTCAGTCAGATGATCGTCGTTTGACCGCGCGTAGCGCCGTAGCAAGGTGAACGCGTCTTCCACCGACACGTCCAGTCTTTCGCGTACGAAGCCCTTGGCTTGCTCAATCACCACGCGGGCGATCAGCGCATTGCGGAGCCGTGGTGCCACCGCAGACGACGTAGGAGCGTGTTCCTGCACGATCGCCACACACGCGATGTGCGCCAGGCTTTGTCCGACCAGCAGGTCGGCAGCATTGAGTTCGCCTGGACGTATACCGAACAGGCCCAGGGCGCCTAATACGGTTCCGGCCGCTCGCATCGGCACCGCGTGCACCGAGGCGAAGCCGGCCTCGACAGCCGCCGGAACGAACCGCGGCCAACGCGGCGACTCTGCCGCTAGATCCGCCACCGAAACCGGCCGTCCGCTCGCGTAACAGTCCAGACAGGGTCCTTCGTCGGCCTGCAGCTGGAAGAGCTCCAACTCCCGCGCTTTCTCCGAAGTCGCCGCCAACAGATGCAGGTTCCCCAGCGGATCAGCGAGCAGGAACCCGGCGGCAGCGATATCCAACAGCTCCGCGCAGCGTTCAGTGAGTTCGGTCAACAGATCGACGACATCAAAGTCGTCAAGGAGACTGTCGACAAGCGTTACGACAGCGTCCAAGACTCGAGTCTCACGAGCATTGTCGGTCATCTTCGGCCCCTTCTCGGATGACCACATCAATCATCCTCCAGCATCAGCCGACGGTCCAGAATGTCGCGCGCGACGTCGATGGCGCTGCGGTCGGTGGCGTACGCGTTCGCCCGCAGCCGGACAAGGGCCTCCGCGGCGTCGATGCCGAGTTGCGCGATGAGCACGCCGGTCGCCTGGCTGACCTCCGCGCGAGACAGGGTATTGAGTTCGGTCCACGCATTGCTGCTGGGATCGAACAGTGCGGCCTGCAGGTCTGCACCCATCAGATCGAGTACGGGGATGGCTGCCAACTCGGCGGCCGCGACTGCGCCGGCCAGCTGCTCTGCGCTTAACGGACCAGGCTGGGCGCGAAACAGGTCTAGCGCTCCGACCCATTCGCCGGCAACCAGAACCGGCATCGCGTACACCCCCCGGATCTGGTGGCCCAGCATCGCGGACCCATACGCCGGCCACCGTACGTCGTGCGGGTCTGCCAGGTCGACCACCAGGACGGGATCCCGTAGGGCCACCGACTCTAAACATGGCCCTTCGCCGAGGATGAACTGCAGCTCGTCGTAAACCTTCGCCTTAGGTCCGCTCGACCCCACCGTTGCGGCGTTGGCACCATCGAAGACCAGCGAGATTGCCGCGGCATCGACGTGGAGCAGCTGCACGCAGGCCCGGCACAGCCGGTCGCCCGCTTCTAGTCGCCGCTCACCCCCGATTGCGGCGAGCAACTGCTCACGGATTGTCACATTGATCCGGACGCACGCCGGCTGAGTCAGTGCAACTGACCTGATAGTTCGTTCCCGGCATCATCGGTCCACCATTCACTAAACGCCGAGCGGCGGTGCACCCGGGCCGTTGAGTCTTCGGTTGGAATCTGCCGTCTGGCCGCACCCCGACGAAAGGCCGCAAAGCAAAGGGTACCTGGTGTTTCACACCCGCTGGCGTCGATTGCTTGACCGCGGGACGCGACGCCGTGCTCCAAGGCCCACGGAGCGCTAGAAACTGACCTTGCCTACATACTGGCGATCAGGCGTTTGACTCTCTCGTCGACCGCTCGGAATGGGTCTTTGCACAGCACGGTGCGCTGCGCCTGATCGTTGAGCTTGAGGTGCACCCAGTCGACGGTGAAGTCGCGGCCCGCCGCTTGGGCGGCGCTGATGAATTCGCCGCGCAGCCGGGCGCGGGTGGTCTGCGGCGGATTCTCGACGGCCTCGGCGATGTCCTCGTCGGTGGTGACGCGCGTCGCCAGGCCTTTGCGCTGCAACAGATCGAAGACACCACGGCCACGCTTGATGTCGTGGTAGGCCAGATCCAGCTGAGCGATCTTCGGGTCGGACAGCTCCATGTTGTAGCGGTCCTGATAGCGCTGGAACAGCTTGCGCTTGATCACCCAGTCGATCTCGGTGTCCACCTTGGCGAAGTCCTGGCTCTCAACGGCGTCGAGTTGACGGCCCCACAGGTCGACGACCTGCTCGATCTGCGCGTTGGGCTCCCGAGTCTGCAGGTGCTCGACGGCGCGGGTGTAGTACTCGCGCTGGATGTCCAGCGCGCTGGCCTGACGCCCGCCAGCCAGCCGCACCGGCCGGCGACCG
>Ga0208987_1000226_pt1 | contig 9827 bp, 9 predicted proteins | sample MedBloCARef_O2_FD_187845 | JGI IMG/M metagenome (GOLD analysis project Ga0208987, IMG submission 187845) | Forest soil microbial communities from El Dorado National Forest, California, USA - Mediterranean Blodgett CA Ref_O2 (SPAdes) (version 2) | ecosystem: Environmental > Terrestrial > Soil >... | reverse complement strand
CGGACGTCGGAGAAGAACACCTCGTTGACCTCGTAGCCGCCGTCGATCGTCTTGATGGGCCGCAGGGTGATGCCCGGTGTGTTCATGTCGAAGAGCAGAAACGAGATTCCGGCCTGCTTCTTGGGGGCCTGCGGGTCGGTGCGCACCAGGCAGAAGATCCAGTCCGCGTACTGGCCGAGCGTCGTCCAGGTTTTCTGGCCGTTGACGATGTAGTTGTCGCCGTCGCGGACCGCCGTGGTGCGCAGCGACGCCAGGTCCGAGCCGGCTTCCGGCTCGGAAAACCCTTGGCACCACCAGATGTCGAGGCTGGCCGTCGGCGGCAGGAAGCGCTCCTTGATCTCTTGCGACCCGAACTCGGCGATCACCGGGCCCACCATCTTCGTATTGAAGTTCAGCGGCTCCGGGACGCACGCCAGTTGCATCTCGTCGGCCCAAATCTGGTGCTGGGTGGGTGTCCAGTCCTTGCCGCCCCACTCAACCGGCCAATTCGGTACCGCCAGACCGTGTTCATGCAGGATCTTGTGGCTGGTGACGATGTCGTCATGAACCACTTCCGCCGAGCCCGTGCGCACCCGGTCGCGCATCTCTTGAGGAATCTTGGTGGTGTAGATGCTGCGAAGTTCGTCGCGGAACGCGGCTTCCTCCGGTGTGAGTGCCAGTTGCATGGCCAGCCTCCTTTGCCTGGGGGTGAAACGTGGCGACCGCTTTCCGATGTTGGCGTCTCGTTTCGAGTTCCATCTTGACCTATCGGCAGCGGAGCTTGTGCACAGCCTCTGGTTAGTCCACAGAAGGCCTCGACCACCCCGTTCGTCGAGGCCATTGTGGCGGTCGGGGCACCTACCGTCGGCGCATGCGAGCAGAACTTCCCGCAGATCGACTGCATCGACGACTCGGCGCCGATCCGGAGACAGATTCGACCGACGAGAGTCTCGACGTGCACCCCGACTCCGATGCGCCGGACGACGATCAGAACTCCTTGCTGCCGCGCTGGCTTCCCGACGCGTCCCAGGGCTCGGGCTGGCTGGCCCGGGTGCGTGCCGACCCGGGTCGCACCGGCGCCATCGCCGCAGCGGTGGTGGCCGTCCTGGCCGTGTTGATCACGCTATTCAGCCTGGTGCGTGACCGGCCGGCACCGGTGATGTCCGCGAAGCTCCCACCGGTCGAGAAGGCATCCACGGCAAGCCTCAGATCGTCGGCAAGCCCGACGGCCGGTCCGGACCACCCGGTGGTGGTGAGTGTGGTCGGCCTGGTGCACACGCCCGGATTGGTCACCTTGGCGCCTGGTGCACGGATCGCCGATGCGCTGCAGGCCGCCGGCGGGGCGGTGGACGGCGCCGACACCATCGGCTTGAACATGGCCCGCCCGCTCGGCGACGGCGAGCAAATCGTGGTCGGGCTTGCGCCGGCCGCCGGCCAGCCCTCGGCGCTGGGCAGCTCCATCAACTCGGGGTCGCCCTCCCCGTCGAAGGCGCCCACCCCGGTACCCGGGTCGGGCAAACCGAAGGCAGGTGAGGTCGTCGACCTCAACAGCGCGACCGTCGAACAATTGGACGCCCTGCCCGGCGTTGGACCGATCACGGCCACCGCGATCGTGGCGTGGCGGCAAGCCCACGGCAAGTTCACCAGCGTCGACCAGCTCGCCGACGTCGACGGCATCGGCCCGGCGCGGCTGGACAAGTTGCGTGCCCTGGTCCGTGTCTGACGCCGGTGCATCATCCCGGGTTGCAAGACTCGGCGTCCGCGCGCCTCGACATCCGCCTGGTCCCTGCCGCGCTCACCGGCTGGATCGTCACCGCCGTCGGAATCACCTGGCCAGTCGGCCGCGTGCTGGCGCTGAGCTGCATCGCGCTGGTGGTCGTCTCGGCGGCATTGGTGTGCTGGGCGACGTGGCGGATCGGCGCAAGCCCGCGGCTGCGGGGCATCGGCGCCGGCCTGATGGCGATCGGCGTCGTGGGCGCCGGATTTGGGTTCGCCATCGCGCTGCGTGCCGAGGCGGTCGATCGCCACCCGATTTGCGCGGCCTTCGGAAGAGCCGCTGCCGTGACGGTCACCCCGACCGAAAGCCCGCAGGCGGTGGGCCGAGGCCAATTGATCTTTCGGGCCACGCTGCAGCGTCTAGACGCCGACGAGATATCCGGCCGGGTCGTCGTGTTCGCGCGTGCGTCGGACTTCGGTGAGGTGATGGTCGGCCAGCCGGTGCGGTTCACCGCCCGCGTCACCCGCCCGACCCGCCACGACCTGACGGTTGCGGTGCTCAACGCGGCCGGTCGGCCAACGATGGGGCGCGCCGGTGCGGTGCAGCAGGCCGCGCACACCGTGCGCAGCCGGTTCGCCGCCATCGTTCGCGACGTGTTGCCGGCCGATCAGGCCGCGGCGTTGCCCGCCCTGGTCCTCGGGGACACCTCGGCGCTTGACCCCGAGACCATCCGTGAATTTCGCGCGGCGGGGATGACGCACTTGACGGCGGTATCGGGGGCCAACGTCACGATCGTGTGCGCGGCGGTGCTGTTCGGCGCCCGGTTGATTGGCCGGCGGGCGGCCGTGGCGTTCGCCGCCGTCGCCCTGGTGGCGTTCGTGATCGTCGTCCAACCGACCGCGAGCGTGCTGCGCGCGGCCGTGATGGGCGCCATCGCGTTGCTGGCGATGTTGTCGTCGCGTCGGCGGCAAGCGATTCCTGCTCTGTCGGCCACGGTGCTGATACTGCTGACTGTCGCTCCCCAGCTGGCGGTCGATGTCGGCTTCGCGCTCTCGGTGCTGGCGACCGCCGCGCTGATCGTCATCGCCCCGTCTTGGTCGCGGCGCCTGGCGCAACGAGGCTGCCCCAAGCCACTGGCCGACGCGCTCGCGGTTGCGGTGGCGGCACACGTGGTGACTGCCCCGCTGGTTGCCGGTATCTCGGGGCGCTTCAGCCTGATCGCGCCGCTCGCCAACCTCGCCGCGGCGGCAATGATCGCGCCGATCACCGTGCTGGGCAGCGCGGCGGCCGTGCTGTGCGTGCCGTGGCCGGCCGGTGCGCAGCTGTTGATCCGGTTTACCGGTCCGGAACTGTGCTGGGTGCTGGCCGTGGCGAGGTGGGCGGCTGGTATCCCCGCTGCGGCCGTCCCGGTTCCCTCGGGCGTACCCGGCGTGGTGCTGGTCGGCGCGGTCTCCGCGGCGGTCCTGCTGACGGCCAACCTGCTGCTGCGGCGCCGGTGGTTTCGCACGGCGACGGGGTTGGGCGGCGGGGCGGTCGCGATGTGCGCGCTGGCGTGGTCGCTGTCTGGACTCGTCGGCGCGGCGTGACACCATCGTGGGGTGAGTGAGCTTGCGCCGTTGCACCTGGTCCTGGGAGACGAAGAGCTACTGGTCGAACGGGCGGTGGCCGAGGTGCTGCGGTCGGCGCGCCAGCAGGCGGGCGCCGCCCGCGACACCATCCCGGTCAGCCGGATGCGTGCGGGCGACGTCAGCACTTATGAGCTCGCCGAGCTGCTGAGTCCGTCGCTGTTCGCCGACGAGCGCATCGTCGTGCTGGAGGCCGCCGGCGAGGCGGGTAAAGACGCCGCCGCGCTGATCGTGTCCGCGTGCACCGACATCCCGCCCGGCACCGTGCTGGTGGTCCTGCACTCGGGCGGCGGCCGGGCCAAGGCACTGGCCACCGAGCTGCAGTCGCAGGGCGCGGTGGTACATCCGTGCGCACGCATCACGAAGCTCAGCGAACGCATCGACTTCATCCGCAAGGAGTTCCGCGCACTTCGGATCAAAGTCGATGAGGAGACGGTGACCGCGATGCTGGACGCCGTCGGCTCCGACGTGCGTGAGCTCGCCGCGGCGTGTTCACAGTTGGTCGCCGACACCGCGGGCGAGGTCGATGCCGCCGCGGTGCGGCGCTACCACAGCGGCAAAGCCGAGGTGAAGGGCTTCGACATCGCCGACAAGGCGGTGGCCGGTGACGTGGCTGGAGCCGCGGAGGCGCTGCGGTGGGCGATGATGCGCGGCGAGCCGCTGGTGGTTTTGGCCGATGCGCTGGCCGAAGCCGTGCACACCATCGGGCGGGTCGGGCCGCTGTCCGGCGATGCCTACCGGCTGGCCGGGCAGCTCGGAATGCCACCCTGGCGGGTGCAGAAAGCGCAAAAACAAGCCCGACGCTGGTCGCGGGAATCGGTGGCAAAGGCGATGAAAGTGGTGGCGACACTCAACGCCAACGTCAAGGGGGCCGTGGTGGACGCCGACTACGCGCTGGAGTCCGCGGTCAGGCAGGTTGCCGAACTGGTCGCCGACGGCGGCCGATAAATCGTGGAGCTGGGTGTCAGATCTTGTCGAGCGCGCGGGCCAGCGCGGACTTCTTGTTAGCCGCCTGGTTCTTGTGAATCACGCCCTTGCTGGCCGCCTTATCCAGCTTGCGGTTGGTCGCAACCAGCAACTCGGTGGCCTTTTCCTTCTCGCCACCATCGGCGGCCTCGCGGAACGCGCGAACGGCGGTACGCAGCGAGGACTTCACCGACTTGTTGCGCAGGCGAGCGCTCTCGTTCGTCTTGATACGCTTCTGCTGCGACTTGATGTTGGCCACAAAAATTCCTTCGTCTTTTATACGAGTTGCGTCGGGCGCCCCACACCCAACTGCGAGTGCCCAGGTTAGCAGTCGGTTACGTTTTCTCCCAAAACGGGAACCCGTGGCCTGCCATAACGTCAATTTGAGGCAGCATCTGACACGTGAGTCTTCCTAACCAGCTGGACAAAGCCAGGCGGGGTTCCCGCAGTGCGAGGCGTTCGCTGGCGCGTTTCGAGCGAATCTTCGGCGGATACAACCTGACGTCGGACGCCTACGCGCTGGCCTACGACGAGATGTTCGATGCCCAGGGCAACGTGCGTGGCCCGTACAAGGGTATCTACGCCGAGCTTGCACCGTCGGACGCCTCGGACCTCGAAGCGCGCTCCGAAGCGTTGGCCCGCGCGTTCCTCGACCAGGGGATCACCTTCTCCCTGTCCGGTCAGGAGCGGCCATTTCCATTGGACCTGGTGCCGCGGGTGATCTCGGCGGCCGAATGGACCCGGCTGGAGCGCGGCATCATCCAACGCGTCAAAGCTCTCGAGTTGTATCTCGACGACATCTACGGCGACCAGGAGATTCTGAACGACGGCGTCATCCCACGCCGGTTGATCTCGTCCTGCGAGCACTTTCACCGCCAGGCCGTCGGCATCGTCCCGCCCAACGGCGTGCGCATCCACGTCGCCGGCATCGACCTGATCCGCGACGAGAAAGGCACCTGGCGGGTTCTCGAGGACAACCTGCGCTCGCCCTCGGGCGTGTCGTACGTCATGGAGAACCGGCGCACCATGGCGCGGGTTTTCCCGAACCTGTTCGCCACTCACCGGGTGCGCGCCGTCGACGACTACGCCGCGCACCTGCTGCGGGCGCTGCGCAACTCCGCAGCCACCAACGAGGCCGATCCGACCGTGGTGGTGCTGACCCCGGGGGTCCACAACTCGGCCTACTTCGAGCATTCGCTGCTGGCCCGACAGATGGGCGTCGAGCTTGTCGAGGGCCGTGACCTGTTCTGCCGCGACAACCAGGTCTACATGCGCACCACCGAGGGGGAGACCCAGGTCGACGTCATCTATCGGCGCATCGACGACATCTACTTGGACCCGCTGCAGTTCCGGGCCGACTCGGTACTGGGCGTCGCCGGACTGGTCAATGCCGCCCGCGCCGGCAATGTCGTCATCTCGAGCGCGATCGGCAATGGCGTCGGCGACGACAAACTCGTCTACACCTATGTGCCGACGATGATCGAGTACTACCTGGGCGAGAAGCCGTTGCTGGCCAACGTGGACACCTTCCGCTGCTGGCTGGCCGACGAACGCGAAGAGGTACTCGACCGGGTCAGCGAATTGGTCATCAAGCCCGTCGAGGGGTCCGGCGGGTACGGCATCGTGTTCGGGCCCGACGCCTCCGAAAAAGAATTGGCCGTCATCAGCAAGAAGATCCGCGACGATCCGAGGGCCTGGATCGCGCAGCCGATGATGGAGCTGTCGACCGTGCCGACCCAGATCGACAATGAGTTGGCTCCCCGCTACGTCGACCTGCGGCCGTTTGCGGTCAACGACGGCGATGAGGTGTGGGTGCTGCCCGGCGGCTTGAGCCGGGTGGCCCTGGTGGAGGGATCTCGGGTGGTCAACTCGAGCCAGGGCGGCGGCTCGAAGGACACTTGGGTGCTGGCGTCGGCGCGCGCATCGGCTGCCGACCGTGAACTGGGTGCCGCCGAGGTCGTGCGTTCGCTGCCGAAATCCATGGCGGACCCGACGCTTGACGGTTCAGCCCAGCACCAGTCGAACGGCGAGCAGCCGCGGGAGGCGCCGCCGAAAAAGCAAAAGCGGAAGCAGCAACAAGAGCAGCAGCAGCGAGGGGTGGTCCACTGATGTTGGCCCGCAACGCAGAAGCGCTCTATTGGATCGGTCGCTACGTCGAGCGGGCCGATGACACCGCACGAATTCTGGATGTCGCACTGCATCAATTGCTGGAAGATTCCAGCGTCGATCCCGACCAGGCGTCCCGGTTGTTGTTGCGGGTGCTCGGTATCGAGCCCCCCGACCACGACCTGGATGTCTGGTCATTGACCGATCTGGTGGCCTACAACACCGACGATCGCGGTGGCAGTTCGATCGTCGATGCGATCACGGCGGCGCGGGAAAATGCGAAGTCGGCGCGCGAAGTGACGTCCAGCGAGATCTGGGAATGTCTCAACACCACCTACAATGCTCTGGCTGAACGCCAACGCGCTGCCAAACGCCTTGGGCCACATGAATTTCTGTCGTTCATCGAGGGCCGGGCGGCGATGTTCGCCGGCCTGGCCGACTCCACGCTTTCCCGCGACGACGGATACCGCTTCATGGTGTTGGGCCGCGCGATCGAGCGCGTCGATATGACGGTGCGGCTACTGCTGTCACGGGTGGGGGACAGCGCGTCCTCGCCGGCATGGGTGACGCTGTTGCGTTCGGCCGGTGCGCATGACACCTATCTGCGTACCTACCGAGGGGTGCTGGACGCCGGCCGAGTGGTCGAGTTCATGTTGCTCGACCGATTGTTCCCTCGATCGGTTTTCTACTCACTCAAGCTGGCCGAACACAGCATCGAAGAGTTGGTGCGTAACCCGCAGAGTCGGGTGGGGGCCACCGTCGAAGCTCAGCGATTGCTTGGGCAGGCCCGCAGTGAACTGGAATTCATGCCGCCGGGGTTATTGCTCGAAACGCTGGAGGCTCGTCTGGCGGGCTTGCAGACAACCTGTTACGACGTCGGAGAAGCCTTGTCGCTGCAGTATTTTCACGTCACGCCGTGGGTGGCGTGGTCGGATGCCGGGGACAGTGCTCTGCTGGTCGCGCGGAACGGAAAAACCTGATGTGGCGGCTGCGAGTCGTGCACACCACCGGGTATGCCTACCAATCGGCGGTGACAGCGTCCTACAACGAGGCCCGGCTGACGCCGCTTTCTGACGCCAGACAAAACGTCATCCTCAACCGAGTGGAAACCATCCCGGCAACTCGGTCTTACCGTTTTACCGACTATTGGGGTACCGCCGTCACGGCGTTCGACCTGCACGCTCCGCACTCAGATCTGACGGTGACGTCGTCGTCGGTCGTCGAGACGGAACGGCCGGAACCGCCCGCAACCGACGTGGGCTGGCAAGACCTGGAGTCCGAGGCCGTAATCGATCGTTTCGACGAATTGCTGCGCCCCACCGAGCGCACCCCGGTCAACAGACGTCTCAAGCCCATCTGCAGAAAGCTCGCCAAAGACCAGGATCTCGCCGGAGCCGTTGTCGCCACGGCCAAATGGGTGCGCGGCGAACTGGACTATCTGCCGGGTACCACCAGTGTGTACACATCGGGCCTCGATGCATTGAACGAGGGCAAGGGCGTCTGTCAAGACTTCGTTCACCTTTCGCTGATGCTGTTGCGCGGCATGGGGATTCCGGCGCGCTACGTTTCGGGATATCTGCACCCAAAACGAAACGCCGTCGTCGGGGACACCGTGGATGGGCGAAGCCATGCCTGGCTGCAGGCCTGGACCGGCTCGTGGTGGAATTACGACCCCACCAACGACAGCGAGATCAACGAGCAATACGTCAGCGTGGGCGTCGGCCGTGACTACACCGATGTGTCTCCGCTGAAAGGGATTTACTCGGGCGAAGGCGCAACCGACCTCGATGTGGTGGTAGAGGTCACCCGGCTGGCCTAGCCGATTGTCCTTGCGGACGGCTGGATTTCGACGCGGTGCAAGTCGTCGCCAAGCTCGATTCGACCGCTGAATTCCGAGGCGGCCAGGGTTCGCCACTGTTCTTCTTGGCCCGGCACCAGAGCCGGAACATAGTGCGTCATGACCAGGGTGTGCGCACCTGCGCGGGCCGCGGTTGTCGCCGCCTCCTCGACCGACGAGTGGTAATCGCAGATGTCCTGCAGCCGCTGCTGCGGGATGTTGAGGACGATGTCCTTGCGAATCACGGTGTGCACCAACGCATCTGCCCCGGCCGCCAGCGAGTCAAGGCTTGCGCAAGGGACCGTGTCCCCGGCCAGCACCACCGAGGCGCCGCCGGATTCGACCCGGAACCCGATGGTCGGTGCGACCGGCCGATGATCGGTGGGAGCCACCCGGATGGCGACACCGTCGCGGTCCCAGACCGTGCCTTCGGTGTGTTCGTGCACCTCGACGGCGGGCGGCGCATTCAGATCAGCGTGGTGGGCGATCCGGTAGCCGATGTCGTGACCGAACGCTTTGAGCATCGCGTCGACGGTCTCGGCGGTGCCCGGCGGGCCGATGATCGGCAGCGGATCGGGATCGGGTGCGAAGGTGGTGATCCATCGGGTGATCAACAGGTCGCCGAGTTCGGCGATGTGGTCGCTGTGCAGATGGGTGAGCAGCAGCGCCGACAGCCCGCTGGCACCCACGCCGACCGCCGCCGCCCGCTGCAGCACACCGCGCCCGCAGTCCACCAGAAACACCTGGCCGCCGGCCCGCACCAGGGTCGAGGGCCCGGCGCGGTTCGGGTCGGGTATCGGGCTGCCGGTGCCGAGCAACGTGATCTCGATCATCCGACGATCCTCGCAAGCGGCGCCGCCGCGTCGCAGCCGATTGGACGACAGACACGCGTTGCGGGCCAAGATGTCATCGCCACCGGTTCGGCGGGTTTCGGTCGTGACCTGTTGCTATGGCACTTCTTGGCCGCCGGTTCCCGTGTTGCCTTTCCCGCCACGCGACTAAGCCGTAGCCTGGTGTGAAGCAGGTCACAACGGCTGGAGGGCTGAATGCGGATCGCGGATGTCTTGCGGAACAAGGGTGCGGCGGTGACGACGATCAACGCCGAGGCCACCGTCACAGAGCTGCTCGCCGGGCTCGCCGAACAGAACATCGGTGCCATGGTGGTGGTCGGCGACGACGGTGTGGCGGGCATCGTCTCGGAGCGCGACGTCGTGCGCCAACTGCACACCCATGGCGGCAGCGTGCTTACCCGCCCGGTCTCCACGATCATGACCACCATGGTCGCCACCTGCACCAAGTCCGACACGGTCGACGAAATCAGCGCGCTGATGACCACGAACCGGGTGCGTCATGTGCCGGTGCTCGACGGCAAAAAGCTGATCGGCATCGTCAGCATCGGTGACGTGGTGAAAACCCGGATGGAAGAACTCGAAGCCGAGCAGGAGCAGCTGCACTCCTACATCACGCAGGGCTGACCGAGGCCCGGCGCCTAGCCTGCGCTAACGCCAGGAGTAGTCGGCGCGCAGCCGGGCGGCCACCACGTCGAAGATCTCGCGTTCCAGGACCGCGCCCTCGCGCCGAATGCCCTCCTCGGGAA
>Ga0208987_1000225_pt1 | contig 9839 bp, 8 predicted proteins | sample MedBloCARef_O2_FD_187845 | JGI IMG/M metagenome (GOLD analysis project Ga0208987, IMG submission 187845) | Forest soil microbial communities from El Dorado National Forest, California, USA - Mediterranean Blodgett CA Ref_O2 (SPAdes) (version 2) | ecosystem: Environmental > Terrestrial > Soil >... | reverse complement strand
GAGCCGGGGGACGCTGACGCTCGCGTCCTGCGACGCCCGGTCGGCTCCGCTCATCGATTTCCGCTACCTGGACGAGGATTACGACGTGCGAGCGCTGGTCTCGGGCGTACGTCATGCCCTGGAAATCAGCGAGCAGGCCGCGTTCGACGACTGGCGAGGTCGTTCGCATCCGCTCCTGGACGCCGATTACGCGACCGTCGCCGCGTTCGTGCGTGACGCCGTCCAGTCCTACGGCCATGCGGCCGGATCGTGCCGGATGGGAGTCGACTCACTGTCGGTGGTCGATCCTCAGCTGCGCCTGCGCGGGCTGGCGGGCCTCAGGGTGGCCGATGCGTCCATCATGCCGGAGATCGTATCGACCAACACCAATGCGGCCACGGTGATGATTGCTGAGAAGGCGGCCGACCTGCTGCGGTGACCGACCGCCGTTCGCGCGGATTTTCTCTAAGCGAACCGGCCCAGGCAGCAGTAGGCAGTATGGAGCCAAGACGAGAACGACATGAAGCTACGACGACAACGAGGAGAGGTATTTTCATGGTGGCGAGGACACTTCCCGGCGGTACGTTCGCCATGGCCGAGGACCTGACGGTCACGCGCCTGGGCTACGGTGCGATGCAACTGGCCGGCCCCGGCGTCATGGGCCCGCCCAAGGACCGCGACGCCGCTGTAGCCGTGCTGCGCGAGGCGGTTGAGCTCGGCATCACCCACATCGACACGTCCGACTACTACGGCCCCCATGCCACCAACCACATCATCAAGGAGGCTCTGTCCCCCTACCCGGACGACCTCCACATTGTCACCAAGGTCGGAGCCAAGCGCGACGCCCAGGGTGGCTGGCCGCACGCCCGCTCTCCCGAGGAGCTGCGCCAGGCTGTGCACGACAACCTGACGAACCTCGGCCTCGACGCGCTTGACGTGGTCAACCTGCGTTGGGGAGGGTTTGACCGGCCCGAGCCGGGCTCGGTCGCCGAGCCGTTCAGCGCGCTCGCGCAGCTGCAGCAGGAAGGACTGATCAGGCATCTCGGCCTCAGCACCGTCAACGCCGAGCAGATCGCCGAAGCCCAGTCCATCGCGCCAGTCGTGTGCGTGCAGAACTACTACAACATCGCCAACCGGGACGATGACGCTCTCATCGACTCTCTCGCCGCCCAGGGCATCGCCTTCGTGCCCTACTTCCCGCTCGGCGGCTTCAACCCGCTGCAGTCCAGCACCCTCGAATCTGTCGCGACCCGCCTCGGCGCCACGCCGATGGGCGTCGCGCTGGCCTGGCTCCTCCAGCGTTCACCGAACATCCTGCTCATCCCCGGCACCTCATCTGTCTCGCATCTGCGCGAGAACATCACCGGCGCGGCGCTAACCATCCCCGAAGACGAGCTGACCGAACTGAACAGCATCGCAGCACGAGACTAGGCGATGCCGCAGCCCTCTAGACGGTGGCAGGCGACGGGAGCTCCGCGACTGGGCACGCGACGGCGGATCGCCGTCATCGGCAGGTCAGCGTGCCTGCCGGACGGTTTCCTTCGCCGGCGGCAAGGCCACGTGAGCTGGCGTCGCCCAGATGCAGGCGATAGAGGCTACGCCACAGTCGGTGACATGGGTCCGGACCCGGGAGATCCGCGCGACTTCCCGGCTCGCGTCGACCGCGTGCCCCCCTGACTGGTCGCCACCCTGATCATGAGCCCGGAAGCCTTCTGGGGGCCGGCCCTGGGCGTCGTCAGCCAGAAGCTCGTAGATCATCATCTGCCGGCGCCGCGCCGGCTGGAGCAAGGGGATGAGGAAGCGGTGCTGAACCGGGTGCTTGCGGGCCAGTTTCCCGGTGGCCCGGGTGGCCTCGTCCCCATGCAGCAGGCGCGCAGTCGCGCTAAGCGGTAGCGACGAGTAAGTAAGGAACCCCCGGGTACTGCACGGCGTCACCTGCACCGTGTCGGTTTGCTGCAGCAGTCGCGCGCCGCCCGACCCGCTCCAGGTCCAGAAGTAGGCTCGGTCGCCGTCAGCCACCCCGCGCACGGGAGCAGATACCGCACCGCCATCTCGGTCGAACGTGGTGAGCAGCATGTGCCTGGTCCGCTCGACAGGAGCGAAGTAGCCGCTGCCGGCTTCCTGCTGGTCGCGGCTATCGGTTGCGAACTGGGTGCCTGGCATACCCTCTCCTCCATCATCGGACACGACTCAGTCAGCGCCGAAGGCATGGAGTCCGGGTCCCGGCACCATGGAAATGAGGTGGAGAACAGCCTCCCGTCACGGTCACCCAACGTGAACGTTGACTAACCGCCGCCGGTCGACGTATCTTCCTGGGAAGGACACTTCCATGGAAGTAACCTTCCAAGGAAGTTAGATCGGCGAAGGGAGCCGAGCATGCTGACTTCCCAGGAGAACGAGATCTTGACCCGGGTGGGCCCGGCCACGCCGATGGGCCGGATGATGCGGCGGTTCTGGCTGCCGGTCTGCACCTCCGCGCAGCTACCTGAGCCCGATTCTGACCCGCTGCGGGCCGGCCTGCTCGGCGAGTCCTTCGTGGTGTTCCGCGATACCGCGGGACAGGTGGGAGTCCTGGACGAGCGGTGCATCCACCGCTGCGCGTCGCTCGCCCTTGGCCGGGTCGAGCAAGGCGGCATCCGGTGCCTTTACCACGGCTGGAAGTTCGCCGCGGACGGTACTGTCCTGGACACGCCCAATAACCGCAATGTCAGGTTCCGCGACCGGATGAGGGCGCCCGCATACCCGGTACGTGAAGCTGGCGGTATCGTCTGGACCTATATCGGCCCGAAGGATCAGCAGCCGGAATTCCCGCACTACGCGTTCATGGACGGCCCCGACGCGAACCGCGCCGTTATCAGGCTCAACACCCCTGCCAACTACCTGCAATTGTTCGAGGGCGGCGTCGACAGTTCACACGTCGGCATCCTGCACAGCGATCAGGCTAATCCCACCTGGATGAACGAGGAGTTCACGCCGCGCGATGACGAGGACTTCAACCCCGGAGCCCTGGCCAGCGGCGACAACGCCCCGGCACTGGAGGTCGAGGACACCGCCTTCGGCTTCCACTACGTCGCGAAACGGCAAGCGACTGCCGCCGCGGACGGCGGTACGGCAAACAGCATCAGGGTGACCCCGGTGCTCCTGCCGTTCGTCCGCATCATTCCCGCACCAGCCTTTCAGTTCTTTGTTTTCGAGGTGCCGCAGAGTGACACGGTGACCAGCACGTACATCATCGCGCAGGGATCAAAGCCCATCGACCGGGCCGAGATCATCCGCATCATGGGACTGCGCGAACCGTTCTGGAACGACACGGACTGCGACTTCCGTGCCACCTGGGCCAACGGGCTTGGGCAGGAGCGCTCCCGAATGCACTCCAACTGGACCGGCTTCGACGGCATCGAGCAGGAAGACGCGGTCATCGCCATCAGCATGGGCCCGATCCTTGATCGCACCAAGGAACACATGGTCGCCGCCGATCGCGCGGTGATCCACCTCCGCCTCCGGCTGCTTGAATCGGTTCGCCGTCACGAGGACGGCGAGCAGCCGGTCGGACTCGGTGTCGACGTGAGCGGCGTCCGCTCACTCCCAGACACCATCATCCGGCCAGACGATCGCTGGCAGGCGCTTGTGCCTGGCAACGTCAGCGCGAGCGCCGCGGGCATGCCCGGCGCGGCATCGTGATCGAAGAATCGAAGAAAGGCGGCCGCCTTGTCCTCGACAGCTGACCCGGATCCGCGCGTGACGACGGCGAACGACCGGGAGCGAGAACCCGCGGAACTGGCCGCGCTGTGGTCGGCTGAGCTGCCCGACCTCGACCTGAACCCGTTTCTTGTGTCCGGCACGATCATGCGGCTAGCGGGGCGACTGGAGCGCGTGTTCACCGCGACCGCCCGCGCACGCGGCGTGGGACCCGGCGAATTGCGCATCCTGCTGGCGTTGCGGCGGTCAGGCCCGGGGTACGCGCTTAGCCCGACCGCGCTGTTCCGCAGCCTGATGATCACTTCCGGTGCGGTGAGCAAGCAGGTCGACCGCCTCGCCGAACTCGGGCTCGTGGCCCGGGTGGCCGATCCGGACGTGCTGCGTGGCGTGCTCATCCAACTGCGGCCGGCCGGTCGCGAGACGGCCGAAGACGCGATGCGGGAGATCTGTTCCGCCAACGGCGGCCTTGAGAACCTGTCCGACGAGGACGCATGCACGGTGCTGCGCGCCCTGAGCCTGGTCGCCGCCGTGCTTGACGAGGCGGAACACGCCAAGGAGGGCCGATGAAAACTGACAGCTGGATCTGCGCGGTGCTAGACGGTGCGAGCGCGGAACTGCTCGCCCACGAGGAACTGGGGCAGTTCCCCGCCGAGTTGCGGGTCAGCAGCAGTGTCTACGAGTGCTTCACCGGCCTGCGCGCAAGGGAACTGTCCGATGGCCTGCCGCTGCTCGTGCTCGGTACCGATGTCATAGAGGACAGGGAACTGGCGCCGGCTGAATTCGTGGTGCGGTCATGAACGCCCCCCAGCGTGCCGCGCGCTACGCCGTCAACGCGACCTCGCTGCCGCACAGCACGGTGTGGCAGGACATCGAAGACATCGCGGCAACGGGCGGCGAGGGCATCGGCCTGTGGGAGCGGAAACTGCCGGACGGCGCCGACACCGACGTCTTGGCGCGGATGAAGGAAGCCGGACTATCCGCGACGTTCTGCGTGCCCGCCGTGCACATGGTGCTGCCTTCGCAGATCGACCCGCCCGGCGCGCCGCAGGACATTCCCACCAGGCTCGCGCTGATTTCCGCCAGCATCCGGCGGCTGTCCGCGTTCCAGCCCGCCACGGTGCTGATCGGTCCGGGCGCCTCGGGCGACCCTGCTCACCCGGCCGGCCCGCTGGACGTCGTAGCCGACGCTTTGCCCGGACTGGCGGATGTGGCGGCCGACTGCGGTGTGACCATTGGCGTGGAACTGCTTGGCGCCCGCCGCGGATCCGTGGTCAGCTCACTACCCCGTCTCGTGGCGCTGCTCGACGAGATCGGCCGCGACAACCTGGGGATCATGTTCAGCATCTACCACAGCTGGTCCGAGCCGAACCTGCACGAGGATCTGCTCCGCTACGGGACGAGGATCAACAGCGTGCAGGTCTGCGACATCCGCGACCCGGAACGCTCCCGGTTCGACCGGGAACTCCCGGGCCGGGGACGGGGCGTGGCACCGGAGATCATGGCCACGTTGCTGCGAGCCGGCTATGCGGGCTGGTGGGAACTCGTGATCTTCTCCGACGACGGTATCTATGGCTCGGCGCTCCCAGGCTCGTACTGGGCGATGCCGCCGCGTGACTTTCTCGCCCAGGCAAAGAGGGCGTTCGACGAGTCGTACGCCAAGGCAAGCGGCCTTTAGACCAGGCGACATCTCGCCATCAGGCCGCGGCACCGGCATCGCCGCGTGCAGGAGAAGGGAGAACGCGATGCAGTCGGTCAGGTACGAGAGGTCCGGCGCGGTCGGGCACATCGTCCTCTGCAACCCCCCGCATAACTTGCTCAACGTGGAGTTCTACGAGCAGTTGCGCGAGGCGGTCCTCAATGCGACGTCTGACGACCTGCGCGCGGTTCTCCTGCGCGCCGAAGGTCCGAACTTCTGCGGCGGCGGCGACACGGCAGTGCTTGGCAGCCTGACCCCGGCAGAGTTCCGCCTCCTCGCCACGGAGTACAACCGGAGCTTTCGCGCGCTCGAGACGCTGCCGGTGCCGACCGTCGCGGCCGTTCGCGGCAGCGTGCTCGGCGGAGGCGTCGAGCTGGCGCTGTCGTGTGATTTCATCGTGGCGGCACGGGACGCGGTTTTCCGTCAGATCGAGGTGTCCGTGGGGTCCATGCCCATCGCGGGCGGTGTGCAGCGCATGGCGGAGCGGATCGGCCGCACGCGCGCGGCGCTCTACGCGATGCTGACGATTCCGATGACCGGCGAGACGGCAGGTGAGCTCGGTGTGGCGAGCTTCGTCGCGCCCGATGAGGAGGTCGAGAACATAGCTCTGGACCTCGTACGGAAACTTGCGGACGGCCCGACCCGCTCATACGCCGCGGTGCGGCAGATCCTCAAGGCGTGGTCATCAGGCGGCGTCGCGGGGGCCGACGCGGTGATGCTCGATGTCGCGCTGCCTCTTCACGCGACAGCGGACGCCGCGCGGGGACGTGCCGCGCGCGCCGAGGCGCTCGCCCGCGGCGAAGAGCCGAAGCCGGTGATTTTCGAGGGACGCTGAGGGCTGCGCGAGTAGCGCCCATGCGGCTACTGTCCGCGTCATGCCCCGACCTGGTGTCTTGTCCTGGATGACCAGGTCGCGGCACTCCACTGTCAAGTGAGAATCTCTCGGGATGAGCACGCTTAGTTGCTCCCTGAAGAAGATTATTTGCGAACTAACGTCAACATATTGCAAGTCGATATCGCCAACCTTACAGTCATGTCAACGAAACCCCCCAGCCTTCCCGCGTCTGCGGTTCAAGGAGGAACGCGACATGAGCGTTAAGGGATGTGCGTCGGCGTTGTGGCACCACGGCCTTCGGCCGCGGCGACTAGTGCCGCCCATCGTGCTGGCTATGATGGCCGCGCTCTTCTGCGGCTTCCACGCCCCGATGGCGCGGGCGGCCTCATCGCCCACCACGCCGATCTGGTCGACTCAGCTCGACTTCGACAACAACGGCACTCCCTGGTCGGAGTCGTTCTTCGCCGGGCTGGCGTCCGACGGCCTGACGACCGCCGAGCTCAACATGCCGTGGGGCACGATCGAGCCCCAGCCCGGTACGTTCAGCTTCACCGAGTGGGACACTGAGCTGGCCAACGCCAGTGCCGCCGGCATCCAGCTCATCCCGATCTTCTGGCAGGCGGGGTGGGGCGGCAGCCCCGCCCCCTGGATCAACGACTTCGAGGTCGGCAGTGGCGGCGCGCAGGGGCAGGCGCCGGAGTGGTGGGACCCGACGGAGCAGGCGGAGTACTTCACCTACGTGGAGGACACGATCCAGAATGCCGTCAGCCAGCCCGGCGGTTACGGCGGCGCGATCCTGAACTACGGCTACCTTGACGCCCAGTGGGACCTCAACGGCGCCGGCGGCGGCTATGCGGCTGACGACATCAGCGAGTTCCAAAACACGTACCTGCCGCAGGCCTATGGCACAATCGCCACGTTCAATTCCGATAACGGCACGTCGTACAGCTCGTTCAGCCAGGTGCCTGCGGCCGCGCCGGGCCAGGCCCTCTTCGGCGTCTTCCAGGCGTTCCGGGCGTGGAGCGTTAAGACGACCTACGGGCAGCTGACCGCCGACGTGCGCAACATCACCGCCAGCACCCCGCTGTACTACTACTTCGGCGGCGGCTTCGGCAACGCGACGTCCTACGCCAACAACCCGGACACGTTCTTCCAGCTGGCGAAGCAGTACAACGTCACCGTCATCGACGACGACGCCTCGTCCCAGGGCCTGACCCTGACGTTCGGCAGCCTGGCCCGCGCTTATGGCGTGAAGGTGGCGCAGGAGTGGACCGCGCCACCCGACAACAGCCAGCTCGCCGCGAAGGCGGTGTCGTGGATATCCCTCTACGCGATGGGCCTGCCCGACGGCGGTGGCGAGGACTTCTTCATCCATGACGGCACCGAGAAGGACACCGTCGGCTTCCCCATCTACACCAGCTGGCTGCCGGAGCTGAAGGGCCTGTCCGGCACGTACCCGCAGCAGCCAGCCGCCGTGTACATTGACTTCTCCCAGGGCTACGGCAACACCAGCGGCGGCAGCCTGGGTAACGTCGAGAACGAGATCGCGAACCTGTGGCTGAACTACCAGGCCGGCTTCGCCGTGGTGACTAGCCAGGAAGTGAACAACGGCGCGGTCAGCCTGTCCAAGTTCAAGGCGGTCCTGCCGCTCAACGGCGTCGACTCGAACCTGACCGCGTACAAGTCAGCCGGCGGCACGGTGCTGACCGAGCCGGAGCAGCTCACCCAGTACACGACCGCGTACGCGCAGATCGACGCCCCGGCCGTGGGCGACCTGCAGACCGTCCCGGCCGTGGCCGCCAACGGCAACAGCGCCTCCATCACCCTCGCGAACATCACCTCGGGCACCGCCTACGACGCCCCGATCGCCTTCAGCCCGGCCGGGCTCGGCCTCAACTCGGGCAACTACTACCTCGTCAACGCCGCGACCGGCACCGCCGTCCCGCAGACCCAGCAGTCGAACGGCCTGCTGTGCGCGACGGCGAACATTGGCGCGGCGACGCTCGCGCAGTGGAACGTGGTGGCGGGCACGCCGCCCTCCGGCACCGCGTCGTCCAGTTGCCCCGTCACCGAGACGGGCGCCACCTCCGTGACCGCCACGGCCGGCCAGACTAGCCCTGGCCTGCAGTTCCTCGGCGTCGGCCAGACCAACGCGGGTTCCGACGGCAACCTCACCCAGATCACCCAGGGCGGCGAGACCGCCGAGGAGACGTGGACGTCGTCGCAGAGCGGTGCGGGCGACGCCAACGTCTACCTGCAGCTCAACCCGATGTCCGCGGTCGAGGCGGCGGCCAGCGTGACGGCGCAGGTCACGTACTGGGCCACGGCCGGGCAGGGCTTCACGGTGCAGTACGACACGCCGAGCAATGCCTATCAGAACGGCCCGACGGTCACTAGCCCGGGGACCGGGACATGGACGACGGCGACCGTGCAGCTGACCGGCGCGCAGTTTGATGAGGCCCAGAACGGCGGCGCCGACCTGCGGCTGAATGTCACCAACGCCAGCACGCCGCTGATCGTGCGGAGCGTCACGATGTCCACCGCCGGAAGCAGCGAAGGCCCGTATGGCGGCACGCCGGCGGGCATCCCCGGCACGGTGCAGGCGGCTAACTACGACACTGGCGGGCAGGGGGTGGCCTATAACGTCACCTCGGTCAACGGCACCGGCAACAGCTACCGTCCCGACGGGGTGGACCTGGAGACCTGCTCCGACACTGGCTGCGGGGATGACCTGGGCTGGACGGCGCCCGGGCAGTGGTTCAAGTACACCGTCAACGTCGCCGCCGCCGGCACCTACACCGTCAGCATCCGGCTGGCCTCACCGAACGGGGTGAGCGACGGGCTGCACATCGCCAACGCGGCAGGCAGCAACCTGTCCGGAAACGTCAACGTCCCGGCCACTGGCGGCTGGCAGACCTGGACCACCGTCACGGCCAGCGTCACCTTGCCGGCCGGGCAGCAGACGCTCACCGTCGACGAGGACAACGCCGGCTGGAACCTGCACTACATGGCCGCCGCCGCCGCCTCGACGACGAACCTGGCACTCAACGCCCCGGTCAGCGCGTCCAGCTACACCCAGAGCTACGTGCCCGGCAACGCCGTTGACGGCAACACCAGCAGCTACTGGGAAAGTACCGACGGCGCGTGGCCAAGCACCATCACCGTGAACCTGGGGTCAGTGCAGGCCCTCGGCTCCATCACGATCGACCTGCCGCCATCAACCGCCTGGTCGACCAGGACCCAAACGCTGTCCGTCCTCGGCTCCACCAACGGCAGCTCCTTCACCACGCTGGTGGGATCCGCCACCTACACCTGGAACCCGTCCACCGGCAACACCGTCACCATCCAGCTCCCCTCGGGGACCAGTGACCAGTACGCGCAGCTGAGCTTCACCGCCAACAGCGTCCAGAACGGCGCACAGGTCTCCGAGATCCTCATCTACGCGTAAGGCGAGCGGAGCGGCCACCCGGGCCTGACCAGCTATGAGGCCTGGTGCGTCGGGGTTCGAGTCCCCTGCCGCCGGGTCCAGGCCAAGATTGACCGACATAATCAAACAGAGTATGATTCTTTCGGAGACGGAGCACCACTGGAGCATTCCCGAGAACGGAACCGCAGTGACCTGGATCGCAT
>Ga0208987_1000223_pt1 | contig 9870 bp, 5 predicted proteins | sample MedBloCARef_O2_FD_187845 | JGI IMG/M metagenome (GOLD analysis project Ga0208987, IMG submission 187845) | Forest soil microbial communities from El Dorado National Forest, California, USA - Mediterranean Blodgett CA Ref_O2 (SPAdes) (version 2) | ecosystem: Environmental > Terrestrial > Soil >... | reverse complement strand
CGCAATCCCGAATCGGTTCGCAAGTTCGACCAGCGAGGGCGCGAGCTCAGTCATGCCGCCCATCTTGCTGCCAGCACCCGGCCGGCGGCGAGGCGGGCGAAGCGGGCAAGGGGACCAGAAAGGGAAAGCACCGCTTGTTTTGCTGGCGGATGACCTTTCGCCACATTCTTTTTGCAGCTCATCCAGGTTGGTCGGATATGACATTCGACAGGACGAGTCGGCGCTCCGCCGTTACCATTCCTTACAGCAATCGAAAAGAACTTGGCCGGGGGATCTCGTGGGGCGTACAAAAAGTGCCAGCTCAGTGGTGCACACCACTGCCGGCACCGTTTGCCACGATGTCAACTCGGAGATGGCTGGATTCCTAGCACCGCATGGCGAGGTCATTGCGGGTGCCTTACGGTTATCTATGTGATTTGCGCGCTGGGCGTCTATGCAGGCGTTTTAACAAACCGGACGGTGGATTAAGTGGCGGAAGAAAGTCGCGGGCAGCGCGGGACGGGGTACGGCCTCGGGCTGTCTACGCGCACCCAGGTGACGGGTTATCAGTTCCTTGCTCGGCGCACCTCGATGGCGCTGACCCGGTGGCGGGTCCGCATGGAAGTCGAGCCCGGGCGGCGTCAGACGCTGGCCATCGTTGCGTCGGTCTCCGCCGCAGTGGTGATCTGCCTGGGCGCGCTGCTCTACTCGTTCATCAGCCCGTCCGGCCAGATCAATGAATCGCCGATCATCGCCGACCGCGACTCCGGCGCGCTGTACGTCCGCGTTGGGGACAAGCTGTATCCCGCGTTGAACCTGGCCTCGGCACGGCTGATCACCGGGCGGCCCGACAACCCGCACCTGGTTCGGTCGGGCCAAATCGCCAGCATTCCCCGCGGCCCGATGGTGGGCATCCCGGGCGCGCCGTCGGCATTCAAGTCCGCGACCCCGTCCTCTTCGTCGTGGCTGGTGTGTGACACCGTCGGCGGCTCAGCAGGGACCGGCACACCGTCGGGAGTGACGGTGACAGTGATCGACGGCACCCCTGACCTCGGCGGCCACCGCCGAGTACTAAACGGCTCCGATGCCGTCGTGTTGAGCTATTCGGGCGATACCTGGGTCATCCGGGAGGGACGCCGGTCGCGTATCGACGCCGCGAACCGGTCGGTTTTGTTGCCGCTGGGATTGACGCCCGAACAAGTCAACCTGGCACAGCCGATGAGCCGGGCGCTGTTCGACTCGTTGCCGGTGGGGCCGGAACTGACCGTGCCCGAAGCTCCGAACGTGGGTGGCGCGGCGACGTTCGCCGGGGCACCAGGCCCGATAGGCACCATCATCGTCACGCCGCAAATCAGTGGGCCACAACAGTATTCGTTGGTGCTGGCTGAAGGCGTGCAAACGCTGCCACCCTTGGTCGCCCAGATCATGCAGAACGCCGGCGGCGCCAGCAACACCAAACCCGTGACCGTGGAGCCGTCGCTGCTGGCGAAGATGCCGGTGGTCAACAAGCTCGACCTGTCGTCGTACCCGGACAACCCGCTGAACGTGATGGACATGCGGGATAACCCGGCGACCTGCTGGTGGTGGGAGAAGACGTCCGGTGAGAGCCGGGCGCGCGTCGAGATCATTTCCGGTCCGACGATTCCCGTCGCGCAGAACAGCACGAAAAACGTGGTGTCGCTGGTGAAGGCCGACACCACCGGCCGTGAAGCCGACCAGGTCTACTTCGGGCCCAACTTCGCGAACTTCGTGGCTGTCACCGGCAACGATCCCGCCGCCAAAACCACCGAATCACTCTGGTGGCTGACGGATGCGGGCGCTCGCTTCGGTGTGGACGACACCCGCGAGGTGCGTGAGGCACTGGGCTTGCAAACTCAAGCCAGCCTGGCGCCGTGGGTGGTGCTGCGCCTGCTCCCGCAAGGCCCGACGTTGTCGCGCGCGGATGCGCTGGTGGAGCACGACACCCTACCGATGGATATGTCCCCTGCAGAGTTGGTGGTACCGAAGTGAAACGTGGATTCGCACGGCCGACAGCGGAGAAGCCGCCGGTCATCAAGCCGGAGAACATCGTCCTACCGACGCCGCTGAGCATTCCGCCACCAGAAGGCAAGCCTTGGTGGATGGTCGTGGTCGGCGTCCTGGTGGTCGGCCTGCTGATCGGTATGGTCGCCATGACCTTCGCCAGCGGCTCGCACGTCTTCGGAGGTGCCGGCTCGATTTTCCCGATCTTCATGATCGGCGGCGTCGCGATGATGATGTTCGGCGGCCGGTTCGGCGGCCAGCAGCAGATGAGCCGCCCGAAGCTCGACTCGATGCGCGCCCAGTTCATGCTGATGCTGGACATGCTGCGCGAGACCGCTCACGAGTCGGCCGACAGCATGGACTCCAACTACCGCTGGTACCACCCGGCGCCGGGCACGCTGTCCGCTGCCGTCGGATCGTCGCGGATGTGGGAACGCAAGCCGGACGGTAAAGACCTCAACTTCGGCGTCGTTCGAGTCGGCGTGGGTATGACGCGTCCCGAGGTGACCTGGGGTGAGCCCCAGAACATGCCGACCGACATCGAGCTGGAACCCGTGACGGGTAAGGCGCTTCAGGAATTCGGTCGCTACCAGAGTGTCGTGTACAACCTGCCCAAGATGGTGTCGCTGCTTGTCGAGCCGTGGTACGCGCTGATCGGGGACCGCCCGCAGGTGCTGGGGCTGATGCGGGCGATCATGTGCCAACTCGCGTTCTCCCACGGGCCGGACCACGTGCAGATGGTGGTCGTTACTTCCGATCTGGACGAGTGGGAATGGGTGAAGTGGCTTCCGCACTTCGGCGACCCGCGCCGCCACGACGCAGCGGGCAACGCTCGGATGGTGTACAGCTCGGTGCGCGAATTCGCTGCGGAGCAGGCCGAATTGTTCGCCGGCCGTGGGTCGTTCACGCCTAGGCACGCCAGTTCGTCGTCACAGACTCCGACACCGCACCACGTGATCATCGCCGACGCGGTGGATCCCCAATGGGACTACGTGATCAGCTCCGAAGGCGTCGACGGTGTGACGTTCTTCGACTTGACCGGCTCGTCGATGTGGACGTCCGTCCCGGAGCGCACGCTGCGCTTCGACGACAAGGGCGTGATCGAGGCACTGCCTCGCGACCGCGACACCTGGATGGTCATCGACGACAAGCCCTGGTTCTTCGCGCTCACCGACCAGGTGAGCCGCATCGAGGCAGAGGAGTTCTCGCAGAAGCTGGCACGCTGGCGACTCGCCGAGGCCTACGAAGAGATCGGCCAGCGGGTGGCCCACATCGGCGCCCGGGACATCTTGTCCTACTACGGGATTGACGATCCGGCCAATATCGATTTCGAGTCACTGTGGGGCAGCCGTACCGACACCATGGGCCGGTCGCGGTTGCGGGTGCCGTTCGGCAACCGTTCCGACAACGGCGAGCTGCTGTTCTTGGACATGAAGTCGCTCGACGAAGGCGGCGACGGGCCACACGGAGTCATGTCGGGGACAACGGGTTCGGGTAAGTCGACGCTGGTGCGGACCGTGATCGAATCGCTGATGCTCGGCCATCCGCCGGAGGAGTTGCAGTTCGTCCTTGCCGACCTCAAGGGTGGGTCAGCGGTCAAGCCCTTTGCCGGGGTCCCGCACGTTTCGCGAATCATCACCGACCTTGAAGAAGACCAGGCGCTGATGGAGCGCTTCCTGGATGCGCTGTGGGGCGAAATCGCCCGCCGCAAGACGGTTTGCGACGAAGCCGGCGTCGACGACGCCAAGGAGTACAACTCGGTACGTACCAGGATGCGGGCACGCGGACAAGACTTGCCGCCGCTGCCGATGCTCGTGGTGGTCATCGACGAGTTCTACGAATGGTTCCGCATCATGCCGACCGCCGTCGACGTCCTCGACTCGATCGGCCGGCAGGGTCGCGCCTATTGGATCCACTTGATGATGGCATCGCAGACGATTGAAAGCCGTGCCGAAAAGCTCATGGAGAACATGGGTTACCGCTTGGTGCTGAAAGCGCGCACCGCGGGCGCGGCCCAGGCCGCTGGTGTCCCCAATGCGGTGAACCTGCCCGCCCAGGCAGGTCTGGGTTACTTCCGTAAGAGCCTCGAGGACATCATCCGCTTCCAGGCCGAGTTCCTCTGGCGGGACTACTACCGCGGGATCACCATCGACGGCGAAGAAGCCCCTGTGCTGGTGCACAGCATCGATTACATTCGCCCGCAACTGTTTACCAACTCGTTCACCCCACTCGAAGTGAGCGTCGGGGGACCGGATATCGACGCGGCCTCCTTGCTGAGCAATGGTGACCTGCTTGCCGCCGAGTCCCCCGAAGGCGAGGAGGACGAACAGGCCATCAGGACGCCAAAGGTCGGCACCGAGATCATCGAACAGCTGCGCGAGATCGATTTCGAGCCTTACCGCTTGTGGCAGCCGCCGCTGACCCGACCTGTCCCCATCGACGAGTTGGTCGACCGGTTCCTCGGCCACCCGTGGCAGGAAGAGTATGGGTCCGCCAGGGATCTGGTATTCCCGATCGGGGTCATCGACCGACCGTTCAAGCACGACCAGCCACCGTGGACGGTGGACACCACCGGTCCCGGTGCCAACGTTTTGATTCTGGGCGCAGGCGGTTCGGGCAAGACGACGGCGCTGCAGACCCTGATCTGCTCGGCGGCGTTGACCCACACTCCCGAGCAGGTTCAGTTCTACTGCATCGCATACAGCGGTACCGCGCTGACCACGATCGCTCGTTTGCCGCACGTGGGTGAGGTGGCCGGTCCGACCGATCCCTATGGTGTGCGCCGCACGGTGGCCGAACTACTGGCGCTGGTACGCGACCGCAAACGGAGTTTCCTCGAGTACGGAATCGCCTCGATGGAGGTGTTCCGGCGCCGCAAATTCCGCGGTGAGCCCGGTCCGGTGCCCAACGACGGGTTCGGCGATGTCTATCTGGTGATCGACAACTACCGGGCATTGGCCGAAGAAAACGAGGTGCTGATCGAGCAGGTGAACCTGATCATCAACCAGGGGCCCTCGTTCGGGGTGCACGTCATTGTCACCGCCGACCGCGAATCGGAACTGCGGCCACCGGTACGTAGCGGTTTCGGCTCCCGGATCGAGCTGCGACTGGCCGCGGTGGAAGACGCCAAGCTGGTTCGGTCCCGGTTCGCCAAGGAGGTTCCGGTCAAGCCCGGCCGCGGCATGGTCGCGGTCAACTACGTCCGACTCGACAGCGACCCGCAGGCGGGCCTACACACGTTGGTGGGTCGGCCGGCCTTGGCCACCACCCCCGACAACGTCTTCGAGTCTGAGACGGTGATCGCAGCGGTCAGCCAGCTTACCAGCGGTCAGGCGCCGCCGGTGCGCCGTCTGCCGGCGAAGTTCGGTGTGGAACAAGTGCGCGAGCTGGCTACCCGCGACACCCGCCAGGGCGTTGGTGCAGGCGGAATCGCTTGGGCTATCTCGGAATTGGACTTGGCGCCGGTCTATCTCAACTTCGCCGAGAACGCGCACTTGATGGTGACGGGTCGACGCGAATGCGGCAAAACCACGACCCTGGCCACCATCATGGCCGAAATCGGGCGGCTTTACGCGCCCGGATCGACCACCGCACCGACACCACCGGCCGGCAAGCCGTCCGCGCAGGTCTGGCTGGTCGACCCACGCCGTCAGCTGCTGACCGCGATGGGCACGGAGTACGTGGAGAAGTTCGCCTACAACCTCGATGGTGTGCAGGCGATGATGGGCGAGTTGGCCGCGCTGCTGGCCAGCCGGGAACCTCCACCCGGCCTGTCCGCAGAAGAGCTGCTGTCGCGGTCGTGGTGGAGCGGTCCGGAGATCTTCTTGATCGTCGACGACATCCAGCAGCTCCCTGCGGGCTTCGATTCGCCGCTGCATCAGGCCGCGCCATGGGTGACCAGGGCAGCCGACGTCGGCTTGCATGTTCTCGTCACCCGCTCATTCGGTGGCTGGTCCTCGGCGGGTAGCGACCCGATCATGCGGGCACTGCATCAGGCGAATGCGCCGCTGCTGGTGATGGACGCCGATCCCGACGAGGGCTTTATCCGCGGCAAGATGAAGGGCGGTCCGCTGCCTCGTGGTCGAGGCCTGCTGATGGCCGAGGACACCGGCGTGTTCGTGCAGGTGGCCGCGACCGAGTTGCGCAAGTAGGACGACAGCCGCCGAGCTGGGGTTGGTTCGGGCTCCCCGCGATCAACTCCAGCTCAGCGGTAAATTCTTGAGCGCGAAGGTCTTTGACGGGAAGCTGATCTCCGGGGTGTAGTCCGCAGGCAGTTCGAAGTCGGGGATTTGCTTGAGCCATTCGCCGACGATCACAGTCAGCTCGATGCGTGCCAGATGAGAACCCAGGCAGCGGTGCGGACCGCCGCCAAATCCCCAGTGCCGATGCACTTTTCCGTCCAGCACCAAATCGTCGGTGGACACCGCGTCGCTGCCGTCACGGTTGATCGCGGCCATGCACAACCGCACCGCGGACCCTGGCGGTAGTGTCATGCCGCCGACTTCGACGTATTCGGTGGTCACCCGCGGCGCTACCGGCGCCGACGGCTCCAGCCGAACGATCTCTTCGATGAAAACTCTTGTATCCCTTGGATTGTCGCGAAGTTTTTTACGCAGCTCGGGCCTGCGTGCCAATTCGAACAGCGAGAACCCGATCGCCGCCGTCACGGTGTCCAAGCCGGCCAGTATCAACAAATGACTCATGCCCAGCAGCTCGAGATCGGTGAAGTCGCCGTCGCCGGTCATCACTTTCGACAACATGTCAGACCCCGGGTTTCGCCGACGCTGGCCGATGGCGTCGGTGAGATATTCAAACATCGCCTGCGCCTTGTCGATGTCGTCCTGGCTAAGGACGGGCTTGTCCGTGTTAACCGCGTTCTTCCAGTCGATCAAACGGTCGCGATCCTCAAGCGGCAGACCATATAGGTCCAGAAACACCTGAAACGGATACAAATTGGCGAAATCCGCCACCGCGTCGCACTCACCGCGGCCGGCAAGCGCGGCGATCATCTCAGCCGCGTGGCGCTCCAGCACCGGCCGCGACTTACTCAGCGCGTGCGGGCTGAATAACGGTTGCAGGATCTTGCGGTAGCGAGTGTGCTCCGGCGGGTCGAACGCCAGCGGCACCACCGGCAGGTAGCCGTCGGGCTGAAGCGCCAATCGCGAGGAAAAGACCTTGGGATTTCGCAGCGCAGCCAGGACGTCCTCGCGGCGCGTCAAGTGGTAGCAGCCGTTCATGAACACCACCGGCCCGGCGTCGCGCAATGTCTTCCACCCAAGAGCGCGGTCGGTGCCCATCGGTAACGAATAGAAGTCGAGCCGCGGTAGGTGGAACGCGCCTGGCTGGCCTTCGCCAAGAGTGCTCATGCCCGCTATCTCCGCTTGTCTATCAGTCTGTCTGGTTTCCGCGTCCCGGACGCAGCCGGGCCGGCGTGCTTGCAACCGTGTCGTCGCCGGTCTCTGGTGGCACACCAATATCCCATGTGTTTGGGCGACGCTGCCATCCGGATGGCGGGCTCTGATCGGCGATTGGTCTTCTAGACTTTAGCGACCGATTCGCATGCTCCCCGGAGCCGTCGGAAGAGGAGACCTGGTGAGGGTTCGACTGGAAAAGTCCAAATGCGTGGGTCACGCGCAGTGTTACGCCGTCGATCCAGACTTGTTCCCGATCGACGAGTCGGGCTATTCGATCCTCGAAGAGCGCGAGGTGCCGCCCGAGGATGCGGAAGTGACCCGCGACGGCGTGGCCTCGTGCCCGGAAATGGCGCTTGTCCTCGACGAGGACTGAGGTCCGCTGGTCATCGCTCAGCCGAGCCGAAACGCGAACTCCAGATGAACGACCGGCCGCTGTAAATGAACGGAAGCTGACCGGGAATGAACAGTGGTTGGCCTGCAGTGAATAGTTGGCATTGCCTGTCGGCGTGGCCCTTTGGAGCCATTAATCTCATTCCCGAGCGGCAGTTCAGCCCCAAAATGTGAGCTGTCGCTCGGTTGCTGATAGCGGGGGTTGACGAGGCGGAATGTGCAGTGACGTTCCTGGCCCGCATCCCGGAATGCTGAGGCTTAGGTACGTACTGCACAGCACGAAGGAGTGCACCACAACGTAGCGGGTAGCAGGCTCACAAAGTTTGCTGGCCGACGGGTTCGATGAATTCCTGCGAGTCATCACGGCACAAATAGCGACTGGTCAAGAGGTCTCGGCTACGAGGACGTAGCCACGGCCACAAATAGTTCTTATATGAGGGCCCGGGATCGTCACCGCGATCTCGGGCAATTGAGGAGGACGCGGTGTTGGACTTCGGGGCGATACCACCCGAGATCAATTCCGGTCTCATGTACACCGGTCCGGGATCGGGGCCATTGATGGCCGCGGCCGCCGCCTGGGATGGGGTGGCAGCGGAGCTGGGCGCCGCGACATCTGGCTACAGTTCGGTGATCTCGGAGTTGACCAGCGCGCCGTGGATCGGGCCATCATCGTCGGCGATGCTTTCAGCGGTCACACCGTACGTGTCCTGGCTGAGCGCGCTGGGCGGGCAGGTCGAGGAGACCGCCGGCCAGGCCACCGCCGCTGCCGCGGCCTACGAGACCGCATTCGCGATGACGGTGCCCCCGCCGGTGATCGCGGCCAACCGAGTGCTGTTGGCCAACTTGATCGCCACCAACTTCCTGGGCCAGAACACCCCGGCGATCGCGGTCACCGAAGCCCACTACATGGAGATGTGGGCCCAAGACGCCGGCACCATGTACGGCTATGCCGCCTCCGCGGCCACCGCTTCGGTGTTGTCCCCGTTCGACGCACCGCCGAACACCACCACACCCGATGCCGAGACCAACCAGGCCCAGGCAGTGGCCCAAGCCGCCGAACAGCCCGCAACCAACTCCGCCCAGACCGTGGCGCACGCGACCTCACAGCTGGTCACGACCCAAGCCACACCCGCGGCAACCACGCAGGCAGCTGCGGCCGCCCCCGCCCCGGGGCCGCTGACCTGGCTGTGGAACACCATCGAAGACTTCTTCAAATACGGCCTACCCACCCCAACCAACAACTGGACCGGTGGGCTTACGCTGCAGAACTTCTACGCCCCGGTCTTCAAGAACCTCAGCGGCTTGCCCTATTTCGGGGTCGGTCAGGGCTCGTTCGGTTACTCGATCCAGCAGCAGTTGACCTTCGGTCTGGGTACCACCGCCGGTGGCTCGGGTGCGTGGTATCCCACCCCGCAGTTCGCCGGACTCTTCCTGGGCGCCAGCCACGGCGGCGGGGGGGTAGCGCATCTGGCGACGGCCACCAAGATCGGCGGACTCTCGGTGCCTTCCACCTGGGAGGGCATCACCCCCGAAGAAGCGGCCATCGAAGAACCCGCCCTCAAAGCCACCACCGTCAACTACCTGGCCGCCGAAGCACCCGCCAACAACGGCGTCCTGCAAGGCATGCCCATGACCGGCGGTGCACGACGCGGCGCGAGCGGCTTCACCCACAAATACGGCTTCAAACAAAGCGTCCTCACCCGACCCCCATCGGCCGGATAACACCATGCCAATTCTCGTTTATCCGCAGGTAGAGAGCTTCAACTCGAGGCGAAGTGTCCACGAGATGAACAGTGGTTGTCCAGAAATGAACGGTTGGCAGCAACTAGGAGCTGTCATCCACGATCGAACTGGCGTCGCCAGTGACGGATCCCGAAGGCGTTGTGCCGGAGGGTTATTGAGGAGGAAATCAGATGGCGTACGTGCTGACGGATGCGGCCTGTCTGGCCGGGACGGACTAAGGGGTCACTGTGGCTGATTTTGGGGCGTTACCGCCCGACGTTACTTCTGCGCTGATTTATTCCGGTCCTGGGTCGACGTCGTATATGACGGCGGCCTCGGCATG
>Ga0208987_1000222_pt1 | contig 9935 bp, 8 predicted proteins | sample MedBloCARef_O2_FD_187845 | JGI IMG/M metagenome (GOLD analysis project Ga0208987, IMG submission 187845) | Forest soil microbial communities from El Dorado National Forest, California, USA - Mediterranean Blodgett CA Ref_O2 (SPAdes) (version 2) | ecosystem: Environmental > Terrestrial > Soil >... | reverse complement strand
GTCGCGGTGGCGCACCTGTCAGGCGGAACATTTCCGTCCACCGCGTCGCGCAGCAGCTGGCTTACCGACGCCGCGGAGCTGCCGCCACTGCTGCGCGGCGATCGTTCCTCGACGGGCTTGTTGGGCGTCCCGGTACTGGACACTTCCGATGTTACTCACCGAAAGCAGTTGTCGGACAAGATCGCCGAGCATCGCCGCCAGCTTGATCAGCGTCGTATCGATGAGGAGCGCCGGCTGCTGTACGTAGCGATCACCCGGGCCGAGGACACCCTGCTGGTATCGGGCCATCACTGGGGTGCGACCGGGATTAAGCCGCGGGGTCCGTCGGACTTTCTTTGCGAACTCAAGGACATCATCGACCGGTCGACGGCGGCCGGCGATCCCTGCGGCGTGGTGGAACAGTGGGACCCCGCGCCCGCCGATGGTGAACGAAATCCGCTGCGCGACAGCGTTATCGAGGCGGTGTGGCCGGCCGATCCGCTGGCGGCGCGCCGCGGCACTGTCGAGCGCGGCGCGGCGCTGGTAGTGCAGGCCAAGGCGGTCGGCACGACCGAGGCCGGCATCGATGTCGACGGCTGGGCCGCCGATGTCGATGCCCTGCTGGCCGAGCGGGGTCGCTGCGTCCAACCCGCTGCCCACGTTTTGCCCAGCCAGTTGTCGGTCAGTGGCCTAATGGATCTAGCCCGCGACCCGGTCGGCGCCGCGCAGCGGTTGATGCATCGGGTGCCGTCGCGGCCGGACCCACATACCTTGCTGGGCAACGCTTTCCATTCCTGGGTCCAGCAGTTCTACGGAACTGAGTGGCTGTTCGATCTCAACGATCTGCCCGGTGCGGTGGACTCCGATGTCGGCGACACCAGGGAACTGGCCGCGCTGCAGGAGGCATTCGCCGAATCTCGATGGGCGGCCCGCACACCGATCGCCGTCGAGGTGCCCTTCGAGATGCCCTTCGGCGATACCGTGGTGCGGGGCCGCATCGATGCGGTGTTCGCCGATCCCGACGGCGGCGCGACGGTGGTGGATTGGAAAACCGGTGAACCGCCGCGCGGGCCGCAGGCGCTGCGGCAGGCCTCCGTCCAGCTCGCCGTGTACCGCTTGGCGTGGGCCGCTTTATCCGGGTGCCCCGAATCGTCGGTGCGTACCGCCTTCTACTACGTCCGCACTGGCACCACCGTCGTCCCCGATGAGCTGCCGGACACCGCCGAGCTGACTGGGCTGCTAGCCGATCCCGCCGATAGCCGCGATGTCGCCGTCTGATGCGCTCGGGACCGTTGATCGTGGTTACATGTGAATCGTGCGGGTGGCGTGCAGTGGTGTTCGGCCGATAACGGACCGTTGTGCCCAAGGGTAGGTTGTCGCGACTGAGGGGCCTCGACGAGAGACTGACTGTTCAGCCCGGTCACCTGCTGGTCGGCGTGCTGCGCATCCCGGAAAACCATGGCAGCCCCGCACGCGTCATCACGCGCCGACTGGCCATCGCGCTGGTGCTGCTGCTCGCCGCCGCTCTTGTCGTCTTCGTAGACCGCAATGGTTATCGCGATGTCCGGGGCGAGCCGTTGACATTCCTGGACTGCCTGTATTTCGCGGCGGTGTCGCTATCGACGACCGGCTACGGCGACATCACCCCGTATTCCGAAGCCGCGCGGCTGGTGAACACCGTGGTTTTTACGCCGCTGCGGATCGCGTTCCTGGTGGTGCTGGTCGGCACGACGCTCGAGCTGCTTTCTGAGCGATCGCGGCAAGGTTGGAAGATCCAGCGTTGGAGGAACAGAGTGCGCAACCACACCATCGTGATCGGCTATGGCACCAAGGGTAAAAGGGCGGTCGCCGCGCGAGTCAGCGACGAAGCCGCCCAGGGCGAGATCGTCGTCGTCGACACCGACCGCACCGCCCTCGAGCACGCGGCGACGGCGGGGCTGGTCACTGTGCACGGCGACGGCACCAAGTCCGACGTACTGCGGCTGGCCGGCGCCCAGCACGCGTCGTCGATCATTGTCGCCACTAACCGCGATGATGCCGCCGTGCTGGTCACCCTGACGGCGCGTGAGCTTGCGCCCAAAGCCAGGATCGTGGCCGCCATCAGGGAGGCCGAGAATTCACATCTGCTGCGGCAATCGGGCGCAGATTCGGTGGTGGTCTCTTCGGAGACCGCCGGGCGGCTGCTCGGCCTGGCTACCACCACGCCCAGCGTCGTGGAGATGATCGAGGATCTGCTGACTCCGGACGAGGGTCTGGCCATCGCCGAGCGCGAGGTAGAGCAGTCCGAAGTCGGGGGCTCGCCGCGGCATCTGCGCGACATCGTGCTGGGTGTGGTGCGCGATGGCCAGCTGCTGCGCATCGGTGCACCCGAGGCGGACGCCATCGAGGCCACCGACCGGCTGCTCTACATCAAAAACGCCGGACACTAAGCGTGGACTTTCAGCTGCAGAGTGTGCCGCTGCTTTCGCGCGTCGGCGCCGACCGGGCCGACCAGTTGCGCACCGATGTCGACGCGGCCACCACGGGGTGGGCGGATGCGGCGCTGCTGCGGGTGGATTCACGCAACCAGGTGCTGGTCGCCAACGGCCGAGTGGTGCTCGGCGCCGCGGCCGGCCTGGCCGACGAGCCTCCGCCAAATGCGGTATTCCTGGGCCGCATCGAGGGCGGGCAGCATGTGTGGGCCATCCGGGGCGCGCTGCAAGCGCCCGACGATCCTGACGCGCAGGCCGAGGTGGTGAACCTGCGCAGCCTCGGCCCGATCTTCGACGACACCAGCAGCCAACTCATGTCGTCGGCGGTCGCCCTGCTGAATTGGCATGACAGCGCGCGGTTCAGCGCGGTGGACGGCTCCCCAACGAAGTCCGCCAGGGCGGGCTGGTCGCGAATCAACCCGGTCACCGGTCACGAGGAATTCCCGCGTATCGACCCGGCGGTGATCTGTCTGGTGCATGACGGCGGTGACCGGGCGGTGCTGGCGCGCCAAGCGGTATGGCCCGAGCGGATGTTCTCGCTGCTGGCCGGATTCGTCGAAGCCGGTGAGTCTTTCGAAGTCTGCGTCGCCCGCGAGATCTGCGAGGAAATCGGGCTGACCGTGCGCGACGTGCGCTACCTGGGTAGTCAGCCGTGGCCTTTCCCGCGTTCGCTGATGGTCGGCTTTCACGCCCTGGGTGATCCTGACGAGGAGTTCGCGTTCAACGACGGTGAGATCGCCGAAGCGTCGTGGTTCACCCGCGACGAGGTGCGCACCGCGCTGGAAGCCGGCGACTGGTCCAGCTCGTCGGAGTCGAAACTCCTTCTGCCCGGGTCGATTTCGATCGCGCGCGTGATCATCGAATCGTGGGCGGCGGCCGGCTAAGGCGTTAGGCTTTGCCGCGCGCTGACTTTCGGCTTAGCCGGTGACTTCGGCGAGTTTGGCTTTCACCTCGGCCGCGCTGGGGTTGGTCAACGTCGACCCGTCGGAAAACTTGACGGTCGGGACCGTTCTGTTGCCGCCGTTTGCCTTGCTGACAAAGTCCGCCGCCGCGGGGTCGTGTTCAATGTCGACCGCCTCGTAGGCGATGCCGCTGGATTTGAGCACGGTCATCAGCCGGTGGCAATAACCACACCACGACGTCGTGTATACGGTGATCGGAGCGTTGGCCATAACTGGTTAACGTAGCCCAGCACCCCGCGATTCCGTGCCGCGGGTGCTGTGCACTTCACAAGGAATAGGGCGTGGCGATGTACCCCGTTTGTCGGTCACCGCTGCCAAGATGGACGCCATGCCGATGGTCGCCGACGCATTGACCGCCGGACTGGACGACGAGCAGCTCGAGGCGGTCCTTGCTGCGCGCGGACCGGTCTGCGTGCTTGCCGGTGCCGGAACGGGCAAGACGCGCACCATCACTCACCGCATCGCCAACCTCGTCTGCAGTGGCCATGTCGCGGCCGGGCAGGTGCTGGCGGTCACCTTCACCCAGCGCGCAGCGGGGGAGATGCGGTCCAGGTTGCGTGCGCTCGACGCAAACACGCAGACGGGTGTCGGTGCCGTCCAAGCCCTGACCTTCCACGCGGCCGCACACCGTCAGCTGCGCTACTTCTGGCCGCGGGTGATCGGTGACACCGGCTGGCAGCTGCTGGACAGTAAATTCGCCGTCGTAGCCAGGGCGGCCAGCCGCACCAGGATGAACGCCGGCACCGACGACGTGCGCGACCTAGCCGGCGAGATCGAATGGGCCAAGGCTTCGCTGATCAGTCCCGAGCAGTATCCGAGCGCAGTGGCCGCCGCCGGTCGCGACATCCCGCTGGACGCCGCGAAAATCGCGAGTGTCTACTCCGCCTACGAGGAGCTCAAAGTCCGCGACGAATCGGTGACGCTGCTCGACTTCGACGACCTGCTGCTGCACACCGCGGCCGCGATCGAAAACGACCACGCGGTCGCCGAGGAGTTCCGGGACCGCTACCGCTGCTTTGTCGTCGACGAATACCAGGACGTCACCCCGCTGCAGCAACGGGTGCTGTCGGCCTGGTTGGGCGATCGAGACGACCTGACCGTCGTCGGCGACGCCAACCAGACCATCTACTCGTTCACCGGAGCCTCGCCCCGGTTCCTGCTGGACTTTTCCCGGCAGTACCCCGACGCCACCGTGGTCCGCCTGGAGCGCGACTACCGCTCCACGCCGCAGGTGGTGTCGTTGGCCAACCAGGTGATCGCCGCGGCCCGGGGGCGGGTGGCCGGCAGCAAGCTGCAACTGTCCGGCCAGCGTGAGCCGGGCCCGGTCCCGTCGTTTCACGAACATCCCGACGAGACCGTCGAAGCCGGTGCGGTCGCGAAGTCGATCGCCAACCTGATCGAATCCGGCACCCCGCCATCGGAAATCGCGGTGCTCTACCGCGTCAACGCGCAGTCCGAAATCTATGAGGCGGCGTTGACCGAGGCGGGTATCGCCTATCAGGTTCGCGGCGGCGAGGGGTTCTTCAACCGTCAGGAGATCAAGCAGGCGCTGCTGGCGCTGCAGCGTGCCGCCGATCGCGGCGCCGATGGCCTGTTGCCCGACGTGGTGCGCGCCGTCCTGGAACCGCTCGGGCTGACGGCCGAGGAACCAGTCGGCACCCGTGCCCGCGAACGATGGGAGGCGTTGACCGCGCTGGCCGAGTTGGTGGACGACGAGGTGGCTCAGCGTCCGCAGCTGGACTTTCCGGCGCTGATGGCGGAGCTTCGAACCCGGGCCGACGCGCGTCACGCACCGGTGGTGCAGGGCGTCTCGCTGGCTTCACTGCACGCCGCCAAGGGACTCGAGTGGGATGCGGTGTTCCTGGTCGGATTGGCCGACGGCACGCTACCTATCTCGCACGCCTTGTCGCACGGCCCCGACAGCGAGCCTGTCGAGGAAGAACGCCGGCTGCTTTACGTCGGAATCACCAGGGCGCGAGTGCATTTGGCGCTCAGCTGGGCGTTGTCGCGGAGCCCCGGCGGACGGCAGAGCCGCAAGCCGTCGCGATTCCTCAACGGCATTGCGCCGCAGACCCGCGCCGATTCGGCACCGGCCAAATCCCGCCGCAACCGGGGTGCCAAGACTCGCTGCCGAATCTGCAACCAGGATCTGACGACGCCGACGGCCATCATGCTGCGCCGGTGCGAGACGTGCTCGGCCGATATCGACGAGGAATTGTTGACCCGGCTCAAGGCCTGGCGGCTCGACGTCGCCAAGGAGCAAAAGGTGCCCGCCTACGTCGTGTTCACCGACAACACGTTGATCGCAATCGCCGAGCTGCTGCCTGACGACGAAGCGGCCCTGATCGCGATCCCGGGGATCGGTGCCCGCAAACTCGAGCAGTACGGACCCGACGTCTTGGACCTGGTTCGCGGCCGCTGAAGGCATACACGCAGGTCAGAAAATCGTTTGTCGTGACCAGCGGCTACCATTTACTCTCGAAGCATCCATTTTGCGTGCCGGTGAACGCTGGCATGCGCACAGACGGCAGGAGGTGGCCACGATGATCAACTACACGTTCGAGGTAGGCGTGGCCGGCGCGGTGCTGACCGCGGGCACCTCCCATGCCGCCCACGTCGCTGCACCGGCGGCCGCGGTTAAGCATCGCGCCGCCGCCGCGACTCACGCGTCCGTGGATTGGGGTCTTACCTAACTACCCCAGTTTTCACCACATGGCCACGGACCCGAAGTCACCAGGATCCGTGGCCAAAGTTTTTGGGTCGACAACCCCGCAACCTGGTCCGGATCACCGCAAGAGGACACCCAACCAGGAAGCAGGTGAGCAGAACAATGTCGGCATCGACAGTTCCTAGACAGACGTTCCCGTGCCATGTCGGCGACCCCAATCTGTGGTTCGCCGAGACCCCAGCTGACCTGGAACAGGCCAAGACGCTCTGCGCAAGCTGCCCGGTCCGTCTTCAATGCCTGGCCGCGGCGCTGGAACGCGCTGAACCGTGGGGCGTCTGGGGCGGGGAGATCCTGGACCGAGGCTTGGTGGTGAGCTACAAACGTCCGCGCGGACGTCCCCGCAAAGGAGCGGTCGCCGCTTAGATTGCCGCGGAATCCGGCTCGGCGAAACCCGGGACCAGTTCTTCGGACAGCGCCCTGATCGGGACATGCGCATCCAGCTGACACAGGATCGCCGCCACCGACAGGATTACCCGCATCGGAATCACGAGCTTGGGTGGTAGGTCCATTTGCCGGACCGTCCGGATCTGCGACACCGACCGGTCGATCTCGACGGTGGTCATTTTCTGCAGCCACTTGCGCGTGTAGTGGAAAACATCGACCTCGATGGGCTCGACGTACTGGCGCAGCATCTCGTCGATGTCGCGCACCGAAACCTGCTGGCCTTTCTGGATGAAGCCGGCCTTCTCCATCGTCGGCAACAGCAGGTCATACTTCTTGTCGCGGGCCAACCGGATCATCGTCCCGAGCTCGATCGGCAAGCCGCCAGGCAGCGGCGCCACCGCGCCGAAGTCGATGACGCCCATCCGATCGTCGGGCATCAGCATGAAGTTGCCCGGGTGGGCATCGCCGTGCAGCATCTGCAGCCGGCCCGGCGCGTCGAAGGTGAGCTCAAGCAGCCGGGTGCCGATCAGGTCGCGCTGCTCGGGGGTGCCGTCGCGGATGATGTCGGCCATCGGCACGCCCTGGATCCACTCCTGAATCACCACCTTGGGGGCGCTGGCCACGACTTTGGGCACTGCGAAGTGCGGGTGGTCGCGATACGCCTTGGCGAACGACCGCTGGTTGTCGGCCTCCAGCCGGTAGTCGAGCTCCATCTCGGTGCGCCCGATCAGCTCGTCGACCACGCCTTCGACGTCGGCGCCCGGCGAGAGTTGCTTGAACACCCCGACCATCCGCTGCATGGTCTTGAGGTCGGCGCGCAGCGCCTCGTCGGCTCCCGGGTACTGGATTTTCACCGCCACGTCGCGGCCGTCGGACCACACCGCCTTGTGCACCTGGCCGATGCTGGCCGAGGCCACCGGGGTGTCGTCGAACGAGGTGAAGCGACCACGCCACTTGGTGCCCAGCTGTGCGTCGAGCACCCGATGCACCTTCTCGGCAGGCAGCGGCGGGGCGTCCTTCTGCAGCTTGGTCAACGCTTCGCGGTAAGGCTCGCCGAACTCGTCGGGAATCGCGGCTTCCATCACAGACAGGGCCTGGCCGACCTTCATCGCGCCGCCCTTGAGCTCGCCCAGCACGGTGAACAGCTGGTGAGCCGCTTTCTCCAGCAGCTCAGCCTGGACTTCGTCCTTCGACTTACCGGTCAGCCGCTTGCCGAAGCCCAGCGCCGCGCGGCCGGCGAAGCCGACCGGAATGCTGGCCAGCTTGGCGTTGCGCGCAGCCCGCCCCCGTTTGATGTCTGACACAACCCCCATCATCCACGACCGGTGGTCGGCCGCGGGGTTGATCTCGGTAACAGCCGACGGCGGGGAGCAGCTAGCCGGCGCTGTATGCGAGCGCGTCCGTGAGCCCGCTGACGTCTACCTGGGGTTGGATTCCGGCATTTCCCGCCAGCCCGGGTGAGCTCAGTAAGCTGTCGAGCCCCGCTTAAACCAGGTGTCGCCGCCGGCACGCTGGGATCTGCTGTCAGCTCAGCTTCAGCCTGAAGCCTGGCGCTGCCGCCCGTTGAGCGCCTGCGGCCCCCGACGCGCACTCAACGATCGCGGGGCACCTGTGTTTCTGTTTGTGCCCCGGAAAAGGTTGCGGCAGAGCGCTCGTCGAGCAGCGCGTCTATCCGCGACGCATTTGGCGTGCCACCTTCTGCCTCCCGCGCCATATTGCGAATCGCGAGCAGCAGTCCGAGTTCGGAGTCGATCTCCTCGATGTCACGCACATTTGAAGCGTAGGGCCCAGGCCCGGTTCGATCATTGAGCCGGGGTGCTTTAACCGGCTCCCACCGCCAGGTCGGCAGCGAGGTGAGCGCGGATACGGTTTGCGCCCATTCCGCAAGCCCATCCACGTTGAGCTGGGGTTGGATTTATGCGGTTCCCGCTGTCAGCCCCGCGTCAGCAGGAACACAACGGATGTCGGGTCCACTGCCGCGCGACAATGGCGCCGGCGTTGAGGTCGAATTCCAGCGTGGCGTTGAGTGCCTGAGGCGGCCCGGGATCGGGTGCCGCCTGGCGTCCGCGCACCGCGGCGATTACCCGGTTTATCTGGCTGAGCGCCAGCGCCGCGGTTGCCAACAGGGTGGCCCGGTCGGCGACCCCGACGGTCTCCCGCAGCTGGGCGGCGATAGCCGGCCACGCGGCGTCACGGTCGCTGCGGTGCAAATCTGCACAGCTCAGGCAGCTGGTCACGCCGGGGATGACCAGCGGCCCAACCAGTCCGGTGCCGTCGCGCACCCGCACCGCAAGATGCGGGACGCCTTGGCTGTGCAAGTCGCGCAGCATGCGTGGGTCGGCAACCAGGTAGTCCGACAGCACCACCAAATCCACCGCGGCGGGCGACATGGTGGCGTGGGGCTGGCTGCTGTGCGCGATGCGGGCCCCCGAGCAGCGCAGCGCCTCGACGAGCAGGTCCGACAGCGGGCCGCGACCGTGCACCCGGATGGACGCCGCGCGGCCACCGGATTGCCGGCATCCGCGGGTCGCGACGCCCGCGGCGACCAATTGCGTGACGAGCTTCGTCAGGCCCTCGGCGTCGCGCAATCCGCGGGCGAGGGCCTGCCGCTGCAGCTCGCCCAGCGGTGTCGGTGATCGCATGGATCGCAGCAGCGTGGCCAACTCCGTCGAGGCCAGACCACCCGGTGGTCGGACCAGTACGGCCCGGCGGGGATCCCAGCCCACCTGGACCGCACCGTCGGGCCGCAGCAGCACCGGCAGCGCCGGGTCCAGCGCATACAAGGGCGTGGCCGGCGGCATAAGCCCTGACAGTGCCAGGCGCCGGCCCCAGGCCTGTTCAGTTATCCACAGAACCGCTGTCTGGGCCAGGTCGGTCTATTTCACGAGTACATCCGCATCGAGCTGGCTTTCTCCGCTCACGGCGTCCCTTCGCCCGCGATACTGATGTCCGGGCTGTGTTTCACTGTTGCGAGCCGGAGGAGTGATGGTTGGTGGACGAGCCGACGCGCGGCGGCAACACCGGTAGCGGTGCGGGCACTACGTGCTGAGCCGACTGCTGGGTCGCCGAAACGCGATCACCCGCGCTGCGCTTGCCCCGATTGCTGCCGCCCTCACCGCCATCGCCGGATGTGATTCGTCGTCACCGGCCGCGTCATCACCGTCGCCATCGCAGGTCGAGCTCCCGTTTAAGGGGTTGATCGGCCCCAAAGGGTTGGCGGTGGATGCCGCTGGCGACGTCTACGTCATCAACGACGGCAGTAGTCGGTTGCTCAAACTGCCTGCGGGGTCGGGCATCTCGGTCGGGGTTCCGCTTAACGGCCTGAAAGATCCGTTGGGGTTGGCGGTGGGCACCGGCGGCAACGTCTATGTGTCGGACAACAGCGATAATCGGGTGTACGAACTGCCTGCG
>Ga0208987_1000221_pt1 | contig 9974 bp, 9 predicted proteins | sample MedBloCARef_O2_FD_187845 | JGI IMG/M metagenome (GOLD analysis project Ga0208987, IMG submission 187845) | Forest soil microbial communities from El Dorado National Forest, California, USA - Mediterranean Blodgett CA Ref_O2 (SPAdes) (version 2) | ecosystem: Environmental > Terrestrial > Soil >... | reverse complement strand
CCGAGGCCTTCCGCGATCGCCAGCGCCAGCACCAGCGAGGGGAACGCGATCAGCACGTCGAGCACCCGCATCAGCACCGCCGCCAGCAGGCCGCGCGAGAAGCCGGCGATCATCCCGATCAGGCCGCCGCCGGCGATGCCGATGAGCTGGGTCGCCGCCCCGACCTCGAGCGAGACCCGCCCCCCGTACAGCAGCCGGGAGAAGACGTCGTTGCCCGACGCGTCGGTGCCGAGCGGGAACCCGGGAGTCCCCGCGGGCAGCCCGGCGAGCAGGCGCGCGGCGGCCGCCAGGTCTTCGGCGACGGCGGCGACGACTTCCGCGACCGGGCCGGCGTTGGCGGTGAGGATTTGCGTCCACAGCGCGCTGTCGCCCGCCGCGATCCTGGTCACGTCCCTAAGGCCCTGGCCCGCCAGCTTGAGCGCGTCGGCGGGAACGGCGGACGGTGCGAGCCTGGCGGCCATCGCGACAGCGACGAGGTGCGGCGCGTGCGAGACGAGCGCGACCCAGCTGTCGTGCGTGGCCGGGTCGGTCACCACCGGGTCGGCGCCGCAGGCGATGGCGAGCCCCGTAACCGCGTCCAGCGCTCCGGGCGCCGTCTCCGGCAGCGGGCAAAGCGCCCACGTGCGGCCGAGGAAGAGGTCCGCCTGCGCGGCGGCGGGGCCGTGGCGCTCCCGCCCGGCCAGCGGGTGCGCGGGAACGTAGGACTCCAGGTCGCAGCCGAGGTCGCGGGCGTCCCTGGCCGGGAGGACCTTGACGCTGGCGACATCGGTGTAGACGTCCGCGACGGCGCATTCCTGCGCGCGGGCGAGTTCCCGCCCGACCACGGCGGGCGGCATCGCGAGTACCGCGATGTCCGCGATCCCCTTGGCATCGCGCAGGTCGGGCACGACCGTGCCCGCCCCGAGGTCGGCGGCGAGCTTGGCGGTAGCCGGATCGGCGTCGCTTAGCCAGACTTCTGTTCCCTTATCGCGCAGCGCGAGCGCCACGGATGTCCCGATTAGCCCGGTCCCCTGCACGAGGACCCGCTTGGGCATGATCATGACGCGCCCCGCCGCGGGCCGCGCACTCCACCCGGTGCCAGGGTGGCGGTGAGGGGCGAAGGGCCGCTTCCGTTCGGGATCATCGTCTTTGGCCTTTGACCGTTACTGCGCGATGTCCTGGCGGAGGCCGACCGCGCCGCGGAGGTAGACGTGCTGGATCTGCGCGCGGGGACGTTCGGTGTCCACGTGCGCCATGAGGCGGACCACGCGGGGCATCGCGCGCTTGACGGGGATCTCCGTCGCGCACATCAGGGGCACGGCGTGGAATCCGAGCTTGCGGGCCGCGAGCGCGGGGAACTCGGCGGTCAGGTCCGGGGTCACCGTGAACAGGACGCTGATCACGTCGTCTGGGGTGAGGTCGTTACGCGTCATCACCGCTGTGACCAGCTCGGCGGTCCCCTCGAGGATGGCGTCCCTGTCATCGGCGTCGACCTGGATCGCGCCGCGAATGGCCCGGACTGTCACTGCCTGCTCCTTAAAGATCTTGAGCCTCAAGGCTACTGCTGCTTCGCGGGGCCTCGTGCCCCCGTGAAGACCGCGCTCTAGAGGCCGACGGCGGCGTACAGCTCGCCGATCTCCTTCGTGGTCAGGTCCCTGGTCGCGCCGGGGCGGAGGCTGCCGAGCTTGATCGGCCCGACGGTGGTGCGCAGCAGCCTGCTGACCGGGTGGCCGACCTCGGCGAGCATGCGCCGGACGATGTGCTTACGGCCCTCGTGCAGCGTGATCTCGACCATGGCACGGCCGCCCGTCTGCTCAAGGACACGGAACTTGTCGGCGACCGCCACGCCGTCGTCGAGCTCCACGCCGGCCTGCAGGCGGCGGCCCAGGTCACGGGGGACAGGGCCGGGAACCTCGGCCCAGTAGGTCTTGGCCACCTCGTAGCTGGGGTGGGCGAGCCGGTGCGCGAGCTCGCCGTCGTTGGTGAGCAGCATCAGGCCCTCGGTGTCGTAGTCGAGCCGCCCGACGTGGAACAGCCGCTCGGCGCGGTCGCCGAGGAAGTCGACGATCGTCTTGCGGCCGCGGTCGTCCGACATCGCCGTGAGCACGCCGCGCGGCTTGTTGAACGCCAGGTACGCGATGTCCTGGCGAGCGGGGATGCGCTTGCCGTCGACCCGGATGATCTGGGTCTCCGGGTCCACGCGGGCGCCGAAGCGCCGGACGACCTGCCCGTCCACCTCGACCCGGCCCGCGCCGATCAGCTCCTCGCAGTGCCGCCTGCTGCCCACCCCGGCCGCCGCGAGCACCTTCTGCAGCCGGACGCCGCCAGGGACGTCGGTGAGGTCGTCCCGGTCGCCCTCGTCGACGCCGAAGTCATCGTCGCCCTCGAAGCCCATGCTGCGCAGCGCCCTGAGCCGGGCCCTCGCCTCTGGCGATAGCTGTACTGCGTCTGGCGATAGCTGTGCCTCCGTGGAGAGCTGTGCTTCTCGCTGCGCGTCTCCGGGGCCGCTACGCCCGCGTGCGTTCATTGTCCTCGATGTCCTCGATGTTGTCCGGCAGGAACGGCGCCAGGTCGGGCAGCTCGTCCAGGGACGCCATGCCCAGGCGCTCAAGGAAGTAGCCGGTGGTGCGGTACAGGATCGCGCCGGTCTCCTGGTCGGTCCCCGAGTCCTCGACGAGCCCGCGCAGCACGAGCGTCCTGATCACGCCGTCGCAGTTGACGCCCCGCACCGCCGAGACCCTGGCCCTGCTGACCGGCTGCCGGTAGGCGATGACGGCCAGCGTCTCGAGCGCCGCCTGGGTGAGCCGGACTTCCTGGCCGTCCCTGACGAACCGCTCGACGAGCGGTGCGCAGTCCTCCCGAGTATAGAAGCGCCAGCCGCCTGCTATCTCCCGCAGGTCAAACCCCCGGCCGTCGTCCGTGTACTCCTGTGCGAGCGCGCGGAGGCCTTCGGCGACGACGTGCCGCGGGCGCTCGAGGATCTGGGCGATCAGGACCTCAGCGACGGGCTCGTCGGCGACAAGCAGGATCGCCTCGAGCGACGCGCGCAGGCCGGGGCCGTCATCGCTGTCGTCGCCGTCAATCGCGCCGTGCCCGGCGTCCTGCGCTTGCGGCGGGGGCGCGGCCAACGCTTCCCCGGCCCCGCCGTCAGGCGCGGCCGCCGTCCCGTCCTGGCCGGCCTCGTCCTGGCCAGCCCTGTGTTGGCCGGCACTGTGTTGGCCGGCACTGTGTTGGCCGGCACTGTGGTCGCCGGCACTGTGGTCGCCGGTGAAATCGCTCGTCATGTGTAGTCTTCTTCTTCGGTTTCCGTTGCCGATGCCGCCTCGCGTGGCCCCGGGCCCGGAGGCGCGAGGTTTACCTCGCGGTCGCCGCCCGTCCAGGTAACGTACAGCTCGCCGAGCGGAGACACCTGCTCGAACGCCACCACGTCCTCGCGGTACAGCTCGAGCAGGGCCAGGAACGACGCGACGATCTCGTAGTTACCCGCACTGCCCGACAACGAGGGGCCAGACGACAGCTGCCTGAAGGACGCGCGCCCGAGGCCGCGCAGCCTGCCCGCGATGAGGACGGCCTGCTCCCTGATCGAGATGAACGCCGCGTGGATGTGGTCGACTGACACCGTGGGCGGGGCCTTCGGGGTGAGCGCGCGGGCGGCGAGGGCCGCGAACTCCTGCGGACCGATGGCGAACAGCACCTCGGGCAGCAACTCGGCGAACCGCGGCTCAAGCGGCACGCGCCTCGGGAACCGCTTCGCGGCCGCCGCCATCCGGCCGGCGAACACCGCCGCGACCTCCTTGTAGGCGCGGTACTGCAGCAGCCGCGCGAAGAGCAGGTCACGGGCTTCGAGGAGCGCGAGGTCTTCCTCGTCCTCGACCTCGCCGCTCGGGAGCAGCCGCGCCGCCTTGAGGTCAAGGAGGGTCGCGGCGACGACGAGGAAGTAACTGACCTGGTCCAGGTCCCAGCCGCCGGAGCGGTGCCTTATGTAGGAGATGAACTCGTCGGTTACCTGCGACAGGGCGACCTCGGTGATGTCCAGCTTGTGCTTGGAGATCAGCCCGAGCAGCAGGTCGAACGGCCCCTCGAAGACGTCGAGGTGCACCTCGAAGGCGCCTGCGCCGCGCGGCGCGTCACCCGCCTCGCCGGCGGTAAGGTCGCCATTCATCGTGCTGCCAGCGGCTGTGCCCACGTTAACGACGGTACCGTGCTTTCCGGAAAACCAGTGCTCTCGGGAAAACCAGTGCTTTCAGAAAATCCCTTGTCCTCATCCGTGTCCTGGCTGGCTTTCTCGCCGCCGTCTCGGTCCGTGCCCGGTTCCGGTATAGACCGGACACGGCGGGCCACCAGGCTGTCCTTGCCCCGTGCGTCCAGGTCCGCGAGCAGGATGGCGATCGCCTCGCGCACGAGCCGTCCCCGGTCGAGCACGAACCCGAAGCGGCGCAGCCTGAGGCGCGCGTGCTCAAGCTCAAGCAGCTCGGCGGCCGACAGGTAGACGGTGATCTTCTGGTCGTGTCTTTCCCTGCCTGTCGCCTGGCGTTCGTCAGAGGTGGCTGGTAGGGGCACGGCGGGGCGCAACAGCTCCGCTACCCCGGGCATTACCCGGCGCGACCGTCCCCGTCCTGGCGCCACCGCTCGAGTACCTCCTTGGCGAGTTCACGGTAGGAATTCGCCCCCATCGATGACGTATCGAACGTCGTGATGGGCTCACCAGCAACGCTAGCGTCTGGGAACCTGATTGTCCGGTTGATCACCGTATGAAAGACCTTGTCGCCGAAACCGTTCACGATCGAGCCGAGCACTTCCCGGGTGTGCAAAGTGCGCGAATCGTACATAGTGCCCAGCAGGCCATCAATCGTCAGGTCCGGGTTGAGCCGGTGCTGCACCTTGTCGATGGTCTCCATGAGCAGCGCCACGCCGCGCATCGCGAAGTACTCGCACTCAAGCGGGATGAGCACGCTGTCCGCGCAGGCGAGGGCGTTGATCGTGAGCAGGCCGAGGGACGGCTGGCAGTCGATCATGATGTAGTCGTATTCGGGCACGACTTCCTTGAGCACGCCGCCGAGGATGTACTCCCGGCCGACCTCGTGGACCAGCTGGACCTCGGCGCCGGACAGGTCGATGTTGGACGGCAGCAGGTCCAGGTTCGGGACGGTGGTCTCGAAGATGACGTCGTGCGCCTTGACGCCGCGCTCCATCAGCAGGTTGTACACCGTGGAGTCGATGTCGTGCGGCTGGATGCCGAGGCCGACCGAGAGCGCGCCCTGCGGGTCGAAGTCGACGAGCAGCATCTTCCTGCCCCGCTCGGCGAGTGCCGCGCCGAGGTTGATGGTGGTCGTCGTCTTGCCGACGCCGCCCTTCTGGTTGCAGACCGCCACGATCCGCGCCGGGCCGTGCTCCGTCAGCGGCTTTGGCTCGGGGAAGGCGGGGAGCGGTCGGCCCGTGGGCCCTATGTCTCCCGGCAGAAGCTCTATTACGCGCGATGCGGCCACCAGTAAGATCCTCCCGGGGCTAGAGGTCGCGAACTGTTCGGGACACTAGGCCCCTGCGCTCGGTACTTGCAAGCAGGCGCGCCGTTAACTTGGCGAGATTTCCTTCAGCGATCACGCGAACACGCTCGACCGGTCAGCCGAGAGCGCGCGGATGCGCGGCGGCGTAGACCTCTCTCAGCTTGTCCACCGTCACCAGGGTGTAGACCTGCGTGGTGGCCACCGAGGCGTGCCCGAGGAGTTCCTGCACGACGCGGATGTCCGCCCCGCCGTCGAGCAGGTGGGTGGCGAAGGAGTGCCGCAGGGTATGCGGGGAAACACCCGAGTTTCCCGAACGGATGCCGGCCTCGCGCAGTATCCCCCACGCGCCTTGCCTGGTGAGCCGGCCTCCGCGGGCGTTGAGGAACACGGCCGGGCTCTGCCTTCTGCTGGCGCCGGCGGCGAGCGCGGGGCGGCCCCTGACCAGGTAGGCGTCCAGGGCCTTGACCGCGTAGCGGCCGACGGGGACGTAGCGCTGCTTGCCTCCCTTGCCGGTGAGCAGGACGGCCGGGTCCCGCGCCAGGTGGTCGAGGCCGTCGACGTCGAGGCCGGTCGCCTCGGAGATCCGCGCGCCGGTCCCGTAGAGGAACTCAAGCAGCGCGCGGTCGCGCAGCACGCGCGGGTCCTGGTCCTCGGTTGACCCGGCGGCGTCGAGTACCCGCTCGACCGCGTCGAGCGGGATGGCCTTGGGCAGCCTCTTCGCGGGCGCGGGCGGCGCGACCTCACGGGCCGGATCCTGGGCGGCGAGCCCTTCCCTGAGCGCGAACCCGTGCAGCCCGCGCACGGCGACGACCGCGCGGCCCACCGAACTGACCGCGAGCGGCGGGTGCCCCTCGTCCCCGGTGCGCAGCGCGCCACGGAACTCGGCCACGTCCAGCCCGGTCACGTCGGCCAGGTCGGCCCTCCCCCGCTCGCCGAGGAAGCCCGCGTAGCGGCGCAGGTCGCGCTCGTAGGACTGCACGGTGTTAGCCGCGAGCCCCCGCTCCACCACGAGGTACTGCAGGTACTGCCGCACCCCATCCGCGACGCTTGCCACGTTCGCGATAGTAGGGCTCCCGGGCCGGCGCCGCCATGTTCACGGGGGTCCCCGCCGGCCGTTAGACAAGAACCTCGTCGAGCGGGACCTGCGGGAGGCTGAGCGACTCCGCGACCGGGGGGCAGGTGAGCACGCCGTCGTGCGCGTTAAGGCCAAGGGCAAGCGCGTCGTCGTTGCGCAGCGCCTCGCGCCAGCCGCGGTTCGCGATCTGCAGCGCGTACGGCAGCGTCACGTTCGTCAGCGCGTACGTGGACGTATGCGGAACCGCGCCGGGCATGTTCGCCACGCAGTAGAAGACCGAGTCGTGCACCGGGTAGGTGGGCGCCGCGTGCGTCGTGGGCCGCGAGTCCTCGAAGCAGCCGCCCTGGTCGATCGAGATGTCCACCAGGACCGAGCCAGGCTTCATCCGGGCCACCAGGTCGTTGCTGACCAGCGTAGGCGCCTTCGCGCCAGGCACAAGGACCGCGCCGATCACCAAGTCGGCGTCGAGGACGGCGCGCTCGACCTCGAAGGCGGTGGACGCCACCGTCTGGCAGTGACCCTGGTAGATCGCGTCAGCGCCGCGCAGCCTGGCGACGTTCCTGTCGAGCAGCAGCACCTCGGCCTGCATGCCGAGCGCGATCGCCGCCGCGTTCATCCCCGAGGTCCCCGCTCCGATCACGACGACCTTCGCCGCGTACACGCCGGAGACGCCGCCCATCAGCACGCCGCGGCCGCCGCCGTCGCGCTGCAGGTGGTGCGCGCCCACCTGCGGCGCCATCCGCCCCGCGACCTCGGACATCGGCGCGAGCAGCGGCAGCGACCCGTCAGGCAGTTGCACGGTCTCGTAGGCGATCGCCGTGACGTTCCGCGAAAGCAGTGCCTCGGTGCACTGCCTTGAGGCAGCCAGGTGCAGGTAGGTGAACAGCACCTGGCCCGGCCGCATCCGGTGGTACTCCTCGGGCACCGGCTCCTTGACCTTGAGCACCAGCTCGCCCGTTTCCCAGACGTCGTCGGCCGTCGGGACGATCACCGCCCCCGCGGCGGCGAATTCCTCATCGGGAAGCGATGAGCCCGCGCCGGCGCCGGCCTCGATGAACACCCCGTGCCCGGCGCGGGCGAGCTCGTGCACGCCCGCCGGCGTGATCGCCACCCGGAACTCGTTGTTCTTCAGCTCGGCAGGGACGCCAACCTTCATGAGTTCCCCCATCGCGTGGCGCCCCGGTCCACCGGTGGGCGCACGGTGACCGGGGCTAAGTCAAGAAACCCCTCCGTGCACGCAGCGTACCCATTCAGGGGAGGTAGGTTAACAGAAAGTGACGACCTTCTTACGCGGGCGCGGCTAGCCCTCGGGCGCGTCCGCGGCGCGGAGACCGGAAAACCCGCCTGAGCGAGCGATGGACCCGGCCAGGACCCCTTGGATCGTCGCTCCGTTGTGCAGGTTCCCCGCCAGCGCGGCCGCTACCGCCTCGGCGAGCGGCACCCAGGCGGTCCGCAGGAACTTCTCCTCGCCCTGCCGCTGGTAGCCGGAGTCGGCGGCCTCAAGGCCGCGGGCCAGGAAGATCCTCATCCGCTCGGTGATGATCCCCGGCGAGGAGTACGAGTCAAGCAGGACGTGCCACTCGCGAGCGACGTGCCCCGTCTCCTCAAGCAGCTCGCGCCGTGCGGTTTCCGCCAGGTCCTCGCCCGCGACGTCGCGCAGCCCGGCGGGGATCTCCCACAGCTCCCTGGCGACCGGGTGCCGGTACTGGCGGATCATCAGCACCCGGTCCTGCTCATCGAGCGCGAGGATGCCGACCGCGCCGATATGGGTGATCACGGTCCGCTCTGCCTGAAGGCTGTCCGGCATGACCACCTTGTCGGTGCGGACGGAGACCAGCCAGTTCCTGTAGTGCTCCTCGGTGCCGGCCACCGGCCAGCGGTCTTGGGGGAGATCTTCGACCATGGACCCGAAGCCTAGGGCCCCTTACGCGGTCGCCGCCGCGCGGGTGCCGGCCTCGCCGGCCCTTGAGCGGGCGAGCGCGGCGGCGATGAGGCCGGAGAACAGCGGGTGCGGCCGGGTGGGGCGGGACAGGAACTCCGGGTGCGCCTGGGTGGCGACGAAGAACGGGTGCGCGTCGCGTGGCAGCTCGATGAACTCCACCAGGCGGCCGTCCGGCGACAGGCCGGAGAAGACCAGGCCGGCCTGCTCGAGCCGCTCCCGGTAGGCGTTGTTGACCTCGTAGCGGTGCCTGTGCCGCTCCTCCACCTGGGCGGCGTCGCCGTAAAGCCCGCTGACGATCGTGCCGGGCACCAGGTTCGCCGGGTACAGGCCGAGGCGCATGGTGCCGCCCATGTCCCTGTCCCCCGCGACCACGTCCTCCTGGTCGGCCATCGTGGCGACGACCGGGTCCGGCGTGGCCGGGTCGAACTCGGCGCTGTTGGCGCCGGAGATGCCCGCCAGGTCGCGGGCGACCTCGATGACCATGCACTGCAGGCCAAGGCACAGGCCGAGGACCGGAATCTGGTGCTCGCGGGCGTACCTGATCGCCCCGATCTTGCCCTCGATGCCGCGTACCCCGAACCCGCCGGGGATCAAGATGCCGTCCACGCCCTCAAGCTGTCCGGCGGCGTCGTCCGGGTTCTCGCAGTCGTCGCTGGTCACCCAGCGGATCGTGACCTTGGCGTCGTTGCCGAAGCCGCCCGCCTTGAGCGCCTCGGCCGGCGACAGGTACGCGTCGGGCAGGTCCACGTACTTGCCGACAAGCGCGATGGTGATCGACCGGGCCGGGCGGTGCACCCGCCGCAGCAGGTCGTCCCAGGCGGACCAGTCGACGTCGTGAAAGGGCAGCTGCAGCTTGCGGACGATGTAGGCGTCCAGGCCCTCGCCGTGCAGGACCTTCGGGATGTCGTAGATGGAGGGGGCGTCGGGGGTGGAGACCACCGCCTCCTCGTCCACGTCGCACATCAGGGAGATCTTGCGCTTGAGCCCGTCGCTGATCGGCCGGTCCGAGCGGGCCACGATCGCGTCAGGCTGGATGCCGATGGACCGCAGCGCCGCCACCGAGTGCTGCGTCGGCTTGGTCTTCAGCTCACCGGACGGGCCGATGTACGGCAGCAGTGAGACGTGGATGAAGAAGCAGCGGTCCCGGCCGATCTCATGGCGGATCTGGCGGATCGACTCAAGGAACGGCTGCGACTCGATGTCGCCCACCGTGCCGCCGACCTCGGTGATCACCACGTCCACGTCCGGCGCGGCCATGCCGAGGATCCTGGACTTGATCTCATTCGTGATGTGCGGGATGACCTGCACCGTGTCGCCGAGGTACTCGCCCCGCCGCTCCTTGGCGATCACGCTTGAGTAGACCTGGCCCGTGGTGACGTTCGCCTCACCGGTGAGCCTGATGTCGAGGAACCGCTCGTAGTGGCCCACGTCCAGGTCGGTCTCCGTGCCGTCGTCGGTGACGAACACCTCACCG
>Ga0208987_1000220_pt1 | contig 10089 bp, 7 predicted proteins | sample MedBloCARef_O2_FD_187845 | JGI IMG/M metagenome (GOLD analysis project Ga0208987, IMG submission 187845) | Forest soil microbial communities from El Dorado National Forest, California, USA - Mediterranean Blodgett CA Ref_O2 (SPAdes) (version 2) | ecosystem: Environmental > Terrestrial > Soil >... | reverse complement strand
ACAATTCTTCGGATATCTTTACAACGATAACCCGTTCGGGCTTTTATAACCCTGATTGTAGTAAGATCACTAGGCTTCGGGTCTAATTTTAGATACTAACTCATTATATTATAATTGGTTTATCTGGGCAAATGTTTCACACATGCTCGCATCTAATATTAACTTGCTGACCCATTATGCAAAAGGTACGCTCTTACTTGTTATTTAAACTTCACTTGAGCTGCTTATAAAACTACTATTTCAAACCGTTCCTTCACAGTACTTTATGCTATCGCTTATATATTATATTTAGCCTTAGAGGAAGGTTCCCCTTTATCTTCAAACAGGTTATACCCATTTTACTTACTTAATTTATCAGTGAATTTAAATTTTAAATTTCAGTTATGTTAGTTTTTTATTTTTATGCCGCTATACCTTACGAAGTAAAGATATTGCTGCTATTTTTAATTTTATTTATAACAATATATTTTTAATATATTCTGATATTATATAGGCTTCTCTACTTTCATTCTCACTAATCATAGAATCTCGTTTGATTTCTTTTCCTAAAGTTACTAAGATGTTTCAGTTCACTTCGTTTATTATTGAATTTCTCTAAGAGTACATGTGTCATTTGTCAATAATACACAACTTAATTACACTCTCTTTAATATATAGCAAGGTATCCATAATAGTTTCTTTTTATACTTCCTTATATTATTATTTTATAATATAAAAGAATGACATTGATATCAATCACATTACTAATAAGTTTATATTATAAATTATCAATTATTAAAATTTTATTATATCTTTATTAGAATCATCCCTCAAATATAATAATGTTTTTCAGGTTACTCAGATTCGAACTGAGAATATCATTGACCCAAACAATGCGGCGCACCAGCCTGCCTCTAACCTGTTATATTAAATATATTTTATAAACTATTTTATAAACTAAAATTATAGTAACCTTATTTTAATAAAACGTATATAATACTTATTATATTACTAAGTTTAGGGAGCATAGTATAGTCTTTTTTTTTATAAATACCTGATTAAGTTATTATATAAATTTATATGATAAACATTATATTTTTAATTATATGTATTTACAGAAAGTAGGGGATTCGAACCCATGAAATATTTCTATTTAACTGTTTTCAAGACAGGCGCTTTAAACCAACTCAGCCAACTCTCTTTATTTCTGATTTCTCTTGCTGTAGCATGAAAATCGAACTTCGGACATATCCTTTGCTTTAGCTTCGCAGAAGTAAAGCCAAAAAATATACTTTACCAACTAAGCATTAATAAAATTATATTTAGTTTTTAGTTCTTCCAAGAATCGAACTTGAATCACATCCTTATCAAAAATACGCTCTACCACTTAAGCTAAAGAACTTTATTAAGAAAAAATTTATTCAAGAGCGCTCAGATTTGAACTGAGAATGAGAAGTTTGAAGCTTCCGAGCTTACCGTTAACCTACACTCTTTCTATAAAATACTTTCGGATAGAAAGAGGTTCGAACTCTCAAGTGCTTTCGCACAACGTTTAGCAAACGCAGTATCCTACCAATGATAACCTATCCTTATTAATTTAATAACATGTATCCGAGTTAGATCGGGATTGAACCGACATACGCTCCCTTGACAAAGGAGTTTCTTGCCAATTAGAATACTAACCCCTATTGTGCATTATATTAACGTAATTATATACAATATCTTACTTTTTTTTTCTTAATTATAAATGATACTATTACAGTTAATCGGACTTGAACCGATAAAGTTCGTTTGGAAGACGATTATTTTACCATTAAATTATAACTGTTTATATATAATATAAGACCTGTGAGATTCGAACCCACGTCACGAAGATTAAAAGTCTAGTATTTTACCATTAAACTAAGATCTCTTATATATTTAAAGATATTTAAATATATATTTATATATTAAGAACCTCAATAGTATATTGAGATAAAAAGGAATAATCATACTACATCAACAAAATGTCAGTATAATATACTTGCTTCTAAACCTAGGTGATGATTATCAGTTAAATGATAAGCATACATACGTCATAAACCTACTGCAATGAAGGCTGTACCAATCATAACATGTAGTCCATGGAAACCAGTACCAAAATAAAAACATGTACCAAAAGCACCATCACTTATTGTGAATGAAGATACAGTGTATTCTATACCTTGGAAAGCAGTAAAGATTGCAGCTAATATTACTGTACCTATTAAACCATAAAGTGACCCAGCTCTATCTCCTTTTATTAAAGAATGGTGAGCATAAGTTACAGTTGCTCCAGATGATAATAATATTACTGTATTAAGTAAAGGTAATTCAAAAGGGTTAACAGCTTCAATACCCATAGGTGGTCATTGAGCTCCTAATTCTACTGTAGGTGATAATGCACTATGAAAAAAGGCTCAAAAAATAGCTAAAAAGAATAGTCCCTCTGATACAATGAACAGAATAACACCCATATTAAGTCCTTTTTGAACAGCTAAAGTATGATTACCTAGATATGTACCTTCTGAAATAACATCACGTCATCAAAAAGACATTGAACTAATTACAGCTATAAAAGCTGTAAGTACGAAATAAGATGCATGTTCAAAACCATGCATAGTTAATACTCCACTAGTTGTTAAAGTTAATAAACTAACACATGTGTATATAGGTCAAGGTGATGGTGAAACTAAGTGAAAAGGATGACCTTGAAACAGACTTCTACTTGATTGTCTCATTTATTACACCTTTTGTTTTATAATTTAATAATAAAATATTTTTTGATTAACATATTTTATTTTTTGCATACTGTTGTATATAATTAATAAAAAAAAAGATTTTAGTAGTATATGTTATATACTACTAAAATACTTTTATGTAAGGAATGGGTGACTTGAACACCCAGCCTACCGTGTGTAAAACGGTTGCTCTACCATTAAGCTAATCCCTTTAAACTTTCATTAAATTTATAATGGAAGTTTTAAAAAATAAGTATTTAGTTTTTTTGTTTAATGGTAATTACAATCGCACCTACCATCGCTAATAATAATATAATAGAAGTTATAATTAATCATATACTATAACTTGTATAAATAATATTACCTATACTTGTAATATGACTAGTTTCTGATAAAAAACCATCTCATATTTTACTAGTAACAAAAGATATTTCACCTTTGTCCAACTCTGAACTATTTAACTTAAAGAATTTATTTAAGTAATCACTATAATTATTATATCATATATCATTTAATGTATTATTTAAATTTACAGTATAACTATTAAAAGCCGCTATACTATAAGGTAATATTTGATATATAGGATAATTGAATGCAATAGTAATTAATATACCTAAAGGTATACTGTTACTAGTATTACTTAATAATTCACTAACTCTTATATTTATTAACATTAAAATAAAAATAAATAATATAGATACAGCTCCAACATAGACTAATAAATAAGATATACCGATAAAACTTAAACCTAATATAATAAGATAACTAGATATACTTAAAAATAATCCTATTAGAAATAATACAGATACTATAGGATTTTTACTAATAATAACAAATATTCCACATAGTATAGCAAATAATGAAATTATATCTAATATTTCTACTCTATAACCATTAGTGTAAGTCTCATTTAAAATGAATAAATTATTCATATACTGATTACATAAACTTAAACCTCAATATCTTTTGTTATTTTTTTCTTAATTTTCTTTTATAAAAATTAAGAAAAAAAAAAGATTAATATATTAACTACCTTGACATGGCTTTTTTAAGAATATTTTAATTAAATAAATCTTAAATAACATAATTATTTAAGGTTATTTTAAGCATTCGGTTAAAAAAAGCGCAGAGGATATAGTAGTAAATAATAAAAGTCAAATAAACGTGTACAGGATTCGAACCTGTATAATAGTGGCCGAAACACTCAACACTACCATTATGCTAACACGCTTTTTATGACTTTTTAAAACTAGCCCTTAAAATGAATCGAACATATATCAGAATATTAACAGTATCCTGCTCTACCATTGAGCTATAAGAGCTTATTTAATTTTTAAATAAATAAACTTAAAAAGTACTTTTTATATTTTTATAGAATTATCTTTTTTATTTTTAAGTTATCTTATCTTTGGATTAGCTATTTTATATATATATTGTCTTCAGGATTAAATAAATCGATATAATGCTGTTCTCGCTCAACCACTGATTCTTCATCACAATATTATAAAATTTATATGTCAAAATTATAATAACCATAAAGTAACAAGACTCTATAAACTATTTCCTTTTAAAATTTGATTAATTAAGAAATTAATATTATAGTATTCTTGGAATCTTCTAGTGAAATTAATAAAACGACCAATATAACTTTTATTATCTATTATATCAATTCACCTGTAAATACCTATTTTATTTCTATTTTCTTTTAAAAGATTAGAATGATTCAAAAAAGAATTTTTATAAAAAATAAAAGGTTTAAATTTAGAATTACTATTAAAAGTTAATACATTCTTCTTTTTTGTAAACATTTTTTTTTATAAAAAAAAGAGACAAATGTCTCTAAAAGTAATTAAGCAAATCCTATGTTTTTATTTTAATGATGAGGAAAAGACTCTAAAAGTAGGAAAGAAAGGAATCGAACCTTCGACAGCTCAATGCTAGTGAGTTTACAGCTCAACCCGTCATACCAACAAACGGAACTCTCCTTTATATACTTATGTGTATATATATATTTACTGTTAAAATTAATGAGTCCCGTGCAATTTCCACTACACGAACCATATTACGACTTAACACCCATTAAAGTCACGCATACGAAGATTTATCCTAAATAGAACTAAAGTTATTTCTTTAGAATAACTAAAAAGAAAAACCAAACTTATTGCACACACTTTTTTGAGTGCCTGACGAGTAGTAAGTACCAATCTGAGATAAGATCCACCGTGACGTGGTGATTCACGATTACTAGTAATTCCTTATTAACGTAGTCGAGTTTCAGACTACAATCCTTGTTTTACCCTATTTTAGTTAGATTAGCTCAAATTCACATTTTCGCATCTTTTTGTATAGGGATATGCGGCACGTCGATCGCCCACAATATTAAGGTCATGATGACTTGCCTTGGTCCCTGTTATCATATTCAATATAATGGTGAACTGCTTTATTTTTCTTATTTTTTTTTATTAAAAAAAAAATAAAGAAGTAAATAAAGCAAGGGCTTCCGTTAATTTTTTAGGACTTAACCATTGTCTCACGACATTAACTTAAGACAGCCGTGCAACGCTTGTAATATCTTAGTAATCTAATTAGACTAATTAAGATAATATTCATATTGTGGTAAGGTTTTTCGCGTAAATACGAATTAAATAACATACTTCACTACTGGTTTCAAAAACGGTCTAATGATTTCAGTTTCTGCGTTGCCGCATTACTCTTGAGGTGGAATGCTTGCACTTTCATTTATAGACTAAATTTATCTAATCTATGGCATTCATAATTTTCTGCCTGGACTATCTAGGGTATCTAATCCTGTTTGTTACCCGGGCCTTCGTCCCTCAACGTCAGTTATTACATACAAGGTCGCCTTCGCCTTTGTCAGTCAGTAAAGTATAAATGAATTTCAACTCTACTCCTTACGTACTCACCTTGTCACATTTAACTCTAGAAAAATAGTACCTGATTTTAGGTTTATTTTCACCGTCTAGGTACCCTTTAGACCTAATAATGATGAATAACACTAGTCTCTTACGTATTACCGCGACTGCTGGCACGTAATTTGGTCAAGACCTATGGATACTAAATTGTCATAATCAGTTTAATATCCGAATTTTATTCGACAAAATCAATACTGTACTGTCTGCTTTAATAAATTAAATTTATTAAACCAGTTAATTAATTGATTAATTATAATTTTTATCTTTAAGATAAAACTAGAATATCTATAAACCAAGTACAGTTAGCCGAAGCTATACATTCATTCAAGTTGCTGGTTCAGCCGTTAGGCTATTGACCAATATTCCCCGCTGCTGTACTGTTACATATTGGGGTTTTTTCAGACCCAACGTGATCGATCGACCTCTCAGCCCCGATTACGGAATTTTAGGCTAGTTAAGCCATTACCTTAACTACCGACCTATCCGAAATATTAATTGTCCTCTTAAAGCGGATTATTTATTACTCCTCCTTTCTTTTTATTATATTTATATACATATTATTATACATAAATATATTTTATAAGGTATTTGACCTTACTTTAAGGCAGCCAAAATATATACTCACCTGTACACCACTTTTAATGAAATTATTCATAAAAACTTAACATAAATTAAATTTTTATAATAAATTAAATTAAACGTACGATTAGCATGCGTCAAGCACTTGAACAGCGTTCATTCAGAGCCATCATCAAACTCAGTGTAATTTATGATATAGCTTTATCTATATCATTACTAATAATTTTTTTACTTTACTTTTTAGTATTTTAAATTTTATATTTTTTTTATATTTTATTATTAATTATATAAGATATAAAGTATATTTTTTTTATTATTTTTATTGGGCACATTTAAGCCGATTTCCGTATTAGTTATTAATCTATATTAAGGCTTATTTATTGGCTTGTATGTTCGTTAATCATTTCTTACTGTACAATATTGAAGGTTATTTCTTTTATACATAATTATAGAATTTACTATATGAGATGATAAATATTTTCTCTTAAATACCCTTGTTTTTACATTACACTAATTTTTTATGTGTTAGTTTTATATAAGCTTCGGACTTTCCTATATTTAATATACATTAAATATGTATACTATTTGTACCACTTAAATATACTCATTAAAGTATAAATAATAAGTAACATTATTACTTATTAGAAGTGATTCCCAAGATTAAATATATATTATTTTTATATTTTTTTTGTGCTTTTTAATTTAAGAATTAGTGTAGATCTAATGCATCTTTTATGTAAGCACTAGTTAACACTACAAACACTTGAGCTTGTATAAAAGCAATTGCTATTTCTAAACCAGAAAAAGCAATAATAAAAGCTAAAGGTATTAGACCTAAGAAAAAGAATATAAATCCAGAAGTCATTATATTATAAGTGAAACCTGCTAATATATTTAATAACATATGACCACTTAAGATATTAGCACCTAATCTAAGTCCTAAAGATACATTTCTAGATAAATATGATATAAATTCTATTAAAACAAGTAAAGGTAATAAACCTAAAGGACAACCAGCTGGAACTAGTAAAGAAAAAAATTCTAAACCATGTTTTTGGAATCCTAATATAGTTGCACCTAAAACAACAGTAAAACTAAGAGAGAATGTAAGCATAAAATGACTTGTTGATGCAAAACTATACGGCACCATTCCAATTAAATTATTTACTAAAATAAATATAAATAAAGTATAAATGAATGGGAAGTATATTTGTCCCTTTGTAGGATTTATTTGATTTGTTACTATACTATGTATAGTGGCATATAAAGATTCTTGACCTATTGATCAACTATTACTTACCACTTTATTGTAGTTAGTTGCTAACATATTTAAAGTTAATATGAAAAAAGTACCTAAAGTTAAATATAATCCTATATTAGTTAATGATAAATGTAAATTACCTAATATGGGAGCATCTAAACTTAATAAATCTCTTATTTCAAATTGATCTAAAGGGCTTGTAACATGAGTATATGAATAAGTAGTCATTTATTCCATTTTTTTTTATTTTTATTGAAATATACATGCTGAGAAAATATTAATGAACTTAAAAGCTATTAATTATTCACAAAAAACAATTTTTTGTTTTTTAAAGATAATAGGTAAATTATAATTTTATTTAGAGAGATTATCAAGATAATAAATATATTATTATATCTTTAATTATAATTTACTAATAAACATACGAGATATGAATAAACGTACAAATCTAGGTAATATATATTTTGATAAAACGTATAAAATTACTACAAGAAATGTAAAAGCAAATATTACTTGATTCATAAAGTAAAAAGGTACTAATTGTGGCATTTTTTTTTTAGAGAAGGTTTTTAATGCTTATAATATTTAAATAAATATTATATTTATATTGTTATCTAATTAAAGATAAAGATTTTACAGGAAATTTAATTTTTATAATTTGTTTTAGATTATGTAGTTTATAGTAATATTAATGGATAATTAGCTAATAAAAAAGAGATAAAGAAATATTTAGTTTATATTACTATATATCAAAGATGAAACTGAGTAATGTAAACCATCTAAAATTGGAGCAGGGTATATACCTAATGTAACAGTAAATACAACTAATGTTAATAAAATGAAAAATTCACGTTTATTAACATCTCTTACATTAACTTCAAAAAATTTAGTGAAAGATCCTCCAAAAGCTATTCTATTGAACATGTAAATAGTGTATGCAGCAGAAAATACAATAGAAGAACTAGCAAAGACACCTAATAAAGGTAATCTTTCAAATACACCATAGAGAGACATAAATTCTCCTATAAAATTTAAAGTAAGAGGAACACCACAATTACCTAAAGATAGAATAAAAAATAATATAGAAAATAAAGGCATTATTTGTGCAATACCTCTATAGAAACTTATTAATCTAGTAGCTGATCTATCATATAATACACCTCCTGCACATATAAATAGACCACTTGATACGAATCCATGAGCTAATCCTAATAGTATACCACCTTCTATACCTTGTAAGGTGTTACTAAAAACACCTATAAGATACACAGCTGCGTGTGATACAGAACTATAAGCTATTAATTCTTTAACATCTATAGTTCTTAAAGTACTAAGACTAGCATATATTATAGTTATAATACCTATAAGGTAAATTATGTAAGTATAGTCTAAAGAAGCTTTAGGTAATAAAGGCAATATAAGTCTAAATATACCATACAAACTTAATTTTAGAACTATGGCAGCTAAAATTATACTACCACCTAAAGGTGACTCAACGTGAGCTTTTAAAAGTCAAGTATTTAAAAATATAGTAGGAGTTTTTACAGCAAATGCTATAAATATACCATAAAATAAAAATAATTGTGTAGAGTAGTTAAAATTAGTTTTGTATAGTGCATCAAAATCAGTAGTTCCCATTATTGAAGACATTGCTAATATAGATAATAATAAAAACAATGATCCTAATAATGTGTATAAAAATAAATAAAAACTAGCTCTTACTCTATTACTTGATCCAAATAGACCTATTAATAAGAATAGAGGAGGTAAAATACTTTCAAAAAATATATAAAATAATAATATATCTAAAACTAAGAAAACTGCTAATAATAGTGTTTCTAATAATAAAATTATTATTACATATGACTTTACATTTACATCTATAGATGTTCAATTACTTAATAAAGCTATTGGAGTTATTATAGTTGTTAATAATACAAAATACATAGATAATCCATCTAATCCTAGATAAAAATCAAAATAACTTATTTCATAATGTTCTTTAACAAATTGAAATTGATTACTACTATAATCAAATAAGAAAAAAACTAATAAGGAAACTAATAAATTAATAACCGATGTAGTTAAAGCTATTTTTTTTATTCTAGTTGTATTTAAATAAGACATATCATAAGACATACCTGCAGATATAATAAATATACCTAATATTGGTATAGATAATAATAATGTAAGAAACATTTTTTGTTTGATAATAAATTAATTTACCTCAGGATTAAACACTTAGATTTAATCTTTACTAACACCATATGAATAATATAGTTTGATTGGCATATACACATGAATTATCTAAAATATAAATTAATCATCTATAATTAACTGGGACACCCATAATTAGAACCCAAAAGGGGTATGCAGGGTATGCAGGGTATGCAGGAATCGAACCTAATATTTAAGATATGCAATAAAAAATGTAGAACCACTATCTACAACATACCCTTAATACACATAAATATATTAAATATGTATATTTATGTGTATTAAAAAGACATTAATTATTAAAAATAGAGATTAATTATTTAAGATCACGGATATCCTTATGAAGAGTTCTAATCTTATT
>Ga0208987_1000219_pt1 | contig 10093 bp, 10 predicted proteins | sample MedBloCARef_O2_FD_187845 | JGI IMG/M metagenome (GOLD analysis project Ga0208987, IMG submission 187845) | Forest soil microbial communities from El Dorado National Forest, California, USA - Mediterranean Blodgett CA Ref_O2 (SPAdes) (version 2) | ecosystem: Environmental > Terrestrial > Soil >... | reverse complement strand
GGGATCGGGTTCTTCAGATTCGGGTCCCGGGGGTTTCGGCCCGCTCATGTCTGCCTGCCCTGTCCAAGTGCATCACCTGCGCGCGGGGTTCCGGGGCTGCCTCGTAGCGCGCACGCTCGGGAAATTCTCATTGCCTGGGAAAACCCTACCGAACCGAGTGGGGCAAAGAAGTCTCGGCAAACGTGCCACGGATCAACTGATGCCCGGATTGTTATCTTCGAGCCGCAAATCAGTGCTTCTCGGGTCCGAGGTAGTACTCAAAGACCAATCCGGCCGCTGAGGCCAGGATGAACACCACCCCGGCGACGATCAGCCACGGCAGCCACAGCGCAATACCCACTGCGGCCACTGAGCCCGCCAGCGCGACCAGAATCGGCCACCAGCTGTGCGGGGCGAAGAACCCCAGTTCCCCTGCGCCATCGCTGATTTCAGCGCCCTCGTAGTCCTCGGGCCGAGTGTCGAGGCGGCGGGCGACAAACCGAAAAAAAGTGGCCGTGAGCAGTGCCAATCCACCGGTCAACACCAGCGCGGTGGTGCCCGCCCACTCCTCACCGCCGGTGGCGAACAGCGCCGTAAGCACGCCGTAGAGCACGGCGCACAAGACGAAGAACGCCGCGATGAACTCGAACAGCCTCGCTTCGATATGCATTGGGAGTCCTAACCTACGGGTTGAGTCTTTTCGCCGCGGCGCGTGTCAAACGGGTGGGTGGTCACCGCCAGCGGGGACTGGGCAATCGCCTGCAACGCTTGGGCGTTTGTCTTCCCGTCGATCCGTTGCTGCAGGTAGGCCTTGAAGTCGTTGGCCGACACCACCCGAACCTCGAAGTTCATCATCGAGTGATACGTGCCGCACATTTCAGCGCAGTGGCCCACGAATGCCCCGGTCTTCTGGATCTCTTCGACCTGGAAGACGTTGACGGAGTTGTTCTCCTTCGGATGGGGCATTACGTCGCGTTTGAACAAGAATTCCGGCACCCAGAAGGCGTGGATGACGTCGGCCGAATTCAGGATGAATTCGATGCGCTTGCCGGCGGGCAGCACCAACACCGGAATTTCGGTGCTGGTTCCCAGGGTCTCGACCTTGTCAAAGTTCAGATAGGTCCGGTCCGAGGTGTTGAGCCCGCGAATCGGCCCCACCAGCTCTTCGCCGCGCTCGTCCTTGCCCTCCGGCTTGGAGAGCATCGCCTTCTTGCGCGCCTCGTCGGCGCCGTCGTAGGTCAAGGTGCCGTCTTTGAAATTGACGCGCTGATAGCCGAACTTCCAGTTCCACTGGAACGAGGTGACGTCAATCACCACGTCGGGGTCCTTGGCCAAGTGCAACATCTTTTCCTGGACCACCACGGTGAAGTAGAACAGCACCGAGATGATGAGGAACGGCACCACGGTGAGCACCAGCTCCAGCGGCATGTTGTAGCCGAATTGGCGGGGAAGTTCGGTGTCAGTGGCCTTCTTGCGGTGAAAGGCCGCCGACCAGAACAGCAGGCCCCACACGATGACGCCGACGACCAGTGCGGCGATCACCGATCCGATCCAGAGCTGACGGTTGACGTGGGCCTGCGGGGTGATGCCTTCCGGCCAACCCAGGCCCACCACCTCTGACCAGCTGCACCCGCTCAGGGTGACGGCCAGCAGTCCCAGTGTCGAGGCGAGCGCCAGCGGTCGACGACGACGGGAAACGCCGCCGGAAAGACGCTGAAATCTGCCGTGCGACAAACGGTGCGAACGGAACTGCTCGCGAGGTGTCACGCTGGCGCCTCCTGCTCGAATGCCGAATACTACGCAGCGTAGACCACGCCGCTCAGCCGGGCGACCAGACCCGACCGGCCAGTCGGCGTCGTCGTTGTGACCTGCCCGGTGCGGCGTCCCCAAGGGATGCAAAAGTGCGGCATACTGGGGCGCCGTGTGTGGACTGCTGGCGTTCGTGGCCGATCCGGCCGCCTTCGAGATGGACGCGGCCGGCCCCGGCTCAAGTGGCAACGACGACGCGATCACCCGCGCATTGCGCCTGATGCGCCACCGCGGGCCCGACGAGCCCGGCGGGTTGTTCGACCCAGACGCCGACGGGGCCGTGGTGTTCGGCTTCAACCGGCTGTCCTTCATCGACATCGCCCATTCGCATCAACCGCTGCACTGGGGCCCGCCGGAGGCCGCCGACCGCTACGTGCTGGTGTTCAACGGCGAGATCTACAACTACCTGGAGCTGCGCGACGAGCTGGCCGCCGAGTACGGCGCCGTCTTCGCCACCGACGGTGACGGCGAGGCCATCGTCGCCGGATACCACTACTGGGGCATCGAGGTGCTGACTCGGCTGCGCGGCATGTTCGCCTTCGCGCTCTGGGACACTGTGACTCGCGAATTGATCTGCGCCCGAGACCCTTTCGGCATCAAGCCGCTGTTCATGACGACCGGCACCGGCGGAACCGCGGTGGCCAGTGAGAAGAAGTGCCTGCTGGATCTGGCCGACCTGATCAGATTCGACACTGCGATCGACACCCGAGCGGTCCAGCACTACACCGTGCTGCAGTACGTCCCGGAGCCCGAGACCCTGCACCGCGGGGTGCGCCGGCTCGAATCGGGCTGCTACGCCCGAATCCGGGCCGGGCAGCCGCCGGAAACCAGCCGCTACTTCACGCCGAGGTTTGCCGCGGTGCCGATCACCCGCGACACCGAGCAGGCCCGCTACGACGAGATCACCGCGGTGCTCGAGGACTCAGTGGCCAAGCACATGCGCGCCGACGTCACCGTCGGGGCGTTTCTGTCCGGAGGTATCGACTCCACGGCCATCGCGGCCCTGGCCATCCGGCACAACCCCCGGCTGATCACCTTCACCACCGGTTTCGAGCGAGAGGGATTCTCCGAGATCGACGTCGCGGTGGCCTCGGCCGAGGCGATCGGCGCCCGGCACATCACCAAGGTGGTCACGCCCGACGAGTTCGTCGCCGCGCTGCCCGAGATCGTCTGGTACCTCGACGAACCGGTCGCCGACCCGGCGCTGGTCCCGCTGTTTTTCGTCGCGCGCGAGGCCCGCAAGCACGTGAAGGTGGTGCTGTCCGGCGAAGGCGCTGACGAACTGTTCGGTGGCTACACGATCTATCGAGAGCCGTTGTCGCTGAAGCCCTTTGATTATCTGCCTGGGCCGGTGCGGCGCTCGATGGGCAAGGTGAGCAAACCGCTGCCCGAGGGGTTGCGCGGCAAGAGCCTGTTGCATCGCGGCTCGCTGACCCTCGAGCAGCGCTACTACGGCAACGCACGCAGCTTCTCGGATGCGCAGTTGCGCGACGTGTTGCCCGGATTCCGCGACGACTGGACTCACACCGACGTGACCGCCTCGGTGTACGCCGAATCGGCGGGCTGGGACCCGGTGGCCCGCATGCAGCACGTCGATCTGTTCACCTGGCTGCGCGGCGACATCCTGGTCAAGGCCGACAAGATGACGATGGCCAACTCGCTGGAGCTGCGGGTGCCGTTCCTGGATCCCGAGGTGTTCGCCGTCGCATCGCGGCTGCCGGTGGAGGGAAAGATCACCCGGACCACCACGAAGTACGCGCTGCGACGGGCGCTGGAGCCCATCGTTCCCGCTCATGTACTGCACCGACCCAAGCTCGGCTTCCCGGTGCCGATCCGGCATTGGCTGCGCGCCGGCGAGCTACAGGAGTGGGCCTACGCCACAATCGCCGCGTCGCAGACCGATCACTTGATCGACGCCGACGCCGTACGCCGGATGCTCGACGAACATCGCAGCGGGACCAGCGATCACAGCCGCCGGCTGTGGACGTTGCTGATCTTCATGCTCTGGCACGCGATCTTCGTCGAGCACAGCGTGGTGCCCCAGATCAGCGAGCCCCAGTATCCGGTCCAGCTCTAAGCGTTAGGCCAGCACCGCGGCGATCTCGGCGGCAGCCTCGTCGCCGTACGCACCGGCCAACCGGGTCTTGGCAACGTCACGGTCCCAGGTCCATTCCTGGGTTCCGGTCGACTCCAGCACCAGCACGGCGACCAGCGAGCCCAGCTGCGCCGCACGCTCCAGGCTCAGACCGGCGCTGCGCCCGGTGAGGAAGCCGGCCCGGAACGCGTCGCCGACGCCAGTGGGGTCGGTCTGGCTGGTCTCGGGCACCACGCCGACGTGAACCGTGGTGCCGTCGCGGTCCACGATGTCGACGCCCTTGGCGCCCAGCGTGGTCACCCGCAGTTCGACCTTCTTGAGAACGTCGGCCTCTGACCACCCGGTCTTGTTCAGCAACAACTCCCACTCGTAGTCGTTGGTGAACAGGTAGGTGGCACCGTCGATCAGCTTGTTGATCTCGTCCCCGGAAAGCCGGGGCAGCTGCTGGGAGGGATCGGCGGCGAAGGCCAGCCCGAGTTTGCGGCACTCCTCGGTGTGCACCACCATCGCGTCGGGGTCGTTGGCCCCGATGATGACCAGGTCCGGCTTGCCGACCGAGGACACCACGTCAGCCAGCTTGATGTTGCGGGCCTCCGACATCGCGCCAGGGTAGAACGACGCGATCTGGGCCATGTCCAGGTCCGTGGTGCAGACGAAGCGGGCGGTGTGCGCGGTCTGTGAGATCAGCACGTGGTCGGTGTTGACGCCGTGCGACTGCAGCCATTGCCGGTAGTCGTCGAAGTCGTCGCCGACCGCACCGACCAGCGCGACGTCGCCACCCAACACGCCGATGGCGAACGCGATGTTGCCCGCCACACCCCCGCGATGAATCACCAGGTCGTCCACTAGGAAGCTGAGCGAAACCTTCTGCAGATGATCGGCCAGCAGGTGCTCGGAAAAGCGGCCGGGGAACCGCATCAGGTTGTCGGTCGCAATCGAACCGGTTACGGCGATCGTCACGAAATCTCCATCCTTCGTTAGTAAGGCCAGCTATATTACTCAGCGCTTCGACCGTTGCTGCGTCCGCGGGCGGCAACACCGTGTGCGCTAGCCTGCTCAGGGAACTCACTCAAGTCGCCGGGAACGACACAACGGGGCAGTACCCGTTCGTGATCCCGTCTACCACCGTAGGAGAACCACAATGGGCGGTCCGCATTCGCCGAACCATGCTGTCGGCGGTGACGGACCCGTGCCCTACGCCCAATCCCAGCCCGTCGAATTTCCGCACGAGCCCGGTGCCGGTGATCCGGCCTTCCCGCCGTCCCCGAAGCGACGGTCCAAGCGGGGGTTGGCCATCGGCCTGCTGCTGGCGATCGCACTGGTAGCCGTGCTGACCGTGGCGGTCGTGTACGGCGTTCGCACCAACGGGGCCAGTACCGGCGCCAGCTTGTCCGAAGGCGCGGCCAAAACCGCGATTCAGGGCTATCTGGACGCGCTGGAGAACCGGGACACCGACGGCATCGTCCGCAACGCGCTGTGCGGCTTGTATGACGGCGTGCATGACAAGCGGTCCGACCAGGCGCTGGCCAAACTGAGCAGCGACGCGTTCCGCAAACAGTTCTCCGAGGTGCATTTGACCTCGATCGACAAGATCGTCTACTTGTCGCAGTACCAAGCCCAGGCGCTGTTCACCATGCAGGTATCGCCCGCCACCGGGGGCCCGATGCGCGGACAGGTCCAGGGTGTGGCCCAGTTACTTTTCCAGCGCGGCGACATCTTGGTGTGCTCATACGTGTTGCGCACCGGTGGCTCGTACTAGCCGCGGTGCGAAGGGGCGCGGATAGCGCCGCTAGATCAGTTGAACGAATCCCCGCACGCGCACGAACCAGTGGCGTTCGGGTTGTCGATGGTGAAACCCTGCTTTTCGATGGTGTCCACAAAATCGATGGACGCGCCTTCGATGTAGGGGGCGCTCATCCGGTCCACCGTCAACTTCACGCCGCCGAACTCTGCGGTCAGATCGCCGTCCAGCGCCCGGTCGTCGAAGAAGAGGTTGTAGCGCAGCCCGGCACACCCGCCCGGTTGGACCGCGATACGCAACGCTAAGTCGTCCCGTCCCTCTTGGTCGAGCAGGGACTTCGCCTTGCTGGCGGCGGCGTCGGTCAGGGTCGCGCCGTGGGTGGTCTGGGTAGTCGACTCGTTCTGCACCGTCATTGCTTCTCCTACATGCCTGTTCTTGTTGGGTGGATGCCCGCACTACGAACCACTCGGGTAAAGCCCACTGCCTCAACGGTACCTTGCGGGGCCGCTATTCCCGAGTCGCGCCGCTACCTGTGACGCTAATCCCATCAACTGATTTGCCGCGTCAGCCTGGGCCAACCCCACCGAACCGGCATATTCGGCCATCGACAGCGCCGACATGATGCCCGAGGATCGCACCGCGGACTTCTCCAGGCTGACCTGGCCGGCCAGCACGATGATCGGAATTCCCAGCGGGCCGGCCGCGGCCGCGAGCGAGCCGACCACCTTTCCGTGCAGGGATTGCTCGTCGAACCGGCCTTCACCGGTGACGATCATGTCCGCCGTCTCCAGGTCGTCCGCCAAGCCGGTGTGTTCGGCGATGATTTCTGCGCCGGATTCGAAGTGGCCGCCGAGTGCAAACAGCCCGGCACCGATGCCGCCGGCAGCGGCCGCACCCGGCTCGGAGCTCACATCGCGGCCGGCCACCGCCTCGAGTTTGAGCGCCCACGCTTCGAGCCGGACTTCCAGCGCCGCCACCGCTGCGGTGTCCGCGCCCTTCTGCGGGCCGAAAACCCGGGCCGCACCCCACGGCCCCACCAGCGGGTATTCGGTGTCCGAGGCCGCGATCAGCTCGATGTCAGCCAGTTGTTCCCGGGCGGACTCCAAGCCGCCGAGCTCGCCGATCATGCCTTGTCCGCCATCCGTGCACGCGCTGCCGCCCAGCCCGATCACGATCCGGGTCGACCCGGCCCGCAACGCCTCGGCGATGAGCTGCCCGACTCCCCTGCTGTGGGCCGCCAGCGCGGTCTCCGGGTTCGGGCGACAACCCAGCAAGGGCAGGCCGCAGGCTTGTGCACACTCCAAGTACGCGGTCGCCGAGCCGGGATCAAATATCCACTCGGCCTCCACCTCGGCGTCCAACGGCCCGGACACCCTCAGCCGCCGTCGCTCCCCCAGCCGGGTGCCCAGCACCTCGACGAAGCCCGGCCCGCCGTCGGACTGCGGGGCGACGACGAACCGGTCACCGGGGCGCGACCGGGTCCAGCCGGTCGCGATCGCGGCTGCCGCATCCACCGCCGACAGGCTGTCGCCGAAACAGTCCGGGGCCACCAGCACCCGCATCGCCCCCAACTGGAGACGGCCAGGCGAAGGGCCAGCAACAGCCTCCCGCGAGGCGTTGGAGCCGTCGTCCATCACAGGCAGCCGTTCATCACCATTAAGCGTAGGTCTAATGATCGCGCGCACGCAGGGAACGCCCAATGCCTGGGACGCATTCGGGCCCATTAGGGCAGCGGACCAGCCGCGAAGTAACCTGGCGACTGTGAAGCTGTTGGGCCGTAAGAAAACCCATGATGAGGACCTCGACGGGGTCGCCGTGGCGCAGGACGCCGCCGATTCCGCGGACGTAGCGTCTCGCGGCACGCGCACCGGCCCCAAGGGCCGGCCCACGCCCAAGCGCGATACGTCCCGGCGCAACGCGAAGAAGGGGCCTGTCGCACCGGCACCCATGACTTCCGCCGAAGCGCGGGCCCGGCGCAAGACGCTGGCCGGCCCCAAACTCAGCCGCGACGAGCGTCGGGAACAAAAACTTTCCAACCGGGCCCGGATGACCGACCGCCGAGAACGCATGATGGCCGGTGACGAGGAGTACCTGTTGCAGCGCGATCAGGGGCCAGTGCGCCGCTATGTGCGCAATATCGTGGATTCCCGACGCAATCTGCTCGGCCTGTTCATGCCGTCAACGCTGACTCTGCTGTTTATGACCTTCGGTGTCCCGCAGCTACAGCTCTACCTTTCTCCCGCCATGCTGGGGCTGGCGGTGCTGATGGGCGGCGACGCCGTCATCCTGGCCCGCAAGGTCAACAAGATGGTGGACGCGAAGTTCCCGGACAACACCGAAAGCCATTGGAAGATCGGCCTTTACGCCGCCGGCCGGGCATCGCAAATGCGTCGGATGCGCACGCCCCGGGCGCAAGTCGGACGCGGCAGCAGTGTCGAATAGCCGTCACCGGAAAGCCGTCTGACGCCGGTGCGCACCCTGGTGCTCGGTGGAATCAGGTCGGGCAAATCCCAGTGGGCAGAAGAAACCATCGCCGAATCGCTACCGACCGGCCAGGCGGTCCGCTACCTGGCCTCCGGACCGAGCGGCCAGGCCGATCCGGACTGGGCGCAGCGAGTCGCGCAGCACCGCAGCCGCCGGCCCGAGCACTGGTCAACAGTCGAAACCGAGGACATCACAACCGAATTGCGGCAATCATCGACCACCCCGACCCTGGTTGACGACCTCGGTGGCTGGCTGACCTGCACGCTGGACCGCCATCAGGCATGGGAGAACGGGTCGGTGGCCGGTCCGGTCCAAGATATGGTCGCTGCGGTCGGCGCGTTCGAGTCCACCTTGGTCCTGGTCAGCCCCGAGGTCGGATTGACGGTGGTGCCTCCTACCGCGTCCGGGCGCCGCTTCGCCGACGAACTGGGCACCCTCAATCAGCACGTCGCGGCGGTGTGCGACCGGGTGGTACTGGTGGTGGCCGGGCAGGCGTTGTCGATCAAACCGTCGGGCAGGTAATGGAATTCACGCCGATCTCGCCGCCCGACGCAGCCGCCGCTGCCGCCGCCCGGGCCCGCCAGGACACCCTGACCAAGCCGCGCGGCGCGCTCGGCCGCCTCGAGGACCTGTCGGTGTGGATCGCGTCATGCCAGGGCCATTGTCCGCCAACACAATTCGAACGCGCCCGAGTGGTGGTGTTCGCCGGTGATCACGGTGTCGCGCGGTCCGGAGTATCGGCGTACCCGCCGGAAGTCACCGCTCAGATGGTCGCCAACATCGATGCGGGCGGGGCGACGATCAACGCACTGTCCGCCATCGCCGGAGCGACCGTGCGGGTCGCCGACCTGTCGGTGGATGCCGATGCACTCTCCGAGCGCATTGGTGCTCACAAGGTGCGCCGCGGCAGCGGCGATATCGCGGTGCAGGACGCGCTGACCGAGGAAGAGACCATTCGCGCGCTCGCGGCAGGTCAGCGAATCGCCGACGAGGAGGTCGACGGTGGCGCGGACCTGCTGATTGCCGGCGATATGGGCATCGGGAACACCACCGCGGCGGCGGTGCTGGTGGCCGCGCTGACCAACGCCGAACCGGTCGCGGTAGTCGGCTTCGGGACCGGGATCGACGACGCCGGCTGGGCACGCAAGACGGCTGCCGTCCGGGATGCGTTGTATCGGACGCGGTTGGTGTTGCCCGACCCGGTCGCATTGCTGCGCTGCTGCGCCGGCGCGGATCTGGCGGCGATGGCGGGCTTTTGCGCCCAGGCCGCGGTGCGCCGGACCCCGGTGCTGCTCGACGGTATGGCGGTGACGGCGGCCGCGCTGGTGGCCGAGCGGATGGCCCCCGGCGCACGGCAGTGGTGGCAGGCCGGTCACCGGTCCACCGAGCCGGGTCATGCGCTGGCCCTGGCGGCACTGGAGTTGGACCCGATTCTGGATCTGCGAATGCGGCTGGGCGAGGGCAGCGGCGCCGCGGTGGCACTGCCGGTACTACGCGCCGCGGTGGCCGCGCTGGCGTCGACGGCGACGTTCGCGCAGGCCGGTGTCACCACCCGGCCGGACGCCGTCCACCCGCCGGCCCATTCACCGTGATGCTTTCGCTGGCAACGGCTTTCGCGTTCGGAACGGTCCTGCCCGTACCGTGGGCGCGCAACGCGGCGATGGGTCGCGGCGCCATGACCGCGCTGCCGGTGGTGGGTATCGCTCTGGGAGCACTGGCCGCCGGCGTCACCTGGGGCGGTGGCCTGGCCTTCGGCTGGTCCAGCCCGCTGCCCGGATTGCTGGCGGTGGCGGCGCTGTTGCTTGCCACCCGCGGCCTGCACATCGACGGTGTCGCCGATACCGCCGACGGCCTGGGCTGCTACGGCCCTCCCGAACGTGCGCTGGCGGTGATGCGCGACGGGTCGACGGGCCCGTTCGGCGTCGCGGCGGTGGTGTTGGTGATCATGTTGCAGGGGCTGGCGTTTTCCGCACTCGGCGGGACCT
>Ga0208987_1000218_pt1 | contig 10119 bp, 9 predicted proteins | sample MedBloCARef_O2_FD_187845 | JGI IMG/M metagenome (GOLD analysis project Ga0208987, IMG submission 187845) | Forest soil microbial communities from El Dorado National Forest, California, USA - Mediterranean Blodgett CA Ref_O2 (SPAdes) (version 2) | ecosystem: Environmental > Terrestrial > Soil >... | reverse complement strand
TCTACGGCTGGGTGGGCTGGAGCTACTGCCTCCTCCTGCTGCTCACGACGGTGGTGGCCTTCGGCGGCGGCGCCTGGGTCCACGCCACGCGCGACGAGCGCACCCGGCGCATCGCCATGGGGGTGTCGGTCGGCGCGCTGCTGGCCATTTTGGGCTGGTTCAAGTACTACGGCTTCGTCTCGGTCAACGTCGACAACCTCACCCACGCCGTCACCGACAGCGCAGGCGCGGCAATCGAAGGCCTTGCAGCACAACCGCGCACGCAGTTCGTCGCCGACGCCGCTCGCGACGCGATGACGCACAGCGGAACCTGGCCGGTTCCATCGCCGCAGACGTCATCGTGCTGGGACTTATCGCCCATGACACAGCCGATCAGCAGCACAGGATCGCTCGGTATGAGGAAGCCGTGGAATGCCGCCGTTGCACCGTGAACTGACGACAACTCTGACGACAACGATGACGACAGTTGGGCTCCCCGACACCTCCAACTACACGACACGAGAACTCGGCTCGCGCGTAGTCACGCCATCGGCCTGTGCCTACGGATCAGAAGGTCGGGAGTTCGAATCTCTTCGGGCGCACGCAAGATGACCTTCGTCCCACCTCCCGCTGCGACGGCCCCATGTACGAGATGGACCGTGCGCCGCGGGGGCCGAAACCTAGATCGCTGTTGGCACCTGGGTCGCCTCGGGTGCGACGGAACGGCCAAGGTGCTCGATCTTGGTGACGAAGGGCGACGTCATCGCCCGCACGAGTGCGCCGTAAGCGAGACCGAAGTTGATCTCGTCGCCGACCGCGACAGGGTGATCGCCGAGGTCGACCACCAGGTGGTCGCTGCTCATCCCGAGGATCGTGATCCCCTCGGGTGGTTGCAGACCGGCCGGGTCGACGTCCTGGCGACCGAGGGCCAGGATTGCTTGGTGCACGGTCCTGCTGCCCGTGCGAACCGGCGCCACGCCGAAGGCCGCCTGAGCACGATCTCCCCAAGGTTGAGCCGGCTTCATGGCGACCTCGATGACCTCGGCGGTCAAGGTGAAGGCGTCCGTGTGCAGGCCGGAGATCGGTGTCCGGTACAGCGGATCGACGCCGAGAAGGATGGCTTCGCCGATTCGGAGATCGTCGATCCGACCGACGTCGTGGGTGTGCAGAGCCCAGTTCACGTTCGCCGAGTTGCCGCCTGAGACGACGTCGAGCGAGATCCCATGCAGTGCCTCGATGTCGTCCACCAGCCCGCTCAGGATGCCCATGTTCCGGTCGTCGGGTATGACGCCGTTCTGACAAGCGAGGTTGGCGCCGAGCCCGACGAGCCGCAGGGAGGAGTGACCGAGGACGGCCCGCACCGCCGCGGGGACGTCGTCGAGGGCGATGCCCTCGCGTAGGTCACCCAGTTCGACCATCAGCACGACGGCGTGCATCCGCTTCTGCTGGGACGCAGCCTGATCGAGCGCCGCCAGCACGACGGCCTCGGTGTTCAGACTGACGTCGGCGACGTCAACGACCCGCGCTACCTGGCTGAGCATGGGTGAGCGGATCAACGTGCGTAACGGCGCTCGGTCGAGCCCGGCCAGCCGAGCGAGGTTCTGCACCCGGGAGTCCCCCAGGCCGCGGGCGCCGCCGCGCAGCATCGCCGCGCCGACTCCCGGTGAGCCCGACACGGCTTTGGTGATTCCGGTGACCCGAATGCCTGTTGCGGCAAGCCGGTCAACCAGGATCCGGGTGTTCTGCTCGACCTTGTCGAGATCGGTCTCGATTCGAAGCGTCACACGGGGGTGGCCGTATTGGCCACCACCGCGAGCGCGGGGAAGGCCGTCAGCACCATGTCGACCAGATCCGACGCGGGACGCGTCAGAGGGTCGGTGACCGGGAGGCCGAGCTGCGAATGATGCTCGGAGATCGCGTTGCTCAGCTCGTCCTCGGTCATCTCTTCGTGGTTGATCGTGACCCCGATGACGCGGGTGTCGGCGAACGCCTCGATCAGGGCGATCTCGCTGGCCGCGGTCGGCATCGGCATCATCGGGAAGTCGCCGAGCACCTTGCGCTTCGGCGCGTGCTGCACGATCACGCCGGCCGGGCGGCTGCCACGCAGGATGTGAGCCGAGGTGATGTACGCGGGGTGGCTGAGCGCGCCCTGGCCCTCGACCACGATCACGTCAGGGTCCTCACCCTCGAACGCGGCGACGACCTGGTGCTCGACCTCGCCCGAGCAGAACTGGGGGACCAGCGCATCCAGCGCGACGCCGTACTTCCCGCCCTGGATCAAGGTGGTCTGACCGGTGCCGACCATGACCGCCTTGATGCCGCGCGCGTTCAGCGCCTGGACCAGCAAGGTGGCGGTGGTGCGCTTCCCGATCGCCCCGTCCGTACCCAGGATCGCGATCCTGGGGCATGTGACGTCGAAGATGCGGCCGGAGAACAGGTGCAGGTCGCGCTTTTCCTTCGGTCGGCGTACATCGGTGATGGTGACGCCGGCGATCACGGCTGCCGCCGCGAACTCGGCGTCGTCGTTGAGGAACTCGTGCAGGCCGTTGATGATGTGCATCCCGCGGGCGATGCCGTCGAGCAACACAACCCGCTGCTCGCTCGACAGTAGGCCGTCGGCAGGCGCCAGCCCGCAGATCAGGTAGTCAGGTACCCGGCCGGCGTGCGAGATGGACTCGGCGAGCGACGCCAGCACCGGGATGCCGTTCGCGGTGCCGTCGAGGAACTTCCCGGCATCCACACCAGCCCGGAGGCTGTCGATGACACTGAGGATCTGGTACTTCTCCGAGTGCCGGACCAGGCCGTTGGCGGTCTTACCGTCCTGCTCGCCGAACTGGCCCTCGCAGTAGACGATCGCGGTGGAACCAGCAGGCAGCGCGAAGGGAGCTGCAGGCAGGATCCACTCGCTCTGTTCGGACGCGTCGAGAGACGGGGTACCGCTAGCGAGCGAAGTCATAAGATCCTCTGAGAAGTCTCAGAGAAGGCGACGCAATCGAGGCGGGGCGGTGAGCCCAACGTTCAACGAGTGATCTGCCCTGAGGGTCGGCAATATTACCGGCATGTTAACGATACCCGATCGGTTCGGACTCTCCTGCTTCGGACCCGCACCCTGCTAAAACGCGCAGTTCGGGTTGGCGCCCGGCGCGCAGTGCGTGCCTTATGACACTGAGGAAGCGTTTCGCCTGTGCCGCCATCTTGGCTGTTACGGGTTTGTTCGCGTCGCTGACCGGGGCGGCGGCGTCGCACGCCGATCACACGATCACCTTGACGTTCATCCGCACTGGGCAGTCGACGAGTAACGCCGCCGGCCTTATCGACACGTCCGTTCCAGGGCCCGACCTCAGTGGTCTGGGCTATCAGCAGGCGGCAACTATCGCGAAGCAATTGAGGCCCAACGGCTACGACGGTGTCTACGCCTCGACGATGGTTCGCGCGCAAGAGACCGCGGCTCCGCTGGCCAAGGCGTTGGGCAAGCCCGTCACAGTGCTGCCCGGCCTTCGGGAGATCGAGGCCGGCCAATTCGAAGGCCAACCAGAGGCCAATGCTCAGCAGGACGAGACGGCTGCACAGGCGTGGCTGGGTGGCGACCGCAGCGTCTACGTCCCGGGATCGATCAATGGCGACGAATTCAACGCGCGCTTTGGCGATGCCGTCCAAACCATCTACGACAGTGGCAATCTGAATCCGGTCGCGTTCTCGCACGACGGGGCGGTCATGATCCGGGTCTTGATGAACGTGAAAAACCCGGACATTCCTTGCTCACCAGCGATCCGTTACCGAACACTGGCCGCATCGTGGTCGTCGGGAGCCCGCAAGGAGGCTGGACGCTCACGAACTGGAACGGCAAACCGCGCTGACCGCCCGTTAGTCGCTGTCGTCTTCGGGGATTGCCTTCAGTGGCGGGAGGTCGGAGGATCCGACTCGCCGAAGCATCATCAGCGCCGGAATCTTGAGGGTCCTGCCGCCGGCGAGCGGTGTCTTGATCGCGAAGAACACGATCTGCATCTCCAAGCGCATCTCCCGCAGCGGCTGAGTCTGCAAGTCGAAGCGCGTTTGCCGTAGCCGCGTCAGACCGCGCTCGATGGAGCCGACCAGATCTTTCGGTCCGGGATTTTCGACCTCCGATGCCATGCGGACGACTTTACCGTGCGGGGCCGGCCGCATCGTGCCGCAAAACCGGTCAACATAAGTGACCAGTCGACTACTATCGACGGCATGCCGCGACCACCGAATCCCGAGGTGCGCCGCCGACTGCTTGATGCGGGCCTGCGGCTCGTGCACGCGCGGGGGTTCGCCGCCAGCGGCGTCAAAGACATCACCGATGCAGCCGGCGTCCCGAAGGGATCTTTTTACGCGTATTTCCCCAGCAAAGAGGCTTTCGGCGCGGCGATCGTCGATCACTATTGGTCCGACATCGAGGCCCGGTTGCTGCCGATCCTCGGCGAGGACCAGGTGCCGGCGGAGCGGATCACTCGTTTCTTCCATGCGCTGGCCGACGACCACGAGGCCGGTGATTTCTTGCTCGGTTGCCTGATCGGCAACCTGTCACTCGAGCTGGGTGGTTCCAGTGAGCCGGTCCGTACCGAGTTGGTTCGCATTCTCGATGGTTGGAACCAGGCACTGACCGCGTGCGTGCGCTCCGGCCAGGGCGGCTCCGGCGACATCCGCGACGATCTCGACGCCGCCGATCTCGCCTCCCTGCTGATCGAAGCCTGGGAGGGTGCGGCCCTGCACGGAAAAGTGAGCCGCAGCCGCACGCCGTACGACCGGTTCGAAGCGGTCACCGTTCCCGCGCTGCTGCGCTGATCTCCCCTGGCCAGGAATGGCGAGACCGTTCCCTCTTGTTAATAAGACGACTGGTCATCTATAGTCAAACTCGACCGGATACCCAGCCAGCGAGGACCACCATGACAAGCAGCTACGCCGAACCGACCAACCCGGCGTTGCCGGCGTCCGGCTTCGTGCTCGGCCGTGCACACGCCGCACTCGTCATCACCGACCCGCAAATTGATTTCCTGAGCCCCGACGGAGTCTCGTGGCCGGTGTTCGGTGACAGCATTCGCGACAATGACACTGTGGCCCACATCGGCGAGCTGTTCCGCGCCGCCAAGTTGGCGGGGATCACCGTCGCGGTGTCGCCGCACTACCTCTTCCCCACCGACAAGCAATGGCGGTTTGGCGATCCGCTCGAACAATTCATGCTCGGAGTCGGCATGTTCGAGCGACACAGTCCGTACACCACCGACGGCCTCGCCGGCTCCGGCGCCGACTTCCTGCCCGCCTACCAGCCCTACATCCTCGACGGGCAAACCGTGATCGCCTCCCCGCACAAGATCGTCGGCCCCGAATCCAACGACCTGGTGCTCCAGTTGCGCAAGCGCGGGGTGAACCAAGTCGTCCTGGCGGGCATGGCCGCCAATCTGTGCGTCGAAGGCCACCTGCGCGAGCTTGTCGAGCAGGGCTTCGAGGTCGCCGTCGTCAAGGACGCCACCGCGGGCCCGCGCCTTCCCGAAGGCGATGGCTACCTCGCCGCATTGGTGAACTTCCGCTATCTCGCCAGCGCCGTGTGGACCACAGCCGAGGCCGTTGCGTTCCTCGGCCAGAAAATCAATGTTTAAGGAGCCCAAGGAAAATGGCATCGATCACTAACCCGAATCAGTACAAATTCGTCTTGAACAACGGCCGTGAAATGCCGGCGCTCGGGTTTGGGACATCGCTCTCCGACAACACGCACACGCGTAACGCGGTCAAGGCCGCGGTCGAGGTGGGCTTCCGCCATCTCGACGCCGCCGAGAGATATCGCAATGAAGCAGAGGTCGGCGCGGCCCTCAAGGAGCTGTTCGCCGCCGGAACGGTCCGGCGCGAGGACCTGTTTGTGACCACCAAGCTGTGGAACAACAACCATCGCCCTGAGCGGGTCAAGCCCGCCCTGCAAGCCAGCCTGAGCAGGCTCGGCCTCGACGCGGTCGATTTGTACCTGGTGCACACGCCCTTTGCGTTCCAGCCCGGCGACGACCAAGACCCCCGGCAACCGCACGGGGACGTCGTGTACGACGACGGCGTTACGTTGGAAGAGACCTGGGCCGCCATGGAACGCCTTGTCGACGAGGGACTTACCGCAGCGATAGGGCTGTCCGATATCGACGTCGAAACCACCCGAAGAATTGTCGATTCCGCGCGAATCAAGCCGGCGGTGGTCGAGGTCGAGTCGCACCCCTATCACCCACAGTGGGAACTCCACGAATATCTGGCGTCTGAAGGCATCATCCTGCTGGCGTTCGCATCGTTGGGGCACGCGCTGGAACCGCGGCTGCTCGACGACCCGCTCGTGGTGTCGATTGCCCAGCGTGTCGGAAAGACGCCCGCCCAAGTGTTGCTGGCCTGGGGTATTCAGCGCGGCAGCGCAGTTCTCACCGGATCGGTCAACCCCAAGCGCATCAGCGAGAACTTCGACGTGACCGCGCTGCCCGAGAGCGCGATACAAGAGATCAGCGAGCGTCTGGTCACTCGCTACCGGTTCAATTCCGTGGCCGACGGGGGAGAGCCGGGATTTGCCGAAGTCCCCTCGGGCAGTTAGGGATTCGTAGCGGGTCTACTCGGCTTCGATCAAGCCGAGTGCCCGCTCGAACAGATGCACGGTGGCCGCGTGGAGTTGGTCGCCGACTGCCTTCTCGGCCTTGCCGGCGAACGCTCGGGCCAGCGTCCCTTCGATGACGATGCCCAGCTTGAAGCAGGCCAACACGGTGTACCAGGTGATGTGAGACAGGTCGCGGGTGGTGTTGGCGGCGTAGCGCTGGAAGAGGTCGTCGATGCTGGCCAATCCGTCCTGGCTGCCCAGGGCGTGACTGAACACCGCGGTCCCGTCGGGCTGACGCCAGGTGGCCAGCAGCCAGCCCAGATCCAGCAGCGGGTCGCCGATCGTGCACATCTCCCAGTCGACGATGGCGACCACCTCGGGCCCGGTGCGGGAGAACATGACGTTGGCTGCGTGGTAGTCGCCGTGCATGATTCCCGGCGTCCACTTGGTCGGCCGATTGGCCTCCAGCCAGCCGGCCACCTGCCCAATGCCGGGGATCTCCGGCCCGGGGTAGCCCTCGTACTCGCTATAGGAATCCAGCTCCGAAAGCCAGCGCGGCACCTGACGTTCCAGGAAGCCGTCCGGTTTGCCGAAGTCGGCCAGCCCAACGGCGACATGGTCGACGGCACCCAGCTTGGCCAACGCGTCGGCCATCGACAGCCCCATGCCGAACCGCACCGCGGGATCACCCGCATGCAACGGCGGCAGCCCCTCGCCGGCATTGAATCCGTCGACCGGCTCCATCAAATAGAAGACGGCATCACCCAGCACGCTGGGGTCGTCGCAGGTGGCAATCAGATGCGGGTGCGGCACGTCGGAATCAGACAGCGCCGCAAGTACTTTGGTCTCCCGCAGGATTACGCTGTTGCTGCGCGCCCGCAGGTGCCGGGGCCCGCGTCGCAGCACATACGGTCGAGAAGACCGGGTGAACCGCAGCATGACGTTCTGGGTTCCGCCGGTGACACCGGCAACATCTTCCAGCGGGCCCTCACCGAACCCCTGCTCGGACATCCATTCCGCGACGGCGGTTAAGTCCACGTGCTCCACGTGGTGTGAACCTACTCTGTGGGTGCGCTGGGCCCGTCAGCTCTTGGGTTGCGGGGTGTATCGGACGGTCTGCGCGCAGATCATCCCGTCTCGGAAGACGAAGGTGTCGACACCGTCGTCAACCCGATTGAGCGGCGAATCGGCGGCCCACTCGAGCAACAACACATCGTCGGCGAAGACTTGGTTCTTCAAGTCCCAGATTGCGTGAGGCAGGTCTTCGAGCAATCTGGTGAAGGCCTCCCGAACACCGCCCTTGCCGTGGAAGACGCCGGCCGGACTGATCACCACCGAATCGGCTGTGTAATCCGCGACGATCCCGTCGAGATCTGCCGCGGCCAGCGACTGGCCATGATGGGTGAATGCATCTTGCGGTGTACGTGTCATCGCAGCACTCCCGTGCAACCTGTGGGCCGTCTGGGAAAAAGCCTAGGACATGGCCCGCGAGCAGCCTCGGCTGGCGCGGCCTGGAAGAATAGTGAACGCAACCGACTATCATTCTGGAGAGGTAAGTAGCGATGCCACGTACCGATAACGATTCTTGGGACATCACTCAAAGCGTGGGAGCCACCGCGCTCGGCGTTGCAGCTGCGCGAGCCGCGGAGACCGAGAGCGCGAATCCGCTCATCAACGACCCGTTCGCGCGAGTATTCATCAATGCGGCGGGCAAAGGGATGTGGAGTGTCTACGCGGATCCCGACGTGCTGGCCAAGCTGCTCGAAATCGAACCGGATGTGCGCAACCGCATCCAGCTGATGGTCGACTTCATGGCGACCCGGACCGCGTTTTTCGACGAGTTCTTTCTTGGTGCGGCTGACGCCGGTGTTCGGCAGGTGGTGATCCTGGCATCTGGCCTGGACGCCCGCAGCTGGCGGCTACCCTGGCCCGACGGCACAGTCGTGTACGAATTGGATCAACCGAAGGTGCTGGAGTTCAAAGGGTCCACACTGCGCGAACACGGCGCACACCCGACCGCAGAACTGGTGAATATCGCGATCGACCTGCGCCAGGACTGGCCGAAAGTGTTGCAGGAGGCTGGGTTTGACCCTTCGCGTCCCAGCGTCTGGTCTGCCGAGGGCCTGGTGCGGTATCTGCCGGCGCAGGCCCAGGACCTGTTGTTCGAGCGGATAAACTCGCTCACTGCGCCCGGCAGTTGGCTGGCTTCCAATGTTCCGGGGGAGGGCTTCACCGATCCCGAGAAGGTAAGGCGGCAGCGCGAAGACAACCAGCGTATCCGCGCTACGGCCGCCAAGCTGATCGACGCCGAGATCACGGACTTCGACGATCTTTGGTACCCCGAGGAGCGCACGCCCGTCGACAGTTGGCTACGTGAGCGCGGGTGGGACGTGGCGTCGGCGAGTTTCCCTGAGCTGATGGCGCGGTACGGCCGCAGCATCCCGCAGGGCGCCGAGGACTCGATGCCGCCCACTCAGTTCGTGTCGGCGCAGCGGCGGACCGGCTGAAAAGCTATGGCGTGAAGACGATCCGCGCTTCGGCGTCGGTGTCGTTCCATGCGGCTGCTACGTCGGCCAGCGGCACGGTGCGCGCATCGAGCTGAAATCCACCGCCGCTGATTTCGGTAGCCAGCGCCGGTAGTTCGGCCAGGATGTCGCGAGCTGGCACCGATCCCTGTCCACTGCCGACGATCTGCAGGCGCATCGCTCGCAGTGCGGCGGAAGGGATTTCGGTCGACGCGCCGGCGACCGAGCCGATTTCGATCCAGGTGAGCGGCTTTCCCGGCTCGGTACGGTTGCTGGCGATGCCTGCCATCACCTCGGCTGTGATCGGACCCCAGAGATAGTCGATGACGACGTCGACGTCGCGTGCGATTCGCGCGAGATCGTCTACCGCAGCGGCGCTGTCGAGTCGGACGGTGGTGTCGGCTCCGAGTTCGCTGACGGCGGCCAGGCGCTGGGCGTCGCGTCCGGCGCCGATTACCTCACCCGCACCGAGGCGCTTGGCGACCTGCACGGCCATCCGGCCCGAGCTGCCGGTAGCACCCAGAATCAGCACGGATTGGCCGGGCTCGAAATCGATGCGCTGGCGAAGGGCTATCCACGAGGACATCATCGGATTCATCGCCGCGGCCACCAGGATGGGATCGGCTCCGTCCGGAAGCACCAGGCTGCGGCGCTGGTCGATCACGGTCTGTTCGGCCATGGCGCCCATCGTCGTGTCGGGGAGCACGAAGTAACGCAGGGTGCCGTCGGCGGCCCGGCCCACACCGTCGATGCCGGGGATCAGGGGCAACTCGCCCGAGCTGGTGTAGTGCGACCCGTCGGCTTGCGAACGCACCCTGCGGTGCAGACCGGAAGCCACGACGTCAACGATCAGCTCGTCGCCTGTCTGCGGGACCGGGCTGGGGATCTCCCGATAGGCGGGCGGCTTGTCAAAGCTGCTGACGACGGCTGCGTACATGGCAATTCTCTCTGTTGGAGCGACTTAGATTTAGGTGGTAACACGAACTAGATTAGATGGTGTTACGAACTATTTCAAGCTATGATTTTCCCCATGGATAC
>Ga0208987_1000217_pt1 | contig 10155 bp, 9 predicted proteins | sample MedBloCARef_O2_FD_187845 | JGI IMG/M metagenome (GOLD analysis project Ga0208987, IMG submission 187845) | Forest soil microbial communities from El Dorado National Forest, California, USA - Mediterranean Blodgett CA Ref_O2 (SPAdes) (version 2) | ecosystem: Environmental > Terrestrial > Soil >... | reverse complement strand
CACCGGCGGCACCGATGAACGCCTTCTTGTCGGCTAACGCGGCATCGAGCGCTGCTCGGTCCAGCGGCAGCCGGTCGTCGGCCGCCAGCCGATCCAGCAGATCGGGTTCGGCACCCCGCTCCCGCATCGCCAGCGCGGTCGCGACGGCGTGTTCGCGGATCACGTGGTGCGCGGCTTCGCGGCCCATGCCGGCGCGCACCGCGGCGATCAACACTTTGGTGGTGGCCAAGAACGGCAGGTAGCGGTCCAGCTCGCGAGCGATCACGGCGGGGTAGGCGCCGAACTCGTCGAGCACCGTCAAAAACGTTTCGATCTGTCCATCGACGGCAAAGAAGCTGTCCGGCAAGGCCACTCGGCGCACCACCGAGCAGAACACGTCACCTTCGTTCCACTGCGCACCGGCCAGTTCGGCCGCCATCGAGGCGTAGCCGCGCAGCACTACCTGCAGCCCGTTGACCCGTTCACAACTGCGGGTGTTCATCTTGTGTGGCATCGCCGACGAGCCGACTTGCCCCGGCGCGAACCCCTCGGTGACCAGTTCGTGCCCGGCCATCAACCGGATGGTGTGCGCCATCGACGACGGTCCGGCGCCCAGCTGCACTAGCGCGGAAATCACGTCGTGATCCAGCGAACGTGGATATACCTGTCCGACACTGGTCAAAACTGTTGCAAATCCAAGGAATTCGGCGACGCGCCGCTCGAGTTCGGTCAGCTTCGTCGGGTCACCATCCAGCAGGTCCAGCATGTCCTGCGCGGTGCCCATCGGACCCTTGATCCCGCGCAGCGGGTAGCGGTCGATCAGCTCCCGCAGTCTGGTCAACGCGATCAGCGTCTCCTGCGCCGCCGAGGCGAACCGCTTGCCCAACGTGGTGGCCTGTGCGGCCACGTTGTGGCTGCGGCCGGTCATCACCAGATCGCGATAGGCCACCGCCCGGTCGGCAAGTCGGGCCGCCACCGCGACCCCGTGGGAGAAGACCAATTCCAGCGACCGCCGGATCTGTAGCTGCTCGACGTTCTCGGTCAGGTCGCGACTGGTCAGCCCCTTGTGCACGTGCTCATGACCGGCCAGCGCATTGAATTCCTCGATGCGGGCCTTGACGTCATGGCGCAGCGCGCGTTCGCGGTCCGCGATCGACGCCAGGTCCACATCGTCGAGCACCCGCTCGTAGTCGGCGACCGCTTCCGCGGGCACCGCGACACCCAATTCCGCCTGTGCGCGCAGCACCGCCAGCCACAGCCGCCGCTCCGCGACGACCTTTGCCTCCGGCGACCAGATCGCGACCATCTCGGGACTCGCGTAACGGGCGGCCAGCACATTGGGAATGCTCACAAACACACAGCTTACGGTCGGCGCCACCGGGCCCAGTGGATATTCCTTGCGGCAGAGACAAATGTGATGAATGTGGCTGGACCGCAAGCCATACCCTAGGCGGATGTACTTCGCCGGCGTGGACCTCGCCTGGGCCGGTCGCAATCCGACCGGCATCGCGGTGCTCGACGTTGACGGCCGTCTGGTGCACATCGGCGCGGTTCGCGACGACGCCGCGGTGCTGGCCGCGTTGCGGCCCTACGTGCAGGGCGATTGCCTGGTCGGCTTCGACGCCCCGCTGGTGGTGGTCAACCGCACCGGCCAGCGGCCGGCCGAGACCGCCCTCAACCGCGACTTCCGCAGGTTCGAAGCCGGCACCCACCCGTGCAACACCGGGAAACCCGAATTCGCCGACGGTCCGCGCGGGGGGCGATTGGCCGACGCCCTGGGCCTGGATCTGAATCCGCGGTCGCCGGCTCGCCGCCGCGCCATCGAGGTCTATCCCCATGCGGCCACCGTGGCGTTGTTCCGGTTGGAACGCACCTTGAAATACAAGGCCAAATCCGGCCGCAGCCTAGACCAACTCAAATCCGAGCTGCTGCTGTTGATGGACGGGGTCGAGCGGCTCGCGGACACCGACGTGCCGCTGCGGGTCACCGACAACGCCGATTGGGTCGAGCTGCGCCGGCAGGTAGTCGTCGCGCAACGAAAAAGCGAGCTGCGCCGCGCCGAAGATCCCGTCGACGCCGTCGTCTGCGCCTATGTGGCGTTGTACGCCCAGCGCCGTCCGGCCAGTATCACGATCTACGGTGACCTGGCGACCGGCTGCATCGTGACACCGTCGCTGCCCGAGGGCCTGATCTGCCGGTAATCAGATCCGCACGGGTCGCTCATCGATGGGTGCGAGCACCTCGATGAGATCGACCATGGTGGTCAGTGCGGCCGCTCGCGGATCGCGGCCCTCGACCAGCGCGGACACCACCGAACCATCGATCGCACAGATCAACGTGCACACCAATTCGATGTGCACGTTGCGACCCGATCGCTCGATCGCGTCGGCGACGGCCTCGGCGCGCTGCCGCAGGCTTCGGCGCATGGTCTCGCGCAGCGCGGGCAGCCGGGTGCAGGCGATGTGCCGCTCGTATCGCGATGTCAGTTGCTCGGCGAGTCCTGGACCCGAGATGTCTCCCACCAGCAGGTCAACCAGTAACTCGGCGGTGGCCTCGGGCCCGCGGCGGCGACGGGACAACGCGGCGACCCGCGACCGGAGCTGCGCGACCTCGATCATCCCGAGGTGCTCGACCGCCTTGGCGATCAAGTCGTCGAGAGATGAGAAGTAATAGGTGGTGGACGCCAAGGGCAGACCGGCCCGACCCGCAACAGCCCGGTGGCGCACGGCCTCGAACCCGCCCTCTTCAAGCAGCTCGGCGGCGGCGCTCACCAAGGCGTAGCGTCGTCGTTCTCCTTTCGGAGTGGCGGCTGCGGTCACGCCTGCACATGCTGCCAGTGAAAGTGGTACGGCATTGCCATTTCGGCTAAACGGCCATGGCATGATGGCCCGCATGCCCGAATTGAGCCGCCGCGCCGTGCTCGGTTTAGGTGCCGGCGTTGTCCTCGGCGCCGGCGGCGGATATGCGCTGGACAACCTCTTTCGTACGCACCCAACCCGGGCCATCCCGGTGTCAACGGCCAGCACCCAGGTCCGGTTAGCGCCGCCGATTACACCCCTGGAGCCGCCCTCGGCCGATCCGGCGCCCACCATGACAACCGGCTCCTTCGTGTCGGCGGCGCGCGGTGGGATATCGACCAATTGGGCGATCGCGCGTCCCCCCGGCCAGACCAAGGCGCTGCGGCCGGTGATCGCGTTGCACGGTAAGGGCAGTGATGCGGCCACTGTGATGGCCGGCGGCGTCGAGCAGGGTCTGGCCCAGGCCGTCAACGCCGGGCTGCCGCCGTTTGCGGTGGTCGCCGTCGACGGCGGGGGCAGCTACTGGCATAAGCGGGCGTCGGGCGAGGACAGCGGGGCAATGGTGCTCAATGAGCTGATCCCGATGCTGGACAGCCAGCGTTTGGACACCTCGCGGGTAGCGTTCCTGGGCTGGTCGATGGGCGGATATGGCGCCTTACTGCTGGGTGGGCGCCTGGGACCCGGACGCACCGCGGCGATCTGTGCCGTGAGTCCGGCGCTGTGGATGTCTTCCGGGGCGGCGGCACCCGGCGCATTCGACGGGTCCGACGACTTTGCGGCCAACTCGGTGTTCGGAATGCCGGCGCTGGCGTCCATCCCGATCCGGGTGGATTGCGGCGACAGCGATCCCTTCTACGACGCGACCAAGCAGTTCGTCGCCCAGTTGCCCCACCCGCCCGCGGGCGGCTTCTCCCCCGGTGGGCATAACCCGGCGTTCTGGAGCTCGCAGCTGCCGGCCGAACTGACCTGGATGGCACCGTTACTGACGGCCTAGAAGGCGTCGCTTCGATGTGCGACGATCCGACTGTGACCGCGCCGTTCGATTGGAGCCTGCCCTACGCCTGGCCGCGCAAGCCCGTCCTGGCGGCCAACGTCGTGTGCACCTCCCAACCACTGGCCGCCCAAGCGGGTCTGCGGATGCTCGCCGACGGCGGGAGTGCCGTCGACGCGGCCATCGCCACCGCAATCACGCTGACGCTGGTCGAACCGGTTTCCAACGGCATCGGTTCGGACGCGTTCGCCATCGTCTGGGACGGCCGGCAACTGCACGGCCTCAACGCATCTGGGCGCTCGCCTGCGGAATGGACGCCAGAATACTTTGGCGGCAACGCTATTCCTGCCGCCGGTTGGAATTCGGTGACCGTACCCGGCGCGGTCTCGGCGTGGGTCGAGTTGCACGCCAAGTTCGGTAAGCTCCCGTTTGAAAAGCTGTTCGAACCTGCTATCGCGTACGGCCGCAACGGGTTTCTGGTTTCGCCGACGGTCGCCGCGCAGTGGGCGGCGATGGTACCGCTGTTCGAGTCCCAGCCCGGATTCGCCGAGGCATTCCTACCAGGCGGACACGCACCCAAATCGGGCGAGCTGTTCAAATTTCCCGACCACGCGGCCACGCTCGAGCAGATCGCCGCGACCAACGGCGAGGCCTTCTACCGTGGCGAACTCGCGGGAAAACTCGAGGCCCACTCGAGCGCCAACGGCGGTGTCATGCGCGCCAGTGACCTTGCCGCACACCGCGCCGATTGGGTCGGTACCATCAACGGAACCTACCGTGGTTACACCATCCACGAGATACCGCCGAATGGCCAGGGTATCGTCGCGCTGATCGCACTCGGGATCCTCCAGCAATTCGATATGTCGTCGCTGCCAGTCGATTCCGCCGACAGTGTGCACCTGCAGATCGAAGCGCTCAAATTGGCTTTCGCCGACGCAGAGGCCTATGTCGGCGACATCGACCACATGTCGCTACGGCCAGAGCAGCTCCTCGACGAGGAGTATCTGAGGCAGCGGGCGGCGCTGATCGATTGGAAGCGGGCAAAGCCGGCCTCCGCCGGTGCCCCTGTTGGCGGCACCGTGTATCTGACCGCGGCCGACGCCGCGGGGATGATGGTGTCGATGATTCAGTCGAACTACATGGGATTCGGCTCTGGCGTCGTGGTGCCGGGCACCGGAATCTCGCTACAAAACCGTGGCGCGGATTTCGCTGTGGCTCAGGGACATCCGAATCAAGTCGGGCCGAGCAAGCGGCCTTACCACACCATTATCCCGGGCTTTGTCACCAAAGACGGCGCCCCGGTGATGAGCTTCGGGGTGATGGGCGGCCCGATGCAACCCCAGGGCCATGTGCAAGTACTGGGGCGCATCGCCGACCACGGACAGAATCCGCAGGCGGCCTGCGACGGGCCCCGGTTCCGGTGGGTGCAGGGTATGCAGGTGAGCTGCGAGGGTGGGTTCCCGCCGGCCACGCTCGACGAACTTCGGCAGCGCGGTCACGACCTGCTCACCATGGACGACTACAACAGTTTCGGTAGCTGCCAAGCGATTTGGCGCCTGGAAGACGGGTATTTTGCGGCCAGCGACCCTCGCCGGGACGGCCAAGCCGCGGCCTTCTAGACGCTGATTTCGCCCTCGGCAGCCGCCAGGCCGATATCTTTGCGAAAATGGCTGCCGGGTAACCGAATTGAACTCAGAACCGCGTAAGCGTCCTCGCGTGCCGCAGCGAGGTCTACACCGGTGCCCACCACCGACAGCACCCGTCCGCCCGACGAGACGATCGCGCCATCATCGCGGCGGGACGTTCCGGCGTGCAGTACCCCATCGGTCTCGGAGCCGACGATGACATCGCCGAGTCGGGGGCGTCCGGGGTAGTTTTCGGCGGCCAGCACCACCGTCACGGCAGCGCCGTCACGCCAGCGCAGCTCGCCGAACTCGGCAAGCGTTCCGGCGCCTGCGGCGTGCAGCAGCTGACCGAGCGGCGAGTCCAGCAGGGCGAGTACGGCCTGCGTCTCGGGATCACCGAAACGGCAATTGAATTCGACGACCGCCGGCCCCTTGGCGGTAATGGCCAGTCCGACGTACAGCAATCCGGAAAACGTGCTGCCACGCTTAACCAGTTCGGCCGCAACGGGTTCGACGATCCCGCTGACCACATCGCGCAGGACGCGCTCGGGCAGCCAGGGCACTGGCGCGTAGGCCCCCATGCCGCCGGTGTTAAGGCCGGTGTCACCCTCGCCGACCCGCTTGAAGTCCTGCGCAGGCAGCAGCGGCACCACGGTCTGACCATCGACGACGCAGAACAGCGATACTTCGGGGCCGTCGAGAAAGGACTCCAGCAACACCGGATGCCCGTCGTCGAGCAGCCCGGCGGCGTGTGCACGCGCAGCGACGCGATCCGCCGTCACCACCACACCCTTGCCCGCGGCCAGACCGTCGTCTTTGACCACCCAGGCCGGGTCACCGGCAGGCGGCCCGAACCGGTCCAGTGCGGCATCCAATTTCGCTGGACTGTCGACAATTTCGCTGCTGGCCGTCCGTACGCCGGCCGCCTCCATGACGTCCTTGGCGAAGGCCTTGGAACCCTCGATGCGGGCCGCGTCGCTGCTGGGCCCAAAACAGAGGATGCCTGCAGCCCGGACGGCATCGGCCACTCCGCGCACCAGCGGCACCTCGGGACCGATGACCACCAGGTCCGCTGCGACCTCGCGAGCCAGCGCCACGACGTCGTCGCCCGAGGTCATATCGACGCCGCGTTGATCGGCGATTCGGGCGGTGCCCGCGTTGCCGGGAGCAACGATGACCCCCGTGACCTGCGGATCTCTGCGGAGCGCCAGCAGCAGGGCATGTTCACGGGCACCGGAGCCGATTACCAGGACGCGCACGACAGGTCAGACTAGCCGCAACAACTTACAGAATCTTTTCGAGCAGGTGTTTGAGCTCCTTTTGTTGCGCGGCGCTCAGGCGTCCGAGGCGCTCGTCGAACTCCCCCGACAGCAGCGCGAGGCCGTCAGTGGCAACCCGACGCCCTGTTGGGGTCAACAGCAGCCGGTGGCGGCGCAGATCGGTGGAATCGATCTCGCGTCGCACGAACCCCGCCGCCTCAAGCCGTTTCAGGTACACCGTCACCGTCGCCTTGGGCATGCTCAACGTCGCGGCGAGTTCGGCGGGGTAGGGATGCTCGTCGATCTCGGCGAGCAGGAACAGCTCTTTGGATTCGAGCCCCAGCGCGCAGATATCGGCTTCGGCGCAGGCAATGACCGACAGCAGCACCCGATAATTCAGCGACCAGATCTTGGCCGCGTCAACCACAGACACCGACTTGCCAGATCGTTCAGCCACGAACTAGTTTATATCTAAACAACCACATATCCGAACAATCTACCAGAAAGCGGTCACCATGCCTCTGGATCAGTACGTGACACTCGGACGATCCGGTTTGCGCGTCAGCCCCCTGTGCCTGGGCGCTATGACATTCGGAGAAGACCTCGGCTGGGGCACCAGTGTCGAAGAGTCCCAACAGATTATCGATCGATACCTCGAACTTGGCGGCAACTTCATCGACACGGCCAACTTCTACACCAGGAGCCATTCCGAGAAGATCATCGGCGACCACATCGGGCGCCACCCCGCACGGCGCGACCGCACGGTGATCGCGACCAAGTTCAGCGGCAACCTGTATCCGGGTGATCCCAACGGCGGCGGCTCGGGTCGCAAATCGTTGATCGGCGCTTGCGAGAATTCGCTGCGGCGCTTGCAAACCGACTACATCGACCTGTACTGGCTGCACATGTGGGATGCGAACACGCCCATCGAGGAAACCATGGCCGCACTCGAGGACCTGGTTCGCGCCGGCAAGGTGCGCTACCTCGGTGTTTCGGACACCCCGGCGTGGAAGATCGCCGAAGCCAACCTGATCGCCCGCTTCCGGGGATGGTCAGCATTTGTCGGGTTGCAGATCGAGTACTCGCTGCTGGAACGCACCGTCGAACAAGAGCTCGTGCCGATGGCGTCCGAATTCGGCCTCGGCATCACACCCTGGTCGCCGCTCAAAGGCGGCGTGCTCAGCGGCAAGTACACCCGAGTCAATGGCGGACAAAACAACGCGGATCGGGGCGCGATGGTCGACGCCTTTCTCAACGAGAAGACCTACAAGGTCATCGATGAACTCGAGATCATCGCCAAGGCGCACGAGACGAACGTGGCCAGCGTGGCGTTGGCTTGGGTGCACGCGCAGGCCGCCGTCTCGTCCGTCATCATCGGGGCGCGCAGGCTCTCGCAACTCGACGACAACGTCCGCGCCGTCGACGTCAACCTCAGCGCCGACGAACTGGCCCGCCTCGACGCGCTCACCAAACCGAGGTTCGGCTTTCCGCACAGCATGCTGGGAATGGCCGCGGGCATGATCAACGGCGGAACATCGGTCAACGGTGTGTCCGGACCGATCTCGGAATACGTGATGCCAGAAGGCGGCCAGCCCTACTGAGTCGGCCCATCCTGGCGAGCAGACGCAAAATCGCACGTTTCCAACTCGGAACGTGCGATTTTGCGTCTGCTCAGCGAACTTAGCCGCGGCCAGCCCTACTGAGAACTAGTCGGCGGCCTTACCCGAGTTCATTTTGATCGCGGCGTTGACGTTGGCCTTCTTGTCTTCTCCGGCGCCCTTCTCCGCGGCCTTCTTGCGCTTCGCGATAACCGTTGACACCGCGCCATTGAGGGCCGAGCCCAGGGGGAATCCGAGATAGTGCGTAAGGAAGACGGCCATCTCCTTCAGCTCTGTCTCGGTGAGTTCCCCGTTGAGCAGCGCCGCGTTGATCTGGATCTCGGCCAGGTCGCGACTCCCGGTAGCGGTCACGGCCGTCAACGTCATGATGCGCTTGTCGCGCATCGACAGCCCGGGCCGTGTCCAGATGTCGCCGAACAGGTGATCGACGGTCAGGTCGAAGAACGCGTCCCCCTCAATGTTCGGCATCTCCCAGCCGTAGACCTCGTTCATTTTCTCGAGGCCCTTGCGGCGCAACTCGTCCATTTACGTCTCCAATCAGTCCGACGCGGTGTGCGGCACGCCGAGGCCGGCCGCTAGCCGCTGGTATGCCAGCTGGGCCAGCGGCAGATCGACCGATACCGCCTCGCCCAACGCTAGCGCCAGGCTAAGGTCCTTCTCGCCCAGGCCCCGGGTGTGCAGGAAGGGCTGATAGAGGAAGTTGTCCGGCTCAAGGTCTTTCATGTTCTCGCGCACCATGACGGCCCCCGGGCCGCTGGTGAGGGCGTCGGTGTGACGCACCACCCGGCCAAGTGCCTGCAGATCCAGCCCGGCCGCCTCGGCGAGTTTCATGGCCTCACCCGCCGCGGCGTACGAGGTGAACGTCAACATGTTGCGGGCCAACTTCATTCGGGTACCCGCGCCCGGTTCGCCGGCATGGATGACCAACGACGCCCAGTGCTTGAATGCCGGTTTGATCCGCTCGTACACATCGCGGTCGGCCCCCACCATGGTGGCGAGCTCGCCCTTCGCGGCGGCAGCCGCGCCACCGCTGACCGGCGCGTCGACAACATGGATGCCCTGCGGCTTCAACGCGTCGGCCAGTTCGGCGGCAGTAGCGTCGCTGATGGTCGAATGGATCGCGATGACGGTTCCGGGCTTGGCGTGTGCCGCCAGCTCGCCGACGACCTCACGCACCTGCGCATCGTCCAACACCGTGACGTGAATGATGTCGGCGGCGGCAATGTCCGCGACGCTGTCGGCCAGGCTCGCGCCCTTCTCGACCAGCGGCGTCATTGCCTCGGTCCGGATGTCGTAAACCGTCACCCCGCCCGGCCATTCGATCATCTTCGTGGCCATCGGCGCACCCATATTGCCCAGCCCGATGTAGCCCAGGCGCAATTCGTCACTCATGATCGGAAGATCTGCCCGCCGTCGACATTGAAGATCTGCCCGGTGATCCACGAAGCCTCATCCGACAGCAGGAACAGGCACATTCCGACCACATCCTGCGGAGTTCCCATGCGCGACAACGGAAGACCCTTGATGATGTCGTCGACAATCTCCTTGGGCGTGCTGGTCCGGTTGGCCTCGGTGTCGATGGGACCCGGGGCGATCGCGTTGATCCGGATGTTTCGGCCACCCAGCTCCCGGGATAGCTGCTGGGTCAAACCGTTGATGCCGGTTTTGGCCAGGCCGTAGTAGTTCGAGTAGACCCATGCAGCCGTGGACGATTGGTTGACGATCGCCCCTCCGCCGCGCTTGGACATCTTCTTGTACACCGCGCGGGTACACCACAGCGCGCCATCGAGATTGACGCTCATGAACTTCTTGTAGTACTCGGGGTCGATGGTCAGAAGGAAGTCCAGCTTCATGCCCCCGAAGATCGCCGCGTTGTTGACGAGG
>Ga0208987_1000216_pt1 | contig 10189 bp, 11 predicted proteins | sample MedBloCARef_O2_FD_187845 | JGI IMG/M metagenome (GOLD analysis project Ga0208987, IMG submission 187845) | Forest soil microbial communities from El Dorado National Forest, California, USA - Mediterranean Blodgett CA Ref_O2 (SPAdes) (version 2) | ecosystem: Environmental > Terrestrial > Soil >... | reverse complement strand
CCTCAGGTGGCGGCAGCACCGCCGGCGTCCCGGAGACTGGTGGCGGCAGCACCACTTCCGGCGGCGGCAGCACTTCCGGTGGCGCCGAAACTGGCGGCGGCAGCACCACTTCCGGCGGCGGCAGCACTTCCGGTGGCGCCGAGAGTGGTGGCGGCAGCACCAGCAGCTCGGGCGGTAGCGACAGCAGCACCACCTCCGGCGGCAGCGACAGCAGCACCACGTCCGGCGGTAGCGACAGCAGCAGCTCCGGTGGCAGCGACAGCAGCACCACCTCCGGAGGCAGCGACAGCAGCAGCTCGGGCGGTAGTGACAGCAGCAGCTCGGGTGGCAGCTCAGCCGACAGTGGCGGCAGCAGCTCTAGCGACAGTGGCGGCAGCAGCGACAGCGGCAGCAGCAGCTCTAGCGACAGTGGCAGCAGCAGTTCCAGCGATAGCGGCGATTAGCCCTGCCGGCCATCGGCTTCCCGAGCCGAGAACCTTACGCGCGCCGCTTTGGGCCGCTTAGATATCCATCATGGCCGAACGCGTCACGATCCCAAGCTCCACGGGCCCGAACCTGGCCGGGATCATCGAGGTGCCGGATGGGGCGGTGCGCGGCTGGGGCGTGTTCGCGCATGGGTTCACGCTCGGTAAGGACTGCCCGGCTGCTGCCCGGATCTGTAAACAGCTGGCCACGGACGGTATCGGCATGCTGCGCTTCGACGCGCTGGGCCTCGGTGGATCCGAGGGCGATTGGGGCGACGGCTCGTTCACCGTCAAGGTCGACGACATCGTCAAGGCATGCCAATTCATGGCCGACCGCGCGACGCCAGCCGACATCCTGATCGGGCACTCGTGGGGCGGCGCGGCCGTCATCGCCGCGGCGATGCAGTCGCCGGGCGTGCGGTCGGTTGTCACGGTGGCGGCGCCGTTTGACCCCAGCCACGTCCAAAAGCATTACGACGCAGTAGTCGAACGCGTATTCGCCGAAGGCACTGCCGAGTGGATGGTGGGTGGACGCACGCTGACCCTGAAGCGGGCATTCGTCGAGGATGTCCGTGCCGCTCACCTGCACGACAAAATCAAAAGCCTGCGCCTGCCGCTGCTGATCCTGCACTCGCCCACCGACAACACGGTCGGCATCGAAAATGCCAGCGAGATATTCCGTTTGGCCCGTCACCCGCGCAGCTTCGTCTCGCTCGAAGGCTCCGATCACCTGCTCACCGCGCGTGGCCAAGCTCATCGGGCGGGCCGAATCATCGGCGCCTGGGCCGACGCATATCTCGGGGATCCAAGTTGATTTCTACGTCTCAGTGAGCGGGCAACACCCCAACCGGACAACGCGTGACGTAATCACGTGCGACTGATAAGAATTGACGAACTATGACCGGGCCGGAGGCTGTCGACTACCACCAGGCGTGGCTTCAGAACGCCGAACGCACGGGGGTGCCTTCAGACGTAGTCGCCGAGATCGCTCGACGGCACAGCATTACCCCGCACAGCTTCGCGGTCCTGCGGGCATTGGCGGAGATTAGCGACCCGGCCGGCAAGTCCTTCTTCCTCGTCCCGCGGGGCACCAGTGGGGACGACGCGCGCAGGGCAGCGCTGATGACCTACATCCTCAATGCGGGCACCGGCTACGGAACGGCGGGCAGCCGGCCCGCTGACTTCACCGAGACGCCGTATTCCGCCGCCGAGGTGCAGCGAATTATCGACCGGCAGAAGGCCAACAAGTGGAGTTACGACCAGGACGTCGCATTCGTCGATGCGCACGGCGGCCGCCTCGTCACAACCCCGAACGGCATGCTGATGGGCCTCGGCGGCACCTGGATCCAGCAGCAGTTCAGCCGACAGGGTGGCACCGCCTGGGGTGACATCTTCATGGTCAACGTCGCCGACTCCGGTGCCCCCGCGCGCCGGCTTCGCCAAATCGTCGAGTCCGGGCACTCCTGGTACACCGACCGCAAGGGCAGGCCGTTCGAGAGCACCCTGGCGCTGGACCGGGTGCTGCATCACGAAGAACGCCACTCCCAACAGTGGGCCGCTAAAGGCCACACCCGAATGATCGCAGCCTACGTCTGGGAAGTGTTCCGCGACAGGATCTTTCGCAAAACGAACAGGCTCGAAGAGGACGCCGGCCTGGCCGACGGGGGCTACCGGTGACTGTCATGGCGGCGCACGCTCAGGCGGTCAGACCGCGAATCCCGTTGTGCAGCACTATTGCGCCGATCAGCAGCAGGATCACGGCAAGCAGCGCGGCGTTGTTCTTCTCCATCCAGTCCTTGAGCCGTGCCAGTGGTTCGTCGAGGCGTTCACCGGCCGCGGCGTAGGCCAAGATCGGGATCGCGACCGTCGACGCGGAGACAGCGACGAAGAACACGGCGTTCAGGGTCTTGCTGACCACGCTGAGCTGGCTGGTGCCGATGGCCAATCCGGCGGCCAGGCACATCACCAACACCTCGACTCTGACCACCACCAGCACCAGCCCGGTGATCGCCGCCCGCCGGGGATTGATGGTTTCGAACGACCGCATCCACTTCGGCGACTCCGTGTGGCCATGCCGGGTTAGCCACCGGTAAATGCCGAACACGATGAGCGCCGTCCCGAGCACCACGCGCAGCCAGGACGCCCAGGTGGGCGGGGACGACTTGTGGAACTGCCCAAGCACGCCAGAGCCCGCAACGAAGAGCGCCGTCAACGCCGCCAGCCCGAACAGCCAGCCGCCCAGGAACGCCAGGCCGGTGGGCCGCGGCCGAGGCGCATGCAACACCAGTACCGCCGGAATGATGGTCAGTGGCGAGACCGCGACAACGAGCCCTAGTGGAATGAGCCCGGTCAGCAACCAACCACAGCTTCCTGCCACGGGCAGCAATCCTCTCATTGACACCGCCGCTGTGCCACCGATTGAGCCGGGCCGAGCCGAAATTGACCGTGCGGGTTAGTCAACCGCGTCCGTCGTGCGATGATCCGCCGTGGGGGCACTCAACGACACTCGTCGTGCTCATCCGGAACTAGGAGATCACGTGGCGCGGATTCACCTTGGACACATTTTTCATCTCACGGGTGCTCCGCTGGTCACCGAAGCCGCGCAGGCGCTGGTGTCAATTCCAGAGGGTGCATTGGTGGTCGAGGACGACGGCAAGATCGCATTCTGCGGTGAACGCGCCAACGTCCCGTTGAAGTACCGGTCCACGCCCGTATCGGATCACCGGCCCGGGTTTGTGCTGCCGGGCTTCGTCGATGCCCATGTTCATTTCCCACAGACGTTCGCCGGCGACTCCTATAACGGCGGACAGCTGCTCGAGTGGCTGAACCAGTGCATGTACCCCTCGGAAGCCCGCTTCGCCGATCAGCACTTCGCACAACGGGCGGCCATCGAGTTCTGCGATCGCCGTATCGCGAGCGGCACCACCGCCGCCATGGTGTTCGGATCCGCCTTTCCCCACGCCCAGGATGCGCTGTTCACCGAAACAAACCGTCGCGGACTACGGATGGTCAGCGGCCGCGGCATCCAGACCGCCGGCCCCAAGGCGGCCGAGCTGCTGATGACGTCGGAAGGCGACGCCATCCGGCTGGCCCGCGACGAAATCGACAAGTGGCACGCGGCCGACACCGGTGATGTGAAGACCGCCCGGCTGCATGTGGCCGTGGTGCCGCGATTCTCGCTCTCAGTGACCTCCGAGACGCTGAAAAGCCTTGGCGAACTGTATGACTCGGTCAGAGATCGCGGCGTGTACTTCCACACTCACCTCAATGAGAACGACCGCCCTGGCACTGGTGAAGTCGCGGAGACCAAGAAGGCCTATCAGGTCAACTCCTACCTGGACACCTACGACGGCAAGTTTCTGCCGGGGTCAAAGGTCGGCGGAGCAAGCATGCTCGGGCGGCGCGCCGTCATGGCGCATGCGGTGCACTGCCAGGACGAGGAGCTGGCGCGGATGTCCGAAACGGGCACGTCCATCGCGCACTGTCCCGTCTCTCAACAGTTCCTCGGTTCGGGCACGATGCCTTGGCTGAGAACGGTTGCTTCGGGTGTAAACATCGCTGCCGGAACGGATTTCGGCGGCGGAGACGAATGGCCGATACCGGTCGTGCTCAATGCCGCTTTCAAGGCTCACATCTCCGAACCTGGCGAAGAAGGGGTTTCGATGCATCCGGCGGAGCTGCTGTTCCTCGGAACGCTGGGTGGCGCGCGGGCACTCGATATGGAGGACCGCTTCGGCAACTTCGACGTCGGCAAGGAGGCGGACTTCGTCGTCATCGACCCGAACCGCACGCCTGCACTCAAGTCGGTGATCACCGCGGGCGCACGGTCCGACGATCCCGCGATGGCCAGCGCCCAGACGTTGTTCGGGTTGTTGATGAGGACAGGTGAAACCTCCATCGCCGGAACCTACGTTCATGGACGCCGACTGCAGGACAGCTCCCAAAAAGGTTGACGGCCTAGCATTTTCGGCGCAGCGTCCAGGCTGGAATCCAGTGCGTGACGGTCCTTCGCCGGGACCCGTAGGCGACCGGATAGGTCACCAGCCCCCACCAGTCGCCTTGCTCGCAGATACCCCAACAACTCAGCCGACCCTCGACAACCTTGTGCAGCTGCAGACCGTTCGGTTGATACCGGCCCGAGCGGTGCGGCGCGCGCGGGAACAGCACGGTCAGGTCGACCAGCACCGCGATCGGCGGACGCACCAGCCGAAACGGATCCCGGGCCGGCTGCCCGTTGTACCCGATCGATGCGAGCGAACTCATTTATCGATCATACGTTCGAATAGCCCAGTCAGATCCTTCTCCGCGCGTCCGGCCTGACAACTCGGCCCGTACCTCGAACTCGCCCCCAACGACCAGCTGGGGACCCATTGGGACTGCCGCGGGCGTGGCCGACGGACTATGGGTCGCAAAGTCCATTCATTCAGCCCTCGACGGCCCTGCCAGATCGATATGGTTGGGGCTCGAAACAGAGATATACGACAGGGGATTCGCATGATCAGAGGTATGGCTGCCGGCTTGTTGGCGTTGGGCGGCCTGATGACTATTGGGGTGGGCGTGGCCAACGCCGATGAGGTAGAGGTCAACGGCGATTATTCGAGCGAAGCCGGTTGCCTGGCGGACGCGCCGCATGTCGAACTGACCCGGAACGACCATCTGTACACCCAGTACTCGTGCCGATTCGGTTCCGACGGGTTCTGGCACGTGTGGCTGAATAACTGACAGTCCGCTTCTGGCAACATAGCGGGGTGTTCAGCGAGGCACGGCCCTACCGTGGTGTGTCAGCTTGGCTTGACCCGCTGTTCGTGGCCGTCCTTGCCGCCGCGTTAAGTCTGGGCGGCGCCGCCCGTCCCTCGTTCTGGTACGACGAGGCCGCGACCATCTCTGCCTCATACAGCCGTTCGCTGGCCCAGTTGTGGCAGATGATGGGCAACGTCGATGCCGTTCACGGCCTGTATTACCTGCTGATGCATGGTTGGTTCCAGATCTTTGCGCCCACCGAGTTCTGGTCTCGTGCGCCAAGCGGTCTGGCGGTTGGCGGCGCCGCGGCCGGAGTCGTCGTGCTGGGCAAACAGTTCTCGTCGCGCACGGTCGCCGTCAGCGCCGGAGTTATCTGTGCGATCTTGCCGCGGTCGACGTGGGCAGGGGTCGAGGCTCGCCCCTATGCCGTTTCGATGATGGCCGCGGTGTGGCTGACGGTCCTGCTCGTTTACGCCATGCGCGGTGAAAGTCGTTGGCGCTGGGTTTGTTACGGGATCTGCTTAGTCGCGTCGATTGTGCTGGACATTTATCTGGCGCTGCTGCTGCTGGCACACGCCGTTTTGATCCTCGGCTTCCGGCGCAGTCGAACGGTCGTCGTTTCATTCGCCGCGACATCGGTTCTCGCAGTTGGCGCCTTGGCGCCGTTCGTGATTCGGGTTGTCGGGCAAACTCATCAGATCAAATGGGTAGCGCCGATTGGGCACCGAACCATCGAAGACGTGCTGGTTCAGCAATACTTTGAACGAAGCCCGCCGTTCGCGGTTCTGTCGGCATTGGTGGTTGTGACGGCTATCGTCTTGTGGCTGCGTGCTTCCGACAAGCCAGTGGCGAGAGATCGACAGCTGCTGACCTTGGCCGTGGCATGGCTGGTGATACCGACGACGCTGATCGTGATCTGGTCGGCCGCTGCGCATCCGATCTATACGCCGCGCTACTTGGCCTTCACCGCGCCGGCGATGGCGCTGATCCTGGGCGTCTGCGTTGGCACGGTGGCCGCCAAACCCTGGATAGCCACCGCGATTGTCGGCCTGTTCGCTGTGTCCGCCGCGTCTAATTACATTCGGGCACAACGTAATCCATACGCCAAATATGGGATGGACTACAGCCAGGTGGCCGACTTGATCACCACGAAGGCAGCGCCGGGTGATTGCTTGCTGGTCAACGACACGGTGACGTTCATGCCGGCTCCGATGCGCCCGTTGATGGCGGCACGCCCGGATGCCTACCGGAAGCTGATCGATCTCACGCTGTGGCAGCGGGCGACGGATCGCAACGAGGTGTTCGACACCAACCTGATACCGGAGGTCGTCGCCACACCGCTCAGCCACTGCGGCGTGGTCTGGATCATCACCCAGGCCGACCCGTCGTTGCCCGCACACGAGCAGGGTTCGGCGCTACCACCCGGCCCGGTCTATGGACCGACGCCCGCCTTCGCCGTTCCACACGATCTGGGCTTCCGGCTTGTCGAGCGCTGGCAGTACAACCTGGTTCAGGTGCTTAAGGCGCAGCGGTAACTACCAGATGCGGATGTAGTCGACCAGCATGGACGCCGGGAAGACGCCCGCGGCGGGGTCTCCGGCACCCACACCACCGACGGCGAGGGTGAACATCGGCGTCATCCAGTAGCCGGGATTGTTGAACGGCCACCGGAAATCGTCGGGAGCGCCGCCGGCGACGTGAATGGGTTTGTTGCCAACCTTGAAGTATTCGGAGCCGTCCCGCGAGAACTCGAATCCCTCCTGGCCCCAATGCATTCGCCAGGTGTGCCAGTTGCCGTCGACCAAGCCGGGAATCGATTTGCCTTCCCAGGTCTTGCCATTGGATGCGGCGTGGACTGTGGTACCCGGGGCCCATTCGCCGTTGCCGTACCACTCGAAAATGTCGACCTCGCCGTCCGGCAGCGGGTCCTCGTTGACGCCCCAGAACGAGGGCCACAGGCCGGGGGTCAAGCAGTCCAGCTTGATCTTGGCTTCCCAGGTCTGGTTGATCATGCTGCGAAAATTACCGCGCAGCTTGCCGGTGTAGTAAGCGTTGCCCAGGAAATCGTGTGTGGCGCGGAGGACGAGGTTGGAGTGGCCGTCCTGGAACACGTTTTGGCGGTCGTCGCGATAGATCCCCTCGACCGGCGGGTAGACGTCGTCCTGCCAGGTCTGGATCGTCCACTTGCCCGGATCGGGAGCAGAGCCCGCCGGACCGTCGAACTCGTCGGCAAAGATGTAGGGCCCGCCACCCCCGGCCGACGGGGGCGCCTCCGGCGATGCCGGGCGCGCCGCGGCTTCCGGGAGAGGCATGGACGCTGCAGCTGCCAGCATGCCGAGCCCCGTCGTCAACAACATGCTGCGACGATCCATATCCCAGTACCACCCATCGTTAGAAAGCCGGGACCTCCCGACTAGGCACGATCCCCCATCGGCCAACTCTCGCAAACGTGGTTATACAACCATGCGCCGGGATGGGGCGCATCCCCGGACCAGCTCGGCCTTAGAAGACGCGCACCCAATCGACCAGCATTTCTGCCGGGTAGCCACCCAACGCGGGGTCGCCGCCGCCCGAGCCGCCCACCGCCAGATTCAAGATCGGAAACAGGGTGTAGCCGACGTCGTTGAACGGCCACATGCGCACCGGGTCGTTGAGATCCTCGATGCCGGTCGCCGGAACGCTGAAGTACGGTGGCGCACCGTCGACGAAGTCTTCCCAGAAGTAGATGCCGCTCGGATTCCAGGTGACGCGCCAGGTGTGCCACGCTCCGTCGACGGCGATTGGGTGAGTCTTGAACGCTGTGCCGTCCGGGTTGGCGTGCACGGTGGTACCCGCCGGCCAGTCCCCGTTGCCGTACCACTCCATCAGGTCCACCTCGCCGCCGCGGCCGGGATCGTCATTGGACAGCCACCAGGCCGGCCAGCAACCACCGGTGAGGCAGTTGAGTTTGATGCGGGCTTCCCAGGTGGTGCCGATGGCGCCCCGCCAGGTGCCGCTCACCAGGCCACCGAAGTAACTGTTGGCATCTCGGGTGGCGCGCAGCACGAGATTGGATTTGCCGTCGACGAAGACGTTTTGGCGACTGTCTCGGTAGTCCCCGAAAAACTCTGGTCGATCGAACCCCGTCGGATTCTTGATCGGCGTGCGGTGACCCGACACCACCCACTTCGACGGATCGGGGGCCGAGCCGGCCGGGCCGTCGAACTCGTCGTGAAATAGGTAGGACCCAGCTGCCGTCGCGGGCGCCGCTGTTGCCTTCGGAGTTGAGATCGCGGCCGCAAGCGCGCCGAACCCCGCCATGATCATCCGGCGACGGTCCATCGCTGCCTCTCGGTTACGGAGTTCCCGCAGCATAAAGCAGTTGTTTGAGCTGATTTTGCTGTTCGACGGTGAGTCGGGTCAGGATTCGCTGTTCGGCTCGTTGAACGGCAACGTCGGCCTTTTTGAGCAAGGCCTTGCCTTGCCGGGTGAGCCGAGCCGGCATGGCCCGGCCGGCCGGGGTCACGGCCGGACGACTCAAAGCACCGCGCTCCTCCAGCGCGCGCAGCACTTGGTTGGCCGCCTGCGCGGAGACGTTGGTACCGCGGGCCAGTTCGGCACTGGTGAGTCCGGGATGGTTGGACAAGATCCGCAGGCACACGAATTCCGGCAGCCCGAGCTCGAACGGCTTCAGTTCTGCGGCGACCTGCGGCCGCAGCGACGCCATGACGCGGTACAGCAGGAACCCCAGCGGCTCATCGTGGGATCTACTCATGGCACACATGCTGACACGCGCCGACCTGTTCAACACACCCAACCATCAATCTAGTTGACATTGCCACAAGCAGTGGTATCAAGGAGGTTGATATTCAGGTACGGAAAGGAACTCACATGTCTGGTGGATTTTTCGGCGGCTCCGGCGGTCCAGGATTCGGTGGCTTCGGCCCAGGTGGTCCCGGCGGCTTCGGCGGCGGCCCTGGTGGTTTCGGCTTTGGCGGCCCCGGCGGGTTCGGCGGCGGCTGGGGTAAGCAAGGTTGGGGCCATGGCGGGCACGGTGGCCCAGGTGGTCCAGGCGGATTCGGCCACGGTGGTCGCCCGCCGCTCAAGCGCGCGGCGTTCGTCACCGCGGCGCTATTGCTCGACGGGCCGGCTGACGCCGCGCAGATTGTGCAACGCGTAACCGAGGCGACCGAAGGAGCGTTCACGCCTCCGCAGGACGTGGCCGAGCTTGCTATCGGGCTGCTTGCCGGCCGCGGCGTGGTGAGCGTCGAAAACGGTGTGGCGACCCTGACCGAGTTCGGTCAGAACCTGCTGTCCTGGCGCGGGGTCAGCAGCGAAACCGCGCATGCGTTCCTGGGACGGGCCGCCAAGTTCGGCGACGTCTTCAAGATCCGGCGTGAGTTGTTCGAGATCGCCGGGCTGGCGCGCACGATCACCTGGACGGGAACCGACGAGCAGAAGCAACACCTCGCCGAGGCCCGGACCAAGGTGCTGGAAACCCTGCGCGAGGCCAAGAAGACGTTGCACCGAGTTCTCGGCGAGGACTAGAAGGGCCTCAGGGGGTCGAGGGTTGGCTCAGCTTGACCAACGTCTTGCCGATGTTGGCCCCGGTGAACAGCCCATTGAGGGCGTCGACGCACGACTCGATTCCGTCGAAAACGGTCTCGCGGTGCGTGAGCCGGCCCTCGGCCCCCCACTTGCGCAGCGCTGCGTAAGCCTCATCGAAGCGGCCCCACTGGTCGAGAGCGTTGAATCCCTGCATCCGCGCGGTCTTCGACAACAGGTTCACGTAGTTGGCCGGCCCCGGGTGCTCCCCGGTCAGGTAGCTGGAGATGACGCCACACAGCACGACCCGCGCGTTGGCGGCCAGCCGCCCCAGCACCGTGTTGAGGATCGGCCCGCCGACGTTGTCGAAGTAGACGTCGACCCGCTTGGGGCAGTGCTGTTTGAGCGCGGCCGGCAGGTCATCGTTTTTGTAGTCGATGCACGCGTCGAAACCGAAGTCC
>Ga0208987_1000215_pt1 | contig 10223 bp, 13 predicted proteins | sample MedBloCARef_O2_FD_187845 | JGI IMG/M metagenome (GOLD analysis project Ga0208987, IMG submission 187845) | Forest soil microbial communities from El Dorado National Forest, California, USA - Mediterranean Blodgett CA Ref_O2 (SPAdes) (version 2) | ecosystem: Environmental > Terrestrial > Soil >... | reverse complement strand
GACTGAGGCGTGTAGTCAGATGAGTCTTCCGCCTGGCTGTGACGTCAACCTTACGCAAAGATGACGGATTCCTCCTGCTATTTAACTTCAAGCCTAAAGATCGGAGATCGAACTCTTTGCAGTTTTGGACCTGTGTTTTTATGCAGATGTATCCTGCGTTGATCTGTCCCGTCGCTACGGCGTCCTCGCTAGACCCTCTGTCGAAACCTAAAGAAACTACAGGTTGGTTACTGCACTTTTTCGGAAGACGTCCGCCATCAGCAACCGGCAGAATACGAAAGGGGAGAAGGGACTTACTCGGCGCATACTGAACTGGCATCCTTCGCATTCGCATCAAGAATAAGATGGCGGCAAGGTATGGCTCTCCCAGACGAAAGGATCTCAGTGAATACATCAGCTCCAGAATCGTACGCCATGGCGCGCAGAGTAGCTCGACTCGAATTGACTGCCAAGTTGCTCCTACGCTATGGACTCGTTGTCGCGATTGGGTGGATTGGTGCGATGAAAGCCACGCACTACGAGGCGGTCGGAATCCAGCCATTGATTGCCCACAGCCCTCTTTTGAGTTGGGGGTACAGCATCTGGGGCCTGGATCACTTTACGATGATCATTGGGGCAACAGAACTCATCATTGTTGCGCTACTCGCGGTAAGACCCTGGTTCCCACGCGCTTCGGCACTCGGAAGCCTGGGCGCGATATGCATGTTCCTGACTACGCTTTCCTTCATTCTCACGACACCAGGTTGGGAACCAAGCCTCGGCGGGTTTCCAGCTCTGTCCGGCGGCGTCGGCGAGTTTTTGATCAAAGACTTTGTTTTGCTTGGTGCCTCGATCTGGACCTTAGCTGATTCTCTAAGGGCTGCTTATTCTCTGCCGACAGATACAAGAAGCAGCTTCTAGCCTCGATGCCATGTTCTTCAGTTCGAACGAGGACAGGGTTGGCGCAGACAGTTTCGAAAGCGGTTCGTGATTCACGAATATGATGCAACAACTTGATGACCGCAAGAAGCCAATACGAGTTATGACGATTGAGGACCACCCCATCTTTCGGAGCGGTCTCGAAGCGCTTATATCCTCTCAACCGGATATGGAACTGGTTGCCCAGGCAGAAGCAGCTGATGAGGCACTCAGTGAATACAGGCGTCTCAAGCCAGATGTTGTTCTTATGAACCAGAGGCTTCCAGGTACGAACGGTACAGAAACTCTGCTCGCGATCCGTAAGCTATCTCGCGACACTCGCATTATCATCCTGACAACGTCACGGGGAGACATCGAAATTCAACGTGCGCTACGCGCCGGAGCCGCTGGTTATGTCCTGAAGAACACATCTAAGGATGAGTTGATCAAGAGCATCCGAACCGTCTCGAAAGGAAAGAAATATATTCCTCCTGAGGTTGCCGGTATGGTGGCTGAACATTGGGGAAAGGAAGAACTCACTCTCCGCGAGACCGAAGTGCTGTCGCTTATCCGAGATGGCACGAAAAACAAAGAGATAGGGAGTCAGTTGGGTATTTCGGAGACGACAGTCAACTTCCATATCAAAAACATCGCGGACAAGCTTCAGGCGAGAGACCGGACGCATGCTGTAACGTTGGCGGTCCGTAGAGGTTTGCTTGAGATGTAGTCACTATCTTCGAGTCTGTCGTGGCGCACTTACACGAGTCCACGTATGACATCCCTCGTAAAACGATTGGAGCCTCGATGGCCTGCATCTATTGCCCTCCTTTCGGTGGGCGGGTTGCGTCTGATCCTGCCCAGGGCCTTTTCGTTTGGCCCAAATTGGGTGCTCCTCGTGGTGGTCGGATTATTGGTTGTTCCTATCGTTTGGGCTCACTACGGAGGTCTGGATGTTCTCAACAGAATCCTTGGCCACTTAGTGACCTCGATCGTCACGGCCGACATGATCTGGTCCCTATCCTTGCTGATCACGACGATTCCAGATCGCAAAATCGCTCCTCAAGAGATGCTTCGTTCCGCTGCTGCTCTCTGGGTAGCTAATATCCTTGTCTTCGCATCCTGGTATTGGCGCCTCGATGCTGGTGGCCCTCGCGAACGCGAGATGCGTGGTGTTCACACCGATGGGGCCTTCCTGTTTCCGCAAATGACGCTCGATCGGGATGCAAAGCGAGATATGGGCGAGGATCAGTGGAGTCCAGGTTTTATCGATTATTTGTTTCTCGCGTTCAACGTGAGTACAGCATTTTCGCCCAGCGATTCGCCGATTCTCTCTCGTTGGGCAAAGACTTTGGTGATGATTCAGGCCTTGATTTCTTTCACCACGGTGGCATTACTTGCCGCTCGTGCAATCAATATTCTTTAGGTCCGTAGTAGAGAGCGGACTGATGAAAACCTACAGCAAATGTACTGGACTCTTCAGGCTTGTGAATCGGGACGCTTCAAGGCACAATCTAAGTGCTCTTGAGCGTTTGGCCGCCGCGCGCGCTTGGAACTGTGAACTTGTCAGAACCTCGATTGCAAATCGTGTTTCCAACCATTTCAAGATAGATCAACCGTCAGAGGAAGGAAGATATGCCCGAATATCACAAAAACCCAGACGCCCTGTCCAAACTGTCTCCGGAACAGTATCGTGTCACGCAGCGTGATGGAACGGAACGCCCATTCGAAAACGAATATTGGGATAACAAGAAGCCTGGCATTTACGTGGATGTTGTATCCGGCGAGCCGCTCTTTGCCTCGACTGACAAATTTGAGAGCCATTCCGGATGGCCGAGCTTCACAAAGCCTATCGATTCCGATCATGTCATCGAAAATACGGATAGAAGTCTGGGGATGGCGCGTACTGAAGTGCGCTCAACTCACGGGGACAGCCATCTCGGGCATGTCTTCCCTGATGGTCCGCGAGAAGCCGGTGGATTGAGGTATTGCATCAACTCCGCTTCTCTTCGTTTTATCCCCCTCGACGAGCTCGAGAGCGAGGGCTACGGAAAGTACAACAAGCTATTCGAATCATCCGAAGGGAAGGTCTAAACATGAATCGAGCCAGCGAAACCGCAATTTTGGCCGGAGGTTGTTTTTGGGGGATGCAGGATCTGCTCCGTCGGTATTCTGGAGTCATCTCGACGCGGGTGGGATATACCGGAGGAGATGTCGCTGACGCGACCTATCGCAACCATGGCACCCACGCGGAAGCCATTGAGATCATCTTCGATCCTCAAAAGCTAACCTATCGGAACGTCCTTGAATTTTTCTTCCAGATCCACGACCCGACGACACCGTACAGGCAGGGCAACGATCAGGGAGCCAGCTATCGATCCGCCATCTTCTATCTCAATGAAGAACAACGGCAGATCGCAGAGAAAACGATCTCAGACATTGAAGCCTCTGGAATCTGGCCGGGCAAGATCGTCACCGAGATCGCTCCCGCGGGGCCCTTTTGGGAGGCGGAGCCGGAACATCAGGACTACCTCGAGCGTCATCCCAACGGTTACACGTGCCATTTCATTCGACCGGCGTGGAAGATAGCCAGCTAAGCACATTGGAGAGCTTCAGCAGCGAAGCAGAGGGCAGTCCGTGTGTGCGCCCAGTCGCTGAGTGTGACCCCGATGGGAAATGGACACGCAAAGCGCCACTGCGGGTTCAACACGCGCGTGTCCTCAGAACTCCTCAAGCGAGGCAGACCCAAAGTTGGCGTGAAAATGTTCGCAATAAATTGTCACGGTGTTATAGACCTTTAGGTCTGCCGTTGCTGGGATCTGGTAGCTCTGATCGCCCTGAGTCCCTTTGAGGTCTCCCAGGTCGATGTTCTTGACAGCAGTCAGACTGAAGTCCTTGGTAGCGTTGGGGTCACGCCCATCGAGCAGCAAGACGTGCAATTGAGGTCCGTTGGAGGTTGAAAAATCCGACAGCCTTAGCAATCTGCTTCCGTCAGTCTGTTTCAAGACAGTCGCTCGCCCATTAGTCTTATGTACTTCGCCAACGAACCGGCCCGTATAGATCGGGGTCGGCGCGTCTTGCACCTGTTGGGGAGGAGCTTCATTTACGTGTGTCGTGGTGAACAGCTTCTCCGGCCGGAAAGCGTACCAAAGACCCACGAGAACGAGCAGGGCTATCCCATACAAAACGATATGTTTCGGTGTCAGGTGCTTAGTTTCTGGGGTCATCTTCTGTCTCGTTTCACAAGAGTTGAAGGGTGGGTGCTTGCCGGCAGCAGACCCACCCTTTTTCAGCCTATTTCTGGAGCGGAGCTGCGCCAAAGGTAACGTTAAAGCGTTCGCAGTAAATCGCTACTGTCTTGTATTTAGAAAGATCTGTTCCGGCGGGAATGGAGTAGTTTTGATCGCCCTCGGTTCCCTTGAGAGGACCAAGCTCGACCCGATCAAGATTCTCCTTGAAAATGTTCTGATCGTCTTTTGCATCATCTGCGGCGATGAGAAGCACATGGGTGTTCGGTCCGTCTGAGGTCTTAAAGTGAGTGATTCTCAGAACCTCACCTTTCGGAGTGTGATAAACAGTGGCGCGTCCCATCGTATGGTGGGCGTCGCCATGAAATGTTCCTGTTGCAACGATGTTTCCGTCTTGCGCCATGAGCGATACTGCGCTCATCGCGCCGCACAGTAGAATGCCTACCATACTGTTCTTGAATCTCATAAAGGTTCCCTCGGTTGTTTTGGTTGGCTGTGATTGTCTGTGGACGCCATGGATTTTGTATGGCTGACTCACCGCCCGTATCTCGCAGTGCCTCGCTAGATAGCGGACAGGGCTCACGTAGATTTTCAACTTTGCGCGACTTTCCCGCGCCACGATTTCTTGAGCCACTTGCCTGAGTTTTTCTACAGGTATTTCCTCCAACTCGTTCCAGCGGGCGTGACAAGATTGCCATCTACACTATTCACTCAAGATGTGGTGACGAACGCCTTCGCCACAGCTCTTCTTACTGCGTTGAGATTCGGTGCAGCCATCCATTCTGCGTAACACGAACCTGCGGTAAGCTATCTGCCGCGAGCTGTTGGAAGGTAGTACATGCGATGAAGCTAGTTTCAATCAACGTTGGTCTTCCTCGCGATGTGGAGTGGGGAGGCAAGATAGTCAGCACGGGAATTTGGAAAGTTGCCGTCAGTGGGCCGGTCTTTGCGGGAAAGCATGGACTTGAAGGAGATGGGCAAGCAGATCTGGTAGGGCATGGTGGAGAACATCGCGCCCTAATGGTCTATCAACTCGATTCCTACCGTTATTGGGAAGTTCATTTGGATCGGAGCGATTTCGTGTTCGGCCAGTTCGGAGAGAATCTCACCGTCGACGGTTTGGCAGACAACGAAGTCTGTATCGGCGACCGGTTTCGCATCGGTAGTGCCGTTTTTGAGATTACACAGCCCAGGGTTACCTGTTACAAAGTCGGCATCCGGATGAATGAGTCTCAGATGCCCGCACTTTTGGTAGCGCATCGGCGTCCGGGTTTCTACTTCCGCGTAATTGAAGAGGGGATAATCGAGGCCGGAGATTTGATTGAGAAGGTCTTGGACGGCACTGAGCGAATGACCGTGGCCGAGATCGACTCACTCCTCTACACCGCAGATCATCCGGCTGCTTCTCTCGCGAAGGCCCTCAGTATCCCTTCGTTGAGCCAGGGATGGCAGAATTCGTTCAAGGACCTGTTGAATGCCGCTGCCTTAGGTGAAACATCGGGGAATGCGGGTCTGGTCTCACAACCTCTTTCCCCTCCAGCCTGGACAGGGTTTCGTAAATTGCGAGTACAAGCGGTGAAACAAGAGAGTGAAGACGTTTGCTCCTTTGAACTGGCAATGGAAGATGGTATCCACCCACCCGATTTCTTTCCCGGGCAACACATCGCAGTGAAGTTGCGGATCACTGCATCGGGCTCACCTATCACCCGTATGTACTCCTTAAGCGGAGCAGTGGGCGATCCAATCTATCGAATCGGAGTAAAGCTCGAAGAAAAGGGAGTGGCGAGCGGGTATTTGCACCACAGCGTGAAAATTGGCGATCTGATCGAAGCAAGTGCACCAAGGGGAACATTTGTCCTCGTCGAAGAATCGAATCCCGTCGTCCTCTTAAGCGCAGGAGTTGGGATTACGCCAATGCTGGCGATGCTGCATTCAGCGGTCTCGAACCTCCCTCGAATGCCACGGGAGATCTGGTGGATTCATTCGGCACAGAATTCCAGTCACTATCCCTTCGCGAAGGAGGTATCCGATCTCATCGCCGGCATCACGCGTGTGCATTTTTCCCGGATCTTTAGTCGGCCAACCGGTGAAGAACTCCAGGGGCGCGACTTCGAAGAGTTGGGCCATCTTGATATCTCGATGCTCGAGAGACTCGGGGTGCCGAAGAACGCCGCTTTTTACATGTGTGGACCTGGTGCTTATCTCACGAGTCTTTCAGAACTCCTTCTCGCATGGGGTATTGCGAGCGCTCGTGTCCACGTCGAAGTCTTCGGGCCATCTACCGCACCAGCCGGTCAGTCCGCGCACTCCAAACCACATCCACCTCAAGATCCGGGGGAATCCGGTCCACTCGTAACCTTCGTCAAGAGCGGCGTTTCCTTCCATTGGGCTGCGCAGTTCCATAATCTGCTTGAGGCAGCGGAGGCATGTGACGTTCCTGTGCGGTGGTCGTGCCGTTCGGGAGTCTGTCATAACTGCGAGAGCGGCGTCATTAGTGGCGAATTGAAGTATTCGCCGGAGCCAATCGATCCACCCTCCTCTGATCGGGCTCTTATCTGCTGCGCGAGTCCGACTTCAGATATCGAGTTGGATTTGTGAGGCTTCTTCGAGCGCCTCCGGATGAAGGCGCTCAAAGAAGTATGCCTTCTCAGAACGTTGTGGGCCGAGCAATTGCGGACATATCGTCGGGTTACGCCTACTTGTGAAAGTAGCGGTTGATGTGGTCCGCGATTTCGTCGCAGTGCGTCTCAAGCGCGAAATGTCCGGTGGGGAGCATATACGTTTCAAGATTCTTCAGATCCTGCTTGTAGGCCTCGGCACCAGGTGGCGGGAAGATGAAATCCTTCTCTCCCCAAACGATCAATGTCGGAGGTTGGTATTTGCGGAAGAACTCCTGAAACTGGGGATAAAGGGGGACGTTCGTCCTATAGTCGTAAAACATGTCGAGTTGAACTCTGTCGTTTTCCGGTCGATCAAGTCCGCACTGATCCAGTATCCAGGCTGTTGGATCGAGTAGGGAAGTGTCGGAGACACCATTCTGGTATTGCCATTTCGTCGCGTCCAGTTTGACGAGATGCGCGATGCCAGCTTCGCTCTCTGAGGAATGGTCGTTCCAATACTTCTTGATGGGATCCCAAAATTCGAGGAGACCACCGTCATAGGCATTCCCGTTCTGAATGACGAAGCCCGCGACCTTTTCAGGATGGCGCAATGCGAGACGATAGCCGATTGGAGCGCCGTAGTCCATAACGTACATGAAGAACTTTGTGAGTCCAAGATGCTTTACAAGCTTTTCGACAAAGTTGGTTTGGTTTTCGAAGGTGTAAGCGAACTTCTTAGGATCAGGCATGCTGCTGAGTCCGTATCCGATGTAATCGGGCGCAATTACATGAAAGTTCGGGGAGAGTTTCGCAATCAGGTTCCGGAACATGTTCGAGGAGGTGGGAAATCCGTGGAGAAGGAGCATCACCGGAGCATCGGCTGATCCTGCTTCACGGTAGAAAACCTCCTGCTCATCAATGGCTACGGTCTTGTAGTGGACAGGATAAGGCTTGGTTGGGGATGGTGGTGTGGCAGTGGTCGTCATTAGGCTTCTCCGGTGGATGCTGTTGGTTATGGTCAACGCAAAAACTACTGCTCTTGCGGTTGTTTCGGCGCACAGGGAACTCCCGTCGGCCCGCCACAAAGGGACTGCGTTGTCGCTGCCCCTTTGGAGGGGATCTTTCTGGAAATGACCCAATCAGTGGCAAGATAGCCGAGGGTCATGGCTACGACGAGAAGCGCGCCTTGAATCTTTGGCGGACTAGGTAATGGAATATCGACCCAGCGGCACATCGCTCCAATCGCGAGCGACAATGCACATCCAATTGCAAGTTTCCCTATCATTCGTGCTCCCATCGTCGACTGAATATCCAGGTTCCGGTGCGTAAGTCCCTCCCTCATGGGCACAGACTTCCGTCACCGATTACTGAATCTTTTGTCCGAGATGAGAGCTGCACGTTGGATGCGGGGTTACATTTTATTTACGAGTGTTCACGTTGGCTCTCGGGGCACGGAATCGCCAGAATCGCTTCTGGGTTCAAAAAGCAGATCCCGAAGCTGTCGGGTCTCTCTGGGACTGCTTCGGATCAACTCAAAGATTTTGTAACCGCCGCACCTATTCCAGGCTCTTATCTGAGCAATTCACACCGTATTGCAGAACATACTTTCGATTGGGGCTTTCTACTATGTCAACTTCCAAGAGCATGATCCCTCACACATCCCTGCGCCGGGTGTCCGCGGACGGCGTTTCCGTTTTCTATCGTGAAGCGGGGCCGGCTGATGGCCCGGTCGTTTTGCTGCTTCACGGATTTCCAACGTCCTCATTTCAATTCAAGGAATTGATCCTCCGTCTTGCGGACAAGTACAGGGTGATCGCTCCGGATCTTCCCGGTTTCGGATTCACCGAAGTACCTGCCGAGAGAAAGTACACCTATACGTTCGACTCCCTCGCGAAGACAATCGAAGCGTTTACCGACGCGCTTAACTTGAAGCGATATGCTCTCTACATCTTCGACTTTGGCGCGCCTACCGGACTTCGTCTGGCACTCTCACGTCCCGAGCGGGTATCCGCGATCGTTTCCCAGAACGGAAACGCATATGAGGAGGGCATGGGCGAGCCGTGGGCACCTCTTAAGAAGTGGTGGAAGGAAGACACAGCCGAGAACCGCGAAGTGATTCGAGGATTTCTTGGAGCGGACGGAATTCGATTTCAGTACTTTACCGGTATGCCTGAACCAGACCGGGTCTCGCCAGAGAGCTACACGCTCGACATCGCGCTCGTTGAGCGTCCCGGGAATATCGACATCCAGCTCGATCTGCATTTCGACTATCGCAATAATGTAACGATTTATCCGAAGTTCCACGAGTACTTCCGGACACATCAGCCTCCGTTCCTTGCAGTCTGGGGCAAGAACGACCCCTTCTTTATACCTGCAGGCGCGGAAGCTTTTAAGAAGGACATTCCAAAGGCCACAGTTCAATTTGTTGATGCCGGACACTTCGCGCTCGAAACGCATGTTGTGGAGATTGCGGAAGCAATGCGCAGTTTCTTCGAATCAGCCAAGATATAAGATCGACGCGAAAGATCCTGCAATAAGGGTCTGTACGGGACGACCAAAGGTATCCCGGGGCGCTCTGAAATAACGTTTCAGAGCGCCCTCTGGTCGTTCGACTGGATCGCAGGCAATTATTTCAACGCATCCCGAGCGAGCTCTAACAAGGGGCGGAGAATATTGTTGGAAGCAAACAGGAGGGGCTGCACTCTTACCGGTCAATCAGCTCAGTTTGGCGAATTCATCTTCGAGGTGTTTCACGGCATCCTGCAAGATGGCTTCTACCTTTTGAAGAGTAGTCGAATTTCCGCTACCTTCTTCGTCAATTTCAACGTCGAGATCTGCGATTTGTGACTGGAGGGCTAGTATCGTTTTGCGGATGATGATCTTGTCGTCGCTGGCACTCATGTGAGCGAGAGTATCACAAACATATTCGCCAGATCAGCGGCATCCTATCAGAGACAACAGCAGCAATAACGAGCTATAAAAACGGAGTCAATATGAACGATATCGATCAGCATAAACAGATTGCCAGGCATCTTGCTGCACGCGCCCTGGTCGCTTTGCGTGCGAACTTCCGCGTTGAACGCATTGCTGTAGTCGACGCGGGTGAACAATCAAGCGGAATCACTTGTGACTGGACGAAGGCCAGGGAACCTTATCGGAACGATATGAAGCTGATACAACGAGGCTTTGCTTTCGTCTATGTCGGTACGATCGTTGATCAGAAACAGACGGAACCGCTATCGGAATCGATCTCGAAGCAACTGAACTCCGACATGACGAGCGCGCAGGAGGCGCGTGAAGCCGCCGTGCAGTGGGGGCTTGTTCCCAGTCTCAGAGACACCAACCCATTTGCTCATGTCGGCTACAAGCTCGCCTCGCGAATCATCAGAGTGGACGGAGTCGCAATTGATCATCTCGCTGACTATCTGTTGGCAGAACGCACCCTCGATGAGCAGCAACTCCTGGCCTGGTTCGAGCGCCA
>Ga0208987_1000214_pt1 | contig 10346 bp, 10 predicted proteins | sample MedBloCARef_O2_FD_187845 | JGI IMG/M metagenome (GOLD analysis project Ga0208987, IMG submission 187845) | Forest soil microbial communities from El Dorado National Forest, California, USA - Mediterranean Blodgett CA Ref_O2 (SPAdes) (version 2) | ecosystem: Environmental > Terrestrial > Soil >... | reverse complement strand
GAGACGCTGGAAGGTCTGCTGGACGCCTTCAAAGCGGAGAACGCGAAATCACTGCGGTTGGTGGACACCGCCGACCTGGACACCGCGGTGCCGGTGCCGCAGGACATCCCCTGGTTCCCCAAGAACCAGAAGGCCTGGTCGGTGCGCTGGGTGATCCTGCACGTGATCAACGAGCTGGCCCGACACTCCGGGCACGCCGACATCATCCGGGAAACCATCGACGGCGCCACCATGTACGAGTTGCTCGCCGGGCTGGAAGGCTGGGAGATCGCGGGCTGGGTTACGCCGTGGAAAAAGGACGAGCAAAAAGGCGAGGGCGACTAGAACGAGAGCCCGTCACCTGCGAGCGGGCTCACACGAATTGGGACTTGACACGCCGTGTTTGGCAGACTGCTGGGATGAGTCCTACCAAACACCGCGAGGTGGCCAGGCTTGACCGGGTGCCGTTGCCGGTCGAAGCGGCCCGAGCGGCTGTCACCGGTTGGCAGGTAACCCGGACCGCAGCGCGCTTCCTCACGAAGCTGACGGGCAAGGGCCCGTGGCAGCAGAAGGTGATCAGGGAGATTCCGCAGACGTTCGCCGACCTGGGGCCGACGTACGTCAAGTTCGGGCAGATCATCGCCTCGAGCCCCGGCGCATTCGGCGAGTCGCTGTCCCGCGAATTCCGTGGCCTGCTCGACCGGGTGCCGCCCGCCGACTCCGGCGAGGTGCACAAGCTGGTCACCGCCGAGCTCGGCGGTGACCCGTCGGACCTGTTCGCCAAATGGGAAGAAACGCCTTTCGCATCGGCGTCCATCGCCCAGGTGCACTACGCCACGCTGAAGACCGGCGAAGAGGTCGTGGTCAAGATTCAGCGCCCGGGCATCCGCCGCCGGGTGGCCGCCGACCTGCAGATCCTGAAGCGTTTCGCCCAGGCCGTCGAACTGGCCAAGCTGGGCCGGCGGCTCTCGGCACAAGACGTCGTCGCCGATTTCTCCGATAATCTGGCCGAAGAACTGGACTTCCGGCTCGAGGCGCAGTCGATGGATGCGTGGGTCGCGCATATGCATGCCTCACCGCTGGGCAAGAACATCAGGGTGCCGCAGGTGTACTGGGATTTCACCAGCGAGCGCGTGTTGACGATGGAGCGGGTGCACGGCGTCCGCATCGATGACGCGGCCGCTATCCGCAAGGCCGGGTTCGATGGCACCGAGCTGGTCAAGGCGCTGCTGTTCAGCGTGTTCGAGGGCGGTCTGCGGCACGGGCTGTTCCACGGTGACCTGCACGCGGGCAACTTGTATGTCGATGAAGTGGGCCGCATCGTGTTCTTCGACTTCGGCATCATGGGCCGTATCGATCCGCGCACCCGCTGGTTGTTGCGCGAGCTGGTGCACGCGCTGCTGGTCAAGAAGGACCACGCCGCGGCAGGCAAGATCGTCGTGTTGATGGGCGCCGTCGGCACCATGAAGCCGGAAGCCGAGGCCGCCAAGGATCTGGAGCGCTTCGCCACTCCGCTGACCATGACGTCGCTGGGCGACTTGTCGTACGCCGACATCGGTAAGCAATTGTCAACCTTGGCCGACGCCTACGACGTCAAGCTGCCCCGCGAGCTGGTGTTGATCGGCAAGCAGTTCCTCTACGTCGAGCGGTACATGAAGTTGCTGGCGCCGAAGTGGCAGATGATGTCCGACCCGCAACTGACCGGGTACTTCGCCAACTTCATGGTCGAGGTCACCCGCGAGCATCAGACCGACGTGGAGGTCTAGTGGAGATCCGCACCGGGAACGCCACGGTATTCAATCCGAAGGGCGATCTGAAGCTCTACTACGAGGACATGGGCGACATCGACGACCCGCCCGTGCTGCTGATCATGGGGCTGGGCGCCCAGTTGTTGCTGTGGCGCACCGAATTCTGCGAGAAGCTGGTCAACCAGGGCTTTCGCGTCATTCGTTTCGACAACCGGGATGTGGGTCTGTCCAGCAAAACCGAGCCGCACAGCTCCGGACAGCCGCTGGTGATTCGGTTGCTCCGATCCTGGCTCGGCCTGCGCAGCCAGGCCCCGTACACAATCGAGGACATGGCCGGCGACGCCGCGGCCGTACTGGATCACCTCAATATCGAGCAGGCCCATGTCGTCGGGGCATCAATGGGCGGCATGATCGCCCAAGCCTTTGCGGGACGATTCGCCGAGCGAACCAAATCGCTGGGAATCCTGTTCTCCAGCAACAATTCGGCGTTCCTGCCGCCACCGGCCCCGCGGGCGTTGCTGGCCCTGCTCATCGGCCCGCCGCCGGATTCGCCGCGTGACGTGATCCTGGACAACGCGGTCCGGGTCAGTCGCGTCATCGGAAGCCCGGGCTACCGCATTCCCGCAGAGCAGGTCCGCGCCGAGGCCGCCGAGGGATACGACCGCAACTTCTACCCGCGAGGCATTGCGCATCAGTTCAGCGCGATCCTGGGCAGCGGCAGCCTGACGCACCACGATCGCCGCATCGTCGCACCGACGGTGGTGATCCACGGCCGGGCCGACAGGCTGATGCGGCCGTTCGGCGGCCGTGCAATCGCGCGCGCGATCAGCGGGGCTCGATTGGTGTTATTGGACGGAATGGGTCATGATCTGCCGCAGCAACTCTGGGATCGGGTGATCGGCGTGTTGACGGGAAACTTCGCCGAAGCCGGCTGAGCCACCAGATGCGGCGGGTTCGATTTTCCACTTATGAGTAATGCGCATAGCATCGTAGGTTGCAAGGCGGGCGGGAGGTTTTCTCAAATGACCAAGCTGAGACCGTATTTCGAAGAGTCGCAGGCGACTTACGACATTTCCGACGACTTCTTCGCGTTGTTCTTGGACCCCAGCATGGTCTATACCTGCGCGTACTTCGAGCGCGACGACATGACGTTGGAAGAGGCGCAACTCGCCAAATTGGACCTGGCGCTGGACAAGCTGAACCTCGAGCCGGGGATGACGTTGCTCGACGTGGGCTGCGGCTGGGGCGGCGCGGTGGTGCGGGCGGTTGAGAAGTATGACGTCAATGTCATCGGCATCACGCTCAGCCGCAATCACTACGAGCGCACCAAGACCCGGCTCGCCAACATCGCAACGACCCGCCACGCTGAGGCGCGGTTGCAGGGCTGGGAAGAGTTCGACGCGAAGGTCGACCGCATCGTCAGCTTCGAGGCGTTCGACGCATTCAAGAAGGAGCGGTGGCCGCTATTCTTCGACCGCGCCTACGAGATCCTTCCCGATCACGGCCGGATGCTGTTGCACAGCATCTTCACCCACGAGCAGACGTACTGGCGCGAACATGGCATCACGGTGACGATGACCGATTTGCGGTTCTTCCGCTTTCTGGCGACGGAGATCTTCCCCGGCGGCGGGATGTGCGGTGAAGTCGACATCATCGACAATGCGAAGAACAGCGGTTTCTCGGTCGACCAAATTCAATACCTGCAGCCGCATTACGCGCGGACGCTGGACATGTGGGCGGCCAACCTGGAAGCCCACCGCGAACGCGCCATCGAAATCCAGTCCGAAGAGGTCTACGACCGCTTTATGCGCTATCTGACCGGCTGCGCCAATCTCTTCCGCAAAGGCCTCTCCAACGTCGCCCAATACACCCTGACAAAATAGCGGTACCCCTGCTGAACTGGGATAACTCCAGCGTATTTAGCGACGCAGCCTCCATCGGATAGCATGCCTGAAGCATCAGTGGGGGGACATCGGTGCTATTCGAAGCAAGCACCGAGGGGCCTTGAGGCCCAGAAGGGCATTACTACATCATGGCCAAAAAACTGACGCCTCATTTCGCCGATGTGCAGTCGCACTACGACTTATCCGACGACTTTTTCCGCCTGTTCCTGGACCCCACCCAGACGTACAGCTGCGCGTACTTCGAACGCGACGACATGACGCTGGAAGAGGCTCAGCTCGCCAAGATCGACCTGGCGCTGGGCAAGCTGGGCCTGCAGCCCGGCATGACGCTGCTCGATGTCGGCTGCGGCTGGGGCGCCACCATGCGCCGGGCGATCCAGCAATACGACGTCAACGTCGTCGGCCTGACCTTGTCCAAGAACCAGGCTGCCCACGTCCAGCAATCGTTCGACGCGCTCGACAGCCCACGCAGCAGGCGGGTGCTGCTCAACGGCTGGGAAGAGTTCGACGAGCCCGTCGACCGCATGGTGTCGATCGGCGCCTTCGAGCACTTCGGCCATGACCGTTACGACGATTTCTTCGCGATGGCCTACAAGGTGTTGCCCGAAGACGGTGTGATGTTGCTGCACACGATCACTGGCCTGACCGGACCACAGATCGCCGACGCCGGCATGCCGATGACCTTCGAAATGGCCCGGTTCATCAAGTTCATCATGACCGAAATCTTCCCGGGCGGCCGATTGCCGACGATCGAGATGGCCCAAGACCACGCGGCGGCCGCGGGTTTCACGCTGAACCGCCGCCAGTCGCTGCAGCTGCACTACGCCAAGACCCTCGACCTGTGGGCCGAGGCCTTGCAGGCGCACAAAGCCGAGGCCATCGAGATTCAATCCGAAGAGGTCTACGAGCGGTACATGAAGTACCTGACCGGCTGCGCCACCCAGTTCCGGATCGGATATATCGACGTCAACCAGTTCACCCTGGCGAAGTAGGCGCTGTATCCACCACACTGAGAGGCAACGGATCTCCAATTGAGAAATACTGTGACGCACGACCTCAAATACGCGAGACGCACCGGGACCCGTGTAGGGTCGCCGGGATGGTTACCCCTTGAGGGTTCCCGTCGAACATTCGGGGGGGCATATGCCTAACAAACCAACAGGCACGACGCACACGCAGCAGAAAACCGACGACGTCCAGGCACATTACGACATATCGAACGAGTTCTTTGCGCTGTTCCAGGACCCGACGCGGACCTACAGCTGCGCATACTTTCCACGCGAGAACATGACCCTGCAGGAAGCGCAGGTTGCGAAACTCGATCTGACGCTGGACAAGTTGGGGCTAGAGCCGGGCATGACACTGCTCGACGTCGGGTGTGGCTGGGGCTCGACGATGAAACGCGCCATTGAGAAGTATGACGTCAACGTCATTGGGCTGACCCTGTCAAAGAACCAGGTCGAATACTGCGAGCAAGTCCTCGACACCGTCGACACAAACCGCTCGCACCGGGTGTACCTGCGTGACTGGGGAGAGTTCGACGAATCGGTGGACCGAATCGTCACGATCGAAGCGCTGGAGCACTTCGGTTTCGAGCGCTACACCGACTTCTTCAAGTTCCTCTACAGCTCGATGCCCTCCGACGGCGTCATGGTGTTGCACTCGATCACCGGTTTGACGGGAGGGCAGATCGTCGAGCGCGGCATGCCGGTCTCATTTGAGATGGCCCGCTTCATCAAGTTCATCCTGACCGACATCTTCCCGGGCGGCCGGCTGCCCTCGATCGAGAAGGTCGATCAGCACGCGGCGGACGCCGGTTTCCGCGTGGCCCGTAACCAGTCGCTGCAGCCGGACTTCGCGAAGACCCTTGACCTGTGGGCCGAGGCCCTGGAGGCACGCAAGGACGAGGCGATCGAGATCCAGTCCGAAGAGATGTACGAGCGGTACATGAAGTACCTGACCGGCTGCGCCAAGGCGTTCCGGGTCGGCTACATCGACTGCAACCAGTTCACGCTGGAAAAGTAGGCTTCCTTGCCAGCCGCGGCGTACGGGGTACACAGCGCCAAACTGGCCAGACACCCCGGCCAGATTGAGTGGGGTGTTGCGCGTTCGAGCAATGGGCGATGCATAGCGCGTTTCATGTAGTGATTTCAGGAGAACAAGACGACAATGACCGAGCAATCGACTAGTCCGACGAAGACACGGACGCGCGCCGTCGACATTCAGGCGCACTACGACGTCTCCGACGAGTTCTTTGCCCTGTTCCAGGACCCCACCCGGACCTACAGCTGCGCGTACTTCGAGCCACCGGAGCTCACCCTCGAAGAAGCGCAGTACGCCAAGATCGACCTCAATCTGGACAAGCTTGACCTCAAGCCCGGCATGACCCTGCTCGACATCGGCTGCGGGTGGGGCACCACCATGAGGCGCGCGGTGGAGAAATACGACGTCAACGTCATCGGCCTGACCCTTTCCAAGAACCAATACGCCCGCTCCGAGCAGGTGCTGGCCGCTGTCGACTCCAACCGCTCCCGTCAGGTCCTGCTGCACGGCTGGGAGGATTTCAGCGAGCCCGTCGACCGGATCGTGTCGATCGAAGCCTTCGAACACTTCGGCCACGAAAACTACGACGACTTCTTCAAGAGGTGCTTCAACCTGTTGCCCGAGGACGGTCGGATGACCGTGCAGAGCAGCGTCAGCTATCACCCCTTCGACTTCACGGCCCGCGGCAAGAAGATCAACATCGACATGCTCAAGTTCATCAAGTTCATCATCACCGAGATCTTCCCGGGCGGGCGCCTGCCAACCACCGGGATGATGGTGGAGCATGGCGAGAAGGCCGGTTTTATTGTCCCGCAACCTTTCTCGTTGTGTCGGCACTATGTCAAGACGCTGCACATCTGGGGCGATGCGCTGGAATCCAACCGCGATAAGGCCATCGCCAGCACATCCGAAGAGGTCTACAACCGCTACATGAGGTATCTGCGCGGCTGTGAAGGATACTTTGACGACGAGGTGCTGGACTGCAGCCTGGTGACCTACCTCAAGCCTGGTGCCGCGACCTAATTAGGGCCTAATTTCTCCGCCCGTGTCGGATTAGGGCTGCGCCGTTCGTCGAAACGGTAGAGAGTGGAGCACAGGGCTTCGCTCACTATCGGAGGTGACGAGACATGCAGTACTTCGCCTTATTGATCAACAAGGAGCGCGACCGCACGCCCGATCAGGGCGCCGCCGAGATGGCGGCCTACCAGGCCTTTCACGTCAAGGCGGCGGCGGCGATCCGCGGAGGAGATGCGCTGGCGCCCGCGGCGACCGCGGTGCGCATCACCGGCGGCCCGGATGCACCGGCCATCACCGACGGCCCGTTCGCCGAGGGAGCCGAAGTAGCGGGCGGATACTACGTATTCGAAGCCGAAAACCTGGACGAGGCTTTGGCTTTGGCCCGCGACATTCCGGCCGCCAAGCACGGCGGTGTGGAGATCTGGCCAGTGGTTCACTCCTTGGAACCGTCGCGCAAGCCCACCGGTAACGACTGGCTCGCCTTGTTGCTGGAACCTTCGGAATCCGCACACACACCGGGCACACCGGAGTGGGACGCGGTCGCGGCCCTGCATGGGGTTTTCCACGCCGCCGCGGGCGATCACGTGCTCGGCGGCGCCGCATTGCACGACCCGTCCACCGCGACGACCGTGCGGGTGCGCAATGGCGAGGTCATTGTCACCGACGGACCGTATGTGGAGGGAGCCGAAGTGGCCACCGGTGTCTACCTGCTGGAGGCCGCTGACCGCGATCAGGCCGTCAAACTTGCGTCACTGATCCCGGCTTCTACCGTGGTGGTGCGGCAACTGGCTGGTGTCGGAGGGCAGTAGCGTCGCGCGAATGACCAACCTGGACGGCGTCTTTCGCCGGGAGTGGGGCACCGCCGTCGCTGCGCTCGCGCGGTGGTCCGGCGACCTCACCGTCGCGGAGGACGCCGTCCAGGAAGCCTGCGCCGAGGCGCTGCGCACCTGGCCCCGGGACGGTCTTCCCGACAATCCCGGCGGATGGTTGGTGACCGTGGCCCGCAACCGTGCCAGAGACCGGCTGCGCCGCGAATCCGTCCGTCCGGGAAAGGAATTGGCGGCTGCCGTGGACGATATCCGGGCACGCACCGAACGCAGCGACCCACATCCGGTTCGTGATGACGAGCTGCGGATGATGTTCACCTGCGCGCACCCCGCGCTGGACCGGCAGTCACAACTGGCGCTCACGCTGCGGTTGGTGTCCGGGTTGACCGTCGCAGAGATCGCCCGCGCGCTGTTGCAGACCGAGACGGCAATCGGACAGCGAATCACCCGCGCTAAGAACAAGGTTCGGCACGCCAACATTCCGCTGCGGGTGCCGCCAGCCGAACTGCTGGGCGAGCGCACACCGCACGTGCTCAGTTGCATCTACTCGATTTTCACCGAGGGATATTGGTCGACCGCGGGCCCGTCGGCGATTCGAGATGAACTCTGCGACGAAGGGATTCGGCTGGCCGGCGAACTGAGCGCGCTGATGCCCGACGAGCTCGAAGCGCATGCGCTGGCCGCCCTGATGCTGCTGCACAATTCGCGGCGAGCAACGCGGGTCGACCAGGCCGGGCTGCTGGTACCGCTGGAGGACCAGGACCGTCGCCGATGGGACCGCGGCCGCATCTCCCGGGGACTGGACCGGTTACGCCTGGCGCAGGGATCGACGGGTCTCTATCTGCCACAGGCGGTGATCGCCGCGCTGCATGCAACGGCACCGTCCTGGCAGCAGACCGACTGGATCACCATCTGCGCCGCCTACGACCGACTGGTGGAGTTGACCGAATCGCCGGTGGTGCGCGCCAACCGCGCCCTGGCGGTGGGTCTGCGCGACGGCCCGGATGCCGGGCTGGCCGCGCTGGACACGGTGGCGCATGATCCCCGGCTGGCCCGCTCAAATCTGGTCGCGACGGTGCGCGCCGATCTGCTGCGTCGTGCCGGCCGGCCCGCCGAAGCGCTTGCCTGGTACCGAACGGCGTTGGAGTCCAACGGTTCCGAGCCCGGCCGCGAATTCCTGCGGCAACGTATCACCGAGTGCGGCGGGTAGTTTGCCAGCGGTGTTCGCCGGGCGTTGCCCGGTTAGGCCTCGGCGACGTTCCGGGTGATCGACGGGTCCACCGGAATGCCCGGGCCGGTCGTCGTCGACACGGTGATCTTCTTCAAGTACCGGCCCTTCGAGGACGACGGCTTGAGCCGCAGCACCTCTTCCAGGGCGGCACTGTAGTTCTCCACGAGGTTCTTCTCGTCGAACGACGCCTTACCGATGACGAAGTGCAGGTTGGCCTGCTTGTCGATGCGGAAGTTGATCTTGCCGCCCTTGATGTCGCTCACGGCCTTGGCGACGTCGGGGGTGACGGTGCCGGTCTTGGGGTTCGGCATCAGGCCACGCGGGCCCAGCACACGAGCGATGCGACCGACCTTGGCCATCTGGTCGGGGGTCGCGATCGCCGCGTCGAAGTCCAGCCAGCCGCCCTGGATCTTCTCGATCAGGTCGTCACTGCCGACGAGGTCTGCGCCGGCGGCCTGAGCCTGCTCGGCCTTGTCGCCGACCGCGAACACCACCACCCGGGCGGTCTTACCGGTGCCGTGCGGCAGGTTGACCGTGCCGCGGACCATCTGGTCGGCCTTGCGGGGGTCGATGCCGAGCCGGATCGCCACCTCGACGGTCGCGTCCTGCTTGGTCGACGACGTCTCTTTGGCGAGCTTGGCGGCTTCCAGCGGGGTGTACAGGTTGTCGCGGTCCACCTTCTCGGCGGCGGCGCGGTATGCCTTGCTATTCCTGCTCATTGTTTATCCAATCTGGTGTTGGGTCGTGGTTAGGAAGCGGGCCGAAGCTGGCCCTCCCACGGGTGTCGAACTATACGACGGTGATGCCCATCGACCGGGCGGTGCCGGCGATGATCTTGGCCGCTGCGTCGATGTCATTGGCGTTGAGATCGGTCTTCTTGGTCTCAGCGATCTCGCGAACCTGAGCCCAGGTGACCTTGGCGACCTTGGTCTTGTGCGGCTCGGCCGAGCCCTTGCCCACGCCGGCGGCCTTGAGCAACAGCTTGGCGGCGGGCGGTGTCTTCAGCGCAAAGGTGAAGCTGCGGTCCTCGTAGACCGTGATCTCCACCGGGATGACGTTGCCACGCTGACTTTCCGTCGCGGCGTTGTACGCCTTGCAGAACTCCATGATGTTCACGCCGTGCTGACCGAGTGCAGGTCCAACCGGCGGCGCCGGGTTGGCCTGCCCAGCCGTGATCTGCAGCTTGATCAGCCCGACGACCTTCTTCTTCTTCGGGGCCATGAGATTCGTGCGTTCCTTCCTGGTTACTGATGTTGACGGTGGTGACCCGCTGCGCCCGGCTTCGCCGCGCTGGCGATCATCACTAAATCTTGGAGACTTGACTAAAGGTGAGTTCCACCGGCGTTTCGCGGCCGAAGATCGACACCAGCACCTTGAGCTTCTGCTGTTCGGCGTTGATCTCGTTGATGGTGGCCGGCAACGTGGCAAACGGTCCGTCCATGACCGTCACCGATTCACCCACCTCGTACTCGACGTCGATAACTGGACGTTCCAGCCCGCCGGCCTCGGCGGCCGCTGCCGTAGTGGCAGCACCCTTGGCGGGCTTCTTCGCGGCCCCCGGCGGCAGCAGGAACTTCACCACGTCGTCGAGCTTGAG
>Ga0208987_1000213_pt1 | contig 10370 bp, 9 predicted proteins | sample MedBloCARef_O2_FD_187845 | JGI IMG/M metagenome (GOLD analysis project Ga0208987, IMG submission 187845) | Forest soil microbial communities from El Dorado National Forest, California, USA - Mediterranean Blodgett CA Ref_O2 (SPAdes) (version 2) | ecosystem: Environmental > Terrestrial > Soil >... | reverse complement strand
GTTCGGCACCTGCCTGGATGCGGTCTACCTGCATCCCTGCGGATCCGAGGAATTCCGGCCGATTCTGGGCGGCCGGATGCACACCCAGTATCCGGACAATCCCACCAAGCGGTTCTTCACCTACCGCAACCGTGGGTATCTGCAGTCGCAGCCAGGTCTGCGCAAGCTGGTGGCCCAGGAGTGGCTGCGGTTCGGTTGGTTCTTCCTGGTGAGCCGACGGGATCCGCAGGGTCTACGGGAATGGATTCGGTTGCGCCGCTTGGGGCGTCGTGAGCAATTCGGCCGGCCGGACGCAGGAGGATCCTCGTGACATTCATCGACGCGGCCGCCCAGTCGCGGACATTCACCCGCGCCCGAGGCGATCTTGCGGACGGCTTTCGCCGCCGTGAGCTGTGGCTGCACTTGGGCTGGCAGGACATCAAACAGCGTTACCGCCGCTCGGTGTTGGGCCCGTTCTGGATCACCATCGCGACCGGAACCACCGCCGTCGCGATGGGTGGCTTGTACTCGAAGCTGTTTCACCTCGAGCTGTCAGTTCATCTGCCCTACGTCACCCTCGGGCTGATCATCTGGAACCTGATCAACGCCGCCATCTTGGAGGGCGCCGACGTATTCGTCGCCAACGAGGGACTGATCAAACAACTGCCGACGCCGCTGAGCGTGCACGTCTACCGGTTGGTGTGGCGGCAGATGATCTTGTTCGGCCACAACATCGTCATCTACCTCGTCGTCGCGATCATCTTCCCCAAGCCGTGGTCGTGGGCCGACCTCTCGGTCATCCCCGCCCTCGGGTTGATCGTGCTCAACTGCGTGTGGGTGTCCCTGTGTTTCGGCATCCTGGCGACTCGCTACCGCGACATCGGCCCGCTGCTGTTCTCCGTCGTGCAATTGCTGTTCTTCATGACGCCGATCATTTGGAACGACGACACACTGCGTCAGCAGGGCGCCGGGTCCTGGGCAAGCATCGTCGAACTCAACCCGTTGCTGCACTATCTCGATATCGTGCGAGCGCCGTTGCTGGGTGCGCACCAGGAGCTACGGCACTGGGCGGTAGTGCTGGTTTTGACCGTCATTGGCTGGGTTATGGCGGCCTTCGCGATGCGGCAATATCGCGCCCGGGTCCCCTACTGGGTCTAGCGGGGTGCGTCGGTGACGACCATTTCGTTCTCGCTGGTGGCCCACGCCTTCGAGAAGGTCTCCAGCGACACCGTTTTGTCCGCGCCATCTGAGACGCCGCTGTCATTGAGGTGCACAGTGCCGTTGATTGCCTCGACCCCAGTCGCGACCACCGCGTGGTCGGAGACGGGCTCGCCGTTGCGGTCCTTACTTTCCACCGGCTGACCCCAGATGAGCTCGGCGTTGACCTCGACGATCACCTTGCGACCACCGGACAGGTACTGCTTGAGCGCGGCCATGCCGGTGGGTACGCGTGTCGAGGACGCATCGCTCTGATTGGTCAAGGTCGCGGGGACGCCATAGTGCGCCAGCAGCAGCGGAATGTCGTTGTAGCTGGTGCCCTGGCCGGTGTTCGGGTTGTCTTTGTCCTTGGGCACTGTGTAGATCGATCCCGGGTGGGTCTGGCTCGGCAGCTGCTGCGCCGCCGCGATGATCTCCTGCTCCGAGACCTGGTGTCCGGTCACCTCGCCGACCACGTCGGCGGCCGCCATCAGGACGCAGTCGTCATAGGTCTGCGGTTGCCAGTACGCGGCTGCCGCCGTCGGGTCCCCGTACATCCCGCCGGTGGTTGTGTCGTCGGCATGCGCCAATCCCGTCGCGAAGCCGAATGTCAGAGATGCAGCGAAGGCTGCGAAGCCGGCAATCCGGGCGGCGTTGCGGGCCGCGGCGCGAATGTTGGCGGTGATCATGATGGGCTCCTTTGCTCATCTGCGCCTAGCGATCTGGGGGCGTGAGAAAAGGTTCCGACAACGGCCTCTATGAATCCTTGGAGTCAGGGTCCGGAGGGCACACGTGCGAACCGCAGCAAAGACGACGAAACTGGACGTCTGGCCACCCTGATGGAGGAGTATGCGATCGTGAGCGACGCCTCGGCAATCGGTTGCGTTGGGACGCTGCTCGTGGCGACCCGCGGTGATCGGGGCGCCGGCGAGGTGTTGGTGACCGTGCGGGGCTCGAAGGAGACCTTATTGGCCTGGTCGGACGAACCATTACCGAAGGGCAGCAAGGTACTGGTGGTCGAGGCTCGGGGCCCGCGGACGGTGGTCGTCGAGCCGTGGAACCAGCCGGGCAGCACCGCACCTGACCTCAACGACGACTGACATTTCCGACAAACAGCGAAACTGCAAGGAGTCCAACAATGCTCGGTTACAAGGTGCCCGCTCCCGACGAGGCAATGCTGATCTCCGGCGGCAGAGCCAAAAGCAACGCCCCGTTTCGCGTGGTGACCGGCCACGGCGCCTTCATCCTCCCGGTCTTCCGCAAGGCGCGGTTCCTGACGCTGGCCATGTGTGAGGCCGAGGTCGCGGAAAAGTGCGTCACCCAGCAAGGCATCACCTTGAACGTCCGGTCGGTGATCGCCTTCAAGGTCGGCAACGACGACGAGAGCATCATCAGCGCCGCGCAGCGATTCCTGTCCGACCAGGACCAGATGGCCGTGCTGACCGGTCGGATCTTCGCCGGTCACCTGCGCTCGATCATCGGCTCGATGACCGTCGAGCAGATCATCCGGGAACGGCAGAAGCTGGCCACCGAGGTGCTCGACGGCTCCAAGGAGGAGATGGCCAGAATCGGGCTGACCGTCGACGCGTTGCAGATCCAGTCCATCGACGACGACGGCCTCGGCTACATCAACGCGATGTCGGCACCGCATAACGCGGCCATCCAGCAGATGGCGCAGATCGCTCAGGCGCAGGCCAACCAGGCGGCCGCCGAGGCCGAGCAGGAGTCGCAGCGTAACCAGGCGGAATTCGCCCGTGAGACCGCCGTCGTCAAGGCGCAGTACAAGGCCGAGGTCGACAAGGCCCAGGCCCAAGCCGCCCAATCGGGCCCGCTCGCCGAGGCACAGGCCCAGCGCGAGGTGCTGGCAATGCGCACCGAGCTGGCCCAGCGCGCCGCTGAACTGCGCCAGCAGGAACTGGTCGCCGAGGTCGTCAAGCCTGCCGAGGCGGAAGCCGAACGCGTCCGGATCATGGCGGTGGCCGACGCGGAGAAGATGAAGATCCTGGCCGAGGCGGCGGCCTCGCACAACCGGGTGGCACTGGACAAGGCGCTGATCGACCAGCTGCCCCTGATCGTCGAGAAAGCCGCGGTGGGGCTGTCCGGCGCCAATCTCACCGTGCTCAACGGCGCCGAAGGGCTCGGACAGATGGCCGCGGGGCTGGTCTCGCAGGGTGTGGCGATCTTCGACGCGTTGCGCGGCGAGGTCATCGACTACGACAACGGAGACGACGGGTCGTTCACCGGAACCGCGGGCAGCGACCCGACGACGCACTAGACGAGGCTTTCCCGGCGGCATCCGACACGACCGAAGCCACGGCGCGGTTTCGCGGCGTATGAATGAATAATTGGCAAAACCGACGGGCGCATGCGACAACAAGTCGCATACCTGCTGCGAAAGGTCGACGGACGTGCGAAAAAAAGTCCAATCGGTGGCAGATGCGGCGCGGGAGAACCTCGTCGCCGAGCTCGATCGGCTGCGGCAGCGGCGCGAACAGCTCGAGCTCGAGGTCAAAAACGACCGCGGCATGATCGGTGATCACGGTGACGCGGCCGAGGCCATACAGCGCGCCGACGAACTGGTCGTGCTGGCCGACCGGATCAACGAACTGGACCGGCGGGTGCGAACCGGGCCGCACCGCGACAAAGAATCCGACGCGCTGCCCGGCGGTACTGAGGTGAAGCTGAAGTTCTCCGACGGTGAGGTGGCCACCATGTACGTCATCTCCATCGTCGAAGAGACCCCGGTCGGTCGCGAGGCCGAGACGTTGACCGCCCGCAGTCCGTTGGCGCAGGCCCTGGTCGGGCACAAAGCGGGCGACACGGTGACCTACTCGACGCCGCAGGGGGAAACCCAGGTCGAGTTGATCTCGGTGAAGCTGCCCAAGTAGCGCATTCCCAGGGACGCCCGACGGCCCCGTTAGACTCCCCGCAATGCTTCCCCCAGAGCCCGAGACCGCATTGGTGCGCCCGCACCTGAGTCTGACCACGCAGGTCACGCGTTTTGTCGTCACCGGCGGGCTGGCGGCGATCGTCGACTTCGGTATCTACGCAACGCTCTACAAGGCGGTCGGCCTGCAGGTCGATCTGTCCAAAGCCATCAGCTTCATCGTGGGGACCATCACCGCCTACCTGATCAACCGCCGATGGACATTTCAGGCCGCACCGAGCACCGCGCGATTCTTCGCGGTGATGGTTCTCTACGCCATCACCTTCGCTGTTCAGGTCGGCCTCAACCACTGGTGCCTGGCGTTGTGGCACTACCAAGGGTGGGCGATACCGGTGGCGTTCGTGATCGCGCAGGGCACCGCGACGGTGATCAACTTCATCGTGCAGAGAACCGTTATCTTCAGCATCCGTTGAGCCGACCTGGCTCAAGCTGCACTGGCCCGCTCCTGCGCCGGACGCACGCGTCCCGCATCGTCGCTGGGCCAAGCGGTACCCTCTTTGACGATGTTGAGCACCGATATTCCGACCACCACCACGACGCTGATGGGCTTTGGCCGCACCGCGCCGTCGGTGGCCCAGGTGCTCTCGACCCGTGACCCCGAGCTGATCGCCAAGGCGGTGGCCCAAGTCGCCGATTCCGGCGGTCGGGGGGTTATCGCCCGCGGGCTGGGCCGCTCCTACGGCGACAACGCCCAGAACGGCGGCGGTCTGGTGATCGATATGACCGTGCTGAATCGCATCCACTCGATCAGCGCCGACACCTGCGTGGTCGATGTCGACGCCGGCGTCAGCCTGGACCAGTTGATGAGGGCGGCGCTGCCGTTCGGGCTATGGGTGCCGGTGCTGCCGGGAACGCGCCAAGTCACCGTCGGCGGCGCGATCGCCTGTGACATCCACGGCAAGAACCACCACAGCGCGGGCAGCTTCGGTAACCACGTCCAGTCCATGGAACTGCTGACGGCGGACGGCCAGATTCGGCACCTCACGCCTGACGGTGCGGAGTCCGAGTTGTTCTGGGCCACCATCGGGGGCAACGGGCTGACCGGGATCGTGTTGCGCGCCACCATCGCCATGACGCCGACCGAGACCGCCTACTTCATCGCCGACGGCGTTGCCACCAAGGATCTCGACGAAACAGTCGCCGTTCACCTTGACGGCAGCGAAAGTCGCTACACCTACTCCAGCGCCTGGTTCGACCTGATCAGTCCGCCACCGAAGCTCGGTCGGGCCGCGGTCAGCAGGGGCAGCCTGGCGAAGTTGGATCAGCTGCCGGCCAAGCTCGCCAAGAACCCGCTGAAATTCGATGCGCCGCAACTGTTGACGGTGCCCAACATTTTTCCGGTCAGCGCGATGAACAAGCTCTCGTTCATGGCGATCGGCGAGGTGTACTACCGATTGGGCGGAACCTACACCGCCAAGACCCAGAATCTGTCGCAGTTCTACCACATGCTCGACCTGGTCAGTGGGTGGAACAACGCTTACGGCCCAACGGGTTTCGCTCAGCATCAGTTCTTGGTCCCACCCGACGCGATGGAAGAGTTCAAGGCCATCATCCGGTGGATTCAAACGAGCGGCCACTACTCGGCGTTGAACGTGTTCAAACTCTTCGGCCCGGGCAACCGTGCACCGCTGAGTTTCCCGATGGCCGGTTGGAACGTCGCGATGGACTTCCCGAACAAGCCCGGAGTCAACGGGTTTCTCAACGAACTCGACCGTCGCGTACTGGAATTCGGCGGGCGGGTCTACACCGCCAAGGATTCCCGGGTGAATGCCGAGACCTTTCATGCCATGTATCCGCGCATCGGCGAGTGGATCGCGGTGCGCCGCAAGGTAGATCCCTTACGGGTGTTCGCCTCTGACATGGCCCGACGTTTGGAGCTGCTCTAAATGGTGCTCGACGCAGTGGGAAATCCGCAGACCATCCTGTTGCTCGGCGGTACGTCCGAGATCGGGCTGGCCATCTGTGAGCGCTACCTGCAGAACGCGCACGCGCGTATCCTGTTGGCCGCCATGCCTAATGACCCAGGGCGTGACGACGCGGTGGCGCAGATGAAAGCGGCGGGCGCGCGGTCGGTACAGCTGATCGAATTCGAAGCCACTGACGCCGAGAGTCACCCGAAGATGATCGAGCAGGCGTTCGCCGATGGCGACGTCGATGTGGCGATCGTCGCGTTCGGGCTACTCGGGGATGCCGAAGAGCTGTGGCAAAACCAGCGCAAGGCTGTGCAGATCGCCGAAGTCAACTACACCGCAGCGGTTTCGGTGGGTGTGCTGCTTGGTGAGAAGATGCGTGCGCAGGGCTTCGGGCAGATCATCGCGATGAGCACGGTGGCCGGTGAACGAGTGCGGCGGTCCAACTTCGTCTACGGGTCCACCAAGGCCGGCTTGGACGGCTTCTACCTTGGTCTCGGTGAAGCGTTGCGCGAGTACGGAGTTCACGTACTGGTTATCCGGCCCGGTCAGGTCCGTACCCGGATGAGTGCGCATGTCAAGGAAGCGCCGCTGACCGTCGACAAGGAGTACGTCGCCAACCTCGCCGTGACCGCGTCCGCAAAAGGTAAGGAATTAGTTTGGGCGCCAACAGCCTTCAGGTACGTGATGGTGGTGCTGCGACACATTCCGCGGAGCATCTTCCGCAAGTTGCCCATCTGACCATGCGTAACGCGCTGGCCACCGTCGGCCAGATGACACTGGCCCTGCTGGTGTCCGTGGTCGTCTCGGTGGTGTCGCTGATCGCCATCTCGCACGTCCAGTGGCCGGCTTTTCCGTCGTCAAACCAGCTGCATGCGCTGACCACCGTCGGGCAGGTCGGCTGTCTGGCCGGGCTGGTGGCGGTCGGCTGGGCATGGCGACGCGGCGGTCGCTACCACCGGCTGCTGGCTCAGTTCGGCGGGCTGGTGTTGGTGTCCGCGTTCAGCGTCGTGACGTTGGGTATGCCGTTGGGGGCCACCAAGCTCTATCTGTTCGGCATCTCGGTCGACCAACAGTTCCGCACCGAATACCTGACCCGGTTCGCCGATGGCCCCGCCCTGCACGACATGACCTACCAGGGATTGCCGGCGTTCTACCCGCCGGGCTGGTTCTGGATCGGCGGACGCGTGGCGGCATTGACTGGGACGCCGGCCTGGGAGATCTGCAAACCATGGGCCATCACCTCGATCACCATCGCGATCGCCGTCGCGCTGGTGCTGTGGTGGCGGTTGATCCGGTTCGAGTACGCGCTGATCGTCACCACCGCCACCGCCGCGGTGACCCTGGCCTACAGCTCGCCGGAGCCCTACTCCGCGATGATCACGATGCTGCTGCCGCCGGTGTTGGTGCTGACCTGGTCCGGCCTGCGCGCCGCCGACCGTGCAGCTGGCTTCACACCCGGCGAAGGAGGCGGCCGGGGCTGGGCCGCGGTGGTCGGTGCTGGCCTATTCCTCGGCTTCACCGCCACCTGGTACACGCTGTTGTTCTACTTCACCGCGTTCACGATGGCGCTGATGGCGCTGCTGCTGGTGGTGTCGCGGTGGCGGCGGTCCGGGTTCAAAGCCACGCTGGACCCGGTGCGCCGGGTATGCGCCATCGCTGCCATCGCCGCAGCTATCTGGGCGCCGACGTTGCTGCCGTTTGCGCTGCGGGCGCTGCACAGCCCGGTGAGCAACTCCGGTAGTGCGCTGCACTATCTGCCGGCCGACGGCGCCGAGCTGACCTTCCCGATGCTGCAGTTCTCGCTGCTGGGCGCGATCTGCCTGCTAGGCGCCCTGTGGCTGGTGGTCCGCACCCGTTCATCGGTGCGCGCGGGGGCGCTGGCCGTCGGCGTGCTGGCCGTCTACCTGTGGTCGCTGCTGTCGATGCTGACCACGCTGGCGCGCGCCACGCTGTTGTCGTTCCGACTGCAGCCGACGCTGAGCGTGCTGCTCGTTGTCGCTGGGGCGTTCGGCTTCCTGGAGGTCACCCGGGCCCTGGCGCCACGCAGCCGGGCTGTGCTGCCGGTGGCCGGCGCGATCGGTCTGGCCGCGGCGATCGCATTCAGTCAGGACATTCCCGACGTGCTGCGACCGGACCTGACCATCGCCTACACCGACACCGACGGCCACGGCCAGCGCGGTGACCGGCGCCCGCCGGGCGCCGAGAAGTACTACTCCGTCGTCGACGACGCCATCCTGCGCGCCACCGGCAAGCCGCGCGACCAAACAGTGGTGCTCACCGCCGACTACAGCTTCCTGTCCTACTACCCGTACTGGGGCTTCCAGGGGCTGACGTCGCACTACGCCAATCCGCTGGCACAGTTCGACCTGCGGGCCGCGCAGATCAAGAAGTGGACCGAGCTCAAGACCGCCGATGAGCTCATCCACGCGCTGGACGCGTCGCCCTGGCCGCCGCCGACGGTGTTCCTGATGCGCCATGGCGCGAACGGCAACTACACGCTGCGGCTGGCCGAGGACGTCTACCCCAACCAGCCCAATGTCCGTCGCTACACCGTGGATCTGCGCGCCGCCCTGTTCGACGACCCGCACTTCACGGTCCGCAGCATCGGCCCGTTTGTGCTGGCAATCCGCACACCGGGGGCGTAACGGCGATGGCTACCGATGCCTCACCCGAGTTGGCCGAAGAACTACCATCTACCTCCGTGAGCGACACGGGATCAAACCACCGGATCGCTCGACTCGTCGCTGTCGTCGCCGGTCTGCTCGGAGCCGTGCTGGCGCTCGCCACCCCCGCGCTGCCCGTCGACCAGACCACCGCCCAATTGAACTGGCCGCAGCACGGCACTTTCGAAAGCGTCGACGCCCCGCTGATCGGGTATGTGGCCACCGACCTGAACATCGCCGTGCCCTGTGCGGCCGCCGCCGGTCTGGCCGGACCGCAGAATTCCGGCAAGACGGTGCTGCTGTCGACGGTGCCCAAGCAAGCCTCCAAAGCCGTCGACCGGGGGCTGCTCATCCAGCGCGCCAACGACGACCTGGTGCTGGTGGTGCGCAACGTCCCCGTGGTCAGCGCCCCGCTGAGCCAGGTGCTCAGCCCGGCCTGTCAGCGCCTGACCTTCTCCGCGCACGCCGACCAAGTCACCGCCGAATTCGTCGGGCTGACGCAGGGGCCCAACGCCGAGCACCCCGGCTCGCCGCTGCGCGGCGAAAAAAGCGGGTATGACTTCCGGCCCCAGATCGTCGGCGTCTTCACCGATCTGGCCGGACCGGCACCGCCGGGACTGAGCTTCTCGGCGACCGTCGACACCCGCTACAGCAGCAAGCCCACGCCACTGAAGCTGCTCGCGATGGTGCTCGGGGTGGTGCTGACCGCCGTCTCGCTGATCGCCTTGCACATCCTCGACACCGCCGACGGCACCCGGCACCGCCGGTTCCTGCCCTCGCGCTGGTGGTCGATCGGGGCTCTGGACGGGCTGGTCATCGCCGTGCTGGTGTGGTGGCAGTTCGTCGGCGCCAACACCTCCGACGACGGCTACATCCTGACCATGGCCAGGGTGTCCGAGCATGCCGGTTACATGGCCAACTACTACCGCTGGTTCGGGACGCCTGAGGCCCCGTTCGGCTGGTACTACGACCTGCTCGCATTGTGGGCGCACGTCAGCACCACCAGCGTCTGGATGCGACTGCCCACCCTGGTGATGGCGCTGACCTGTTGGTGGGTGATCAGCCGCGAAGTCCTGCCGCGACTGGGCGACGCCGTCAAGAAGAGCCGGCCCGCGGCGTGGACCGCGGCGGGCATGTTCCTGGCGGTCTGGCTGCCGCTCGACAACGGCCTGCGGCCCGAGCCGATCATCGCGCTGGGCATCCTGTTGACCTGGTGTTCGGTCGAACGTGCGGTGGCAACCAGCCGGCTGCTGCCGGTGGCGATCGCCTGCATCATCGGCGCGCTGACCCTGTTCTCCGGCCCGACTGGAATCGCCTCCATCGGTGCGCTGCTGGTCGCGATCGGGCCGCTGCGCACCATCCTGCACCGCAGATCCCGACAGTTCGGCGTGCTTCCGCTGCTCGCGCCCATCCTGGCTGCGGCCACGGTCACCGTGATCCTGATCTTCCGAGACCAGACCCTGGCCGGCGAGATCCAGGCCACCGCTCTCAAACGCACCGTCGGGCCCAGCCTCAGCTGGTTCGACGAACACCTCCGCTACGAGCGGCTTTTCATGGCCAGCCCCGACGGATCGGTCGCCCGGCGCTTCGCGGTGCTGGCGCTGATCCTGGCTCTAGGGATCACGGTGGCAATGTCGTTGCGCAAGGGGCGGATTCCGGGCACGGCAGCCG
>Ga0208987_1000212_pt1 | contig 10382 bp, 4 predicted proteins | sample MedBloCARef_O2_FD_187845 | JGI IMG/M metagenome (GOLD analysis project Ga0208987, IMG submission 187845) | Forest soil microbial communities from El Dorado National Forest, California, USA - Mediterranean Blodgett CA Ref_O2 (SPAdes) (version 2) | ecosystem: Environmental > Terrestrial > Soil >... | reverse complement strand
TTCAATTTAGTACTAAATAAAAAACACTTAATTAGAAAAGGTGCTTTAATCTGTTTAGACTCTAAAAAGAATATGAATAAAAATAGAAAGACATGGAATTGGAATCATTTAGATTCTTTTTATAATCAGTCATTTTTGAGATAAAAATTGCCGTCATCATAAGTAATTATGATGATTATGACATCACTATATGCTGGAAACCCCTAAAGATTCAACTACTTAGTTCTTTAACTTCTTAAGAACAGGTGAAAATGTTGAATATAATAATGGGCAATCAGCAGGAAACCAACAGATTGATTTCAATCTTAGTAGGATCCTCAGAGACTACACGTGATGCCCCACTATACCATTAAGTGGGTGAAGATATAGTCCAGTCCTTAATGAAAGTTAAGGAGTTACTGAATTGGTTCGTTCCTCTTATGATCGGTGCCCCAGATATGGCATTTCCTCGATTAAACAATATTAGTTTCTGGTTATTACCACCTTCACTTATCTTACTAGTTGCAAGTTCTTTCGTAGAGCAAGGAGCTGGTACAGGGTGGACGGTTTACCCTCCATTATCAGGTATTGCTTCTCACTCTGGTGGGTCTGTAGATTTAGCTATTTTCTCTCTTCATTTAGCAGGTATTTCTTCTATGTTAGGAGCGATGAATTTTATTACTACAATTCTTAATATGAGAGCTCCTGGTATGTCATTCCATAAAATGCCTCTATTTGTATGGGCTGTATTAATTACAGCTGTATTATTACTTCTATCTTTACCTGTATTAGCAGGAGGTATTACAATGTTATTAACGGATAGAAATTTTAATACATCTTTCTATGAGCCAGCAGGAGGAGGGGATCCATTACTATATCAACATTTATTCTGGTTCTTCGGACATCCAGAAGTTTATATTTTAATTATCCCTGCATTCGGTATTGTTAGTCATGTTGTATCAACATTCTGTGGTAAACCTATTTTTGGATACTTAGGAATGGTATACGCTATGCTATCAATTGGTATTTTAGGATTCATTGTATGGTCTCATCATATGTACACTGTAGGATTAGATGTAGATACTAGAGCTTATTTCACAGCAGCAACTATGATTATTGCAGTACCAACAGGTATTAAAATTTTCTCATGGTTAGCTACTCTGTACGGAGGAAGTATTAGATTTACTACTCCTATGTTATTCGCTTTAGGATTCATTTTCTTATTCACTTTAGGAGGTTTAACTGGTATTATGCTAGCAAATGCTTCTATTGATGTAGCTTTACATGATACTTACTATGTAGTTGCTCATTTCCATTATGTTCTATCTATGGGTGCTGTATTTGGACTATTTGCAGCTTTCTATTATTGGATCGGTAAAATCACAGGAAGATCTTATAATGAATTATTAGGACAAATCCATTTCTGGAGTCTATTCGTAGGGGTTAACCTAACATTCTTCCCACAACATTTCTTGGGTCTAGCAGGAATGCCTCGAAGAATTCCAGATTACCCTGATGCATTTGCAGGATGGAACTTAGTTTCATCATTTGGTTCTATTGTTTCAATTGTAGCGACTTTAGTATTTATTTATGTAGTTTATGACTTATTAAGTAAACAAGAATTTAATTTAGCAAGTAACTATTGGAGAGTTCCTGCATTCTTCGAAAGTTCGAGAGGTGTATCATTAACTGAAACAGCTTCTACTTTAGAGTGGAGCTTAAGTTCACCTCCATCTTTCCATACTGTAAACTCTTTACCAGTACAATCTTAATTCAATTAACTCAGCATTCGCTGGGATGATACTCATTTATACCTTCTTGTGGTAGTATCGCAAGTAAATTTTGTGTCTAAAACTCTTAAATCTGAGTTCGGGTTATTTAAAACATCCGTATTCTTCTTATTTAGAAAAGAGTGACCAGGCTAAAATTGAAACAAAATGAATAATAACGATCAAGCTTATACTAAATAGATTATTTAGAACCCCGCGCGGGCGACATACGTTGCCGCCGCGCGGGGGAATGAGTTATCAGATCTCATTTTTTTATGATTTTGAAAAAGAATCAAAGAGTAAGCATCCTCATTTAATAATAACCTTATATAGTATTTCTCTAAAATGTCTGGTTTCAAGGACTATTAAAATAGTCCTTGAAACCAACACTCAGACTTCTTAGTTGCCTCGGTTACTATATTATAAAAGTAAGGTAATCATACTTCTAACAAGTTTAATGTTTTTATTAAACGGGTATATTCAATAAACAGTTCCTATTTAAGAACCAGGATTTATAATTCTAGACCCAGGGGGATTAACTCCTTGGGTCGGTTCCCGCCCCGCGGGGATATATTTATTCTAAGATTTAGAATAAATTATGGAATTTATTCCTAACCCGGGGGGGCTATCCCTTCGGATAAGTCCCTTGAGAACTCGTTCTAAAATAGAATCACGCAAGTAACAAGATTGTTACAATGTGATAGAATTTTTTAAAAAATATACTTCCTCATATGGAATTTTATTCTTTGGGATACTGTATTCCAGATCCCAAAGTATGAGGTTATACAAATGATGAATTTCGTCATTCTGTAATCTTGCACAAACAACTTGTTGCATAAGATAGTAGTTAGAAAGTAATCTTCACTTAAACATGGGCCATTCTATGCTAGTTTTAGTGATTCATAAAGATTCGTTCTCTCATTCTGGAATCATTCTCTGAGGTTAATAACACATGTTATTACCTGGGGGAGAATTCCATCTTTTATATTATATGCTTTTTGTATCTCACTCCTGTGCGAGTGGTATAGATTGCTCTGTATAGAAAGAATTGAGAACTAGAGGTACCGATTGATAAAAAAGTTTTATTAAAAACAACAATGTCAACTTTAACAACTTATTTAGTTAACAATCCATTAGAGCAATTTGAAATCTTTGATTTTGTTTATATTTTAGCTCCAATTTTTGGATTTACTAAATTATCTTTCACTAATATTGGATTTTATTTCTTCTTAGGAATTTTCCTAGTTATTTCTATTAATGTATTATCTACAAACAATGGTTCTTTAATTCCATCTAGATGGGCGATTCATTCAGAATCTGTATACGGATCTATTTTAAATATGGTTCGAGATCAAGTAGGATCTAAAAATGAAGTTTACGTACCATTTATTTTTACTTTATTCAATTTTATTCTATTAAGTAACTTAGCTGGTTTAGTACCTTATTCTTTCACTACAACTTCTCATCTTGTATTTACGATTAGTTTAAGTACTGTAATTTTAATTGGAGTTACAATTATTGGTTTCCAAAAACATGGATTAGGATTCTTCGGTTTCTTTATTCCAGCTGGTACTCCATTTGGTTTAGTATTCCTATTAGTAGCTATTGAAGTAATTTCTTATTTAGCTAGAGGATTAAGTTTAGGTCTTCGATTAGGAGCTAATATGATTGCAGGTCACTCTCTATTAAAAATTATTTCTACATTCACATGGAAAATGGTAGTTGCAGGACCTGTATTATTATTAGTAAGTGTATTACCTGTATTATTCTTAACTGCTTTAGTAGCTTTAGAATTAGGTATTGCTATGTTACAAGCTTATGTATTTACTATTTTAACTTGTTCATATCTAAAAGATTCTATCGATCTACACTAATTTTAAATAATATCTCTATCTAGAGATATTATTTTGAGCCCTTTCAATTCATTTTTGGGTCCGTTTCCGGAGTCCTAATGAAATAGATAATTTTCCTTATTTATAACAGCCTAATAAAATGATATTAGTGTTGTTTGTGAATTTCTTTTTTATTTAAATTATTTTATAATAAGTATATATGTTAAATCTGCTTAAATCATTAAATATTATTTCTCCTGTATGGAATGATGCTCCTGAGCCTTGGCAATTAGGTTTCCAAGATGGAGCATCACCTTCATATGAAGGTATTGTTGAATTACACGACCAAATTATGTTCTACTTAGTAATTATTTTATTAGGAGTAACTTGGGTATTATCTTCAATTGTTTTAAATTTCAATTCTAATAATAATAAAATTGTTCATAAATATCATAACCATGGTACTTTAATCGAATTAATTTGGACTATTACTCCAGCTTTCGTATTAATTGCTATTGCTTTTCCTAGCTTTAAATTATTATATTTAATGGATGAAGTAATTGATCCAGCTATGACAATTAAAGCATTAGGACATCAATGGTATTGGTCTTATGAATATTCTGATTTCGTAAATGAGGACGGAGAATCAATTGAATTTGATTCTTATTTAGTTCCTACAGATGAATTAGAAGAAGGACAATTAAGATTATTAGAAGTAGATAATAGAGTAGTAGTACCAGTAGGTACTCATATTCGATTCATTGTTACAGGGGCGGATGTAATTCATTCTTTTGCAGTACCTGCTTTAGGATTAAAAATCGATGCTATCCCTGGACGATTAAATCAAACATCTGTTCTAGTAGAACGAGAAGGTGTATATTACGGACAATGTTCTGAAATCTGTGGAGTACACCATGGATTTATGCCTATCGCAGTAGAAGCTGTTTCTCTAGAGAAATACTTAGCTTGGTTAAATGAGCAAGCTTAAGATTAAGTAATTTTCCCTTTAGAAAGAACCTTAATTATAATCAAAGATCTTTTGAATCTATTGTGATTTATAAGGTCCACTTTCTCTCAATTCAACATAAATAACTTGTTACAATCATGCAGAAAAAGGTTAAAAGTAAAGTTCAAACACAAGAATAAATACATAATTAAGTCTCTGAAGTTTGGACCTAAGGCTCGACTTCGTCGGAGGTCTGTCTCCTCGGGTAAGTTCCTTGGAACTCTCCCGGAGAGCTGTGCTCTCCGGGGGCGGCATAAACATTTCTATTTATGCTAGTATTAATAATTGATAAATCACCATTCTTCTAAAGTTAAATAAATGACTACACAGATTATCTATATAACTGTTGTACGGTATTTATATTTGCCTTCAAGTCTGGATTGCCAGCTTGAAGTAGAATAGTTATAAGTTTATTTAACAATTTTAGGAGAAAGAAGAAATCTAGATAGATCCTAAATGATTTTCTCTGGTCCGCAGAGTTTAATCTTACGGACCATTCTTAAAGGGTAATACTCTTTAAGATTAAGTAAAATTAGCCTCTAGGCTCAGGCCTAGAGGTCCGCTTCAGGCGGATAACAATTTATGTTAGAATGATAGATTCCTACTTTCTTTTTATCTATAAAGTATAAATGAAATATGAATCTATTTTTATTTAAAATATAAAAATCTTATTATTTTATGGCAACAAGAAGTTGTTTTTATAAGATACTCCGTATAACAATCCTCAATATTGTTTTATATGATTGGGTTAAGATATTTTATATAAAAAGATGGGTTAACATTAAATTATGAACAGATCTGTACAAGCACATCCATTCCATTTAGTTGAAGCTTCTCCATGGCCATTAGCTGTATCGTTCTCTTTATTAACAACAACTTTATCTGGAGTAATGACATTTCATGGGTATTCTAATGGAACATTCTTATTAACTCTTGGATTAATTTCTACAGTAGCTACTATGACATTATGGTTTAAAGATGTAACTAGAGAAGGTACATTTCAAGGGCATCATACTTTTGCGGTTCAAAAAGGATTAACTCTAGGGTTTGTTTTATTTGTAGTTTCAGAAGTATTCTTCTTCATTAGTATTTTTTGGGCTTTCTTCCATTCATCTTTAGCACCAACTGTAGAGTTAGGAGCACACTGGCCACCAGCTGGTATTGAAGCATTAAATCCATGGGAAGTACCATTATTAAATACAGTGATTTTACTTTCTTCTGGTGCAACTGTAACTTATGCTCACCATAGCTTAATTCAAGGTAATAGAGCAGGAGTCATTTACGGATTAATTGCTACAATCGTATTAGCCTCAATTTTCACTGGTTTCCAAGGATTTGAGTATTATAATGCTCCATTCACATTCAGTGATGGTGTATATGGATCTACTTTCTATATGGCTACAGGATTCCATGGACTACATGTAATTATCGGTACATTGTTCTTAGCTGTAGGATTATTTAGAGTATTATCTTACCACTTAACAGATCACCATCATTTAGGATTTGAGACTGCTATTCTATATTGGCATTTTGTAGATGTAGTTTGGCTATTCCTATTCATTAGTATTTATTGGTGGGGAAGCTAATCCTCTTTATCGTTCCTGGTCTCCGGCTCCGTCGGGATTGGGAACTATATAAGAACAACATCATCCTTATGAGCCCCGTGGCTCGCATCTCAGATCAAAAGATCTAGAACGCTAGCCTCGGGAATTATATAATTTTCCCTAAAAATAACCTTAAAATAATGGTTCAGACTGAAGAAATGACTTAGTTAAAATCCAATAACGATAAAGAAATCATTTTGTTTAATAAGTTTTTGTGTTCTATTACAAGGACTCGTTTCTTTACTCTTTAAGTGTATACACTTAAAGATTTTAAAGTTACATAGACCCGAAGGAGTGTAGCTACGATGGGCGCAGCCCATCGCAGCCCAAGAGGTTAAGAACTTCCTGGGCTTATTTAGAAGCTAAAAACATTCGAGCAGATTGTACAACCATAAAGTTTGGTAAAATGTATTTAGATGATACATATAATAAAATCAGTAATACAAGATATCCATACGATAGTTGGTTTAAGAAATAGAAAGGTACTAATTGAGGCATTGTTCTATAGTTATTCATTGGTTAAAGAGCCGCCGGGGCTCGGACCGATGGTCCGCCCCGGCGAAGATTTCATCTTAAAATGAGCAAGACGCTCTTGAATGAAATCTAAGAAAAGTCATTTTCCTATCTCCCGCGCGGCGGCAACAGGTTGCCCGCGCGGAAGTATAGTATGGTTCTATTACCTTTATTCCATTTTAATATTTAGATTTCATGTGAATGACACATCTTGACATTACAAGGGAGGTCAATTCATTCTTCCTCATTACGATCCTATCCTCTGTGTTTTAGATTAAAGTGGTATAATTACAGTATTAGTCATAAACAATAGATGTAATATTTATTTTATAAATCTCTTTTATTTAAAATAAGTATCCAATAACGATATATAATGTATGATCAAGATAAAAAGGGACTATCAGGGATGACTAGCCAATGCATCTGAAGGAGGTAGTTTATACCAAATATCCTGATGAATTATTGAATAATCAGGATGATCCTAAGGGAAACCATCATCCCCGTATGGGGAAGAAACAACTCTACGAACTGAAACATCTAAGTAGTAGAAGGAAAAGAAATCAAACGAGATCTCGTTAGTAGTGGTGAGCGAAAGCGAGTTAGCCAATTTCTAATAACCAATGAAACAGTTGAATGAATTTTTCATTTAATATGTAGATATGACTTTAATTTGTTTGGAATGACAAACCATAGAAGGTGAAAGTCCTGTGCAGTCAATTATCATATTCATTGAACCCGGGCGGGCGACGTATGTTGCCCGTGCGGGGGAAGTATTAGAAGTGAAAATGAGTAGGATGAGAGATAACTTGTCTGAAGATAGGGGAACCATCCTCTAAGGCTAAATATGATGCATTGAGCGATAGTGGAGAGTACCGTGAGGGAAAGTTGAAAAGTAAGTAGTTAACTGGTGAAAAGATCCTGAACTGGTAGTTCTATAAGCAGCAGACATCCTAGTTTAAATACGGGATAACTGCGTACCTTTTGCATAATGGGTCAGCGAGTTAATTTATGATGCAAGTAGAAATACTTAGCGAAAGCGACTATGTTTAATGGGTAAGTATCATGAATTAGACCCGAAACCAAGTGATCTTTACATGGCCAAGTTATTATAGACTGAACGGGTATCTGTAGCAATAGATTCCGATGAGCTGTGTAAAGGAGTGAAAGGCTAATCTAACTTGGAGATAGCTGGTATTCCGCGAAACCTATTTTGGTAGGTTGTTCTTCATATCTGTAAGCTGGTACAGCACTGGATACTATGTCCTTCGTGGACTTGATTGGGGGGTCGTGATGGCTCTATCAATAGAACCAATTTTGAATTGGTTCCCAAATCTTTTGATTTGGGTAATCTAACCTCGGAATGGTTTACAGTAAATAAAGAACGGTCAGACTATAGGTGCTAAGGTCTTTAGTCGAGAGGGAAACAGCCCAGAACAAATATTAAGGTCCCTAAATATTACTAAGTGAAATTAAGGTAGTTCATGAAATAACACAACCATTCGGTGGGCTTGGAAGCAGCCATCCGTTAATGAAAGCGTAACAGCTCAATGGTCTGTTTATGTTTCAGGAGCACCGAAAATGTATCGGGTCTAAGTAATATACCGAGATTTTGTCCCAATCTAAATTGGAGGGTAGCGGAACATTCAGGACATGGTAGAAGAATAGGGTTTCCTTATTTGGACATAACTGAAGAGAGAATGCTGACATGAGTAACGTAAAAATGGGTTGAATCCCATTCGCCGAAAACAGAAGGGTTTCATGGCTAGGTTTAACCTCCATGAGTAAAGTAACGGCCTCTAAGGTTCAATTGCGAAAGCAATAACTGATGAAAAAAACTTAATTAAATAACAGTTTAAATAAAGATAAAATGGGTAACCGTTTTATTCTGAATTTAAATTCAGGAAATGATTTAATTTTTTAACCGTACCCTAAACCGACACTGGTCTGTAGGTAGAGAATACTAAGGCGTTGAGCGAATCATCTTGAAGGAACTCGGCAAAATGACTCCGTAACTTCGGGAGAAGGAGTACGATTTTTGTAATCGTGGCACAGAATAGAAGAGTACGACTGTTTACTTAAAACACCGGTCTTTGCTAATAGGAAACTAGATGTATAAAGACTGATACCTGCTCAGTGCTGGTAAGTCAAGAGAGGTACTATTACGGTACCGATTGAACCTCCAGTAAACAGCGGTTGTAACTATAACGATCCTCAGGTAGCGAAATACCTTGGCCACTAATTATGGTCGCGCATGAATGGTTTAACGATACTCTTACTGTCTCCAAGATGAGCTCAGTGAAATTGAATTATCCGTGCAGATGCGGATTACCATTAGCTAGACGGGAAGACCCTATGCAGCTTTACTGTAGTTAGTCATTGTGTACTTATGATTGAGGTGTAGAATACAAGGGAGTCTATTAGACATCAGTGAAATACCTTGACTCAATTAGGAGTACGCTTAACCAAAATTTGGGACAGTGATTAATGGGCAGTTTATCTGGGGCGGATTTCTCCCATATAGTACCGGAGAAGTACGAAGGTCGGCTTAAATTGGATGGAAACCAATGGGCTAATTAGAGCCTGATAAAGTGTAATGGCATAAGCCGGCTTAACTGTAAGACTGACAAGTCATACAGATACGCAAGTAGGTCATAGTGATCCGGTGGTCCATCATGGAATGGCCATCGCTCAACGGATAAAAGCTACGCTAGGGATAACAGGCTGATCAATCTCGAGAGTCCATATTGACAGATTGGTTTGGCACCTCGATGTCGACTCATCACATCCTGGGGGTGTAGGCGCTCCCAAGGGTTCGGCTGTTCGCCGAGTAAAGTGGTACGTGAGTTGGGTTAAGTACGTCGTGAGACAGTACGGTTCCTATCTACTAATGGAATTAGAATCGGACAAGAACATAACTCTAGTACGAGAGGACCGAGTGGTATGAACCTCTGGTATACCTGTTATGAAAAAAAACCTTTTGGGTTTATTATCGTACGGCAGGAAAGCTACGTTCAGAAAGGATAACCGCTGATAGCGTCTTAAGCGGGAAGCCTATCTTGGGACGATTCTTTATTAGAGTGACTGTAGATCACAGTCTTAATAGGTTGCAGGTGTAAGCATAGTAATATGTTAAGCTGGGCAATACTAAAACTCAAGAAACTTGATCATAATATATCGTCAAATAAAAAATTAAATATCTACTCACAAGAACGACACATGTCGTTATCGTGTGAGGTAAAGTGAAAGAGCTTATTCAGTCTTAAATGAATAACGAGCTATTTTAAAAATAGTCTCCGAATTGGCTACCTAGATCAAGAGTCCAGAACACTATGTTCTGGGATAAAGTTTAATTTTTATTCCTATAAACTTTTTTATTTAAAAGGTATACTGATTATGAATAGCTCCGGGGAATGAATCGATTCCTTCTAAACTAAGTTGAATCAATTATAACATAGTAAATTGTGTATCTTCATTAAAATGAGACTCAATATTATTAAAGGAATTTCAACAAATTCCGGAGCTAAAGGCCTGGAATTCTCTTTGAAGACGAATTCTAAATTGCTTACTGTAGGACTCGAACCTACAAGCCTGATGGCACCGAAGTTTAAATTCGGAGAGTTTACCAATTTCTCCAAGTAAGCATTCTTTTTATTAAGAATATATATTCTATAACCCCGGG
>Ga0208987_1000211_pt1 | contig 10393 bp, 6 predicted proteins | sample MedBloCARef_O2_FD_187845 | JGI IMG/M metagenome (GOLD analysis project Ga0208987, IMG submission 187845) | Forest soil microbial communities from El Dorado National Forest, California, USA - Mediterranean Blodgett CA Ref_O2 (SPAdes) (version 2) | ecosystem: Environmental > Terrestrial > Soil >... | reverse complement strand
CAGCACCACCAGCCATGCCGCGGCCGCCAGCATCGCCACCCGGACGTAGAGCCCGTCGTGCAGCGGTAACCGCAACAGCCCACGCACCGCGTCAGGGCCCGAGCCGGACCCGGAAATGAATCCCACATAGATCAGCGTCAGCAACAAGACGTTGCCCAGGTAACCCGATGCCCAGCCCAGGCCCGAAATCCGGCCGGCCGTCGCCGGCGTCGAGAGCTGACGCAGCATCGCGTTGTAGGGGACGCTGGCCAGGTCACCGCAGGCCGCGGTCGCCCCCAGCAGCACCAGCCCCGCCCAGAAGTAGCCGGGGCGATCCCGAATGAGGAACATCGCGCAGGCCAGCGTCGCCGCCAGGCCGGTCAGCACGCTCAGTGCCACTCTCCTACGGTGCGGCGACTCCACCCAGACGCCGACCAGCGGAGCCAACAACGCCACGGTCAAGCCGGCGAGGGCCCCGGCCCGCCCCAACCAGCTCGCCGGCGTGGTGTCGCCTGCGATGCCCGTTCCCACGCTGGTGGTCAGGTAGACGGAGAAGACGAACGTCGCCACGATCGCGTTCAGCCCGGTGGAACCGCAGTCCCACAGCGCCCACGCCACGATCTGGGATCGCCCTACCCTGCCCGAAGCAGATTCCGGCTGACCCATGCCCGGCACTCTATGTGTCCCGGCCCGGACCCGCTGTGCGCGGTTACGCCGGGCTCGCGGTGGCCGCGGGTTGGTGTGGGCGGCCTGTCTACGATTGGGCCCATGCCGATACCAGATCCCAGTCCCGACGCGCGCGCCGTCGTCACCGGGGCTTCGCAGAATATCGGCGCAGCGCTGGCCACCGAACTGGCCGCGCGCGGGCACAGCCTGATCGTCACCGCACGGCGCGAGGACTTACTCAACGACCTGGCCGCCCGCCTGACCGACAAGTACGGTGTCTCCGTCGACGTGCGACCGGCCGACCTTGCCGACCCGGCCGACCGCACCAAGCTCTGCGACGAGCTGGCCGCGCGCCCGATCTCGATCCTGTGCGCCAACGCGGGCACCGCGACCTTCGGCCCAGTCTCGACACTCGACCCGGCCGGCGAAAAAGCCCAGGTGCAACTGAATGCCATTGCGGTACACGATCTTACGCTGTCGGTGCTGCCGGGGATGGTCAAGCGCCAGGCCGGCGGCATCCTGATCTCCGGTTCGGCGGCCGGCAATTCGCCGATCCCCTACAACGCGACCTATGCGGCCACCAAGGCGTTCGTCAACACCTTCAGCGAATCGTTGCGCGGCGAGCTGCGCGGCTCGGGTGTGCACGTCACGCTGCTGGCGCCGGGCCCGGTACGCACCGATCTACCCGATGACGCCGAACGCTCGCTGGTCGAACGGCTGGTACCGGGATTTCTGTGGATATCGACCGAGCACACCGCGCAAGTTTCGCTGGATGCGTTGTCGCGCAACAAGATGCGCGTCGTTCCAGGCTTGACGTCCAAGGCCATGTCGGTCGCCAGCGGTTACGCTCCCCGCGCGATCGTGGCACCGATCGTCGGCAGCTTCTACAAGAAGCTCGGCGGCGGGTAGGCGCTATTTGCGCCGACGGCCGGTGCCGAAAATAGCCTTCACCGCTTCGCGGATCGCCGTGTTTATGCCGCTTTTCACCGTCGGGTTCTGCAGCACTTCCTCCCACATGGCCGGGCCCTTCGGCTCAGCGGGAGCAGGCATCGGCGGGATGTCGAAGTCCGTTGGCACCGGCGGATAGTCGATCCCGGCGGGCCGCTGAGTTGGTGGCGCCGAGGAGGTCGGCCGCGCTTCCGGCGCCGATTCACGTTCGATCGTTTGGCCGTACTTGGACTGCAGCGCACTGCCTTTCGCCGCATCGGCGATCGCGTCGTTGCCGATCGATGCCATCAGCGAACGGGGCACCCGCATGCGTGTCCACGCGACGGGTGTGGGTGCGCCCCTCTCCGAAAGCACGGTGACGACGGCCTCGCCGATCCCCAGCGAGGTCAACGCCGACTCCAGGTCGTAGACATCGGTTTTCGGGTAGGTGCGAACGGTCTTGCTGAGCGCCTTCTGGTCGTCGGGGGTGAATGCCCGCAGCGCGTGCTGAATCCGCGCGCCCAACTGGGACAGCACGTCGTTGGGCAGGTCCGTTGGCAACTGGGTGCAGAAGAACACCCCGACGCCCTTGGAACGGATCAGCTTCACGGTTTGCTCGACCTGCTCCAGGAAGGCCTTGGACGCATCGGCGAACAGCAGGTGTGCCTCGTCGAAGAAGAAGACCAGCTTCGGCTTGTCCACGTCGCCGACCTCGGGCAACACCGTGAACAGGTCGGCAAGCAACCACATCAGAAAGGTCGAGAAGATGACCGGGCGCAACGACTGACCGCCGAATTCGAGCAGCGAGATGATGCCGCGGCCCTGGTCGACGCGCAGCAAGTCTCGCGGGTCGAGCTTTGGCTCTCCGAAAAACGTGTCGCCGCCCTCGCCTTCGAGGTTCACCAGCGATCGCAGGATGACGCCCGCCGTCGTCGACGACACCCCACCCAGGGATTTCAGGTCTTCCTTGCCCTCATCGCCGGCCAGGTGGCTAATGGCCGCCCGCAGATCGTTCATGGTGACCAGCGGACTTTTGTCCTTGGCCCAGTGGAAGATCAGCCCCAGCGTCGATTCCTGAGTGGCATTGAGCCCCAACACTTTCGACAATAAAACCGGCCCGAAGCTGGCGACGGTCGCCCTTATCGGCACGCCGACTCCGCCGGTGCCCAGCGACAGAAACTCCACCGGGAATCCCGTAGCCTGCCAGTCGTCACCGGTGTCCCTGGCGCGCGCGGCGGTTCTGTCGTTGCCCTCGCCCGGCCGGGACAGCCCGGACAGGTCGCCCTTCACGTCGGCCATCAGCACGGGTACGCCCGCGGCGCTGAGCTGCTCGGCGATCAATTGCAAGGTTTTGGTCTTACCGGTTCCGGTTGCTCCGGCCACCAAGCCGTGCCGGTTGATGGTGGCCAGCGGGATGCGAACCTGCGCGGTCGGGTCGGCGGCGCCGTCGACGACGACGGTGCCCAATTCCAGCGCCTGCCCGGCGACGGCGTAACCGCTCGCAATTCGCTGCGCGGGCCCGCCGGCCGCAGATTCGGTGCTCATCGTGCTGCGCCCCTTTTTCTGTCGTGCCCGCACAGTTCGGCACCGCTCACACTACTTCCCAGGGGGAGGCAAGGGCAGGGCTCATGGGCCGCCTACGCTGAGCGCTGTGCGGGAAGAATTGGTGTGGATCGACTGCGAGATGACCGGACTTGATCTGGGTTCGGACAAGTTGATCGAGATCGCAGCGCTGGTCACCGACGCCGAGCTGAACATCCTCGGCGACGGAGTCGACGTGGTGATCCACGCCGACGACGCCGCTCTCTCATCGATGGTCGACGTGGTCACCGAAATGCACACGCGCTCGGGCCTGATCAACGAGGTTCGGGCGTCCACCGTCGACTTGGCAACCGCCGAGGCGATGGTGTTGGACTACATCCACCAGCACGTCAAACAACCCAAGACGGCACCGCTGGCAGGCAATTCGATCGCCACCGATCGTTCGTTCATCGCCCGCGACATGGCCGACCTGGACTCGTTCCTGCACTACCGGATGATCGATGTCAGCTCGATCAAAGAACTCTGCCGCCGCTGGTACCCACGCATCTACTACGGCCAGCCGCCCAAAGGGCTTGCCCACCGGGCACTGGCCGACATCAAGGAATCCATCCTCGAGCTGCAGTTCTATCGACGTACCGCGTTTGTGCCGCTGCCAGGGCCGTCTACCAGTGAGATCGCGCAGGTCGTCGCCGATCTAGCGGGCGCAGAGGGCAGGCCGGAGATAAACGATTCGGCGGCGGAGCCACCGACCGGCTAGTATCGACAGTCGCTGCACGCGCGGGCCCTAGGCCGGCGGGCAGTCATGGTGGGTGTAGTTCAGCTGGTAGAGCGTCAGGTTGTGATCCTGAATGTCGCGGGTTCGAGTCCCGTCACTCACCCCAATAGATCAGGGGGCATTTCTGCCCTCTGATCTTTTCGACGTTTAACTCCCTGCGTCATGCCGACGTTAGATGCCGGAGCGTGGCCATTCGGGGCCACGAGCGAATCGCCCAACCACAGCTGAAGGAGATCTTCAGCAAACTCCCAGCTGCGCAGATAGGGGCGAAGTGACCATCCTGCACCTGTGCGCGAAATAGGCTGCTTCAGTGCGATATTGGTGGATTCATCCACCGTCGCCGTCGCCGGATGTGCCTTCAGCTTTAGGGGTCAAACGAGAGTGTGCATGCCGAAGCAAGGCGAAGCAATCCACAGAACGTTGTACCGTTCGCTTGTGCCGATCCTCAGGGCTAGGCGCGGACGTTCAGGCTGCGCCGTTTGTGTCGTCGCTGTTGCGGCAGTGAGCCTCGTCGGCTGTGCAAGCACTGACCGTAGCGCTTCTACTGCGTACCAACGGGGCTACGACTTCGGCCGGGGTGGCGAAATTCGACACTTGATCAATCAGGGCAAACTCGCCGTCGCAGCGTGCGACGACCGGCTGAAGGCAGACAAGGTCGCCCAGGGTTACAACTTGGACGACGAGTCCGTCTATAAACAAGGCTGCCTCGACGGCGTTCGCGCCCAGGGAATTCAACCTCACGCGGGGTTCTAGTTTCTCGTTTTACGCTGTGCCACAACGTGTTTGTCAACGACATGGCCTCCTAGCCTGCCCCAGGTTATCGGCCAGGACGTACCGGCCTTTTCAAGGTGCAGACAATGCTCCATTCGAAATACAACTCGCCGCCCTTGTCGTAATCCTTGAAGTGCTTGGCGACCTGAGTTCGTTGCACCGGTGAGGCCACTACCTCCCAACCCTGTTCGCCGTAGGCATTGAGCTGGGGGGTTGCCTCTGCCAGCAGGGCATCCAACGATTCATTGGTGTAGTAGACGAACTTGTTTTCCCAGCGCTGGGGATACCACTGACCGTCGGACGCCAACCACCAGCCCGGCCCGGGCGAAGGAGTACTCATAATCCCGGCACCCTACTGGGTTCAGAGCGTCCGATGAATGAATGAAACATGACGGAAGTTACAACACCCGTCCCGAATGGACGTTGAGATCGTTCCGTGTGCACTGACGCGGATGAACACCACCAACGCGTGCAAGCGGATCATCGCCGGCGCTTTACTGTCCGGCAGTGTCGCGGTGGCCGGAATCGCGTTCACCGCAGGCACCGCCCGGGACAACACCTACCGGAGACCGACGTGGTGTGGGATTGAACGTCTGCCACACCTGGTACTGGGTCGAGCTACGGATTCCAGGCCAATCGCGGTCACTTCGTCTACGAGGGCGACCACCCACCGCCGAATCTCGGCTGCATCCCCGGCCTGTGCCTGCCCGGGTTGTAGCGGATCAGGTATTGGCGTTGCCCGCTTTCCACTGCGGCCAGGGCATGTTCCAGTCGCCGAGCCCTTCGGTAGCCGGAAGCGTCGGTCCGACGGTATTGATGACCTCGACGATGTCACCGCTCTTGCTGTGGTCGTAGAACCACTCGGCATTGCTGGGGCTCACGTTCAGACATCCGTGGCTGGTATTGGTGTGTCCTTGCGCACCGACCGACCATGGCGCCGAGTGCACGAAGACGCCGCTGTAGGACATCTGGGTGGCCCAGTCGACCTCGGTGCGATATCCGTTGGGCGAGTTGACCGGAACCCCGTAGGTCGAGGAGTCCATGATGATGTGCTTGTACCGCCCGCCGATGATGTAGTCGCCGTTGGCCGTCGGGGCGCTGTCCTTACCCATCGACGTGGGCATGGTCTTGACGACGTCACCGTTGACCCGCACGGTCACCATCTTGGTGGTGTCGTCAGCGGTCGAGATGACCTCGTCGCCGATGGTGAAGTGCGTCTTGACGTTGTCTTCGCCGAACATCCCGTTGCCCAAGTCGACACCGTAGGTGTTGACCGCCACGTCGATGGCCGTGCCTGACTTCCAGAAATGCTCTGGGCGCCAACGCACTTCGCGGTTGTTCAGCCAGTAGAACGCGCCCTCGACGGGCGGGTTGGTGGTGATGTTGATGGCCTTCTGGGCCGCGGCCCGGTCGACGATGTTCTCGTCGAACCGGATCGCCACCGGCTCACCCACGCCCACGACCTCGCCGTCGCCCGGAGCGACGTAGGGCATCGTGAGGTGAGCGGGGGAACTGGTGGAGAAGCCCATCTGGCGGCCCGCCGCGCCGCCCAGCCCGAGCGCCTTCACATTCAGGGTGTAGTGCCTGTTGTAGCCGAGCTGCTCGGTAGTGGACCAACGCAGTCCGTCGGGGGTGAGCTGACCGCCGATCGTGCGGCCGTTGTCATTGACCATGGTGACCGACCCGATCACTCCGTCGGCAACGTTCACTGTCACCGGGGCGTCGACCGTGACACCGACGGCACCGTCGGTCACCGAGGAGGTGAGCTTGGGAACCAGCAGGTCAGCGAACGGCGTGCCCTTGTCGAAGATGACCTTCGCCGGCGCGGCGGTCTGCCCGTTGCTGCAGGCAGTGCCGAAGACAGCAAACAGAGTCAGCGCGATAGCCAGCCACGATCGGCTGGTTCGCAAAGACATCATCGAGTGACCTTCCATATGATCTCGCTCAGTTTGGTCACCGCTGACCCAAATAGTTGCACAGCATTGTAATGGGTTCGGGCCGCTCGACGTGGTAACTCGAATCCACATATCCGGCGCTTCGAACAACCGGCCGTTCGCGCCGTGACACAAGCCCCGTGACACTAGGTCAGGACCACGGGAGTCCGCAAACGGTAGAGATCGGCCAGCAACCAAGGCCCTACAATGGGAGGCTGCGGGATTTCGCTCCGCGACGGACTACCTGTTATTGTCGCGAGCGCGGTCTCGGCAGACCAAGCGCCGTTAGCTCAGTTGGTAGAGCAGCTGACTCTTAATCAGCGGGTCCGGGGTTCGAAACCCTGACGGCGCACCAGGTAGAAGCGTTTTCCACGCTCTGACTGTACATATTGCGGCGCAAAAGTGCGCCTGCGTCATCACGCCGTTTCCGGCGGCAAGGGCAATTCGGTTACCAGGTCTCCGGCATCGATGGCGAGTGGATGTGTCCACGCCGTTGATCGATGGTCAGACCTTCGCCCGGTATACCATCATTCGGCTACTGGGGTCCGGAGGAATGGGCGAGGTGTATCTGGCACAGCATCCGACTACCCCGGCGTGACGCATGCGGGATCAGCTGGCGGTGTGCCGTCCCCCTGTATCGCCATCAAGACGAAATCCAGGCGCCACAGTGCCTTAAATAATTCGCGCCCTAGTCTCTGGGCGTCCGTGACATCCGCCGACAGACCGTTAGCACGCAACTCATTCGTTGAAGCAACAAGGGCGCTGATTTCTCTGATTGTTCGACGCCCATCAACGTGCTCGGCAAATGCGCAGAAATGTGGCGGCAGATTCGTCTGGATGGTCGGCTGGAAGATCATGTTGTTGGAGAACCCGCATCCTGCGTGCCACTGCGGTATGTATTCGAGTGCCTCGGGAGTCGAGAAGTCGATCAGGTAGCTTTGCTTCGGCCGGTCTGGGCGACACGATATGAACCAATGAGATGCAGGGGCAAGTGCGCGCTCCATCACCGACCACATTTTGACCTCGTCCGACAGGCTGCCAACCGCCGACCTGAGAAAGTTTCCCGGCGTGAATAGCTCGTGCGGATAATAGGGTGTGTTGTATAGCCATCCCTGGAAGATCAGCCCGGCTGAAGCCACCAGGTCCATACAGTCCTCAACCGTGTAGGTTCGTTGACGGCCATGCAAGAACGTGTCGGTCACCCAGGTAGCCGCCTCGAACAGGGCCGAGACCTCCTTCTGTGGCGGCAATATCGACCGGGCGGCCGCCTTGAGATGACTGTGAACGAGATGATTCGAAGGCAGCGACAGGATTATCTTTCCAGCGGCCTCTATCGACGCCTCATCCTGACCGAGCCCCAAATCCTGGAAGATCGATTCGACCATGTCGACCCCGAGGCGACCGTACTTCGCGTAGAGCATGACGCCCATGGCGCCGTCGCTGCGCAGGCACTCGCCAAGCGCCGTCAGTCCGGCCAAAGGGTCAGCTATGTGGTGCAGGACGCCAGTCGACACAATGAGGTCGAAGTCCCGCTCTAGCGTCGATACCTCCTCGATCGGCAGCCGATGCAATTGCAGATTCGACAGCTGGTGTTTGTCCTTCAGACGGCGCTCATTATTCAGCGACGCCTCGCTCACGTCGATTCCCACCACCGAGGCCGCAGGATTTGCGAGTGCGAAGATCGCCGCCTGGTTCGTGCCGCATCCGGCTATCAAGATGTCCAGATCTGGCTTGTGCTCTCGATCAGGCCAGAAAGTCCGGTAGCGGTGGGATGGGTCGAACCATTCTTCGCCCGCAATGGCCGATGTGACGTCATCCATTGGTGGGGGATACGGGTATCGCTCATATTGGCGGGCGACAACGTCAGTGAGTGGATCAATCGTTGCCACCGTGCAATTCCTTTCGGACGCCTGTGTCGATCTTAGTTACGGCGCTAGCGGTCGGCACGTCGCAGTTGACGCCGGTCACGACGCGGTGCGGCGTGGAGGGCTTGACGCTGCGCCCCGGATGCTACGTCTGCTGATCCGGCGGGACCGTGTGCCGCGGCTGGTACAACAGTGCACGAACCAGCGGGCGCGGCCCAATAGACCTAAGCATCTGGCTGGCCGGGCGGACCCGTACCCGCTTCGGCCACCAGAACCAGCGTCCCATCACCGTCATAATCGACGGCGTGATGAACGATCGGACGACGAAGGTGTCGAACAGCAGGCCGATGCCGATCGTCGTGCCGAATTGGCCGATCGCCCGCAGATCGCTGGTGATCATCGTGCCCATGGTCGCGGCGAACACCACGCCGGCGGCAGTCACCACCGGGCCGGTAACACCCATGCCGCGGATGAGTCCCGTTTTCAGGCCGGCTCCGATCTCTTCCTCGATCCGCGACACCAGCATCAGGTTGTAATCCGACCCCACGGCTAAGAGCACGATCAACGCGAATTCGGTTGCCACCCAGTGCAACTGGAAATTAAGAAGGTGCTGCCAGATCAGTGTCGAGAACCCGAAGGCGGCCCCAAGCGACATCACGATCGTGCCGACGATGACGCCCGCAGCGACCAAAGCCCGGGTGACGATCACCATGATGATGAAGATGAGCACGATCGAGGCCACCCCGGCGATCATCAGGTCGTACTTCGCGCCGTTGGCGATGTCGTGGAACGTCGCGGCCGTACCGCCGAGGTAGATGTCGGCGTTCTGCAGCGAGGTGAGTTTCAACGCCTCCTTGGCCGCTTGGCGCTCCTGAGGGACGGACGCGATTCCCTCCGTCGTCGCCGGATCCACCGCGTGAGTGATGATGAAGCGAGCAGCCTTGCCGTCCGGCGACACCATCAAGCTCAACCCCAGCTGGAAGTCCGAGTTCTGGAAGATCTCGGGCGGCAAGTAGAAGAGGCTTTCCACCTGAGAATCGTTGAAGGACTTGCCCATCACGGCGTTCGTGTCGGTCAGCCGGTCGAACTGATCGATCAGACTGTCGAACGTGCTGTAGATGGTCAGCGTCGTATCGCGGATCGACTTCGAGACAGCGATATTCTCAGGAATGATCGCCAGCAGTTCGCGCGTGGCTCTAGCCGTGTCGCCGAGGTCTTTCGTGAGTTTGTGGAACTGCTCGGCCAGCTTATCGAACCCGTCCAGGGCGTCGAACAGGCTTCGTAGCGACCAGCAAATCGGGGTGTCGTAGCAGTGCTTCTCCCAATAGAAGTAACTGCGAATCGGTCTCCAGAAGTCGTCGAAATCGGCGATGTGGTCCCGGATTTCATCCGTGATCGCCGCCGTGTCGCCCGTGGTTTTCGAGCTGTCGTCCGCCGCGTTCGCGAGATCCTGGGTCACCTTGTACTGGCGCTCTAATAGCGCGATCTGAGTGTCGAGGAAACCGGTGATCTTCTTGATGTCGCCGACACGGGCCCTCAGGTAATTGAGGTTGTCCCGGATGGGCGCGGTCTGCACACTGAGCTGGAAGGGAATGGATCCGTCTTGAATGGGCGGGCCGAGCGGCCTGGTGATGCTCTGCACCCGTTCGATGCCGGGCACCCGGAAGATGGCGCCGGCAATCTTGTCCAGGACCAGCATGTCGGTGGGATTGCGCAGATCGTGGTCCGATTCGATCATCAGAAGGTCCGGGTTCAGACGGGCCTGGGTGAAGTGTTGATCGGCCGCGTTGTACGCCTGGACTGAGGACGCACTCTGCGGCAGGTAGTACAGGTCGTTGTAGCGCGGGTTGAAGCCCATCAATCCCAGGGCGCCGACAATCGCCAGGATGACGGTGGTGGCGAGGATGGGTGCCGGCCACCGCACGATGGCCGTC
>Ga0208987_1000210_pt1 | contig 10563 bp, 8 predicted proteins | sample MedBloCARef_O2_FD_187845 | JGI IMG/M metagenome (GOLD analysis project Ga0208987, IMG submission 187845) | Forest soil microbial communities from El Dorado National Forest, California, USA - Mediterranean Blodgett CA Ref_O2 (SPAdes) (version 2) | ecosystem: Environmental > Terrestrial > Soil >... | reverse complement strand
GCCGAGCACTTCAGCGTGATGGCTCATGAGGGGGCGCACGCTGTTACGGGTTCTCTCCTGGGTTCTTCGCCCTTGGGGGTGGTCTTGAAGGCGGATGCCACCGGTGGCACCTTCTTCCCGCCTTCCATGCGCGGACCGCGAGCGGTCACCACCGCGGCGATCGGGTACCTGGGGCCAAGCTTGTTCGGGCTCTTCGCGGCGAAACTAATCGAGACCGGACACATTGTCGCTGTGCTGGAAGTCGCCATCATCCTCCTCGTGCTGCTGCTGTTCTTGACTCGCAAATCATTCGGCATGGTCTCGGTTCCGGCTGCTATCGCACTGCTGGCCCTCAGCATTCGCTACTCGCACGACGGACTCGAGGAGGTCATTATCTACGGAATGACCTGGCTTCTTCTGCTGTCTGGTGTGCGCGTCGCCGTGGCCGACGGCGCAAGAGCCTCCGACGCCCAGGTGCTTAGCGCGAGCACTCACCTTCCTCGCCTGCTCTGGGCACTGCTGTGGCTGGGAGGCACGCTCCTCGCTGTCGCAGTCGGCGGGAAATGGCTGATACTTAAGTCCGGCTGAAGGGAGCTGGAATAATCTTTATAAACGCCACGGATCGCCGGCGACCTGCGCGCCCCGCCATCAACGAGTCACGCGGTCCGCGGTTCTCGCGAGGAGGCCGTAGGTACCCTGCCAGTACAGCAGCGGCGCGGCGCTCTCGTCGGCAGTCTCGACCTCACATACCCGACCGACGACGATCTCGTGATCGCCGCCGGGAAAGAACTGCTCGATCGTGCACTCCATCGCGGCGATCACGCCGTGCAGCCTGGGGCTGCCGGTCGGACCTGGGCGGTGCCGCACCTCGTCCCACGCGGCGGCCTGGCCGCGCCGGGCGAAGTTGGCGGACAGGTGCCGCTGACGGGCCTCAAGCACGTTGACGGCGAAGGCGCCGTGAGAGCGGACCGCGGCTAGGGTCTGGCTCCCTCGGTCAAAGCAGACCAGCAGGAGCGGCGGGTTCAGTGACAGCGAGGTGACCGCGTTCGCCGTGGTGCCGACCGGCTGGCCCGCGGAGTCAACCGAGGTGACCACGGTGACGCCGGTGGCGAATCGGCCCATAGTGCGGCGGAAGTCGTCTGAGCCGACCGCGGCCGGCTCTAGAGCTCCTGTCATAGCTGTCCATGGTTGGGGGGTAGCACGTCGTTGAGCAGGTAGTTGCCGACGTGGTGGTACTTCCAGGCGACCGGGTCGTGACTCGCATGGGTGCGGGCGTTGCGCCAGTGACGGCTGAGGTCGTAGCGCTCGTCCGCGGCGCTGGCACCGCTGAGCGAGAACAGGTCGCTGGCTACCTCGGCCGCGGCCTCGCTGGCGAACGCCTTCGCCTCGGCCACTGCTACCGAGCCGCGAGCCGCCTCGCCCGCGTCCCGCGGCGAGCGCGTAACTTCGTCCAGGGTGGCGGCGGCTGAAGCGAGCAGCTCCTCGGCCGCGCGCACCCTGACGGCCAGCCGGCCGAAGTGGCTGATCGTGTACGGGTCGTCGCAGGCCTGCTCAGCCCAGCCGCCGCGGATGGCCTCGAAGAACGGCCGCGCCCTAGTCCTGATGAACTCCCTGGCGTCGCTCAGCGCGCCGCCCGCGATGCCGACCTGGATGGCGGCGTGCACGAGCTGGGCCCTTGCGCCAAGCTGCTGCGGCACCTGGAACGCCCGCTCGTACGGCACGATCAGTCCTGGTTCGACGAGCACGTCGTCGAACGTGGCCGTCCCGCTCACGGTGGCACGCTGGCCCATTACGTTCCAGTCGTCGTCGACGGTGACACCTGGCGCGTCACGCTCGACGAACGCCAGCACGAGATGCCCTTCGTCGTCGAGGGCGCTGGCGCCGATCCAGCGAGACGTGATCGCGCCGGTGGCGTAGTACTTGCGGCCGTTCAGGCGTACCCCGCCGTCGGCCCGGCTCAGCCGGGTCTTCAGGTCCTGGGCGTGCCGTCCGCCGCGTTCGGCCACGGCGTTGCCGAGCCGGCCGCCCGATAGCACGGAGCCGAACAGGCGCCGCTGCTGGTACGCGCTGCCGAAGACGGCGAGCACGTCGACCATCAGGAAATGTCCCTGCGGCACCTGCGCGATGGCCGGATCGACCATGGCGATCGAGCGGATCACCTCGGCGAGCACGGTGGCCGGCAGCCCAGGCCCGCCATGCTCGGTAGGCACGGTGATGGCCAGCAGCCCGCTGGTGTCGAAGGCCTTGAGCTCGGCGGAGGGCACCTTGCCCGTCCGGTCACGCTCGATCACCCCGTCGGCGATCGACGCGGCGAAGTCCCGCGCGGTCGCGATCGCTGCCGCACTGGAGCCGGGCACCGCAACGGCGGTCACGACGCCACCCTGGCGCGCAGCGTGATCTCGCGATCCGTGATCTCCTGGTCCGGCAGCAGGCCCCGGGCCCGGAGGACTGGCATGACGCCCTCGCCCACCTGGTAGGCCTCCTCCAAGTGCGGATAGCCGGAGAGGATGAACTCGTCGATGCCGAGCTCGTGATACTCGGCGATCCGGTCGGCGACCTCGTCGTGACTGCCGACCAGGGCAGTGCCGGCGCCGCCGCGGACCAGCCCGACGCCTGCCCACAGGTTCTTGGAGATCTCCAGCGCGTCGGTCCGGCCGCCGTGCAGCTCGGTCATCCGGCGCTGGCCCTCGGACTGCGACGCGCGCTGGATCCGCTGTGCTTCCTCGATGTCGGCCGGGTCGAGACCGTCGAGCAGGCGCTGCGCCTGAGCCCAGGCCTCTCCCGCGCTGTCGCGGCTGATCACGTGCAGCCGGATGCCGAAGCGCAGCTCGCGTCCGGCGGCCTTCGCGCGGGCGCGCACCTGGTCGAGCTTCGCGGCCACCGCGTCCGGCGGCTCGCCCCAGGTAAGGTAGACGTCGGCATAGCGGGCGGCCACGTCCATCGCGGGCTCGGACGAGCCTCCGAGGTAGGTGTCCGGCCAGACCGGGGCGGGGATGATCTGCGCGCCGCGGACGTCGATGAACTCGCCGGCGAAGTCGACCGGCTCGCCGGACCACAGCGCCCGTACCACGTGCAGGAACTCTCCCGCCCGGCGGTAGCGGTCCGGCTTGCTCAGGTGATCGCCGAACCGGCGCTGCTCGACGTCGTCGCCGCCGGTGACCACGTTGAGCAGCAGGCGGCCACCGGAGGCCCGCTGGTAGGTGGCGGCCATGTGAGCGGCGAGGGTGGGCGACATCAGGCCAGGGCGGAACGCGACGAGAAACTTGAACCGACTCGTGACCTGCGAGAGCGCCGCCGTCATCACCCAGGCGTCCTCGCACCACGAGCTGGTGGGCGTCAGGGCGGCTTCGAAGCCGAGCTGCTCGGCCGCCCTGGCGATCTGGCCCATGTAACCGATGTCGGGGGCGCGCTCGGTGCCTCCGCCGGCCACGACCCTGGACCCGGCCGCGCCGACCGCGTTGCCGAGGCTCAGATCTGTTCGCGAATCTCCGTTGGTGGGCAGGAACCAGTGCAGAACGAGTCCCATAGGCTTTCCTATCATATCGGTCGGTATAGTTGTATATCTCGGGGAGGAGTTTCATCGTGCGGGTCGAGCAACTGGAATACATCGCCGCCGTGGCCAGACTCGGCTCGTTCCGCCGCGCGGCGGAGGCGGTGCACGTCTCCCAGCCGGCGCTGAGCGAGTCTGTGCGGGCGCTGGAACGCGAGCTCGGCGTGAGCATCCTGGAGCGCGGCAGGCACGGCGCCCGGGTGAGTGAGCACGGAAGGGATCTGCTGCCGCACATCATGGCCGTGCTTGACTCGGTCGACCGGCTCCGCATAGCCGCGGACGTGCAGCATCAGAGCAGGCGCGTGGTGCGGCTCGGCACGGTCAATACCGCCACCGTCCCGCTCGTGATGCCCACGATCAGGGAGTTCCGTGAGACGCACCGGTCCACGCAGGTCGAGGTGTTCGGCGGACTGCACGCGGATGTCGAGCGGGGGCTGCTCGAGGGAAGCAGCGACCTCGGCCTGGTGAACTACCTGGAAGGCGACGACCTGCCGCCCGCCCTCGAGACGACCCCGCTGCTTTCTGGCCGGCCCGTGGTCTGCATGCGGCCGGACAGCCCGCTGGCCGCCGCCGGTGCCGTACGCGCCAGCGACCTGCGCTCGGCCCCGCTGATCGTGATGCGCGCCGGGTACGTGATGCGCCGCTACCTGTACCGCCTCCTGTCCGACGACGTTCCGCCGTTCTCGTACTCCACCGACGGCGCGGAGATGGGCAAGCTGATGGTCGCCCAGGGCCTCGGCGTCACCGTGCTGCCCGACTTCAGCGTGATCGGCGACCCGTTCGAGACGTCGGGCATGATCACCTGGCGCCCGCTGGCGGACGAGAGCACCAGGGTCCAGCTCGTCATCCAGCGGCTCCGGTCCAGCGTGCCGCCGCAGGCGGCCAGGGACCTGCACCACATGTTCGTGCAGCGCGCCAGGGACGTCCGCGTGGCGTGAAGAGCGCATGACGCCGGCTTCATCGGATCGCCGGCGCGGAGGCGCGCCGGTATGCGGCGGCGGGATGCGTAGCGGGCAGCAGCGCGCGGCCGGCCCCGAACAGGCGCTCGCGCAGCGTGGTCTCAGCCGGGTCGTAGCGGTCGCGGAACAGCCCGCGCGCTTGCAGCACAGGCACGACTAGCTCGACGAAGTCCCGGTAGCTGTCCGGCGACACGTTTGAGTGGACGTTGAAGCCGTCCAGGTCCGTGCGGGCGACGAACTCCTCGATCTTGCCGGCGATCTCCTGCGGGGTGCCGACGACGGCGAACGGGTCAACCCCTCCGTTCCTGCGGATGACGGCAAGCAGGTCCCGCACGGTGGGCTGCCCGGCCCGCTCCTCGATGAACTGGCCAAGGAAGCGCCCGGGACCGCGGCCCGAGTCGTCGGCCGGCGGCTCGATGTCGCGCAGGAGCGTGTCCGGGTGGTAACGGGAGAGGTCGAGACCGTAGTACCGGTTCTGCGCGTCACGGTACCTGCCGTAGTCCTCGGCCTTGCGCTCAGCCTCCTCGCGGGTTTGCCCGACGATGAAGCGGAAGTGGTTGAAGATCTTCACGTCGTCCGGCGCCCGGCCGTGCTCGACGGCAACCCGGCGGATCTCGGCGATGTCTCCGGCGACCTTCTCGATCGACGAGGAGGCGAGGAACACGGCCTCCGCGTGCTGGCCGGCCAGCAGCTTGCCCCTGGGCGAGCCAGTCGCTACGAAGATGACCGGGGTCCGCTGCGGCGACGGCTCGGACATGTGCGGCCCGGCAACCCGGAAGTACCGGCCTGCGTGGTCGATGTAGTGCACCTTCGACGGGTCGGTGAAGATTGCCCGCTCCCGGTCGCGCAGCACCGCTCCGTCTTCCCAGCTCCCCTCCCAGAGCTGATAGCAGACCTGGAGGTACTCCTCGGCCCGCTCGTAGCGCTCGTCGTGCGCGATCTGGCCGTCCAGCCCGAAGTTGCGGGAGGCGTTGTCCAGGTAGGAGGTCACCACGTTCCAGCCGACGCGGCCCTTGGCCAGGTGGTCGACGGTGCTCATCCGCCGGGCGTGCGCGAACGGCGGCTCATAGGTGGCCGATACCGTGACGGCGAAGCCGAGTTGGCTGGTGACCTGCGCTAGGGCCGGCACGAGCAGCAGCGGATCGTTGGCCGGGACCTGGTGCGCGAGCCGCAGGGCGTCCGCGCTGTCGCCGGGGACGGACTCGTAGGTTCCGAGCACGTCGGCGAGGAAGAGCGCGTCGAAACAGCCCTCCTCCAGCAACTTGGCTTCTGCGTTCCAGTAGTCGAGGTCGGTGTAGCGGTAACGCATGTCCGCTGGGTGCCGCCACATACCGCGCGCCAGGTGCCCGACGCAGTTCATCTCGAAGGCGTTCAGGTGGATCTGCTTGGTGATCAACGGTTACCTGCCTGCTCCCTGATCCAGCTGATCCGGCTGCAGCCGCCTCCTCTCGGTGGGCCACGCCGGCGGCGATCACAGTCTGACCGCCGCCCCCGCCCCGGGTCCAATAGCAATTCACGAGGGGCCGATAGGATTTTTCTATTAAAACAACCAAATTAGTAGTAATTACAGCTTAAAACCAATTACCATATATATTTTCGACTAACTTGGCCGAAAAGTCCACTATACAGATGGGTTTAGTTAGCTTAGGCTCGCCGCCATGCACCGATTTGCCGTCAAAGCAGGGAAGATACATCCGCGTCTGGCGGTCCCCGGCATCGCTCTCTGCGCCCTGCTGGTGACGACGCTGCTCGCCGCCTGCGGCGGCGTGTCCACCCCCAACGCGTCCGGTAACTCTTCCGTCACCCTGAACGCGGAAAACACGGCGGCTCCAGGCCAGGAGCTGAACGTCGCGGGCGACCCGCAGAACGGCGGGGTCCTGCACATCGCGATGTCCGCGGATCCGCTGTGCCTCGACCCGCACCAGATCTCGTCCGATGTGGAGCAGTTGCTCGGCAACATCCAGTTCGACAACCTGACTTTCCTGAGCAAGAACGGGCTTCCCCAGCCGTGGCTTGCCACCTCATGGAAGATCACCAACGGCGGGAAGACGTACACCTTCCAGCTGAAGAAGGGCGTGACCTTCAGCGACGGCACGCCCTTCAATGCCGCTGCCGTGGTCGCCAACTTCAGCCAGATGCTCAACCCGGCGACCAGGTCCGCGCTGGCCGGCCCGTACATCGAGCCGTACATGAGCAGCAAGGTCCTCGGGCCGTACACGCTGCAAGTGAACCTCAGCTACCCGTACAGCCCGTTCCTCTACGTCCTTGCCCAGGGCTGGCTGGGCTTGGAGTCACCGAAGGCGCTCGCCGACGACACTCCGGCCCAGCTCTGCGCGCATCCGGTCGGTTCCGGGCCGTTCGTGATGACGAGCTACACCAAGAACGTGGGCGTCACCTACGTCCGCCGCGCCGCGTACGACTGGGGGCCGCCGGCGCTTGGCCAAAGTGGCGCCGCGCACCTGGCCGGGATCGACGTTTCCTGGATAGGCCAGGACCCGGTGCGCTACGACGGTCTGGTCAGCGGGCAGTACCAGCTCACGCAGTACGTCCCGGCGCAGGACGCCGCGGCGCTGAAGGCCAACCAGAACTTCACCTACGAAGACATCGACCGGATGGGCTGGCCGTTCACCTTCGACTTCAACACCAGCCGCGGCCCGCTCAGCAACGTCAACGTGCGGAAGGCGGTCGTCGAGGGCGTCAACGTTAACTCCATCGTCGAGACAGCCGAGTTCGGCCAGTCGGCGGTGGCCACCTCCTACCTGGACCCGGTGACCAAGTACTACGACCCGAAGGCAACGCTGCCGGGTTACAACCTAGCGGCGGCGGTCAAGCTGCTCGACGCGGCGGGGTGGTCGAAGACCGACGCGGCCGGTTACCGGGAGAACAGCGGCGGCAAGGAACTAGACCTGACCTTGCCGGTCAACAACGCCACCACGATCAGCCCGGTGTACGACTTGCTGCAGGCACAGCTGAAGGCCAGCCTCGGCATCAACCTGATCCTGAAGGTGGAGCCACTGGCCGAGTACCAGACGGATCGTTACGGCGGGAACTACGACCTGCTCGCGGGAGTGTGGCACACCAACACACCCGACGTGCTGTACATCAAGTACGACTCATCGCAGATCCCGGGGCCGACGCACCTTGGCCAGAACCTCGCGCACCTGAACGACCCGGTGCTGGACTCGATCCTGCAGCGGGCGCGGGAGACGACCAGCCCGGCGCAGCTCACGAAGCTGTACGCGCAGGCTCAGGTCCGGCTGACCACTGCGGACTACCCCGGCCTGCCCATCTACCAGAACTCGGTGCTCTGGGCCTTCAACAATCAACTGCACGACGCGTACGTGAACACGTCGCACGGAACGCCGTTCCTCACCTACGCGTGGCTCGGCCACTGAGGTAAAACGTCATGAAGCTCAAGCTCCTCGCGAAGAGGATCGGCTGGCGGCTGCTCGCTGGCGTGGGCGTGATGTGGGGGGCGGCCACGTTCGCCTTCATCACGCTCCACGCCACGGCCGGGGACATCGCCCTCGCCACCCTGTCAGGCAACGGTTCCGATCCGACGGAAGCGCTGCTCCAGGAGGTCCGGCGCGACTACGGGCTGAACCTCCCGCTGTGGCAGCAGTACACCGACTACATATGGAGACTGCTGCACGGGAACCTCGGACAGTCCTACCAGGAACGGATACCGGTGGCGACGGCGATCGGGCAGCAGCTGGGAGCCACGCTCGAACTGGCCGCCCTCGCGGCGGTCTCCGCGGTAGCGCTGGCCATCGTCGTGTCGGTCTTCACGGCCGGCCGCGCACCCTGGGTCCGCTCCCTGACGAACGGGGCGTCCCTGCTGCTCGCCTCCATGCCGACGTTCGTCGTCGGGCTGATCCTGCTCATCATCTTCGGGCTCAAGCTGGACGTCCTGCCGATCTCCGGTAACCAGGGCTTCGCTTCTGTGATCCTGCCCTCGCTGACCCTGGCCCTGCCCATCGCCGCGGTGCTCTCACAGGTGCTGACCTCCGAGTTGGAAGACGTGCTCGAGCAGCCGTTCATCCTGACAGCCAGGGCGCGCGGCATGCGGGAGACGGCGGTCCGGTTCCGGCATGCCCTCCGGCACGCCGCCATCCAGCTGGTCACGATGGCAGGCTATGTACTGGGCGGCCTGCTCGGCGGAGCCGTGATCACCGAGTCCTTGTTCAACCGCCAGGGACTCGGCCAGCTCATGCTCACCGCCACCACCAACAAGGACGTGCCGCTGGTCAGCGGGGTAATCCTCTTCGCGGCGTTCGCGTACGTCGTGGTCAACCTCGTGGCCGACCTCCTCTACACGGTCATCGACCCGAGGCTGGTGACACGGTGACCACGCAGCCGCTCAATCCAAGCTGGACGCCGCGTCGCGTCGCGCTGTCCTGGCCGCTCGGCATCGTGCGGCCTGGTGTCCTCCTGGCCGCCGCTTACCTCGTCCTCGTGGTACTCGCGGCGCTGTTCCCCGGGTTGCTCGCACCGCATAACCCGCTGACAATCACCACTGCCCCGCCGTTCGTCCGCCCGTTCCAGTCGCCGCAGTACATCCTCGGCACCGACGAAGACGGGCGCGACATGCTCAGCCGGATGATCTACGGGGCCAGGCCGTCCCTCGAGATGGGCCTCGGCGCGACCGGAATCGGCGTCATCGGGGGGACGACGCTCGGCCTGCTAGCCGGGCTCGGCGGCCGGATCACCGAGACGGTGATCATGCGGCTCATCGACGTCGTGCTGTCCATCCCGGACCTGCTGCTCGCACTCGTCGTCATCGCCATCCTCGGCACCGGGACGGTGGACGCGCTGGTCGCCGTCGGGGTGGCGTCCGTCCCGGCCTACGCGCGGATGGTCCGTGCGCAGACGCAGGTGGTCCGGCGGGCCGCCTACGTGGAAGCGGCCGCGGGCCTCGGCATCCGGCGGTTCGCCGTCATCTGGCGGCACATGATGCCCAACGCGGTGAAGCCGGTCCTGGTGCTCGCCACGATCGGCATCGGAACGGCCATCGGGTACGGCGCCTCGCTCAGCTACCTGGGCCTTGGCACCAAGCCGCCGGCGCCGGAGTGGGGAAGCATGCTCGCCGAAGGCATCCAGTTCATCAACAACGACTGGGTGATGGTCTTCATCCCGGGCATCGCCATCACCCTCACCGTGCTCTGCGTCACCGTGATAGGGCGCGACTTGAGGCGCCGGACAGAAGGAAGGACAGCCGGATGACCGCCGTCGCGAGCAAACCGGCCGCCGAACCGCCCGCGCCGTCCCGGCAGCCACTGGTCGAGGTCGCAGGCCTGCGGGTTCGTTTCGGTGGACGCCGTGGCGCCCCGGTGGTGGACGGGATCTCCTTCACCCTCAACCGCGGCGAGTGCCTCGCGCTCGTCGGGGAGTCGGGCTCGGGCAAGAGCGTCACCGCCCGGACGCTTGTCGGGCTGACCGGGGCCGGAGCCCACGTCGAGGCCGAGCGCCTGCGCTTCGGCGGCCAGGACCTGTCGCGGTTCTCCGCCAGAACCTGGCGCCAGGTCCGCGGCGGGCGCATCGGGTTCGTCATGCAGGACGCGCTTTCCTCGCTCGACTCGCTCCGCCCGGTCGGGCGGGAAATCGCCGAGTCGGTGCGGCTGCACCTGCCGCTGACCAAGCCGGAGCGAGAGCAGCGGGTGCTCAAGCTGCTGACCGACGTGGGCGTGCCAGAGCCGGAGTTCCGCGCCACGCAGTACCCGCGCGAGCTATCCGGCGGACTGCGCCAGCGAGCGCTGATCGCCTCGGCCATCGCCTGCGGGCCAGAGCTGGTGATCGCCGACGAGCCGACGACGGCGCTCGACGCCACCATCGGCGCGCAGGTGATCGACCTGCTCGGCTCGCTCAAGACCAGCGATACAGGGTTGCTGATCATCAGCCACGACCTGTCCGTCGTGGCCAGTCTCGCCGACCGGGTGGCCGTGATGCGGGCGGGCCAGATCGTCGAACAGGGCCCGACCGGGGAAGTGCTGCGGTCTCCCGCTCACGACTACACCAAAGCGCTGCTCGCGGCCGTGCCATCGGCGAGTTCGAAGGGCACCCGGTTGTCCTACGCCC
>Ga0208987_1000209_pt1 | contig 10571 bp, 8 predicted proteins | sample MedBloCARef_O2_FD_187845 | JGI IMG/M metagenome (GOLD analysis project Ga0208987, IMG submission 187845) | Forest soil microbial communities from El Dorado National Forest, California, USA - Mediterranean Blodgett CA Ref_O2 (SPAdes) (version 2) | ecosystem: Environmental > Terrestrial > Soil >... | reverse complement strand
CACCGGCGTCCACTCATCGAGCAAGCCGGTCAGCGCGCGCAGCAGCCGCGTTTTGCCCTGGCCCCGTTCGCCCAGCAGAACGAAATCGTGACCGGCGATCAGCGCCCGCTCCAGCTGCGGCAACACGGTGTCGTCGAATCCGAGGATGCCCGGCCAGACCTCGTCGCCCTCGGCCAGCGCCGTCAGCAAATTCTCGCGGATTTCCTGCTTGACCCCCCGCTCACGGTGACCGGCGGCACGTAGTTCGCCGACGGTGCGGGGCAGATTGCTCGGTGATGTCACCATTCCAAGTTACGCGTTGCCCGGATTCCCCACCCGCTCAGTGAGCGAAGTGACGGGCTCCGGTGAGGTACAGCGTGATACCGGCGTTGGCCGCAGCAGCGGTCACCTCGTCATCGCGCACCGAGCCGCCGGGGTGCACGATCGCGCGCACGCCGGCAGCGGTCAACGTCTCCAGTCCGTCGGGGAACGGGAAGAACGCATCAGAGGACGCCACCGCTGAAGCCACCCGGTCGCCACCGCGCGCAACGGCCAGCCGGGCGGCGTCGACCCGATTCACCTGACCCATGCCGACGCCGATGGTGGCGCCGTCACCCGCGATCACGATCGCGTTCGACTTGACCGCGCGGCAGGTGCGCCACGCAAAGACCAGGTCGCTCAACGTCGCCGGATCAGCCGGTGACCCGGTCGCCAGGGTCCAGTTCGCCGGGTTGTCCCCGTGCGCGTCGAGCTGGTCGCGCTGCTGCATCAGCAGTCCCCCACTGACCGGTCGCAGCTCGTTGCCGCCAGCCAGCGGTTCGGAGGCCACCAGCACCCGGATGTTCTTCTTACGGGTCAGCACCTCGAGGGCGTCCGGCGCGTACGCGGGTGCCACGATCACCTCGGTGAAGATGGTGCTCACAAACTCCGCCATCTCCAGGCTGACTTCGGTGTTTGAGGCGATGACTCCCCCGAAGGCGCTCAGCGGATCGCACTCGTGGGCCTTGCGATGCGCATCGGCGACCGATGCCGACGAGATCGCGATGCCACAGGGGTTGGCGTGCTTGATGATTGCCACGCAAATTTGCTCGTGGTCGAAAGCCGCCCGCCACGCCGCGTCCGCGTCGGTGAAGTTGTTGTAAGACATCTCTTTTCCGTGCAACTGCTCGGCCTGCGCCAGTCCCGGCCACGCGCCCGGGTCGCTGTAGAGGGCGGCCTGCTGGTGCGGGTTCTCGCCGTAGCGCAGCGTTGCCGAACGCCGCCAGCTACGGCCGAACCACTGCGGGAACGCCGTTGGCGGATGCTCGGGCGCCAGCGTCGACTCCATCCAGCTCGCCACCGCGATGTCGTAGTCGGCGGTGTGCTGAAATGCCAAGGACGCCAGCTTCTTGCGCTGCGCTAGGGTGAATCCGCCGTCGCGCACGGCGGCAAGGACGCCGTCGTAGCCGAGCGGGTCGGTCACCACCGCGACGCTGGGATGGTTTTTCGCGGCGGCCCGAACCATCGACGGCCCGCCGATGTCGATCTGCTCCACGCATTCATCGATGCCCGCACCGGAGTCGACGGTCTGGCTGAACGGGTACAGGTTGACCACGACCAACTCGAACGCTGCGATGCCGAGCTGCTCGAGCGCCTCGGCGTGCTCGGGTTTGCGTAAATCGGCCAGCAATCCGGCGTGCACCCGCGGGTGCAGTGTCTTGACCCGGCCGTCGAGCACCTCAGGGAAGCCGGTCAGCTCCTCCACCGGCGTCACCGGAATCCCTTTGTCAGCAATGGTCTTCGCCGTTGACCCGGTCGAGACGATCTCCACGCCAGCCGCGCTCAGCCCCTGGGCGAGATCGACGAGCCCGGTCTTGTCATAGACGCTGATCAACGCGCGGCGAATCGTCCTTCGTGACTCGTCGGTCATCCTATGGTCGCCTTTCGTCCGGTCCAGGTCACGCCGCGGGTTGCGATCGCGGCCACCACGTCCACCAACAGCTGGCGCTCGGTGACCTTGATGCGCTCATGCAGTGTCTCTTCGGTGTCGCCGTCGAGCACCGCAACGGATTGTTGCGCCAGTATCGGGCCGGTGTCCATGCCGGCGTCGACCAGGTGCACCGTACAGCCGGTGATCTTCACGCCGTAGGCCAACGCTTCGGCCACTCCCTGCGCGCCCGGGAAGGCCGGCAACAACGTCGGGTGGGTATTGAGAATACGTCCGCAGTATCGTGAAAGATACTTCTGCCCAAGGATTTTCATGAAACCCGCAGCCACGATCAGATCGGGCGAGTGCGCGTCGGTGGCGGCGGCGATCGCGGCGTCCCAATCGTCTCGGGTGGGGTAGTCGCCGAGGCGCACGGTAAACGTGGGCAAGGATGCCGCTGCCGCGATCTCGGTGGCCACACAGTCACGGTCGGCACCGACGGCAACCACGCGGGCGGGATAGTCACCAACGGCGGCGGCCAGCAGCGAACTCAGTAACGAACCGGCGCCCGATGCCAGCACCACCAGCCGCGACGGCGTACTCGGGGGCACGCGGAGCGGTTCGACCACATCGCGAGCCTACTGGCGACGACACGCGCCCGACATTCGGCTGGCCGCATACATATTGCCCGCCTAATCCTCCTCGGCCGGGGGCTCGCCCGTGCCCTCCTCGGCCGCGGCTTCCGACGTGCTGTCGTCGTCAAGCGGGTCGTGATCGGCGGAGTCGCCGCCCGGCTCTTCCTCGGACGGCCCCTCCTCGGACGGCTCGAATGGCTCCGCGAAGTCTGCGGGTTCGACGACCTCGTCGACGGGCGGCTCCCCCACGACCTCGTCGACGGGCGGCGCCGGCGGCCGTTTGGGTCGGGGCCGCCTGAGCCGACGTCTGACCCCGCCGGTCATCACCACGGTGACCCACCCGACGACGGCGAACCAGAAGAAGCTGCCGATCAGCAACGCGCCCTGGTCCACACCGACCTCGCCGAAGTTGCCCAGCCTGCCGCTTGCGCCGTAGGCGAGCAGCGACACCGCCAGCGCCCCGGCCACCGACGCGGCGAGCAGCTTGGCCATCGCCGGAATCAGTGGCAGCGGATACCGAGCGCATTGCTGCCCGACCGCCACACCCGACGACGCCCCCACGATGAGCAGGGCGACCCAGACCGGGCCCAGCGGCGGGGTGGGGGCCGCGGCCAGGATCGGTAGTGCCGGGATGTCACCGCCGAACACGGTGAACGAACTGAAGGTCGCGAAACCGAGGTGAGCGCTGGACCCGACCGCGACCGCGGAGGTGCCGACGATGACGTTCGGCGCGTACAGCACCGACATCACCGTGAGGCTGAACTGGCCGAAGATGGATTCGGTGATGCCGTAGAGATCTTGCATCGTCGCCCAGTGCACAACCAGCGACCCCGCCGTGACCAGCCCGGAAAGCCCCAGCAGCGCCAACACTCCGGCCGCCGCGGCGCGCACAGAATCAGCTAGCCAATTGGGCAGCGGCGATGCTGCCAATGCCCGTCGCCCCACCCTGGACCACACGCCGATCGCGGCCCCGACGGCATGCACCACCAGCACGCTGCCGAACGCCCGCAGCGCGCTGGGGGTCTGCAGTTCGGTGATCACCGATGACGCGTCGTGGATGACGGCCAGCGCGATCGCGGTCATCAGCAACGGGCCACCCAGCGCCGACGCGATCACCCAGCGGACCACCAGCCACGACGAGTACAGCGACGTGGCCCGCGCCGTGCTGCGTGCGGTTCCCCACACCATCAGCAGGATTGGCAGCAGCGGCAGCACGCCCAGTTCGCGGCCGCCGATCGAGATCGGCACCCGGTGCACGCCGAGCCAGATGCTGGCGATGGCGCCCAACGCACCGGTCATGTCGCTGTTGGCGATCAACAGCTGGAGCAACGTGAGCGCGGCGATGATGACCAGCGCCACCACGGCGGGGCCGAACGCGACCCTGACAAGGTCGCGCGCCTGGCGAGCGCCCGCTGCGCGGTTGTCCTCCACCCTTGTCACCCTTGGCGCACCTGCCCGATTAGGCGCAAGAGGCCACGGTTAGGACGGCGCCGGCCCAGGAGGCGAGGAAGGCGACTGCTGCTCACCGGTGTGGTTCGAATAGCCGGCGGTCTCCGACCCGGTGCCGTCACCGCCCACCGATGGTGGCGGGCTGAAACTGGGGAAGCCGGTAGGTGGGGTCAACGGCCCCTGTTGGGACGACGGCTGCGGTCCCGTGTGCGCCTGAGCATTGAACCCTCCGGTGGTCGGGATCGCGCTTTGCGTCGGACCCTGGTTCGGCGAATAACCGCCGTACTGCGACCCGTACCCGGGAGCCTGCGCGTTGTGCGACTGGGGTCCCCCGTGTTGCTGATAGCCGGGCTGCTGACCGTAGTACCCAGGCTGGCCGCCGTACTGGCCGTATTGGCCGCCTTGCCCGCCGTACTGCCCGTACTGCGCGTAGGGGTCGTACTTGGGCCGCGGCGGCGGCGCGGTGATCACGCCGGATTCCAACAGGACCACGACCACGGCGGCGATCGCTTGCAGCACGCTGGAAGCAACCAGTGGCCATATCGCCCAGCCCAATGCGAAGCCCGCGGGTGTGTTGATCGTCTCTGAGATCGCCAGCAGCGCACCCAGTACGGCGACCGCCGCGACAACCCCCGCGTAGTTCTTCGCCTTGGGCAGCAAACTCAGCCCGGCGAGCAGCGTGGCCAGCAAGGCAACCAGCACCGCGGTGCCGGCATCACCGGCGCGGCCACCGGCACCCGGTCCCAGGTCGGCGCCCAGCACGAACGTCGGCCCGAAGTTCAGCAGGTACACCGCCAGACCGAGCACCACCACCGCGATGTTCAGGTATAGCGGAAGCTTGCTTTCACCGTCGTCGGTTTTGGCGAACGACGGCGTGGCGCCAGGGTAGGAGCCGCCGGGCTGCGCTGGCGGATATCCGGGATTACCGGGCGAGTAGGTCATGACTCCTCCTGTTGCTTCCAGTGCCGTCGCTAGGCGCCACGCCACTGTTGCAGTGCCACGCTGGGCTGCCGGGGCGCAGTCTCATCGACGCCAAGGTTTGCCCGCGCTTGCTTACGACGCGATCGATCAACCACGCTAGCGCACGTTCGGCTGCCCGTGCCGGAGCGACCGGCGGCGCCGCGTGACCAGCGACGCACACCGGCCGCACCATCGTCTGCACCCACCCGCTTGCCCCGCGTAGGTAGAACACGTTCTAATTCTGTCCATGGATTACGGGCTTGTGCTTTTTACCAGCGATCGTGGCATCTCCCCGGCGGCAGCCGCCAAGCTTGCCGACGACCACGGCTTTCAGACGTTCTACGTGCCGGAACACACCCACATACCCGTCAAGCGCGAGGCGGCCCACCCCACCACGGGTGACGAATCGCTGCCGGACGACCGCTATATGCGCACGCTGGACCCCTGGGTCAGTCTGGGCGCCGCGTGCGCGGTCACGTCGCGGGTGCGGCTGTCTACTGCGGTCGCGCTGCCGGTCGAGCATGACCCGATCACGCTGGCCAAAAGCATCGCCACCCTCGACCACTTGTCGGGCGGGCGGGTCAGCCTGGGCGTCGGTTTCGGCTGGAACACCGATGAACTGGCCGACCACGGCGTGCCGGCCGGGCGGCGCCGCACCTGCCTTCGCGAGTACCTCGAAGCGATGCGGGCGCTGTGGACGCAGGAGGAAGCGTCCTATGACGGCGAGTTCGTCAAGTTCGGCCCCAGCTGGGCGTGGCCCAAGCCGGTCCAGTCGCACATCCCGGTTCTGGTGGGCGCGGCGGGCAATGAGAAGAACTTCAAATGGATCGCCCGCAGCGCCGACGGCTGGATCACCACGCCGCGCGACTTCGACATCGACGAACCGGTGAAGCTGTTGCAGGACACCTGGGCGGCCGCCGGCCGCGACGGCGCCCCGCAGATCGTGGCGCTGGATTTCAAGCCGGTGCCCGAGAAGCTCGCACACTGGTCCCAGCTCGGCGTGACCGAGGTCCTGTTCGGCCTGCCGGATCGCCCCGAGGACGAAATCGCCGCCTACGTAGAGCGACTGGCCGGCAAGCTGGCCGCCCTGGTGTGACGCGCCGTCAGACCAACGTGCAGCGATTGCCGTAGTCGAAGGACCGCACCTGCACCGAATGCCCCAGTGGCTCATCGTCGGTCAGCAGCGCGATCAGTTCGTCGTCTTCGGTGGTGGAAACAAACCGGCTGCCGTCGGCCAGCCGCCCGATGATGATTCCGGTCAGCTTCCCGGAATCGCGCCGCACGGTGTAAGTCTCGATGGTGGCGGTGCCGTCGGCGACCTCGCTCACCGACTCCGTGGGCCAACTGGCGACCTGCGCCTGCAGCTCGGCGCAGCGGCCCGGCTTCCACTGGATCGGGGTCGTCGAGTAGATACCCACCGAGTACTTGCTCAGGATGCCACCGTTCGCGCCTACCATCCCGAATTGCCCCGGCGCGCTTCGTGTTCGAGCCACGGTCTCCGCGACCGCGTGCATCGAGTAGTTGTTGCCCGCCCCACCGAAGAACGGCAGCCCACCGGTCAAAGTCAGGCCGCGGGGATCGTCGGTCGCGATGCCGATGCCGTCGCAGATGTTGAACACCGGCACCGGAAAGCAGCTGTACAGGTCAAAGGTAGCGATGTCGTCGATGCCGATCCCCGCCGTAGCCAGCGCCTCACGCACCGCCAGCACGGCCGCCGGCGAGTGCCCTAGGTCCGGGCGCACCAGCAGTTGTTGTTCTTCCATGTCGGCGTGACCGTGCAGGTACACCCAGTTCTCCTCGGGCACCCCCAGCCGGCGTGCCGCCTCGACCGACATCACCAGCGCGGCGGCGCCCTGGTTCACCTGGTCGCGGGCGACCAGCAATCGCGGATAGGGCTCCGCAATCATCCGGTTGCTCTCGGTGACAGTGATCAGCTCATCGACGCTGCGTTCCACCGGTGCGGCCGCGAACGGATTGTCGACAGCCACCTTGCTCATGGGTGCGAACAGCTCACCCATCCGCTGCAGGTATTCCGTTGGGCCCAAACCGGTTCCGGCTCTGCGGGCGTTCTCCAACAGTGCGTATTGGATCGGCGCACTGGTCAGGCCGTGGCTGACCGTGTAGCGCGAGACCAGTCTCTCCAGGCCATGCCCGCGGTCTTCGAGTGGACCTGCAACGGTCTCGGAGAAATCCGGACGGTTATCCGCCCCGGCGAAGTAGCGAGTGGTCGATGTGGCGTCGGAGCCGAAGATCAACGCGACCTCGGACTGGCCTGCCGCGATCTGGCCCGCCAACTCGGTGATGAGGTGTTGCGGGCCCTGACCGCCGACGACCTCCAGGATGGCGCGGGCGGGGTCCGCGCCGATCCGGTTAGCCACCGAACGCGGGTAGTTGTTGGACTTTCCCAGTACCGGTTCGGCCGGGCCAGAGATCTCGAATTGCCTTACGCCGGCCACGGTGTCGATCGTTGCCGCGACCTTGGCCGCATCGGCGCCGCAATCCTCGAGCGCGGCGCGGGCAGCGGCCGCGGCCAGTTCGACGCCCGACATCGCGCGGTAGTAGGCGTCGTCGATGCGTTCGGCTGCCTGCCCCACGCCGACGACGACGGGGGTGCGCGGATCCAAGCTCACGTGCTCAAACCCCTACAAGCTCTTCAGAATCTCCCGGGCAAGCTCCGCAGTCTCCGACGGCGTCTTGCCCACCTTCACACCGGCCGCCTCCAAGGCTTCCTTCTTGGCTGCCGCTGTGCCTGACGAGCCGGACACGATGGCGCCCGCGTGGCCCATCGTCTTGCCTTCCGGCGCAGTGAATCCCGCGACATAGCCGACGACCGGCTTGGACACGTTGGCCTTGATGTAGTCGGCCGCGCGCTCCTCGGCGTCACCGCCGATCTCACCGATCATCACGATCAGCTTGGTGTCGGGGTCCTTCTCGAACGCCTCAATGGCATCGATGTGCGTGGTCCCGATCACCGGGTCCCCGCCGATACCGATCGACGTAGAGAAGCCGAAATCGCGCAGCTCGTACATCATTTGGTAGGTCAGGGTGCCCGACTTGGACACCAGCCCGACCGGGCCGGACCCACTGATGTTCGCGGGAGTGATGCCGGCCAGCGCCTCACCCGGGGTGATGATGCCGGGACAGTTCGGCCCGATGATGCGCGTCTTCTGCCCCTTGTCGACGTTGTAGGCCCACGCATATGCGCTGTCCTGCACCGGAATTCCCTCGGTGATGACCACCAGCAGCGGGATCTCGGCGTCGATGGCTTCGATGATCGCGTCCTTGGCGAATTTCGGCGGCACGAAGACGACCGACACGTCAGCGCCGGTCTCCTTGATCGCCTCGGCAACACTGGCGAACACCGGAAGTTCGACGTTCTTGCCGACGGAGTCGACGTGCGACACGGTGGTGCCCGCCTTGCGGGCGTTCACCCCGCCCACCAGCTGAGTGCCGGCTTTCAGCATCAGCGCGGTGTGCTTGGTGCCCTCACCGCCGGTGATGCCCTGGACGATGACCTTGGAGTCCTTGTTCAGGAAGATCGACATTGATTGGCTCCCTTACTTGTTCGCCAGCTCGGCGGCTTTGTCGGCCCCGGCATCCATGGTCTCGGCCTGGATCACCAGCGGGTGGTTGGCTTCTGCGAGAATTTGGCGGCCCTGGTCGACGTTGTTGCCGTCCAGCCGGACCACGAGCGGCTTGTTGGCCTCGTCACCGAGCATTTTCAGTGCGGTCACGATTCCGTTGGCGACGGCGTCGCACGAAGTGATGCCACCGAACACGTTCACGAACACGCTCTTGACCTGCTCGTCGTTCAGGATCACGTCCAGGCCCGCGGCCATCACCTCGGCCGAGGCGCCGCCGCCGATGTCAAGGAAGTTGGCCGGCTTGACTCCGCCGTGCTTCTCGCCGGCGTACGCGACGACGTCGAGCGTGGACATCACCAGACCCGCGCCGTTGCCGATGATGCCGACCTGCCCGTCCAGCTTGACGTAGTTGAGGTCGTGCTCCTTGGCCTTGAGCTCCAGCGGGTCGGTGGCGTCGCGGTCTTCGAACTCGACGTGGCCGGGCTGACGGAAGTCGGCGTTGGCGTCCAGGGTGACCTTGCCGTCCAGCGCCAGGATCTTGTCGTCGGGCGTGCGCACCAGCGGGTTGACCTCAACCAGGGTGGCGTCCTCGCCGACGAAGACGTCCCACAGCTTGGAGATGGTGATCGCCGCGGCGTCCAGCACCTCGGCCGGCAGGTGACCCTGCTCGGCGATGGAACGCGCGGTCGCCAGGTCGACGCCCTTGACGGCGTCCACCGGAACCTTGGCCAGCCGGTCGGGCTTGGTGGCGGCCACCTCTTCGATCTCCACTCCGCCCTCGACCGAGCACATCGCCAGGTAGGTGCGGTTGGAGCGATCGAGCAGGAAGGAGATGTAGTACTCCTCGGCGATGTCGCTGGCCTCGGCAACCAATAGCTTCTTGACGACGTGGCCCTTGATGTCCAGGCCGAGGATGTTCTTGGCGTGCTCGTAGGCGTCCTCGGGCGTTGCGGCGTATTTGACGCCACCGGCCTTGCCGCGGCCGCCGACCTTGACCTGCGCTTTGACCATTACCGGGGCGCCGACCTCGGTGGCGATTTCCTTCGCGCCCTCGGCGGTGTCGGTGACTCGACCGGGCGTGGTGGGCACGTCGTGCTTTACGAACAATTCTTTGGCTTGATACTCGAAAAGATCCATGGCTCCACGTCTTCGTATAGGCCTGTTGGGTGAGCGGTGCCGGTTTCGGCGACTCGCACGGTCGAACTGTATCCACTCACCGAACGGCCGCTACCATCGCATCCGGCGATGTGGCACAGCTCACGGGACCAACGCCGGAGACTAAACGTGATCCAGTTCACAATATGGGCGGGATTGCGCTCCGAGGTTGCCAGCCGTATCCGCCAACCGTTACCGTCCCTAGAGTCCAGATAACGGTATGGTCACGATACGAGGACATTTCAAGGTTGTCGCAGCATCGATTAGCTCGTTCGCCTGTCCTGGCAGGGACACATCGCGCGTTGCGTGACCGCCGGGTAGGACCGAATCCCAACGAAGTCACCGAGATTCTCCCGCTCGACGGGTTTGACCTCGACGACTTGGACTTCGCCGACGACGCCATCGACCTCGGCGACCTCGACTTCAGCAACGACACCAACTTCGACAACGCCGCGCAAGTGCTGCTGGCGGCCGAACTCGACGATCTGGACGAGATCGACAATCTGACGCCGTTACGGCTGGCAGCCCCCGCCGCCTTCCACGACGTGCTGGCCCGCCCGACCGTCACGCTGCGCACCGACCCGATTTCCGGTAGCCGGCATTTCGCCGATGTCACCGACGTCATCGGTGTGGCCCAGCGCGGCGGGCAGCACCGCAAACAGCCGACCAGCGCGGCCAGAGGGCGGATGCTGATTTCGGCGATGGCCGCCGGTGCCGCGGCTGCCGCGGCACACACCGCGACCAGCCATGCCGAGACCACCGAGACCGCGACCGTGCTGACCGCTAACGCGTCGTCGCTTACCGGCGGCGGGGTGAGCAGCGACATCACCCGCGGGGCGCAGGTGATCGCCGTGCAGCCCGCGGCGAACGCCGCCGTGCACAACGAGGAACTCGCCAAAGGGG
>Ga0208987_1000208_pt1 | contig 10658 bp, 2 predicted proteins | sample MedBloCARef_O2_FD_187845 | JGI IMG/M metagenome (GOLD analysis project Ga0208987, IMG submission 187845) | Forest soil microbial communities from El Dorado National Forest, California, USA - Mediterranean Blodgett CA Ref_O2 (SPAdes) (version 2) | ecosystem: Environmental > Terrestrial > Soil >... | reverse complement strand
CATTAAATGTGGTCTTGTATCAATAATGTAACGATGGCCTCACTGTCTCTACAAGTCGCTCAGTGAAATTGAATTGTGAGTGCAGATGCTCACTACCTCCGGGGGGACGGGAAGACCCTATGCAGCTTTACTGTAGTTAGTTATCTATAAGTAGGTTTGCCGCCATTTTCATAAGTTTAACGCGATCTCTCTATTCATTATAAGACACTCTAAGAATAGGCTTTTATTAAAGTGGGCGGTCCTTATTAGGTGTGTAATTCTAGAGACTGATAGCGGGGGCCCTTATCCACTAGGCCAAGGGCAGGGGGGGGGCGGCCCTTCAATTTAAAGACTGGGAAGTAATTAAGGTGGCGGCGGCGGAGCCAGTCCTTAAGTTATTTGGTTTATTAAGGAAAATTTAATAATAAAGTGAGAAACAAAGCCTACATTTAGAATTAAGCAAGCAGCGGAGCCTAATAATCGTCGATTATTATTCTTACAATATAACACTCGATAAACAATTTTAATTTATCACTAATAAATTGAAAGTTTCCGGAAAATTCGGAAACTCCAATCTTAGGTAAAATTTTGTAAAGGATCGAATCATATAAGTGTAAAATTATAATAAAAAAGCGGTGGGTCTTCGTAACAAATATTAATAATTCTTAATAGGGGAGGGACTGGCTCCACCTTGTTTGATATTTAATATTTTATTAAGAGTATGATGATTAGGATTAGTTTAACATCTAAATTTTTAATAAAAAATATATATTTAAAAGAGATTGATAAAATAAAAAAAAAGATAAGATAAGATATAAAAAAAATAACAAAAATGAATGATTAAAAAAATAATGTATTTTAAATTTTTCAAGATTAAAAAGGGGGGAATATGATAATGGTAATCAGTTGTACTTGCACTACAAAAATGAAAGTTCAATTCTTTCTTTCTCCAGTTATTAATCTTTACTAAAAAAAAACTCTTTTTTATTTATTTTAATATTAACTTTAGTGTTTTGACATGTGCATTATATGTTTTAATTTTCTATTTTATTGTATGGGTAGTTTCTATTCTTTTAGAATCATCTGATCCTTTTTTATTATTTACACTTTAAACGTTGGACTAGTATGATACTAAGTCTTATTTGGTGCACCTTTTTCGTTGCCTTGGTCGTAAATTTACGATATCTCAAACCTCTCGCTTGCTACTTTATAGCTTTAACAATTAATAATGTCCTTTAATAAGAACAGCTTCATCAGCGGAGCTGATATAACTTTTATCCGGTTCGTAAAAAAAAAAGAATAACACTAGACTTCTTTTCTCCTAAGTGATCTGCCATCCTATATAGATAAGTAGGATCTGTCTAAAAAAATACAAATACCAATATCGCTATATTTTAAGGTTATTAAAAAAAAATAAGATGGGTCCTTAATTTACATTCCCGAAATTATCAGTAATTAGGTTTTCAATAGGCTTAACCGAATTCGTTAGTTAAAAAAAAGGTAACTATTTTTAATTTAAGGGATCCGCCGCCGCCTCCGGCCTTGGTTGCTTAGTGGTTAAAGCCCTATTTTGAAGAAGTAGTGACGGTAGTTCAATTCTATCCCAAGGCAAACTTTTTAAATTTTAATCCTATCCTGCCCGCCTTTTAATTTTATTAAACAAAAAATAATCTGGTGGTGTTATCTTGCATAAGACTTATTTTTATTTTATTATGTTATTTATTTAATGTGGATCGAGCATTATAAATTAATACTAAGACAGGTAATAATAGTCTAGCATACTGTTTTCAATATATTATATTATAAAAATAGAATATATAGAGATGTAATATTAGAAATACAGAATATATGGAGATGTTTGGCTCTCTTTCTTAGCTTTTCAATTTTAAATTAACTTAAGGCTAAGCAAATACGTTATATTTTTTGTTTAATAGTCTTGACTTATATATGTTTATCTTAGGCTCAGGCTTAACGAGTTTTATGGTTAATTACTATAAATAAAGATTAATTAATAGTATGTTTGAATTGAAATAAACCGGTTCAATAGGTTAGTGTTAACTAGTGGTTCGTTTATTATAAGGGGTCCGCCTGCCTTATTTATATTTATAAAAAGCCTGCTGTTTCTGTTTATTTTTTTAGATTTTTATTTATAAGATACGATTAATGATTATAACTTTAATCTTCGGGCAGATGACCGAATGGTAATGGTGGTTCTCTGTAAAAGAATTGGTCTAGCGACCGAGAGAGGTTCGATTCCTTTTCTGCTCACATAGTAAAATTTTTATCTAGAAGCCCCGAAACAAACTTCTTTATTTTAAATTCATAATCTCTCCCTAAAAAAAATCAATTTCTTAAGTTTAGTCTTAGCCTTACTTTTAATCTAACTCTTAGTATAAGCCTGACTCTTAACACAATTTAGGAGGGCTGGCTGGCGTGCCCTAATTCGCCGCCGGCGGATCGCTTCTTTTAATTAAATCTACTAGGGGAAAGTGAGAAGGGCGGCACCGAAAAATTTTTTTTTATAAATCTTTTTTATATCATTATATTACTACTTAAGTGCATAGTGGTTTTAGTTATTTTATTAATAAAAGACTGTAGCATAATAGGTAATGCAATCCGCTCATAATGGATAAAATTAAGGTTCGAGTCCTTGCGGTCTTAATTATAAAAATAGTCTTAACCTTTAATAATTATAGTTTTAACCTTAAATCATTTCGAGAATATTTTTATTTAATCTATCTAATAAAAAAAAGTGGGTAGCATACATCGGTTTTTGATTCTAAATTTAAAAGAGAAGAGGTAAAAAATAAAGATCTAATAAATATATAACTAAAAAATAAATATATAACTAAAAAATAAAATTTCATAATTAATTCTTTTCTCTTTCTCTTTCTCTTTTTATTTTAATTTAGTGTCTAATATTAAATAAAAAAAACTGTTAAGATAACTGTGATTCTCTTAATTTATATTGTGACACTTTTTAGATTTAATTTCTCTGATTGCTATTCGTAATTCACGTTAATTATATTTAATTTAATAAAAATATTTAAGCTGGAGCCCTTATAATACGTGTATAAAAAAATAAAAGATAAGTCTCTAATATTTATATTTACTTAGTTAAGTAGTACTTCTAATTTAACACTGGTGAGGGATAGTATTGCAATTTCATGTCTAAAATAAAATCTGAAGCTACTCTTAATTTACTAAAACTAAAAGAAAAGACAAATCAAAAAATCTGTATTTTTTAACATAGTTAGAAGAATAATTAATCTGTGAGTAAAAGATACAATAGAATTAAACCTTAGATGCCAGTGTTACCTTAAAGGCCAAAAAAGCGAACATGATGGAATTGGTAAACATACTCTTCTTAAGCAGGAGTGGATTTAAGTCCTTAAGAGTTCGAGTCTCTTTGTTCGTATTCTTGTTTCAATGATCGTGTCCTTAATTCAATGATGATTTTATTAATTTATAATTTAATGATTCTTTTTTTCCCTGATTATGGCTCGTAAGTCTGGCTTTTCCGCCGCTGGCGGAGCTCTTCTTTTAAATAATGTAAAAAATGTAAATTATTATTTTTTTTAAATTGCTTGGCTTTGCGTTTTCGTAGCTGTCCTTTATCTATATCTAAAAAATAAAATAAAAAAAAATCAATATACATGTATAAATTCAATACTACCTGTTAGTGAAAAATACCCCGCATTAAAAAAAAAATAAAATAAGACTAGAAAAAATAAAAAAAAAAAAGAATAAAGTAAGACGAGTATAGTTAAGTTGGTATAGCATCTACCTTCCAAGTAGAGATCATCAGTTCGAATCTGATTACTCGTAAAATATAAATAAAAGATTAAGTAGTTATTTAGAATCGTTTAATACTATCTTTATATTTATCTAGCTCCCACCCCGCGCTCCGCTTATTCTCAATTCGCTGACTTCGTCCCCTTCCTTTCCGGAACCTCCTGATACCTCCTTGTTCCTGCCGGTAGGAGGGCTGAGCCCGTGCCCGGTCGCTTTTTTATTATTGTCTGATCTTTGATCTAGTTCTTTCTCTTTGTGTAGCTCTTTATTTTACCTCGCTCTGTTTCATTTTTTTTTCTTATTATCATTGACTGTCTCCTTATTTTTATCTTTATCAATATCCTTATCTTTATCAATATTTTATTATTTATTAATAAGCCCTGCTCAATTAAAAGATAAAATACTATTAATATAGGCGAAATGGTGTATTGGCGGCACAATAGTCTCATGATCTATTAGATTAGGTTCAAATCCTGATTTCGCTAAAATATAAGAAAAAATTTTTTTTGAAACGTCTTTTATTTTTAATTAGTTTCTTTCTTAATAACTTAATAACTTAAATTTAATAAAATAACTGGCTCCGCCGCCATTAAGGGGCGCTCCGCCGACCTTGTAAATCCCTGGCTCCGCCGCCATTGACTTATACCCTATAAAAAAAGGGATAGGTGAGTGACCTGAATAATAAGAGTAACTCCTGGTCTAGTTTATCGAACTCTCCTATAAAACATAATATTAATTATTTAAATTAGAGAAGAGAATCCTAGGCTAAAATTTTATCCAGCAGAGCAGATATTAAAAAAAAAATGAAATTAAAAAAAAGATAGTCGAGTGTCTTAGTTTTTTTTTATGAATATCAGTGGCGGAGTCAGCCGCTCCAGTTTCTAATTTCATTTCATTAATTTATTATTCTTCCAGCATATAGGCGGCGGATTCCCTTGAACAAAAAATATTTATAGATAAAGTCTTGTTATTTAAAAACTGGAAATGTTAATCTATTTAATTTCGCTTAAAAAAATGAAAATGATTCTATTCTATAAAAAAAATAAAAAAAATTTTTTTTTAATTAGTTATTACTATTTTCCGAGCTATTTAAATTAAGTCTTTATGTTTTAAGTCGTAAGAGCCCTTAAAGAATTCTGATGCCAGTCTACATTTACATTTACATTTACATTTACATTCCGAAGAATTAACGTTGGTAATATTTCCTTACTTTCCCTAGGTCTCTGATTAAAAAAATATCATTGTCTTTTCATAATAGTGGATGCCTCCGCTATTAATTCTAACTCGAAACCAATAAGTTTCGGTTTATTTACCTTATTTCTCAGTAACTTTCAAAAGCCTTAAATTTATTCTTTATTTAATTTTCTCCGGTTCCGGTTCCGGTTCCGGTTCCGCTTCTTAAATAATTATCGCTAGCTTAGGTCTTTTTAATGCTTGTCTTAAGGTCTTTTAGTTCAATGGTTAAAATCACTGTCTTTCGTACAGTAGCTACCAGTTCGAATCTGGTAAAGATCAAAAGACTTTATTTTTAATTTATTCTTTATTTCATATTTTTAAATCTTATAAATAAAAAGATCCAGCTAAAAAAATAAAAAAGAGGTTAAGGAGGCATAATCTTCTTAATTTTATCACAGGATCTGGTTTATTTATTTTTCCTGCTCTCGCTCCGCTTCCGCGGCCGTTGCCACTGATACCGGGCCAGCTCCCATTAAGGGCCCGGTCGGGCCCGCTAAAAAAAACCGTTCCGTACTCGTACTGAATAGGGTTAGCCCTTTTCCTTCCCGGTACCCGCTACTTTTTATTAAATTTTATTCTTTTTATTTTTTTATAAATACAATTACATTTCTTGCTTTTCCTAAAATTTTTACTTAATTTTAAGCATAAACTATTATGAATAATAATTAAGTTAATACCATTAGTCAGAAAAAATATAATTTCAATAATTGAATCTTTATATTTTATTTCTAATTCTTAAAATATTAAATAGAAAGGGGAATACTGAGTAATTTAGTTATATTTATGAAGTGACCTAAATTACTTGTTCTCGTTAATCGCGTTAGCCTGGCCTTTTTTTTAAATTCTATTTTAAGCTTATAAGTTTTCTTGTGTATGGATAGGCCTACTGTAATATAATGACAGTAAGCTAATAACAGTAGCTTGCTATTTATCCTCTTTGTGTTCCGTGTCATTAAACTTTTATACTGAGGATTATGTAGGCATAGGCGTAGGTGTAGGTCTAGTCGTAGTCGTAGACGTAGGCATAGGCGTAGGCGTGGATAAGGGCTCAACTTTACTTTAAACTTTTAATTGTAAATCATATATTTGTCTTAGATAAAGATAAGTGTAGTAACTAGACTAGGCGGACTCAAAATTTTAAATTTAGAGTGGGTTTCGGAGAATGAATCGAAAATAATTAGGAACATTATCCCTGTATAATGATAAGCGTACACAGCTTATTATTTTCTGTTTTTATAACAAAATATTCTAATTCTTTTTATTTTAACTTTAAGATTTTCCAATATATTTTGAGACTAATTAAAAGGCGGCGGGAGCGAATCCAGCCCTCCCGTTAGGGGCGGAGCTCTTCTGCTATTTATCAACAAAAAAAAAATAATATTTAACTAAAAAAAATATTAACGTTTAAATAACGTGACATTGTTAGTGTAATAAGATGCTACCTAGAAAAATCCAACTAAAAGCCGGAATAGTTTAACTGGTAAAACGGTTTCCTTGTAAGATACAAAAGGGGGTTCAACTCCTCCTTTCGGCAACATTTCTCAAGTAAAGTTTTTTTATAAAAATAGAGGTTTAAGAAGGATTTTTTGAATCTGGCACCTTTTTTTTCTATGTGGGATAGCTTCTCTATTGCTAGCTACTTAAGGTGACACTTAAACATTAAGACCTGATAGGATTCTAGCTAATCTAGCCTAATACAAATGCCCGTACAAATGAATAATTTAATTTAGATAAAGGTTAGTCTTTCTTAGACTATCACAGTTTTATATATTAAAAACGGTTTGATCTGCGATCTAGTTTTATTTATTATATTAATAATATGGTTATAATTATACGGCTAAAATAGAGAAGTATTACCTTTCCCCCCTTAAGGGCACATTGTGGACGAGTATCTCCCGATAAATTTTTTGTATTAAACACTTTTCAGTGTTTAGAGATTGACACTTTTAATTTAAATTATGTTTAGACTTAGGCGTCTTATTAAAATAAAAAGAAGTCCTTTATTTTCTTTAAGATACAATAACAAACATATAATTATTTTTTTTATTAAGAATTTACTTTTTTTTTAAATAACTTAAAGAAGGGCTCCGCCAGCAACAGAAAGGAAATAAAAAATAACAAAACAAAAAAATAACAAACGCCCGTACAAATTTAATAAAAATAAAAAATAGAAAAATTATGTTTAAATAAAAGCTCCTAATTTAATGGTAGAATAATTTCTTGATGAGGAATCAGTAGAAGTTCAAATCTTCTTGGGCTTATTTTATTTATTTGCCTTTTTATATCTCAGATAATTTTATTATTAATTGTAAATAATAATGAGATTAAGGTGTTTGTCTGGCTCCTACTTCGCTGAAAAATTTCCCCAATTTATCACTCTAAAATCAAGTTTAACAAGCGGCGGAGGGCTGGGTTTTCCACCGCCGTCATGCAAACAGCGCCGCGACTCGGCCCTTATTTTATTTTTTAGTTTTCTTATTACATATGTTAAATTTTGAGTATAATAAATTAAGCGACGAACATGGAGCGAGAGTCAGCGAAGCGAGAGCTAGAAATGGAATTTATGGCGAGATCTTGTAAGACCGTTACGGAAGCAGAACTCGATCGGTAGAGTGTCTCTCTTTTAAAGAGAACGTTTCCGGTTCAAGTCCGGATGCTTTCATATTTAAAATCCTTGACGGAAACTCCTTTAATAATTAAGTTTTAAATGTTAATATTTCTTGATTATTAATTTTATAAAAATATTTTAATATCAATGTTAAAATTATCAAGTATGTGTACAATACAATAAATGCCCGTACGATTTTTCTTTTTTATTGATTAATGCTAAGCTTAAGATTAAAATTGAATCTAGGATAGGATAAACTAATTTAATTAATTTCTTTTATATCAACCCTTTCACTAAACAAAAAGAATAAAATAAAAAATTTAAAGATCAAAGTTTCTTATTGCAAAATCATAAAAAAATCTTTTATATCTTCTAAAAAAAATTTATTTTTTTAACTCAGTTTTAGCAAAGGGTGAAGAATCCTCCGGGAAACATAGGCCTTTTTCTAATAATTGAAGGCTCTTTATTAAATAAAAATTTTTATTTCTTTTTACTTTATGAAGTGTAGTCGTCGTGGTCAACAGCACGTAGGTAATAATGATTGTCTGCCTTTACTTAAAAATTTAACTTAGTGCTAATTTAATTAATTCCCTTTTCTTTATAGATCTGTTAAGAGAATGTAAAAAAAGGTCCCAAACATAGTGTAAAGATCTGAACATAGTTTACAGATTCGAAGGGGAATCTTAATAAACTTATCCAAGTCTTATGATAAAATTCTCACCGTTTTCTCCTTTAAGGGGAGAGAGGCGGCGGCGGAGCCTGGCCTTAAGTGATCTTTATTTTTTTTTTAACTTTTGGCTACTAACTAGTAATGATTTTCTTAAGTATTTTAATCTTTATCTTAGCAATGTCTCTACGATCTTTTAAAACTCAAATTACTCCTATTTTTTTTACCCGTATAGCTGCTTTAGCTTTTATTTATTCCGGAGTGTTAACTTTTAATGCTTTACATATTCAGTCAATTGGATCAGGAATAGGTATCTATAGCGGTTTATTTCAAGTTACTTACTATAGTTTGTTTTTCGAAACTTTTCTTTATGTAATTGGTGCTATAATTTTATTATCTTGGCCAATATTTAATAGAATGGCTAGTCTTGATATCCAGAATTTTAGTGCTAAATCAGCCCTTAAAGACAAAGATTGGCTAAACATGCCCGCTCTCCAAAAGCTTCGGGCGCGTGCCTTTTCTAGTTTAAACATTAGAGAAGACTTTGATTTATTAAATAAAACTTCTAATAGTCTTAATGGATCGGGCAGAGCTCTTGAATTTATTACTAGTGTCACTACATCAAAAGAATCTAGAGAGTATTCCTTAATTGCTTTATTTAGTTGTTTAGGTGGTTCTCTTTTATTATCTTCTGGTGACTTATTATCTATGTATTTAAGTATAGAATTACAATCGTTTGGCCTATATATATTAGCCACGATTTATAGAGAATCAGGATCAGCCACTAGTGCAGGATTAAAATATTTTTTATTAGGAGGTCTTTCTTCTTGTTTAATATTATTAGGTATAGCTTTAGTATATACTTTTACAGGTTTAACTAGTTTTGAATCTCTTTATAGCTTAGTATCCGTTCTTTCTATTAGCAATGGGTCTATTGCGGAACTATCTTCTTTATCTTCTTTAGTTACAGATATTGATCCATTAGCTTTAAGTAATTCAGGTAACACAGCCTCGGGCGTAGCGGGAGAAGCTTTACGCTTTACTTCTATCTCTACCACGTCCAGTGCTGAACACATTAGTCAAGGAATTAGTCTAGGTTTTATCTTAATAGTAGTAGGTTTCTTATTTAAAATAGCTGCGGCTCCTTTTCACAATTGGTCATTAGGCCTTCTTACATAAGATATAGCTAACAAACTTTTATTTTTGTTTTTAACAAATTTTGTTATGCTAGTGCAGTGAGATAATTTTACTATATGCTGGAAGTTTTCAATATTACCTAAAGTTTTTACATTTACTTAATAATTAATAACTAGACGGCGGAGCCACTTTAGTTCTTTAAATTCTATAAGCTAGCCACACGTAATTACCGTGTAATTATTCCCAATCTTAATTATTTGAATAGACTAGTCGCTTTGAAGCTAAAATCTAGCCATCTTTATTATTTTCATGGGTATACTTTTATTGGAATTAACCAGCAGGGAAGCAATGAATAAGCGCCCTCAGAGGCTTTACGTAAAAAAATTATTTTTTAATAATTTAAGATAAAGTCCAACCTTTAGTTCGAAAAAAAATGATGGAATGCGGTCCCTCCACCTCCTACCCTTAAGGGGAAAAGCTCCCATTAACAATATCTAGCATAGTGGAAAAAAAAATAAAAAAAAATAATCTTAAATGAAATTATGGAGCCAAAAATCAAACAAAATCAAAGAGATGCAAGCATCATTTTTTTCAAGAATAATTTGGCTAATGCACTACATTTTTTTTGCAGATTTTTTCTAATTCAAATAGCGGCTATTTTATTATTTTATATCGCGACTTACTCACCTTTTTCCTATTATATTCGGTCAATCGGACCCGGTATAAATCTCTTTAGTGACTATGGTAGTACCATAACTCAGCTTTTAATATCTTCTCTGCCTTTAATCAAACCCAAGAGATTAAAAAACAAAGAAAAAGCAGCTTTTTCAATACCTAGTAACTTGAAAGAAATTTTTGTAGGTCTACTCCTCGGAGATCTTTATGGCCGACCCCGGTATGGAAATACAAGGTTCGTTTTTAAACAAGGTCTTATCCATAAAGATTATCTTTACCATTTGTATGAACTATTTAGTCTTTTTTGCCCAAGTGAACCTAAAGTGACAAGAGGCTTGTCAGATACTAGAACAGGTAAAATATATAGTAGCATATCTTTTAGTACATATACGTTACCTTGTTTTAACGGGCTATATACTTTTTTTTATTTGTCAGGTAAGAAGGTAATTCCAAATAACATAGAGGACTTGTTAACACCTTTGTCTTTAGCTTATTGGATCGCTGATGATGGCTCCTGGAATAAACCTCAACGGTATGTCTCGTTGAGTACTGAATCTTTCA
>Ga0208987_1000207_pt1 | contig 10739 bp, 10 predicted proteins | sample MedBloCARef_O2_FD_187845 | JGI IMG/M metagenome (GOLD analysis project Ga0208987, IMG submission 187845) | Forest soil microbial communities from El Dorado National Forest, California, USA - Mediterranean Blodgett CA Ref_O2 (SPAdes) (version 2) | ecosystem: Environmental > Terrestrial > Soil >... | reverse complement strand
TGTCGCGCAGGCCCGCGCCCATGATCAGGCCGCGGACGCCGCGGCTGACCAGCGAGGTGGCGAGCAGCTCGCCGAACGCGCCGTCGGAGGAGGGCGACGTGGTGGTGATGACGATGATGTCGCCCGGCTTCGCCTGCTCGACGGCGGCGTGGATCATCAGGTTGTCGCCCGGCCAGCAGACCACGGTGAGCGCGACGCCGGCGCCCGGCGCGCCGCAGGGTGGTGGCGGATGAGTCGAATCTGGTTGCGCGGCAGCGCATTTGTGGCGGGTAGCACGCTGCTGGCTGGATGCCAATTCGGCGGGCTGAACTCGCTGTCGATGCCCGGGACCGCGGGTCACGGTAGCGGCGCGTACTCGATCACTGTCGAAATGCGCGACGTGGCGACGCTGCCGCAGAACTCTCCCGTCATGGTCGACGATGTCACCGTCGGCAGTGTCGCCGGTATCTCCGCCGAGCAGCGAGCCGACGGATCCTTCTATGCCGCAGTGAAATTGGCGCTGGACAAAAACGTCGTGCTGCCGGCCAACGCGACCGCAACAGTCGCCCAGACGTCGCTGCTGGGCTCGCTGCACATCGACTTGGCCGCGCCCAAGGACAAGCCGGCGAGCGGCAAACTGGTTAACGGGTCGAAGATCGCCGAGTCTGACACCGCCCGCTTTCCTACCACCGAAGAGGTATTTTCAGCCCTCGGCGTCGTGGTCAACAAGGGCAATATCGGCGCGTTGGGAGAGATCACCGACGAGACGTACCAGGCCTTCGCGGGTCGGCAGAGCCAGTTCGTCGACTTGGTCCCGAGATTGTCCGAGCTGACCGCCGGACTCAACCGGCAGGTCAACGACATCATCGGCGCGGTCGACGGGTTGAACCGATTCTCCGCGACGCTGGCGCAAGACAAGGACAATCTGGGCCGGGCACTGGACACGCTGCCTGACGCGATTCGTGTCCTCAACAAGAACCGGGACCACATCGTGGACGCGTTCGCCGCATTGAAGAAACTGGCGACGGTCACCTCGAACGTGCTCTCGAAAGCCAAGGTGGACTTCGCCGCCGACCTCAAAGACCTGTACGCGGTCGTCAAGGCGCTCAACGACAATCGCAACAATTTCGTCACCTCGCTACAGCTCTTGCTGACGTTCCCGTTCCCGAACTTCGGCATCAAGCAGGCCGTGCGTGGCGACTACCTCAATGTCTTCACCACCTTCGACCTCACCCTGCGCCGGCTCGGTGAGACGTTCTTCACCACGTCGTATGCACTTGATCCGAACATGATGCACATGAGTGAGGTTCTCAACGCGCCCGACTTCCTGACCGGCGAACTGGCCAACCTGTCCGGACAGGCGGCTGACCCGTTCAAGATTCCGCCCGGCACGGCATCAGGGCAGTAGGGGGCGGCGCAGATGATCGACAGACTGACCAAGATTCAGCTCATCATATTCGCGGTGATCACCGCGGTCACGCTGACGATTATGGCGATCTTCTACCTGCGGCTGCCTGCCACCTTCGGTATCGGAACTTACAGCGTGAGTGCCGATTTCGTCGCGGGCGGCGGCTTGTACCAGAACGGCAACGTCACCTATCGCGGCGTCGCCGTAGGCCGGGTGGAGTCGGTGGGGCTGAATCCCAACGGCGTCACCGCCGAAATGCGACTGAACAGTGGCACTCCCATTCCCTCGAACGTCACCGCCACCGTCAAGAGTGTGTCGGCTGTTGGTGAGCAGTACATCGACCTGGTGCCGCCAAGCAGTCCGGCATCGACCAAGTTGCACAACGGGTCTCGGATTGATCGGGCCAACACCCGGATTGGCCAGGACGTCGCCGACCTGTTGAAGCGGGCCGAGACATTGGTCAACAGCCTCGGCGACGCGCGGCTGAAAGAGCTGCTGCACGAGACGTTCCAGGCTGCTAACGGGTCGGGTCCCGAGCTGGCTCGGTTGATCGAGTCGGCCCGGTTGCTGGTGGACGAGGCCAACGCCGATTACCCACAGGTTTCGCAGTTGATCGATCAGGCAGGTCCGTTCCTGCAAGCCCAGATTCGCGCCGGCGCCGACATCAAGTCGCTCTCGGATGGGCTGGCGCGGTTCACCTCTGAGGTGCGCCAGGCCGATCCACAGCTTCGCTCGACGTTGGAAACTGCCCCCGGCGCGGTCGACGAGGCCAGCACAGCGTTCTCCGGAATCCGCCCGTCTTTCCCGACACTGGCCACCAGCCTGGCCAACCTGGGCCGAGTCGGCGTGATTTACCACAAGTCGATCGAGCAGCTGTTGGTGGTGCTGCCGCCGTTGTTCGCCGCGATCACCACAGCCGCCGGTGGTGGCCCACAGGACGAGGGCGCCAAGCTGGATTTCAAGCTCGACCTCAACGACCCGCCGCCGTGTGCGGTCGGTTTCTTGCCGCCGCCGTTGATGCGCACACCGGCCGACGAGACGGTGCGGGAACTTCCAAGGGATCTGTACTGCAAGGTAGCTCAGAACGATCCCAGTACCCCACGTGGCGCCCGCAATTATCCGTGCCAGGAGTTCCCCGGCAAACGCGCACCGACAATTCAGCTGTGTCGCGACCCGAAGGGCTATGTGCCGGTCGGCCGCAACCCGTGGCGCGGTCCGCCGGTCCCATACAACACACCGGAAACAAATGGGCTAAACACGCTGCCGCCCAACAAGTTCCCGTATATACCGCCGGGCGCTGATCCCGATCCGGGCACGCCCATCGCTGGGCCGCCGCCGCCAGGTGTGGTCCCCGGGCCTGGACCGGTGCCGCGTCAGCCGGCGTATGACCCGCCGCCACCCAACGACAGCGGGCCGCCGCCGGGCAACCCGTCGTGGATGCCGCCGGGAATCCCGCCGGTACCGCCCCAGATCCCGTACCCGAAATGGCTGCCGCCGCCCGCGCCTGCGGGGGGCGCACAGCCGCAGGCCAGCGGCACGACCTACACCACCTACGACCAGAACACCGGCGCCTTCAAGGACCCGGCAGGCGGCACTGGTATCTTCGCGGCCGGTGCGAACGGCGCCTCCAGCGCTGAGAATTGGGTGGACCTCATGCTTGATCCAAGGCCGATGTAGTGGCGTCTGAGACGCAACGGGTTCGTCGGCGGGCTTCGCGGGCGGCGGGCCCGGCGAAGGGCGAATCGAACCAGGCCGCTGAGGTCCAGGTCGACCTTCCAGCCGAGCCGAAGCGGCCGGCCAAACCGGTCAAGGCACTCAAGCGCCTCAAGCCGCCGCCACGGCGGCAGCCGCACCGGGTCCTGGTCGGTTGGATCTCGCTTGCCGCCGCGCTGTTGGCAATTGGCGCGCTGGCAGGCTGCCTGACCCTTCTGATGAACCAGCAACAGCACGCCCAGGCCCAACAGGCTCGCGATCAGCGCTTTGTCGACACCGCCACGCAGATGGTGGTCAACATGTTCAGCTACAAGCAGGACAACATCGACGACAGTGTGAACCGCTTCTACAACGGCACCAGTGGCCCGCTGCGCGGAATGCTCGGCGCCAACAACGCCGTCGAGAACCTCAAAGCCCTGTTCCGCTCTACCAACGCAACATCGGAAGCGGTCATCAACGGCGCTGCCCTCGAGGCAAAGGATGCAGTCACGGACAACGCCTCGGTGCTGGTGTCGGTGCGTGTCACGGTCGCTGACATCGACGGAGTCCACAAGCCGTCCATGCCGTACCGGTTGCGGGTCATCGTGCACGAGGACGAACAGGGACGGATGACCGGATACGACCTGAAATATCCCGACGGGGGCAACTGATGCGGTGGCGACGATGGTTAATCGTCGTCGCGGGCTACCTGTTGGTCGCCGGCTTTGTCGGGTTGTCCGCTGCAACCGGTTGGTTCTACTGGGACCGGGTACAGAGCCGCGGCGAGCAGGCGGCGCGGGCGGTGCTGCCCCAGTTGGCCGCCAGGGAGATACCCGAGGTCTTCGCCTACGACTATCAGACCGTCGAACGCAGCCTCGCCGAGGCGTATCCGCTGCTGACGCCTGACTATCGGCAGGAGTTCCAGAAAAGCGCCAACACGCAGATCATCCCGGAAGCGAAGAAGCGCGAGGTGGTCGTCCAGGCCAACGTCGTCGGTGTCGGCGTGATGTCTGCCAAGCGGGATTCGGCGTCGGTGATGGTCTATCTGAATCGCACCGTGACCGACAAGTCACGCCAACCGGTCTATGACGGCAGCCGGTTGCGGGTGGACTTCAAGAGGATCGGCGAGAAATGGCTGATCGCTTACATCACGCCGATCTAACTCTCAGTAGCAGATCGCAATGTCGTTGCATTGCAACGGATAACGCTGTATGGGGCTGGGCGGAGGCCCGGCGAGCGCCAACGAGAACGGTTGCTTGCTCATCGCCGGCTGTAGACCACAGACGGCGCCGTGCAAGCTGGTGTGCGTACCGGTGAGTGTCTCGTCGTCGAAAGCGTAGGTGTCGGTGGAAGCCCCGGTGCCGCCACCCGGGCACGAAACGCCGTCGGCCACATCCACCTTGAAGGTCCACCGTTGGCTCACCAGCCGGGCCCGGCCACTGTAGTTCCCCAGCTTGTCCTGACGGCTGATCTGTTCGTCGGTTGAGCTGACGATATTCAGGGCGCAGAAATCTGCCTGGATGTCCGGGTTGGAATAGTCCTTGTAGTAACGGCTTCCGTTTACTTGATCGCACAGCGCCGTCACTGTCCAGGTCACCCCGGACACGCCGGCCTGGTTGAAGGTGTATTTCCCGTCCGGCGGTGGTCCGATGGCGCGCGCCGGGTTCCCCGACTCGAGTGCGATCCCGATCGCGACTGCGCAGAAGATGCCGGCGCCAGCGGCCAGCATGCGACGAATTCTCACGTCGATACTCCCTTCAAGCTGCATCGATTATCACAGCGTTTGGGCGGCAAAACCATAAGTTCGCCCCGCTACTTGGTACCGGCAGGACTCGCCTCGGCAAGAGCGTCGAGAAACGACCTCGCCCAGCGGTCCACGTCATGGGCGAGCACCTGACGCCGCAGCGCGCGCATCCGGCGCCGGCCTTCCTCTTCCGATTGGTTGAGCGCCGCTTCGATCGCGTCCTTGACACCTTCGAGGTCGTGCGGGTTGACCAGATAGGCTTGTCGCAATTCGGCTGCGGCGCCGGTGAATTCGGATAGCACCAGCGCGCCGCCAAGCTCGTTGCGGCAGGCGACGTATTCCTTGGCCACCAGGTTCATTCCGTCCCGCAGCGGGGTGACGAGCATGACGTCGGCGGTTGCGAAAAACGCGATGAGTTCGTCGCGGGGGACCGGGCGATGTATGTAGTGCACCACGGGATGCCCGACCTCGGCGTATTCGCCGTTGATGTGGCCGACCTCGCGCTCGATGTCATTGCGCAGCAGCTGGTAGCTTTCCACCCGTTCGCGGCTCGGTGTCGCCAGCTGAATCAACACGGTGTCGTCGCGCTTGATGCGGCCCTCGTCAAGCAGCTCGGAAAACGCTTTGAGCCGAACGTCGATGCCCTTGGTGTAGTCGAGCCGGTCCACGCCGAGCATGATCTTGCGCGGGTTGCCCAACTCGGCCCGGATCTCGCGGACTCGGCGCTTGACGTTGGGGTCGCGGGCGGCTTGGGCGAGTGCGCGAGAGTCGATCGAGATGGGAAAAGCGCCCACCCGAACCGCGCGATCCGCCAGCTCGACCTCACCGAAGCGCGAGCGCACGCCGACCGTTCCCCGGGAGGTGTTGGTCCCGACCAGCCGGCGGGACAGGATCAGGAAATTTTGGGCGCCGCCGGTCAGGTGGAATCCCACCAGGTCGGCACCGAGCAGGCCTTCGATGATCTCGGTGCGCCAGGGCATCTGCATGAACAGTTCCACCGGCGGGAACGGGATGTGCAAAAAGAAACCGATGGTCAAGTCGGGGCGCAACGCGCGCAACATTTTTGGGACGAGTTGGAGTTGGTAGTCCTGGACCCATACCGTGCCGCCGCGGCCGGCGGCACGTGACGCGGCTTCGGCGAAACGGCGGTTGACATCGACGTAGCGGTCCCACCACTCGCGATGGTAGATCGGCTTGACGATGACGTCGTGGTACAGCGGCCACAGTGTGGCGTTGGAGAATCCTTCGTAATACTCGGCGACGTCGTCCGCGGATAGGCGCACTGGGTGAAGCTGCAGGTCGTCCAGTTCGATGGGTTCTTCATCCACCTCGACCACATCGTCGGTGACACCCGGCCAGCCCACCCATGCCCCGCTGCGGCGACGCAACAACGGTTCTAAGGCGGTGACCAATCCCCCCGGGCTGCGCTTCCACGTGGTGGTGCCATCTGGAAGTCGCTCGAGATCGACCGGCAGGCGATTGGCGACAACGACGAAGTCCGAAGCCCCGAAGTGCGGTGTTTTCGAGCCCTGGCCGCGCCTGGGAGCCATCTAGGCGTCGAGTTTCGCCGGCCCGATACCAAGCATGGATAGGAAAACGCGGCACTCGTCGGCGTCGGTGGCATAGGCCGCGACGACCCGCCTGGCCTGGCTCGCCGTGCTGTCGGCTACCGGCTCCACATCGTCGATTTCGCCAGGATCAGATTTCGTAGGCATGACTCAACTGTAGGCGAAGCGGCTTGTTCGCTCGCGGCGATCTCGCGAGGTCGGCCCCCGATGCCCGCCGGTGCGGCGCTGGGGCCACTGCAGTGCGCCTGGAATATCCCTCCGCAACCCATACGCAGCCAGCTGTTCACGCAAATATCGGAATCCGTTAACAAATTCTAAATATCGACCTGCTGGATTCGGCGAATAACGGCATGGCGGCCACTGGGATACCACCAAGTAATCCACCGGATTGAAATCCCATGATAGGCGTCGATCGGAAATCGACAGCTTATTCCAGCTTTCGATTGACGCAGAATTGTGGCACCTCGCCGCCGCATGTCGACGGGCTGGCTGGCGGTCTTCAGGCGCCGTCGAGTCAGTTCGCCATGCTAGTGAACAGGAGCCGCCCAGACCCCTTCGACATGGGAAGATACCCCGGGACGAAGGCTGGCCAGCCTTTCGCGTGAGGCTGCGGAGCGCCACACCTGTACGTCTACCGACAGATGTCAGCTGTTCAAACGCCAACCAGGATGCCATCGCGACACAGGCATTATCCTGAGCCGAAGCGCCCCTTTTTTGACGCTGCGCGGACGTCTAAGACTTCAGGAGAAGGACATGGCTCTCACTCCGGCCGATGTTCATAATGTCGCGTTCTCCAGGGCACGTGTTGGCAAGCGTGGTTACAGCGAACAAGAAGTCGATCTTTTCATCGATTTCGTCGAGCAAGAGCTAATTCGACACATCGAGGAAGACGCCGAACTCCGCCATCGCAACGCCGAGCTTCGCAATCGTGATGGGGGGCTGACGAAGCGGGAAGCCGAGCTCGCTCAGCGGGAGGCTGCCCTGCATGACCACGAAACCGAAGTGCGCAAGCACCAAACCGAACTGCGTAAGCACCAAACCCAGTTCTCCCACCAGGAATCCCAGATCGCCCAGCGGGCGACTCCGCTTCCGCAGCAGGTCGCCCAGATTCGTTATCGGGAAGCGCAGGTTGCGCAGCGCGAAGCTCAGCTAGCGGAGCGGGAATCCGAACTCAGGCAGCAGGAAATCGAGTTACTTCAGCAGGAAGTCAGACTGCAGCAGCTGTTGGAGCAACCGCAGGCCGCCGAGAGGGGCGCGGAAGTTAGCACTAAGCAGGTAGCACGGCCGTACTCCCAACAATTGCGGGCGGTGCCAACGCTGGTGGCGGCCAATGGGGCCTCGCATCTCGAGGAGACGCGGGTTGCCTCGCTGCACGGGCGCCACGACCTGGAGAGGATGGCAATCCGCGCCGTCACCGACACACTCGGTAACACGGTGACCGAGACGGTCCATGAGCGGACGCGCAGGAGCGCAATCGAGAACGGTGGTCAGGTGGTGGCTTCCGAATCGTCCGACCAGATCGAACAACTGAGGAAAGAGAACGCGGAACTCTCCCGCTCGCTGGGCCTGATCAAATCTGCCGCGGCCCTTTTGGCGGCCGCACTCGATCAGCAGTAGTACGGATTCACGAGCAACCCAACGCCCAACTCGTTACGCGCCGGTCGTAATGTGTAAACCGTCGACGCGGTACGCAGCAAGCCTGAGAAGCGAGGTAGGCGGAATGACAGTCTCTGACCAAGCCAACGGTGAGGCGGCCAACGCCAACGCAAGCGAGCTGGTGGCCTACGAAACCCTCGACGAGGGCCGCATCGCCCGCATCTGGCTCAACCGCCCCGAGGCTCACAACGCGCAGAACCGCGGCCTGCTGGTGCAGCTCGATGAGGCGTTCGGCCGCGCCGAGGCCGACGACACCGTTCGCGTAGTGATCCTCGCGGCCCGCGGCAAGAACTTCTCCGCCGGCCACGATCTGGGGTCCGAGCAGGCCCTGGCGGAGCGCGCCCCCGGGCCGGGGCAGCATCCGAGTTTTCGCTCACGCGGCGCGACGCTCGAGCCGATCATGGAGAAGCTGTATCACCAAGAGTGGCACTACTTCTTCGAAAACACTTGCCGCTGGCGCGATCTGCGCAAGATCACCATCGCCCAGGTACAGGGCAACGCGATCTCGGCGGGCTTGATGCTGATCTGGGCCTGCGATCTGATCGTCGCGGCCGACAACGCGAAGTTCAGCGACGTGGTCGCGGTCCGGCTGGGTATGCCGGGTGTCGAATATTATGCTCACCCTTGGGAATTCGGGCCGCGTAAGGCCAAAGAGCTTCTGTTGACCGGTGATTCGGTGGACGCCGACGAAGCCCATCGACTGGGTATGGTTTCAAAAGTTTTCGCGCTCGACGAATTAGAGGAAAAGACGCTCGAATTCGCGCGACGCATCGCCGAGCGGCCGACGATGGCGTCGCTGCTGATCAAGGATTCGGTCAACGCCGCCTCGGACGCGATGGGGTACACCGAGGCGCTGCGGCACGCGTTTCACATACACCTGTTGGGGCACGCGCACTGGGCGGCGTTCAACGAAAACAGGTGGCCGGTGGGCCAGCCGCCGCACGTCGAGGACTGGCGCAATGCCAAGCCGACGAAGGTGGCGCGCCGCGATACGCCCTAGCGCCGGCGATCGGGGGCAGCGGTACCCCCGCCGCAACCCGCGTGGTTCTATATCTGGAACGTGTTTCAGTTTGTAGAGGAGCTCGCGTGCAGCTTTCTTTCGAAGACCGGACGTACCTGGTCACCGGTGGCGGCAGTGGAATCGGCAAGGGCGTAGCCGCCGGGCTGGTCGCGGCCGGGGCCTCGGTGATGATCATCGGGCGCAATCCGGACAAGCTGGCGGCGGCCGTCAAAGAGATCGAACAGGTTGCGGCGAAGGGCGGTTCGATTCGCTACGAGCCTGCCGACATCACCAACGAGGAAGAGACGACGCGTGCCGTCGAGGCCGTGACGGCCTGGCATGGCCAGCTGCACGGCGTGGTGCATTGCGCGGGCGGCTCCGAGACCATCGGGCCGATCACCCAGATCGACTCGGAGGCGTGGCGACGCACCATCGATCTCAACGTCAACGGCACGATGTATGTGCTCAAGCACTCTGCGCGCGAGATGGTGCGCGGTGGCGGCGGGTCGTTCGTCGGCATCTCGTCGATCGCGGCCAGCAATACCCACCGCTGGTTCGGCGCCTACGGCGTCGGCAAGTCGGCGCTGGACCACTTGATGCAGTTGGCCGCTGACGAACTCGGCGCGTCATGGGTACGGGTCAACAGCATCCGCCCGGGCCTGATCCGAACTGAGCTGGTTGCTCCAGTACTCGATTCGCCCGAGCTGAGCGCGGATTACCGTGCAATCACGCCGCTGCCGCGGCCCGGTGAGGTCGAAGACATCGCGAACATGGCGATGTTCCTCCTCAGCGATGCCGCCAGCTATGTCACGGGACAGATCATCAACGTCGACGGCGGAGTGCTGTTGCGCCGCGGGCCGGATTTCAGCGCGATGCTCGAACCCGCCTTCGGTGCCGATGGGCTACGCGGAGTGGTCAACTGAAAAGTGTTGCAGTGTAACAGGAGCGGTAGATGAAGCGACTCGAAGGCAAGCGGATCCTGGTGACGGGTGCCGCGTCGGGAATCGGTCAGGCTACCGCGCTGCGGTTGCTCAGCGAGGGCGCCGTCGTCGTGGGGGCCGACCTCGCGCTCGAGGGACTGGAAAATACCAGGGCCCAAGCGGATACGGCCGCAACCGGAGACCGGTTCACTACCGTTGCGATGGACGTCGCCAACGAGAATTCGGTCATCGACGGTGTGCGTCTGGCCGCCGAAACACTCGGCGGCCTGGATGCATTGGTCAACGCGGCCGGCATTCTGCGCGCTTCGCACACGCACCAGACCACCCTGGAACAGTGGAACCAGATCATCGGGGTCAACCTGACTGGGACCTTCCTGGTGGTGCGAGAAGCTCTGCCCGCGCTACTGGCGAACCCAGGTAGCTCGATCGTGAACTTCAGTTCTACCTCAGCGTCTTTCGCCCATCCGTACATGGCGGCTTACGCCGCGAGCAAGGGCGGCATTCAGGCCTTCACCCATTCCTTGGCGCTGGAATATGCGAAGGACGGCCTGCGCGCGGCGTGCGTCGCGCCGGGCAGCATCAAGTCCGGGATCACCGACGCCACCGGCGGATACATCCCGAAAGACGCAGACTGGTCACTGTTTCCGCGGCTGATGCCGATCCTGCCGACCACGACGGAATCCAGCGGGGCGGGGATGACCGGACCCAACGCGGTCGCCGGTGTGATCGCCATGCTGGTGTCCGACGATGG
>Ga0208987_1000206_pt1 | contig 10753 bp, 4 predicted proteins | sample MedBloCARef_O2_FD_187845 | JGI IMG/M metagenome (GOLD analysis project Ga0208987, IMG submission 187845) | Forest soil microbial communities from El Dorado National Forest, California, USA - Mediterranean Blodgett CA Ref_O2 (SPAdes) (version 2) | ecosystem: Environmental > Terrestrial > Soil >... | reverse complement strand
CGTCCAGTCCGCCGGTCATGGCGCTGGCCTGATCCCACAGCCCCCACGCCAACGAAATCGCTGGCAGCCCATGCGCCCGGCGATGCGCGGCCAGGGCGTCGAGGAACGAGTTGGCCGCGCCGTAGTTACCCTGGCCCGACGATCCCACCAGGCCGGCCATCGACGAAAACATCACGAACGCCGACAGATCCAGATCGCGGGTCAGCTCGTGCAGATTCCACGCCGCGTCCACCTTGGCCCGCAACACCGCATCGACGCGCTCGGGCGTCAGTGAGGTGACCACCGCGTCGTCGAGCACGCCGGCCGCGTGAATAACGCCCGAAAGCGGCCGTTGCGCCGAGATATCGGCAATCACCGTCGCCAGCGCCGCCCGGTCGGCCGCGTCGCACGCGACCACCCGTACCTGGGCTCCCGCCGCCTGCAACTCGGCGATCAGCTCGGCAGACCCGGGCGCGTCCGGACCGCGGCGGCTCAGCAGCACCAAGTCCTCGACACCGTGCTGGGCCACCAGGTGACGAGCCAGCGTCGAACCCGCCATCCCCGTCCCGCCGGTGATCAGCACGCTGCCCGCGCTGAGACCGGAAGGCAACGTCATCACGACCTTGCCGACGTGGCGGGCCTGGCTCAGGTACCGCAGTGCGCTGCGCGCGCGTCGCACGTCAAAGGCGGTCACCGGCAACGGATTCAACACGCCGGCGTCGAACAGTTCAGCCAGCTCCAGCATCCACTGGTGCATCCGCGGGCGGCCGGGCTCGAAGAGGTCGAAGGCGCGGTAGCGCACGCCCGGGTATTCCCGGCCGACGCCATCAGGGTCGCGGATGTCGGTCTTGCCCATTTCCAGGAAGACGCCGCCCGGGGCGACCAGACGCAGCGAGGCATCGACGAATTCGCCGGCTAACGAGTCCAGCACGACGTCCATGCCGCGGCCGCCGGTGGCTGCCCGGAACTTGTCCTCGAACTCCAGGCTGCGTGAATCCGCGATGTGGTCGTCGTCGAAGCCCATGGCCCGCAGCGTGTCCCACTTGCCGCGGCTGGCGGTACCGAAGACCTCCAGGCCCAGATGCCGGCCTAACTGCACGGCCGCCATCCCGACACCGCCTGCGGCGGCATGCACCAGCACCCGCTGGCCCGGTTTGACATCGGCAAGGTGGATGAATGCCATGTACGCGGTGGTGAAGACCGCTGAGATAGCGGCGGCTTCGGCGTAGGACCAGTCCGCGGGTTTTCCCACCAGCAGGCGGATATCACCGGCGACCAGCGTGCCGCTGCCGTCCGGGAAGAACCCATACACCGAGTCGCCGACCGCGAATTCGGTGACACCGGGTCCGACTTCGACCACCACGCCGGCGCCTTCACCACCCAGCAGGGCGTCGTGGGTGAACATGCCCAGGGTGATCATGACGTCACGGAAGTTCGCGGCAATTGCGCGAAGAGCCACCCGAACCTGACCTGGCTCTAATGGCGCGTCGGCGTTGGGAACCGGCTCTAGATAAAGGTTTTCAAAGGTGCCTGCGCTGCTGATACCCAGGCGCCACGGCCCGTCGTCGGGCGGCGTCATGATGCCGTCGACAGCCCGGCTGCCGTGTACCCGAGCGGTGTAAGTCTTGCCGCCGCGCAACATCACCTGAGGTTCGCCGAGCGCTAGAACGGTGGCGATCGCGTCATCATCAACGGGCACATCGGAATCCACGAGCACAATCCGGCCCGGATGCTCCGTTTGCGCCGAACGCACCAGCCCCCACACCGCCGCGCCGGCTAGATCGGCGACGTCCTCGCCCGCCAACCCGATCGCTGCTCGCGTCGCGACAACCAACACTCCGGAGTCATGCTCGGTCAGCCACGACTGCACGGCAGCTAGCACCTCATGCGTGCGGCGGTAAGTCGCTGTCACCGGATCTTGTTCATTGGCAATAGATTCGAGCAGCTGGTAGGAGATAGCCGCATCGGCGCTGGTTGCCGTCGCCGGCGACCACCCGACCTCAAACAGCCGATCCGGACCCGCGCTCGACACCGCTGCACGCAACTGCTGCTCGCTCACCGGACGGGCCACCATCGCGCGCACCGACAGCACCGGTAACCCCAGCCCGTCGGCGAGCTCGATCGAGACCGCCTTCGAGGCAGCCGACGTGCTCGCTGCCGTGATGCGCGCCCGGACTGCGGACGCGCCCGCCGCGTGCAACGACACTCCCTGCCACGAGAACGGCAACATCACTTCGCCGGTGTGCCCGGCGATTTGATCGCTTATCACCAGGGCATGCATCGCCGCGTCAAGCAACGCCGGGTGCACGCCGAACCCGTTGACGCCGCCGGCGGCCTCCGGTAGCCGCACCTCGGCGAACACCTCATCACCACGAACCCACGTCGCGGTCAATCCCTGGAATGCCGGGCCGTAACCGTACCCGCGCGCCGCCAGCTGTTCGTAGCCGTCAGCCAAGTCTGCCGCCACCGCGCCTGCGGGGGGCCACACCGACAGATCTGCACTCGGCTCGACCGTCCCGGTGCTCAGCGTCCCCTCAGCGTGGCAGACCCAGCCAGCGCCTGAGTCGGGCCGCGAAAATATCGACACGCTTCGCTGACCGGATTCTTCGGCTGCCCCCACCACCACTTGCACGGCCACCGAACTAGATCCGGAATCCTTGGCCGGCAACATCAATGGTGCTTGTAGTGTCAGTTCGTCGACCGTCGGGCAGCCGACTTCGTCACCCGCGCGGATCGCCAACTCGACAAATCCGGCGCCGGGGAATACCACCGCGCCGGAAACGGCATGATCGGCCAGCCAGCCCTGCAAACTCGGCGACAACCGGCCCGTCAACACCACCCCGCCCGAGGCCGGCAGCTCCAGCACGGCACTGAGCAACGGGTGCTCGCTGGTTCCCAGCCCCAAGCCGCCTGCGTCGGCGACCACTCCTTCTCCGGACAGCCAAAAGCGCCGCCGGTCAAAGGCATACGTCGGCAGCTCCACGAAGCCCGCGCCGCCCAGTAGGCCGCGCCAATCCACATTCACTCCCCCGACAAACGCGGTGGCGGCAGATGTCAGGAACCGTTCGAGTCCGCCGTCCTCGCGCCCCAGGGTGGGAACGACGATGGCCTCGGTGTCACCCGGGCCGCAGTCATTGGCGGTGTCTTCGATCCCGGCGATCAACGCGGGATGCGGACTGGATTCGATGAATGTTCGGTACCCGTGCTCGCACGCGCTGCGCACCGCCTGGTCGAACTGCACGGTCTGGCGGATGTTGCGATACCAATACTCGGCATCCAATCCGGCCGTATCCAAACGGTTTCCGGTGACCGTGGAGAAGAAGGCGGTGCGCGAAGATTGCGGCTCGATTCCAGCCAAAGCCTCGGCAAGCTCACCATGAATCGCCTCGACCTCGACCGAATGCGACGCGTAATCCACGTCGATTCGTCGGGTGCGCAGTTCCAGGTCGGCGCAGAAGGCGACAAGTTCGTCCAGGGCGGTCACGTCACCGGAGACCACGACGGCCGAGCGGCCATTGACGGCGGCAATGCTGACCCGACTACCGTAGGGCGCCAACAACTCCCGGGCTCGCTCGGTGCTGCAGGCGATCGACAACATGCCCCCGGGGCCGGTCAGTGACCTCAGTAGCTTGCTGCGCAAGGTGACCACCCGCGCGGCATCTCGCAACGACAGCGCACCGGCGACATAGGCCGCGGCGATTTCGCCTTGCGAGTGGCCGATTACCGCATCCGGGCGGACTCCGACCGACTTCCACAGTTCGGCCAGCGACACCATCACCGCGAAGAGCACCGGCTGCACCACGTCAACCCGATCCATACCCGCAGCGCCAGGTGCGCCACGCAGCACGTCGGTCAGCGACCAGTCGACGAATTCCGCGAAGGCCGCTTCGCACGCCTCGATCTGTCGCGCGAATACCGGTGCGGTGTCGAGCAATTCGATACCCATGCCCAGCCATTGGGAGCCCTGGCCGGGAAAGACGAACACCGTCTTGCCCGCCGGCGCCGCAGCCCCGCGGATGACCGAACCGGCCAGCTCATCGCCGGCCAGTTCGTCGAACCCGGCCAGCAACCGGTCCCGATCGCCGCCGACAACGACGGCCCGATGCTCAAAGTTCGACCGGCCAGCCAACGTCCAAGCCACATCAGCGACGTCAAGATCACCGTCGGCACGCACATGTGCTGCCAGTCGAGCGGCCTGAGACTGCAACGCCGAGGCCGACTTTGCCGACACCACCCACGGCAGCACCGCCGATGTGGGGCCGGCCTCCCGCGGCTGGGCGGCGGGCGCGGCCTCGACGATCACATGCGCATTGGTGCCGCTGATCCCGAAGGACGACACGCCCGCCCGGCGTGATCGACCGTCGGCCGGCCAAGGCTGCGTCTCGGTCAACAACGACACCGCTCCCGCCGACCAGTCGACGTGCGGACTGGGCGAATCGACGTGCAAAGTCGCCGGCAACATCTCATGGCGCATCGCCTGCACCATCTTGATCACACCGGCGACACCCGCCGCGGCCTGGGTGTGACCCATATTCGACTTGATCGACCCCAACCACAGCGGCTCACTGCGGTCCTGCCCATAGGTCGCCAACAAGGCCTGCGCCTCGATCGGATCCCCCAACGTCGTTCCCGTGCCGTGGCCCTCGACAGCATCCACGTCGGCGGTGCTCAACCCCGCATTGGCCAGCGCGGCACGCACCACCCGCTGCTGCGACGGGCCATTGGGCGCGGTCAACCCGTTGGACGCGCCGTCCTGGTTGACCGCCGAACCCCGCACCACCGCCAGCACCGGATGGCCCAGCCGCCGCGCGTCCGACAACCGCTCCACCACCAGCATGGCGCCACCCTCGGACCAGCCGACCCCGTCAGCCGCGCCGGCGTACGCCTTGCAGCGGCCGTCGGGCGCCAGTCCGCGGTGTCGGCTGAACTCGATGAAAACCGTTGGTGTGGCATTGACGGTCGCGCCGCCGGCCAGCGCCAGGTCGCACTCGCCCGTCCGCAGCGACTGCACCGCCATGTGCAGGGCGACCAACGACGACGAGCATGCCGTGTCGACCGAGACGGCCGGACCTTCCAGCCCCAGTACATACGAGACCCGCCCCGACGCGACGCTGGACGTCATGCCGGTGAGCCGGTAGCCCTCGATCTCCTCGGCGAGCATTCCGTAGCCCTGCACGATGAGTCCGGCGTAGACGCCGGTGGCGCTGCCGCGCAGGCTGCTGGGATCGATCCCGCCCCGCTCCAACGCCTCCCACGACAACTCCAGCAGCATTCGGTGCTGAGGGTCCATCGCCAGCGCCTCAGTGGGCGCGATACCGAAGAACGCGGGGTCGAAGTCCGCGACGCCGTCGACGAAGCCACCGGTGCGTGCGTATGTCTTATGGCGCGCGTCGGGGTCGGGGTCGAACAGCCCGCCCAACTCCCAGCCGCGATCCGACGGGAACTCCGAAATCACATCGCGGCCTTCGGCGACCATCTGCCACAGGCTCTCCGGGCTATCGACACCGCCCGGGAACCGGCACGACATGCCGACGATCGCGATCGGCTCGCTCGACCGCTCCAGCAGCGCACGGTTGGTGCGCTTCAGGCGTTCAACCTGGACCAGCGCTTTTCGCAGCGCCTCGGTCGCATGCTGGAGTTGATCCACCATCACTAACCTCGCCTAACCCTCACCGAACATGTGGCCGTTTCAACTACCGGTTGCACAGTCACGGAAGCTGCTGCACGAAATGACGCCGGCACTTGGTCGACCAGTGTCGTGCTGCTCTCCGACCCAAGAATGTCGCTGGTGAGTATGGCCAACTCCGGAAGGATTTCAAAACGTCCGATCCTTCCGTGCGCTACCGGAAGATCGGTTTCGACGTGGGCCGGGCCCTGTCGAAGGGCCGTGAGCTGACCCGCCCGGTGGTGCCGGGATCGCGCTGACCCAGACCCATCCGTGGCCCGACGCCCATGGCGCGACTGTACCCGGCTGCGCATCGCCGGTAGTCGGGCGCATGGCAGAGAGATGTTCGGTACGGGCCGGTCCGAGCCGTGCTCCGCGAAACGATGGGGTCTAGACACCCACTCGGCGCCAACCGTCGGCGGCCCGGGCGGCGCTGATCAGCACGTCGCACAGTTCGCGCAGTTCAGCTGGTCCGGCTCCTTCGTCGAGCGCGGTGGCGACGTCCTCGGCTGCGCATCGGACCTGGTAAACGCGATCCGACAAATCGGCTGCGTCGTCGGCCGACAACACCACCGCGTCAGCCGGCAGCGCCCCTGCCTCACCCCGGTTGATCGACGCACGCTGCTCGTAAGCCCGCTGCCGGCAGGACTGCCTGCAATACTGACGGCGACGGCCCATCCCGACATCGGTCACATCTCGACCGCACCAGCGGCATGGCTGCGGGTGGGTGCGACGGCTCACGCCTGCCGACTTTAGTCGGCGCCACATAGCTATCCCGGTATCATGGAGGGTCGAGTCGTCGGCACCGCGTGTCTGCCCGGGAACTACGCAGGGCGTCGTAACGTTTGCTAAGCGAATAGAACCGCACTACAGAAGTCCAAAAGCTCAAAGATCTGAAGGAGTAGCACCATGGCTGATCGCGTATTGAGGGGCAGTCGCCTCGGAGCCGTGAGCTACGAGACTGATCGCAACCACGACCTTGCGCCACGTCAGCTCGCGAAGTACCGCACCGAGAACGGCGAAGAGTTCGAGGTCCCATTCGCCGACGACGCGGAAATCCCCGGCTCCTGGCTGTGCCGCAATGGCCTGGAAGGCACCCTGATCGAGGGCGACCTGCCCGAGCCGAAGAAGGTCAAGCCGCCGCGCACCCACTGGGACATGCTGCTGGAACGCCGCAGCGTCGAGGAGCTCGAAGAGCTGCTCAAGGAGCGGCTCGACCTGATCCGGTCGCGCCGCCGCGGCTGACGAAAGGCCGCGCGACCCGTTTAGCTGCGGTTGTCGGCCGACGCGGTTCCCGCGTTGCTCATTCGCGCTTGAACCCCCCATTTTGCGACCTTGACCAGCGCCTCACGGATGTTGGATCCGCTCATTTTGGATACGCCGAGCTCGCGTTCGCTGAAGGTGATCGGCACTTCGGCGACGGCGAACCCGTTGGCGAGCGTGCGCCGGGTCAGGTCGATCTGGAAGCAATAGCCTTTGGAGTCCACGCCGTCGAGATCGATCGCCTCAAGCACTTCGCGGCGATAGGCGCGGTAGCCGGCGGTGATGTCATGGATACCGATGCCCAGCGCCAACCGCGCATAGGTGTTGGCCGTCCACGACAGCGCCCACCGCCGCCACGGCCAATTGCGGACATTTCCGCCGTCGACGTAGCGCGAACCGATCACCAGGTCGGCTCCGGCGTCAATGGCTTCCAGCAACCGGTGTAGCTGCTCGGGCGCGTGGCTGCCGTCGGCATCCATCTCGACCACCACGGAGTACTGCCGGCTCAAGCCCCAGGCGAAACCCGCCAGGTAAGCGGCGCCGAGGCCGTCCTTGGCGGTGCGGTGCATGACGTGCGTGCGGCCCGCATCGGCCACCGCCAGCTCGTCTGCGAGCTCACCGGTGCCATCAGGGCTGCTGTCGTCGACGATCAGCAGGTTCACCTCGGGGCACGCGGCTTTGAGCCGCTGATGGATCAGCGGCAGATTCTCAAGCTCGTTGAAGGTGGGGATGATCACCAGGACACGCTGACTGGGCCGGCTGCCCGGTACTCGGCTCGCCTGCTCGCCGGTGGTCATGTAGCTCCTCTGTGTCGCCCGAGATATCGCGGGGGTCGGCCGCCCCGGTGATGCGGAGTGTAGTCACCGCCTTGGATGGGCGGAATATCGTCGCCGCCCTCGTCAGGCGGAGGTTCGCCCGCGGGGGCACCGGACTCCTCCGGTTCCTCCGAGCGCTTAGACCTCGGACGAACCGGACGCGGGAACCACCTATTGTGCCGTATCCCGGCCAAAATGACCGCCCCAGCCATCGCGGCCAGCACCCACTGCAAGATCGGGGCCCAGCGGGTCGCGGGCGTCAGCTTCGTCTTGAGACGCACCTGGATGTCCAGGTAGGCGGGGGTGAAAAAGTCGGTGCTGACCAGCTCGCCCCCATCCGGCGCGATCACCGAACTGACCCCGGTGGTTCCGGCGACGACAACGTATCGGTCGTGCTCGACGGCACGAACCTTGGCGAACGCGAGCTGCTGCTCGCTCATTCGTTTGTCGAAGGTGGCGTTGTTGGCGGGCACGGCCAACAACTGGGCGCCGTTGAGCACCGCTTTGCGCGGGGCGCGGTCGAAGATCACCTCCCAGCAGGTGGTGACGCCGACGGGGACACCCGCGATCTGGACCACGCCGCTGCCTGGCCGGGGAACCATATGACCAGCGCGGCCGGCGTAACCGGAGAGTTGCTCGAAAAGCCACGGCATGGGCAGGTATTCGCCGAACGGCTGCACGATTTCCTTGTCGTGGCGGTCGGCCGGCCCGGTGACCGGGTTCCACACGATCACGGTGTTGGTGGTGTATTCGGTGGGATCATTCGGCCGGCCGGGCAATTCGAGGACCGTGCCGATCAGGATCGGTGCGCCGATCGCGTGGGCCGCCTCGGCGATCTGCTGGGCGGCGTCGGGATTGAGTAAGGGATCGACGTCCGAGGAGTTCTCCGGCCAGATGACGAATTGCGGTTGCGGGGCGCCCCCGGCGCGCACGTCCTGGGCCAGCCGCAGCGTCTCATCGACGTGGTTGTCCAGCACCGCCCGGCGTTGTGCATTGAAGTCGAGACCAAGCCGGGGCACGTTGCCCTGCACGGCCGCCACGGTGACGGCGGGTTCGCCACCTGATCCCGCACCGGAGTGGCGCACTTGCGGCCAGACGATGGCGGCGGCGAACAGCACCAGGCAGATGCAAATGCCGGGCAGCAGGACCGCAGGCGGCGCCGTCTCGGCCGCCTTCGCGGTTCCGGCCTGACCACCGCTGCGCCACCACTTCACGATCTCCCGGCCGATCGCCGTCGCACTGAAGCCCAGCAGCATCACCGCCATCGAGAGCAGCGCTACCCCGCCGAGCTGGACCAACGGCAGCAATGGGCCTTCGGCCTGACCGAAGGCCACCGAACCCCAGGGAAAACCACCGAAGGGAATGATCGACTTCAACCACTCCTGGGCCGTCCACACCAACGCGAACCAGATGGGCCAGCCGGGCAATCCACGCACCACGACGGCGAACAGCCCGAACAGGGCCGGAAACACCGCGCACAGCATCCCCAACACCAGCCAGGGCACGTCGCCGACCAGCAGGCTGATCCAGGGCAGCAGCGGCACATAGAACGCCATACCGAACAAGAATCCGTAGCCCAAGCCACCCACCGCCGTCGTGGCGGGGTGCGTCAGCACCCAACCCAACAATGCGGCGGCGACGACGGCGGCCCACCACCAGTTCACCGACGGGAAGCTGGCGCACAGCAGCAGTCCGCCACCGATGCTCGCCACCAGGCGTGCCAGGCGAGGCAGCAACGCGGCCCACACCGCAGGCACGCGGGCGATGGCCGCTGCGCCCAGCTTCGCCGGTGCCCGACGGGCCGCGACGCCGAGCCGACTGGCCAAACCGGGACCGTCGGCGGCAGTCGCCTGGTCTGCTTCTGGCGGTTCCGGGGCGTCGGTGTCGTCTGCCCCCGCGTCCACGACGTCCTCGTCGGGCTCGTGCTGGGCTTCGGCTTCGACTTCGACTTCGACGTCGGGCGTGTCGGTGTCATCCATGGATGACAGCGCCCCGGTGCACGGTTTGGCGGCAGCGCGGCAAGGTGTCGGTCGGGCCCAGCGGTGGCAGCGCCGGGACCCGGGACCGTGGATCGGTCGACCATCGCTGGATGCCGTCGGGTGGCGCCTGGACGTCCAGGGTGCCGGCATCCCAGACGGCGTAGGAGGCGGGCGCACCCGGCACCAGAGTGCCGGTCTTGTCGTCGTGGACGCCGCAGGCCCGCCAGCCGCCGCGGGCGGCGCCGGCAAACGCGGCACGGGCCGACACCGCGCTGCCCGGCGTGTGATGGTTGACCGCCGCCCGCACGCTCATCCACGGGTCGAATCCCGTCACCGGGGCATCAGAACCAAGCGCGAGGGGCACGCCTTGGGATGCTAACAGCGCAAGCGGGTTGAGTTGCCTGGCTCTTTCGACACCGAGTCGGCGGGCATACATGCCGTCACCGCCGCCCCACAGCAGATCGAAGTTGGGCTGCACGCTGGCGATGACGCCCCACGCGCCGAGCTTGGCGGCCTGCTCGGCGGTCACCATCTCGACATGCTCCAGGCGGTGTCCGCACCGGGCCAAAGCAACCACGCCGAGGTCGGCGACGATACGTTCGAAGGCGTCTACGGCCACCGACACCGCGGCATCGCCGATGACGTGAAACCCGGCGGTGACTTCCGCCTCGGTGCATGCCCGCACGTGTGCTTCGACTACATCGGAATCCAGGTAGCAGGTCCCGGCGCGGTCCGGGGCGTCGGTGTAAGGCTCGTGTAGCCAGGCGGTGTGCGATCCGAGGGCGCCGTCGATGAACAGATCACCGGCCAGCCCGCGGGCTCCGGTCTGCTGCATCAGCGCGCGGGCCTGCCCGGCGGTGGCCACCGCCTCACCCCAATAACCGATGACTTCCACGCCGTGATCGAGGGCATGAAGTTGGAGCCAGTCGTCGAGTCCGCCGATCTCGGGACCGGCGCATTCGTGCACCGCGACGATGCCGGCCGCCGCGGCGGCTCCCAGCGCCGCGAGCCTGGCTGCGGCCAACTGCGCCGGGGTCAGCAGGTCGCGGGCG
>Ga0208987_1000205_pt1 | contig 10774 bp, 9 predicted proteins | sample MedBloCARef_O2_FD_187845 | JGI IMG/M metagenome (GOLD analysis project Ga0208987, IMG submission 187845) | Forest soil microbial communities from El Dorado National Forest, California, USA - Mediterranean Blodgett CA Ref_O2 (SPAdes) (version 2) | ecosystem: Environmental > Terrestrial > Soil >... | reverse complement strand
GGTCTTCAGAAACCGATCGTGGCCGCCTTCTTCGAATACCGCGCCCTCGGCGGGAGTGAAGACCGTGGTGCGCAGGGCCTTGAAACCGGGTGCGGCGGTGAGGGTCTCGACCCAGGATTCGATGCCGGGATCGGTAGCGTCCACGCGCATTAGGAAGGCGAATCGGTCGGGATGGCGTATCGCCGCCGCCTCGGCGTTCGGTCCAACGCTGCGAAAGGCGCCGTTGGCGAGCCGATAGCCGGGTAGCAGCTTCCCGTCCTCGGCGGGTGCGTCGAACTCGTCGAACAGCACGGCCTGGATGCCCAGGGCGTCCATGATCGCCAGCGTGATTTCGGTGCCCAGCATGTTCGCATGGACTTGCGCGTCGACGATATCCATTGACGGGAGTATTCCAGTGGCGCCCAGACGGCTAGGTTGTGGCCCGCACGATGAGCCGGGCGATGTCCGTCGGCTGAGGCGGCGGCAGGGCGGGCAGCCCCAACTCGGTACGCACGGCGGCCAGCGCAGCGTCGGCGACCGCGTACGGGTCGAACTCCACCGTGGTCAGTGGCGGTGTGCTCACCACGCCCATCGGGCTGGCGTCGACGCCGATGACGGCAAGGTCGTGTGGACAGCGCAACTGCGCCTGGTGAATGCCGTACAGGACCAGGCAGGCGATCTCGTCGCTTTGCGCACACACCGCGGTGACGCCGTCGCGCACCCACCCGTTGACCACCTCGGTGGCGTTCGCCGGAGTAACCGCGCCGACGACCAGTTCCGGCAGGCCGCGTGATCGCATAGCGCGTGACACACCTTCAAACCAGTAGTCGCCCAGTGCGCGCCATTTAGCAATCCCGGTGTAGGCGAAGGCAATTCGATTGTGGCCGCGTGAGACGAGGTGCTCCACACGCATCTCGCCGATCGAGAGGTGCGGATCTCCCAGTGCCGGCAGTAATCCGATCTCGATCAGCGGTATGCCCGCCGCCTGCACCGCGCTGCGAGCCGCCGTGCTGAGCGGGAACAAGCTGGTGACCGCGACCGGGTCGAGGTTCTCGATCGCATCGACGACATGCCGGTCGTCTTCCGTCTCGAAGATTTGTACCTGAAGCAAACCCAGGCGCGCCAGATCGGTGGTCATTCGGCTGCCGGCTTGCATAGGCATCTCGCCTACCGCCACGTTCGGGACCACATACAGCACCACGCCGCTTTTGCCGCGGGCGAGATTGCGGGCAGCCAGGTTGGGTCGATAGCCCAGCAACTCCGCTGCCCGGTGGACCGCGTCTCGGGTTTGCGGCGAGATCCTGCGGCCCTCCGCGTTGTTCAGCACATAACTGACGGTCGCGGTCGACACACTGGCCAATCGAGCTACGTCGGCGTTGGTGGGGCGATCGGGCCTATTCGTCGTCAACGCGCGTCATCCTCGCGGCCCAGGCATGCCTCATGGTGGCACGCGACCCGGATGAACTGTGCGCGATCCGCAAGCGGGTGCCGGAACCAGCCGGCAAATCGAAGTGACTAATAGTCACTTCTTTAGCAAGGGGCGCTGGAAGGCGGCAAGCCCATTGCGAACCTGTGTGCCGGTGTAAAGCAGCAGATTAACCACAGCGCACCGGCCGCACCCCGCGTTGACACTGTGACTGAAGTCATTGTCTACTAGTCGCTATATCCGAGGAGTGCGGCATGAATAAAAACGATCTGATCCTGATCAGCGTGGATGATCACATCGCGGAGCCGGCCGACATGTTCGACGCGCATGTCCCCGTGACATACAAGGATCGTGCCCCGCGGGTGGTCCTCGAACCCGACGGCATCCAGCAGTGGTACTACGGCGATATCCGGGGACGGAACATGGGCCTTAACGCCGTCGCGGGCAAGCCCCGCGAGATGTACAACATCGACGCCTCGCGCTATGACGAGATGCGGCCGGGGTGCTTTAACGTCGATGAGCGGGTCCGCGACATGAACGCCGGCGGCCAGCTGGCGGGGCTGAACTTCCCGAACTTCACCGGCTTCTCGGGCCAGGTCCTCAACCAGGGCCCCGACCGCGACGTCAATCTGGTGATGATCAAGGCCTACAACGACTGGCACGTCGATGAGTGGTGCGCGGCCTATCCGGGCCGGTTCATCCCCTGCGGCATCCTGCCGTTGTACGACGTCGCCGAGGCGGCCAAGGAAGTCAAACGACTGGCCGACAAGGGTTGTCACGCGGTGACCTTCTCCGAGAACCCAGAAGCGTTGCAAATGCCCAGCATTCACACCAAGTACTGGTATCCGCTGTTCGAAGCCGTCTGCGAGAACAAGACAGTGCTGTGCACGCATGTCGGCTCGGCATCGCGATCTCCGCAGGTGTCGACGGACGCTCCGCCCAGCGTGCAGATGACGGCCTCGTCGATGATGAGTATGTTCACCTTCACCGAGCTGATTTGGGCGGAATTTTGGGCGGACTTCCCGCAACTGAAGTTCTCCCTGACCGAGGGCGACGTCGGCTGGATGCCGTATTTCCTCTGGCGGGCCGAACATGTTTACAACCGTCATTCGGGCTGGACGTTGGCTGACTTCCCGCCCGGCTACAGTGGCCCTACCGATGTGTTCAAGCGGCATTTCTACACTTGCTTCATCAGCGACAAAGTCGGCGTTAAGAACATGGATTGGTTCAACGAGGACATGCTGTGTTGGGAGTCCGATTTTCCGCACTCCGACAGCAACTGGCCGTTCGCGCCGGAGGACATCATCGAGAACATGGGCCATCTCGACGACTCGGTAATCAACAAGATCACCCACGAAAATGCCATGGCCGCTTACTCATTCGATCCATTCAGGTACATACCCAAAGAACATGCCCGGGCCGGCTACCTGCGCGCCCAGGCCACCGACGTCGACGTGGTCACCCACGTCGGTCGCCAGGCCAGTCAGCGTGACCGTGACGCCTGGACACGGATGACGCAGTTCGCCCTGCAGTCGCAGGGGCCGGTGACGGCGGAGGTCGCCGGTATCGCCGGGCGTGCCAGCACCCTGGGTAATTGAGGGTGGCAGCCCAGGCGCCGTTCGCCGACTGGCGCGTGTTGGAGCTGTCCAACGGGATTCCGGCCTCGTATGCCGCCAAGATGTTCGCGGACGCGGGCGCCGAGGTGGTGAAAATCGAATCCTCGCAGGGGGATTGCCTGCGCAGCTGGTCGGCCGGTGGGGCCGCCGGTGCGTTGTTCGGTTATCTGGCGGCGAACAAGAAATCGGTGGTATGCGACGACCATGCCGAAGCCGCGGCGCTGCTGGCCGGCGCCGACATCGTCCTCACCGATCTGACCGACTTCTGGACCCTCGACGACATCACGGCGCACACCAGTCCCGCAGCGGTCGTGGTCAGCGTGACGCCGTTCGGCACAACGGGCCCCTACGTCGATGAGGGCGTGCTGGCCAACGAATTCATCCTGCAGGCGTTGTGCGGCTCGATCGCCGGCCGAGGTTGGCCCGACGACGAACCCGTGCAGGCAGGCGGCCGGCTCGGCGAGTGGCTGTCGGGCACGTTCGCCGCGGCGGTCGGCGCAGCCGCCGCCCGGCACGCCGCCCGGAGCGGCCGCGGCGAAATCGTCGATGTCTCGACCTACGAGGCGATGGTGATCGCGATGGGCGGCCTGTCCGCCATGTCCGCCAGCGTGCTGGGCGCGGATTCCCTGATACGCCAACGCAGTCTGGAACTGCCGTCGATTGTTCCGACCGCCGACGGCATGGTGGGTTTCTGCACCATTACCGCACAGCAGTTCCAGGACTTTTTGGTGCTGATCGATCGGGCCGATCTGATCGACGACGCGCACCTGGCCTCGTTCACCGGCCGGGTCGAACGCCGCGACGAGTTCCTCGGCATGGTCACCCAGTGGGCGCAGGCCCGCACCACACAAGAGATCGTCGACCTCGCGGTGGCATTCCGAATCCCGGTCGCTCCCATCGCGACTCCAGCCACGCTGCCCAAAGTCGATCACTTCGTCGAGCGCGGCGTCTTCGTCGAATCGGAGCTCGGGGTGCTGCAGCCGCGGGTGCCGTATCGCAGCAACGCCATTACGACCAAGCTGCCCGGACACCCTCCGCTACTGGGCGCCGAAAACGGCCTGGTGCACTGGCCTGCGCGCCCGGACCGGCCCGAGGTCGGCGACCCCGACGCGCTTCCCTTGTCCGACATACGCATCACCGACTTCACCGCGTTCTGGGCAGGTCCGGTCGCCACCCAATTCCTCGGGGCCCTCGGTGCCGATGTGATCAAGCTCGAGGGCGTCCGCCGACCGGATGGCATGAGGTTCTCCGCCGGTCGCCCACCGGACTGGGACCAATGGTGGGAGTGGGGCCCGGTTTTCCTGTGCAGCAACAACAACAAACGCGGCGTCAGTGTCGAGCTCAGCACCGAAGCGGGGCGGTCCGTTGCGTTGGAGCTCATCGCGGCAAGCGATCTGGTCCTGGAGAACTTCTCGCCCAGGGTGATGGAGAACTTCGACCTGGACTGGGATGCCGTCGCGGCCGCGAACCCGCGCGCAATCATGGTGCGGATGCCGGCGTTCGGCCTGGACGGCCCGTGGCGCGACCGTGTCGGGTTCGCGCAGACGATGGAGCAAGCGACCGGAATGGCTTGGACGACGGGCCATTCCGATGGGCCGCCGGTGATTCCACGCGGGATCTGCGATCCGATAGCGGGGCTACACGCAGCCTTCGCCGCTGTTGCGGCGCTGGTAGTCCGGGATCGGCAGGGGAGCGGGATGCATGTCGAATCCACCATGGCGGAATCGGCACTGAACGTGGCCGCCGAGATGCTGGTCGAATATTCGCGAAACGGAATCGAGCTGCGCCGGCTGGGAAATCGGGGTAACGGAGCGGCTCCCCAGGGTGTCTATCGCTGCATCGGCGACGACGAGTGGGTGGCCATCGCCGCGAGCGACGACGCCGCGCGGGTTGCATTGGCGGACACCATCGGTCGACTAGAGCTGGGACCGGCCGAGGCCGGCTGGCGAGAGCGAGCCGACGACATCGACAAGCTGATCGGCGATTGGACGGCGCGGCGCACGGTGGCCGACGCAGTTCACACCCTGCGGGCCGCGGGAGTGCCGGCGGCACCCGTCACGCAGGCGGCAGACTTGCTGGAAAACGCGCACCTGCTCACACGGGGATTCTGGGAAAGGGTGGATCATCCGGTTGCCGGTTCTTTCCTGTGCACCGGAATGCCTTTCGCATTTCTCGGAAAACCGCGGCGCTGGATTCGACGGGTGCCGCCGCTGTATGGCCAACACACCGACGAGGTGCTGAGCGGGCTCCTCGGCCACAGCGAGGACGACGTGGCACAGTTGCGTGCGTTGGGGGCGACCAGCATCCGGCCGGGGGGCTTGTGACGTGGCGGTCACGTTGTGCGTGCCGCCGCGGGCCGGCGAGCTGTGCGCACCGGTGCGCTTCTTGGTCCGCCAGGACTCCGTCGTGATGGAACTGACCGCCCGGCACCGGATTACCAGCGTCGAATGGGACGAGCGGGAACGAGCGGTGGCGATGATCGTCGAAATCACCGACCCGCAGACCGCGCGGCCGGTAGATGTCCGCATCGATGTCGTCGAAGCCGGCACGCAACCCGACGATGCGCGGACAACGACGATTGGCACGGTCGTGCGCGACGGACGCCAGTTCGACGTACTGGGCACCTATCTAGGGGTAGTAGCAGATGAAAACTAAAGGGCCGCAAGGGTGAGCGGGCGCAACCGCACCGCAGCCATCGTCGGGGTGCACAACACTCGACAAGGACGCCGCTTGGATGGTGAAACCTCGCGCGGCCTGGCGCTCAAAGCCATCCAGGGCGCACTGGCCGATGCGGGTCTGACCCTCGACGACGTCGACGGGATCAGCGCAGGCCCGCTGTCCACCGCACTGATCTACGACCTGCGGATTGGCCCGGCATGGCAGGGACTTGCGTTCGGGGTGGGCATGATCACCGAGGCGGCCACCGCGATCGAGCACGGCATGGCCGATGTGGTGGTGCTGGTCGCCGCCCAAGCCGGTGAATACCGCGATCACGAGGCGACGGCACCGTGGACTCGACCCGAGAACGAATTCGTGGCGCCCTGGGGAATGTTCACCACCGCCGAGTTCGCCCTGATCGCCCGGCGGCACATGCACCGATATGGCACCACCCGCGAACAGCTGTCGGTCGTCGCTGCGACCATTCGCAACAACGGGTCGCAGAACCCCGAAGCCGTTTACTACCAACGCGGGCCGTTCACCACCGACGACATCACCGCGTCACGGCCGATCGCCGACCCGTTTCATCTCCTGGACTGCGCCACCACCTCCGAGGGCGGGTGCGCGCTGGTGGTGGCGAACGTGGCCGACATCGAGGTCGAAAGCCAGCCGATCTATGTATTGGCAAGTGGTGCAGACTTTCACGGTCCGTCGTATCAGCACCCACCCGCGTGGGATTTGGCTGGCCGGCGCGGTGATCACGTCAATGGTGAGGTCGGCGCCCGCGCCGCCGACCTTGCGTTCAGCTACGCCGGCTTGCGGCGCGACGAGGTCGACGTGCTGGAACTCTACGACCCGTTCTCGTTCGAGATCATCCGGCAGCTCGAGGCTTTCGGATTCTGCGGCGAGGGCGAGGGCGGACCATTCGTCGCTGACGGCCACATCGCCATCGATGGAAGTCACCCGATCACCACGGACGGAGGAACGATGTCCTTCAGCCACGCGGGCTCGAATCCGCAAATGATGCAGCGCGCCATCCGCGCCGTCCAGCAGTTGCGTGGTGAGGCGGGCGACTTGCAAGTGCCCGACGCACATATTGCGTTGTGCAGCAATGGCGGAGCGGGCGCGTTGTTCACCACGCTGGTGATCCTGGGAGACGAACCGCGGTGACTTCCTCGACTTCCGAGCCATTGCAACCGCAGACCGGGTCCGTGCCGCACGCCAGCAGCCAGGTCAGCATTCCGTTCTGGCAGGGCTGCCGCGATGGGGAGTTGCGCTATCAACGCTGCGAGTCGTGCGGTGAGTCCAACTTCCCGCCGACCGAGCATTGCCGCCAATGCCTTTCGGCCGAATTGCGTTGGACGCCAAGCGGGGGCCGCGGTGAGATCTACAGCTGGACGGTGGTCCACCGCCCGGTATCACCCGAGTTCGAACCGCCCTACGCGCCGGCCATCATCACGATGAACGAGGGCTACCAGATGTTGACCAACATCGTCGGCGTGGCCCCCGAAGATCTGGCGGTCGGCCTGCGGGTGCGGGTGCAATTCCACGCCGTTGGTCCCGACCTGACGCTGCCGTACTTCACCGGGTTCTCGTGAGTCCCGGGCGCACCAGCAACGGCCTCCCCACCACCGCGTATCTCGTGCTGGGTGTGCTGGCAGCCAACGATGAACAACTCACGGCCGGCGAGATCAAGGGGCGCGCCGAACTGACTGTCGGCCATTTCTATTGGTCGCCATCGGTCAGTCATGTGCGGCGGGAATTGAGCAGACTGTTGGCCCGGGGAATGGTCAACGAGATCGGCGCTCAGTCCGGCAAGCGTGCAATCACGTTGTACGAGACCACGGATTCCGGGCTCGATGCACTGCGGCGGTGGGTCCAGCACTTTCCGGGCCAGGAACAGGTCGTCATCAAGCATCCGGTCATCCTGAAAACCTGGCTCGCGCGCGGCGAGGATCCCGAACGTGTTGTCGACACCTTGGACCGCCACCTCGAGGCAACCCGGGCGCGGCTCGACGAGGCGTTGTGGTCGCGGCAGCGGTCCCGTGACCTCGGTATCGCCGACGACCCCGATCAGCGCTCTTCGTTCGCCGTCCTGGACTACGCGATCCGTGGCTTGTACGCGGAAATCTCTAACATCCAGCAACTCCGCGACGAAATCGCCAGCGGCACAAGTCGAGATCCCGTTACGCGGGTGCGACGGGCGAAGGGGCAGATTCGCCGTCGGGCACCGAAGAGCTAGCGTCATCGGCGCGCGAAGAGATTCGGTAGGTCGTGCCGCGCGGATCGCGCGTCCAAAGAATCTCGTCCGGGCCGATGGCCGTGCCTTGGGTGATCAACTGGCGCTTGAGCACCTTGTGGGTGGCGGTGCTGGGCAGATCGGTGGCGATACGCACGTATCGAGGCCGAGCCTTGGGAGACAGGTCAGGCTGTGCATCGAGGAATGCCTCGAATGCGTCAGGGTCGAGGGTGTGGCCGTCGTTGAGCACTACCGCGGCCATGACTTGATCACCGACGTGCCCGTCGGGGACGGCGTACACCGCGACCCTATTGATTGAGCTGTGGCGCAATAGGATTCGCTCGATCGGAGCGGCGGTGATATTCTCGCCGTCCACCCGCATCCAGTCGGCGGTCCGGCCGGCGAGGTAGATCCAGCCGTCGCAATCCCGGTAGGCCAGGTCTCCGGACCAGTACATGCCGTGGCGCATGCGTTCGGCGTTGGCCTCGGGATCGTTGTAGTAGCCGGTGAAGAACCCCGATCCGGTGGTGTTCACCAACTCACCCACGGATTCGTCGGCATTGGCCAGCGCTCCGGTCGCATCGAAGCGGGCCACCGCGCACTCGGTGACGGTGTCGCTGTTGTAGATCGCTATGCCCTCGATGCCTTTGCCGATCGAACCCTTCGGAGTTCCTTCTTCGCGGATGATGATGACCGCGTTCTCCGTCGAACCGAACCCGTCTTCTACCTGTACGGCGAACCGGCGGCCGAACGCCGCGATGTCCTTGTCGTTGGCCTCGTTGCCGAACGCGACCCGCAGCGGATTGTCGGCGTCGTCATCGCGTTCGGGGGTAGCCAGGATGTAGGCGAGTGGCTTTCCGACGTAGTTCATGTAGGTGACGCCGTACTCGCGGACTTCGTCGAGGAAGTTGCTCGCGGAGAACTTCGCCGGGACGATCGCGGCCCCCGAACACACCGCGGGCGCCCAACCGGCGACGACCGCGTTGGAGTGAAATAGCGGCATGGACACGTAGCAGGTGTCTTGCTCAGAGAGGGCGAAGCGCTGAACTAGGTTGGTACCGGCGAACATTGCCATCAGGTGTGAAACCTGAACGGCCTTAGGATTTCCACTGGTTCCAGAGGTGAAGATCATCATGAACGCGTCCGTCGCACTGACTTCCCGATATGGGACCAGGTCGCCGGCGCCACTGATCAGTTCAGCCCACTGTGGCGTCGAGGAGTCGAGGATCTGCGTTGCGCCGAGATCCAGCCCGTCCAGCAGTGGACGGTGTTCAGCATCGGTGACAACGAACTGGCAGTCGGCGCGTCGGATGTCGGCGGCGAGCGCCTCGCCACGTCGGGTGTTGTTCACGCCGCACAGCACGTATCCGCCGAGTCCGGCCGCCGCCATCTGCAACAACATCTCCGGGGAATTCCCCAGCAACGAACCGATGTGCATTGGCCGTTGCGGGTCGGCGGCGCGGATCAGGGCCGCGGACCGGGCCGCCGCCTTCGCCAGATATTGACTCCAACTCCATTGCAGGTCACGGTGTTTGACGGCGATGTTCGGATCGGACAAGCGCCGGCGCAGGAACGCCTGCATCGTGTCGTCGGCCATCAGCTCTGATCCACCTCCGCTAGGCCCGGCTCCTACGAGACGAGACGGTCCGTCTTATAGTAGCGGGTGATTCGGTCAAGGTCGTCGGACCCTAACCGCCCACCATCATCAGGCCGCCATCCACGGCCAGCAGTTGCCCGGTGATGAAGCCCGAACCGGGTCCGGCCAGAAAAACCAGCATCGGACCGACATCGCGCGCGGGTTCTCCCAACGCCCCGCCGAGTGGAATCATCATCTTCATCTGCTGGTCGATCAGGGCGGCGGCGTCTGGACCCAGGAAATCCCGCAGCCGGTCAGCGCCGGGTGTCTGCACCGCCGGGGCCAGCGCGTTGACGGTGACATTGTCGGCAGCCCACGCCTTGGCGGCCGATCGCGTCCACGCCTGGACCGCTCCTTTAGTCGCGGCATAAACAGCCGAAATCGGGCTGCCCATAACGGCTTCGGAGGACCCGAAGTTGATGATTCGGCCGCCTTTGGGATCTTGGCCCTTCATGACGGCGTAGGCGGCCTGATTGGTGAGAATCGTCGCCTTGACATTGGTGTCCAACAAGAACGAAATCTGGTCGGCGTCGATGTAGCCAGGTATCCCGGCTTGCCACAGCCCCGCCGCGTTGACCAAGACGTCCAGACCGCCCAGGCCCTCGGCCGCTTGTTGCACCATCGCCGTCACAGCGTCGGCGTCGCGCGCGTCGCACTGCAGCCAGGCGGCCGCGAGATGCTCCGGGGGAGGGGTCTGGTGGTAGGTCGCGGCGACCGCAGCGCCCGCCTCGGTGAGTACTCCGACTGCGGCCGCACCGATACCGGTCGCTCCGCCAGTGACCAGGATTTTCCGCCCGTCCAGCGGGGGAGTCGTCGTTGACATGGCCGAAACGTTACCAACCCGTCCAGTGGCCACTCGGCTCCGAATTCCAGGTGATGCACCGCGAGCACCGCAGGTCACACTGTGAGGTTTCACTCATGCGCCTGTCGTATAGGAAACCTACGTTGGGAGTTGTGATGAGCAGGGGGATTACGGCGATCGCGCTGCGCGGCTGCGCGGCTGCGTTCGTCGTTGCGATCGGTTGTGGTGTGCAGACCGCGGCACACAGTGGGATGTCGATACCGGAAGCCGCCGCGATGGCCGAGGAGTCAGGGCAAGCAGCCCCGCCGGATCCCCAGGGGACGGGCGCTACGCCCGTGGTTCCCGTGCACGGCGGCTGCATTTCCGGGCTGAACTGCGGGTGCATTCGCGGCACCGGCATCGGCCCGTGTGCCGGCCC
>Ga0208987_1000204_pt1 | contig 10862 bp, 7 predicted proteins | sample MedBloCARef_O2_FD_187845 | JGI IMG/M metagenome (GOLD analysis project Ga0208987, IMG submission 187845) | Forest soil microbial communities from El Dorado National Forest, California, USA - Mediterranean Blodgett CA Ref_O2 (SPAdes) (version 2) | ecosystem: Environmental > Terrestrial > Soil >... | reverse complement strand
CTCGCGCTGATCGTGTCGCCTGCGGCGACGGCGGAGTTCGACTACCGGTACGTCACCACCGCGGTGCCGTTCGCCTGCCTAGCCGCCGCGATGGCGTTCGGCACGGCGGGCCTCGCGCGCCGCGGCCCGGGCGGCGGCCCTGACGGCCGCCTGGCCGACGCCGGCCACGACCAGCGTAATCTCACCGCGGACGCCACCTGAGGCCTCCCGGTCGGCCGCCCAGTCCGCCAGCTCGGCCAGCGAGCCGCGCACGATCTCCTCGTGCGTCTTGGTCAGCTCACGGCACAGCACCGCGGCGCGGTCATCGCCGTGGGAGTCCCGCAGCTCCGCCAGGGTGGCCGCGACCCGGCGCGGTGACTCGAACAGCACGTGCGTGCGCGGGTCGGCCGCGAGCTCGCCGAACCGCCGCGCCCGCTCGCCGCCCTTGCGCGGCGGGAACCCCTCGAAGCAGAACCGGTCGGTCGGCAGGCCGGAGACCGCGAGCGCCGTGGTCACGGCGGAGGGACCGGGCACGGCGGTGACCCGGATCCCGGCCGCCGCCGCGGCCGCGACCAGCCGGTAGCCCGGGTCGCTGATCGCCGGCATGCCCGCGTCGGTGACCACGAGCACGTCCCTGCCCGCCTGGAGCTCGGTCACCAGCTCCGCGGCGCGGCGCACCTCGATCACGTCGTAGTAGGACACCACGCGCGCGGTCAGCCGCACGTCGAGCGCCGTCGCCAGCTGCCTGACCCGGCGGGTGTCCTCCGCCGCTATCACGTCCGCGCTGGCCAGCGCCTCCGCCAGCCGCGCCGGGGCGTCTTCCGCCTGGCCGATCGGCACCCCGGCGAGCGTGAGCACGCCGGCCCCGCTGTTATCGAGGCGTGCCTCACTGGGTACGCGATCGGTCACGTTTCTGGTCCCCACGCGGACGTCCCTCCACATAGCATTGCGTTCGATGACCGCTACACAGGCCGGCCAGCCGGCCCAGGATCCCGAAGACGGCCACGATGCTAGCCGCACCGCGGCCGGCGCCGATGGCACGGTCACGTTCGACCCCGGCTACGCCGACGCCGACCGGTTCGATGACGGCTCGCTGACCGCTGTCGGCGAGGCCGTTGGCGGCAGCGCGGCCGAGCGGATCGCGGTCCTGCGCGCCCGGCTGATGACGCCCATGCCCGACGACCGGCTCTGGGGCTGGATCGGCCCGCTGCTAGTCACGCTGTTCGCGGGCTTTCTCCGGTTCAACAGGCTATCGGTACCGAACGCGATCATCTTCGACGAGACGTACTACGCGAAGGACGCGTGGTCGATACTGAAGCACGGGGTCGAGTGGAACTGGATCTCCGTGTCCAGCAACCCCAACTACGTGAACAACCAGGTCGTCTCCGGTCACTTCAGCAAGAGCCTCTTCCAGGCGTGCACTGGCAGCGGTTGCGGCGAGTACGTTGTCCAGCCGCCGCTCGGCAAGCTCCTGATGGCGGTCGGCGAGTGGATGTACGGGCTGACCTCGCTCGGCTGGCGCGTCGCGCCCGCGCTCTTCGGCACGCTGGCGATCCTCGTCATGTGCCGGGTCGCGCGGCGGCTCACCCGGTCCACGCTGCTCGGCTGCACGGCCGGGCTGCTGCTCTCGCTCGACGGCCTCGAGTTCGTGCTCAGCAGGACCGGCATCCTGGACATCTTCCTGATGTTCTTCGTCCTGGCCGCGTTCGCCGCCCTCGTGGTCGACCGGGACGTGTCGCGAGCGCGGCTGGCCGAGGCGGTAGTGCTCCAGCCGAGCGATGAGGCGGGACCCGGGCTCGGGATCAGGAAGTGGCGGGTCGCGGCCGGCATCCTCATCGGCCTTGCCTGCGCCTCCAAGCAGTACGGGGTCTGGTACATCCTCGCCTTCGCAGGCCTGTGCATCGCGTGGGACCTCGGCGCGCGCCGCGCGGTCGGCCTGCGCGGCTACGTGCGCGGGGCGCTGGTGCGGGACGGCAAGTGGCTGCCGCTCACCCTCGGGGTGATCCCGCTGGTCGCCTACACCCTGACCTGGATGGGCTGGCTCGTCACCAGCACCGGCTACGACCGGGACTACGCGCAGGGCACCGGGTTCAACATCCCCGTCCTCGGCCCGCTGTACTCGCTGTTCGAGTACCACAAGGAGATGGTCCAGTTCGGGGTGGGCCTGAGCACGCGGCATCCCTACATGTCCCAGCCCTGGGACTGGTTCTTCATCACCCGCCCGGTGGCCTTCTACTGGACCACCTTCTCCGATCCCGCGGGACTGCACGCCGCCAAGGCCGGCACGACCGGGCCGTGGGTGCAGGAAGTGCTCGCGATCGGGAACCCCGCCATCTGGTGGGTGTCCATCCCCGTGATGGTCTTCTGCCTGGGCTGGTGGCTGACCCGCAGGGACTGGCGGGCGGGCGCCGCCCTGCTGTGCGTGGCCGCGGGCTGGGTGAGCTGGCTGCCGTTCGTCTCGCGGACCAAGTTCTACTACTACTCGCTCGAGTTCGAGCCGTTCCTGATCATCTGCATCGTCTTGTGCCTGGGGCTGCTCATCGGCCCCGCCTCGGCGTGGTGGGTACGCAGAGCGATCGGATCGGCACTCGCTGGCATCTACGTCCTTGCCGTCCTGGTGCTGTTCTGGTACTTTTATCCGATCCTCGCGGGCAAGATCATCCCGTACTCGGACTGGCTGTCCCACATGTGGTACAGCGGCTGGATCTAGGGGACCCGGCGAGCCCTCTGGCACTGCCTGCCGTCGGCTTATCAGCGTTTTCTCAGGGTAGATGAAGTCTACTTGGATCAACGCGACATATCTTAAGGTGATATAGGTCACACAGTGGACCATCGACGCCCTTTCGTACGTCTATATGAGTAACAAGGTAGCGACTAGCCCCCGGAGCCAGGTATGAGCCCGATCGAAGACGACGACGACAGTCGCGCCCGGTTCGAGCGTGACGTCGTCCCGCAGCTCAGCCAGCTGTACCCGGCGGCACTGCGGATGACGCGCAACCCCACCGACGCCGAGGACCTGGTCCAGGAGACGTCGGTGAAGGCGTACGCGGCCTTCCATCAGTTCCGCCCGGGCACGAACCTGCGTGCCTGGCTCAACCGGATCCTCACCACGACGTTCATCAACGTCTACCGCAAGCGGCGCCGGGAGCCGCAGCAGGCGCTCGGCGGCGACCTGCAGGAGTGGCAGATGTCCGCCGACCGGCTCGCCCCGCCCGTCCCTTCGGCGGAGGCCGAGGCGCTCGACCACATGACCGACTCCGACCTGCTGCGCGCCCTGCGCGGCCTGCCGAACGAGTTCCGCACCACGGTCTACCTGGCCGACATCGAGGGCTACCCGTACCGGGAGATCGCCGAGATCATGGGCACCCCGGTCGGCACGGTCATGTCCCGCCTGCACCGCGGCCGCCGCAAGCTCCGCGAGCAGCTCGGCGACGCCGGCCTGCTGCCGCCGGCGCCGGCGGAGTCCCCCGGCGCCTAAGTACCGGTCAGCCAGCCGAGGGCTACCGGGTCGAATACGCGCTCCACGTAGATCTGGTGCCAGAGGGAGAAGACGACGAGCGTCCAGACCTGGCGCCACGCGACGTCGGCGTCGCCCGCACGGAACCTGCGGAGCACGTCCATGACCGCGCGCTTGTCTAGCCACTCCTCCGTCCGCGCCTCGCGGATCACCTGCTCGGCGTAGCCGGACAGCTCGCCACGGAACCAGTGCCCGATGGGCACGGGGAACCCGAGCTTGCGGCGCTCCGCGCTCTCCTGGGGCAGCAGGCTGCCGACCGCCTCGCGCAGCGCGAACTTCGTCGTGCCCGCGGCGGTCTTCTCCGCCCGCGCCAGCCGGCTCGCGACGGTCATCACCTCGCGGTCGAGGAACGGCGTGCGCAGCTCGAGCCCGTGCGCCATCGACCCGCGGTCGGCCTTGACCAGGATGTCGCCTGGCAGCCAGGTGTTGATGTCGACGAGCTGCATCGTCGCCACGTCATCGAGCCCCGCGCCCTCCGCCTGGTCGAAGAGCGGCGCCGTCACGTCGTACACGGTGCCGCCGCCGTACCTGGTCAGCACGTCAACCTCGTCGACGGCGAAGATGTTGGCGTTGCCGATGTACCGGCTGCGCAGCGGCGTGGCGATCCGCTCGAGCAGCCCCTTGCCCTTCTGCCCGGAAGGTATCCGGCCGGCCATCACCTGGGCGAGCGACCTGCCCGGGCCAAGCTTCGTCGCCGCCCTGACCACGCCCGGCTGGTAATACACGCCGTAGCCGCCGAACAGCTCGTCGGCGCCTTCTCCGGACAGCACCACCTTCACGTGCCTGCGCGCCTCCCTGGCCACGAACCAGAGGCCGACGGCCGCCGCGTCCGCCACCGGGTCGTCCAGCTGCCAGATGATCTGCGGCAGCCTGGCCGCGAACTCCTGCGACGTGATCACGTACGGGATGTTCCGCAGCCCGAGCGTCGCGGCCGTCTCCTGCGCCTCCTCGATCTCGCTGTAGCCGGAGCGGGCGAAGCCGGCGGTGAACGTCAGCATGCCGGGCTTGGACTCGGCGGCGATCGCGCAGATCGCCGCCGAGTCCACGCCGCCCGACAGGAACGCGCCCACCGGCACATCGCTGCGCAGGTGGGCGGCGACCGAGCCGCGCAGCGCGGCCAGCACGCGTTCTGGCGTGTCCGGGGCGGGCGACTTGGCCGGCCGCAACATCGGCCGCCAGTACCGGGACGGCCGCTCAAGCGGGACGCCAGGCCGCACGCTCAGCGAGCAGCCCGGCGGCAGGCAGATCACCGGGGGCGTCATCGTCGAAGGCGCCGGGACGTACTGGAACGACAGGTACCTGCGCAGCGCGTCGGGATCGATCACCGACACCTCGCCCGGCGCGAGCAGCGCCTTGCGCTCGGACGCGAACCGGAACTGCCTGCCGCCCTCGGCGAGCGCGTAGTAGAGCGGCTTGATGCCGAACGGGTCGCGCGCGCAGAACAGCTCGCCAGTCTGAGCGTCCCAGATGGCGAAGGCGAACATGCCGCGCAGCTTCCTGAGCACTTCCTTGCCCTCGGCGGCGTAGGTCTCAAGCAGCAACTCGGTATCTGACCCCCCGCGCAGCGCCACGCCGCGCGCGCGCAGCCGCTGCGCCAGTTCGACGTAGTTGTAGATCTCCCCGTTGTAGACGATCACGTAGCGGCCGTCGGCGGATCGCATCGGCTGCCGCCCGGCGGCGGACGGGTCGATTACCGCCAGCCGCCTGGCGGCAAGCGTCACCGGGCCGTCCGATATCAGATGCTCGTCATCCGGCCCCCTGTGCGCCATCCGGCGCACGGCACGGAGGACCCAGTCCGCGTCCGGTCTGGTCCCCCCTGCCAGTGCGAGGCACCCCGCGATCCCCGCCATACCACCCCTAAACCAGCGACGTCACTTCGGCTGGAACCGGATGCCGCCGTCGAACCGAACGACCTCCGCATTCATATAGTCGTTTTCGATCAGCGAGCGCACCAGATGGCCGAACTCATCCGCCCGCCCGAGTCGCTTAGGAAATACCACTGGTGCCGCCAGCCTGGCAAGGAACTCGTCGGCGTCCCTGCCGCCGCCGGCGATCGACTTGTAGATCGGCGTGAGGATGACGCCAGGGCAGATCGTGTTGACCCGGACGCCGATGACCGAAAGGTCACGGGCCGCGGGGACCGTCATCCCGATGATCCCGCCCTTGGATGCCGAGTAGGCGATCTGCCCCGTCTGGCCCTCGATCCCCGCGACCGACGAGGTGTTGATGATCACGCCGCGCTGGCCGTCCGCGTCGACCGGTTCGGTCTTGGCCATCGCCGAGGCCGCCAGCCGCAGGACGTTGAAGGTGCCGGTCAGGTTGACCGCGATGACCCGGGAGAAGCTGTCCAGGTCGTGCGGCGAGCCGTCGCGGTTGACCGTACGCGCCGCGAAGCCGATCCCGGCGCAGTTCACGGCCACGCGCAGCGGGTGGCCGGACGCCTCGGCGGCCGCCACGGCGGCGAGCACGGCGTCGGTATCCGTCACGTTCGTCTTCGCGAACTGCCCGCCGATCGAGGCGGCGACCTGCTTGCCGGCTTCCTCATTCAAGTCGGCGATGACAACGTGTGCCCCGGCGGCCGCGAGCACGCGCGCCGTTGCCTCGCCAAGGCCGCTGGCGCCGCCGGTGACAACGGCAGAAGTTCCATTCAGCTCCATGGCTGCGAGCATAGTTCTCCTGGCTGACCGACGTGCTGGGCAGCTCGGCGATAATGGCTGCGCAAGCCGTCTACGCTTGGCCACAACAGGGACCTGCGGGATCCGCGGCAGGCCGCCCACTCCGATCACGGGAAGGGCCCGGGGAAGACACGTGAGCCATGTGCCGCCGGGCCAAGAGGACGCCCGCGAACCGCTGATTCCGCCGCTTGGCAACCCGGGCAGCGAGCCGGTGATCGCGGTGGACGCGATGGGCGGGGACTACGCGCCCGACGAGATCGTCGCGGGCGCGCTCGCCGCCCAGCGGGAGCACGGCCTCACCACGCTGCTCACCGGCCCGCCAGCGCGGCTGCGCCCCGTCATCGCCAGGCTCGGCGGCGGGTCCGAACTGCGCGTCGTGCCCGCCGAGGACGTGGTCGGGATGGGCGAGGGGGCCCTCGCCGGGTTCCGGCGGCCCCGGTCGAGCATCGCCGTCGCCTGCCAGCTCGTGCGGCGCGGGCAGGCGAGCGCCGTCGTCTCCGCCGGGTCAACCGGTGCGATCGTGGCAAGCGCCAGGCACCGGTTGCTTCCCCTCCCCAGCGTGCCGCGCCCGGGGCTGGCGGTGGTGCTGCCGACCTACCCCAAGCCGACGGTGCTCATCGACGCGGGTGCCACCGCCGACCCCAAGCCGGAGATGCTCGTGCAGTTCGGCCACCTTGGCGTCGCGTACGCGCAGATCGCGCTGGGCGCCCAGGCGCCGAAGGTCGGCCTGCTCACGATCGGCGCCGAGCCAGGCAAGGGGAACGCGCTCACCAGAAGGGCGCACGAGCTGCTCGCGGCCGAGCCGCAGGGTGGCGCCCTCCCGCTGTACTTCGCGGGCAACATCGAGGGCGGCGACCTGATGGCGGCCGCGGTCGACGTGATCGTCACCGACGGGTTCACCGGCAACGTGGCGCTGAAGACCCTGGAAGGGGCCATGCGGTTCGCCGCGTCCGAGCTGCGCACCGCGCTGACAAGCACCCGCGCGGCCCGCCTCGGCGCGGCCTTGCAGCGGCGCGGTCTTCGCGAGCTGAGCCACCGCCTGGAGCCAGAGTCCTACGGCGGCGCGGCGCTGCTCGGCCTGGGCGGCACCGTCGTGATCGCGCACGGCGCGTCGACCGCCCGCGCCGTCACCGCGGCGTGCGAGCTCGCGGCGAACCTGACCCGGGGCGACATCACCGAGCGGGTCAAGGAGCGGATCGGCGTCACCGAGCCGCGCCGCCCCACCCACTTCCTCCGCCGCGACCGCGAGCGGTAACGCCCGGTGATAACCGGGTCGGCCTCGCACGGGCGGGCCGATAGGCTTGTTACATGGCAGATCCACAGCAGGTTCTCGGCGCACGGGTGCGCGACGCCCTCGTAGCCGCGTATGGCGCGGACTACGGTGACGCGGACCCGCTGATTCGCGCCTCTCAGTTCGCCGACTTCCAGTCCAACGTCGCGCTGCCGCTCGGGAAAAGGCTCGGCAAGGCGCCGCGCGACCTCGCGAACGAGATCGTCGGCCACCTTGACGTCGACGACGTAACCGAGCCGCCCACGGTCAGCGGGCCCGGGTTCATCAACTTCACGCTGCGCCCGCGGTGGATCGCCGACGCCGCGACCGGCCTGCTGGCCGACCCGAGGCTCGGCACGCCGCTGAAGTCGCGGCCCAAGTCGGTCATCGTCGAGTACTCCTCGCCCAACATCGCCAAGGAGATGCACGTCGGGCACCTGCGCTCGACGATCGTCGGCGACGCGATCGCCCGGGTGTCCGAGTTCGTCGGCGACCACGTGATCAGGGACAACCACGTGGGCGACTGGGGCACGCCGTTCGGCATGCTCATCGAGCACCTGGTCGACGTCGGCGAGGACTCCCCCCAGGCGGGCCTGCTTCGCACCGATCCGAACGCCTTCTACCAGGGCGCCCGGGTCAAGTTCGATTCCGACCCGGTGTTCGCCGACCGGGCCAGGGAGCGGGTCGTCAAGCTGCAGTCGGGCAACGACCCGGCGACGATGCAGCTATGGGAAGACCTGGTGGACATGTCCAAGGCCTACCTGCGGGACATGTACGCGAGGCTCAGGGTCACGCTCACGGACAATGACATCAGGGGCGAGTCCTTCTACAACGACATGCTCCCAGGTGTCGCCGACGACCTCGTCGCCAAGGGCCTGGCGCGGATCAGCGACGGGGCGCTGTGTGCCTTTCCCGAAGGGTTCACCAGCAGGGACGGAACCCCGCTGCCAGTGATCATCCGCAAGAGCGACGGCGGGTACAACTACTCCACTTCCGACCTCGCCACGGTCAGGTACCGGGTGGACAAGGTCAATTGCGACCGCGCCGTCTACGTCGTCGGCTCCGACCAGGCGCTGCACTTCAGGATGGTCTTCGCCGTCGCCAGGGAAGCCGGCTGGCTGCCCGCGGACAAGGACTTCCGCCATGCCCAGATCGGCATGGTCCAGGGCCAGGACGGCCACCGGCTGCGGACCAGGGCCGGGGACAACGTCAAGCTAAGCGAGCTGCTCAACGAGGGGGTCGAGCGCGCCAGGGCGATCCTGGACGAGGTCGAGCGCGACGACGAGGGCCTGGACCTTGACGCGATCGCGGAGGACGTCGGCATCGGCGCGATCAAGTACGCGGACCTGTCAACCGCGCGGGACAGCGCGTACATCTTCGACTGGAACCGGATGATCTCCTTCAAGGGGAACACCGGCCCTTACCTGCAGTACGCGACGACCCGGATCAGGTCCATCTTCCGGCGGGCCGGGATCGGCGAGGCCACCCCTGGCGGCCCCATCGTCATCACCGAGCCGGCCGAGCGGGAACTCGCGCTCAAGCTGCTCAGCTTCGGCACGGTCGCCACCCAGGTCGCCGACACCGCCGAGCCGCACCAGCTGTGCGTCTACCTCTTCGAGGTTGCCAGCCTGTTCACCACGTTCTACGAGCAGTGCCCGGTGCTCAAGGCCGACGACGAGGAGATCAGGCAGTCACGGCTTGCCCTGTGCGCGGCGGTGCTCCGCGTGCTGACCACCGGCCTCGGCCTGCTCGGCGTCCCGCTTCCCGACCGCATGTAGCGCCGGCGGACGGGGACCACGCCAAGGTGCCGGTCCGCCCCGCGTGCCACCCATGGTGTTTCCGCACGACTGCGGCTGCTCCGAAGCTGGTCGTGGCGACTACAGGCGTCCCGGCCGGCCCGGACGGGAGACGAGCGTCATTGATGTCCTCCGGTGCATCCTGCCGCCCTGGTCCTGCTCGTGATTTACGCGGTCCAGCTCGGCTTTGTCGCGGCATGACGGTCCGCAGGCGGACGATGCGCTGCCGTGTGCTTGACAGGCAAGGAGCGTCAGTGCGGTTCCTGCCCCGCCTGGACTCGCTGGCCTGGCGCTAGAGGTCGTAGGCCGTTGGTGTTGTGGCGTGGGTGCGGACTGACGGGGTGGTCCAGACGGCGGTGTCGGGGGTCGGCTGGGTTACCTTCCAGCCCGGTGCTTGCTTGGTCCTGTGGTGGCGGCGGCACTTGGGGTTGAGGTTGCACTGGTCGGTGGGGCCGTCGGGATACGGGACGGAGTGGTCGAGGTCGCCGTAGATGGCCTGGGCGTTGCACGCGGGGGCGGTGCACAACTGGTTGCGGGCGCGGATCAGGTGCCTGAGCTTGCGGCTCGGGACGTAGCGGTTCTCTGCGGTCCTGTGGTCGCAGCTGTCCCGCGCGAGGGGTTCGAGCGTGACGTTCAGCCGCCGGAGGAGGTCGAATAGCTGGGCGCCCGGCGGACCTTTTCGGTTCGCAGGGCGTTTCCGTCTTCGGGAGTGGCGGTCGCCTTTGGCTCTTGAAACTTGTGAGACTTGCGAGTCTGGTGGTGGCCAGGGGTGCTGGCCGGTGGCGCAGCCGTGGGCTATCGCGGTGCCGTCGGGAGCGATGAGCGTGGCGCACCAGCGGGTCCTCGGATGCCTGGACGCTGCCTGGACAAGGGCCCTGGTTTCTTCGGCGTCCAAGAGACCCCAGCCCGCGGCCTCGCCGGCGGCGATACTCCAGCCCAGAAGGGTGCCGGCCGGGACCAGGAGATTGATGAGGGCAGGCAAGGTTGCTGGCCCGCGAGGGCGGGCTGGGTCGGCAGGGGTATCGGAAGCGTTGTCGGCCGGGCCGTCAGGCGGTACGGGGCCGGCGCCCGATGAGCCCGTGGCCTGCCTGGGCTTGATGCGGTCGAGCGGGTTGCGGCCCTGGGTGAGGTCGGTGAGGGCCAGGGCGCGCAGTTGGCCGAGGGTGCCCTCGACGCGGCCGGAGTCACGGAGCCTGAGCGCGATGTCGTCGATGTATGCCTTGCAGGCGATGACATCGGCGGTGTCTAGCTCCCGGCCCGACAGGGAGGCGTTGCCTGACTGCTCGCGGCGCGCCTCGACCCGCCGGTCCTGCCGGGCGATGGCCTTGCGGGCCGCGACCGCCTCGGGGGCCAGCTTCAGTTCCAGCGCGGCGGCCTTCCTCGCCAGCTGGTCGAGGCGCTTTCCTGGGGCTGCGGCGGCCAGGACCTCGTCCGCGTGGGTGGCATCGGCGTCGGTCATGGCGCGGGTGTGGAAAGCGATGGTGCAGGCCCTGGCCAAGTCGATCGCGCCCGCCGCCATCGCTGCCAAGGTGCGCGGCAGCCTGGTTGTCAGGTCAACGGCCGCGTCGATGCGGGCGCCGACGTCGGCCGGCGTGGTGACCAGTTCGATGGCCAGTTCCTCGCCG
>Ga0208987_1000203_pt1 | contig 10938 bp, 11 predicted proteins | sample MedBloCARef_O2_FD_187845 | JGI IMG/M metagenome (GOLD analysis project Ga0208987, IMG submission 187845) | Forest soil microbial communities from El Dorado National Forest, California, USA - Mediterranean Blodgett CA Ref_O2 (SPAdes) (version 2) | ecosystem: Environmental > Terrestrial > Soil >... | reverse complement strand
GCCAATGAGCAGGCGTAGATGAGCAGCGAGGCACCGGACGCGGTGTAGAGGACCACCCTGCCGCGGATCGCTTGGCCGATTGCCGTGTCGATCACCCCGATCAGGAAGAGCAGCCGAAATAGGCGTAGCGGCCGAAAGAGTGGCAGCGTGATGATAAGCAAATCCAACAGATTTCGAACGAACCATCGCGGACGGTTTCTAGCCAGGCACAGGCGCACGACGTAGTCCAGGATGAACGTCGCCCACGCGGCGGCCATCACGAACTGCGTTGTGGTCGAACAGTTCCCGCGCGGCTGAACCAAGACCTGCACTGAGTAGGCGACCAGAAAAGTGACCGCGGCGGCGGCCATCGGCCACTTCGCACGCTCCTCAAACCGTCTCAGCCGGTCCTCTTGGTCTATTGGAGCTCCGACGTCGCCTGACTCGCGATTGTTCACAAACGGGCTCCCTGGCGCATTCACGCGACGGCAATCGACGCGGCTCAGGCTATAACGCCGGGAATCGAATGACGCCGGCCGGTCGTTACACCTAGGCGTGACTATTCGACTCGGATTGCAGATTCCCAACTTCTCCTACGGCACGCCCGTCGCCGAGCTGTTTCCCGCCGTCAAGGCCCAGGCCCAGGAAGCCGAGGCGGCCGGCTTCGACACCGTCCTGCTGATGGATCACTTCTATCAATTGCCGGGACTGGGTGAACCCGACGAACCCATGTTGGAGGCCTACACCGCGCTGGGCGCGTTGGCCACCGCGACGGAGCGGGTCCAGCTGTCGACGTTGGTGACCGGTAACACCTATCGCAATCCGACCCTGCTCGCCAAGGTGGTGACGACGTTGGACGTCGTCAGCGCGGGTCGGGCAATCCTCGGTATCGGCGCGGGCTGGTTCGAGCTGGAGCACAACCAGCTGGGCTTCGACTTCGACACGTTTACCGAGCGGTTCGAAAAGCTCGAGGAGGCGCTGCAGATCATCGGCCCGATGTTCCACGGCGAGCGACCCAGCTTCTCCGGCAAGTGGTACCACACCGAGGACGCCGTCAACGAGCCCCGCTATCGAGACCACATCCCGATCATGCTCGGCGGCAGCGGCGAGAAGAAGACATTCCGACTCGCCGCCCGCTACGCCGACCACCTCAACATCATCGCCGATATCGCCGACCTGCCTGGCAAGGTGGATGTGTTGCGGCAGCGCTGCGCCGAAATCGACCGCGACCCAGCGACTTTGAAGACCAGCTGCTTGCTGACGGTGACGCTCGACGGTTACGACGCGCCCACCGACATCGGTGAGACGCGCGGTGGTCGGGCGGTCACCGGCACTCCCGATCAGGTCGCCGACGAGATCAAACGTCGAGTGTTGGACGCAGGCGTCGATGGCGTGATCGTCAACCTTCCGACGCACCGATACACACCCGGGGTGATCACAAAGGTGGGCGAGGCGCTCAAGCCCCTCGTCGAGGCGTAGTCCCGATGGTGGTGACCCGCTTCGCCGGCTTTGCCGCGCTTGCGATCGCCACGGTCACCGCAAGGTTGTGTTGACGTGGACTTCGGACTTCAGGGTCTGATGGACCGGGCAGCGGTCAGCCATGTAGAGCAACCGCTGCCGTTGGGTGTCGTCCAGATCGCCGGTCAGTTCGATGTCGCGATCGATCTGGTCGACAAACCCGACGCTGGTTTCACAGTCGGCGCAATCCTTCGCGTGAATGCGTGAGTGCCGCAACGTGACTCGAACTCGCTGCAGCGGCCAGCCCTTGCGGTCGGCGTACATGCGCAACGTCATCGAGGTGCACGAGCCGAGTGCGGCCAGTAGCAGATCGTAGGGAGTTGGCCCCGCGTCGTCGCCGATCGGCTTCGGTTCGTCGGCGACCAACTGGTGAGGCCCGGCCGTGATCTGTTGCGTATAAGTCCCCGACGCTGCCTCGGTCACGGTTACCGTGCCTTCGGTCGACGACTCGTCATGGTCGTTTTGGCTGGTTGTCATGCAGTCCTCCTTGGCTTCACCGCGGTACCAGGCTATCGGGGGCTGGTTGCCAAGCGATACCGTCGAGGACACCAACGATGGAGGTGCGCATGGCCGGACAGATCCCGCTGGTCGACTACCTGGTACTCAACGAGGATCAACCGCATTTGGTCGCGCAGGAATGCGTCAACTGCGCATCCAGGTACTTCGACCGACGCAACGCGTGTGCCAAGTGCTTTGCCACCAAATTCGCGACCGTCCCGATCGCGACCGAGGGCACGGTGCGCGCCTTCACCATCGTGACGTTCGCAGCACCTGGGATTCCGACCCCGTTTGTGGCAGCTGTGGTCGATTGCAACGGAACTCAGGTCCGGGCCAACCTCATCAACGTCGATCCCGATCCCGAGCATGTTTTCGACGGGATGAAAGTGCGTCTGGCCACCGAATCGATCGGCACCGACTCCGAGGGTACGGAGGCGGTCGGGTTCGGCTTCGAGCCCGTCTCTGCAACGAAGGAACAGCAATGAGCGCAAGCGATGAGGTCTGGATCCTCGGCATCCAGATGACCAAGTTCGGCAAGCATCCCGACCTCGACATCGTCGACCTGGCGGCCGAGGCCGCGATGGGCGCGCTGTCCGACGCGGGCGTCACGATGGCAGACATCGGGGTGATCGCCGCGGGCAACCTGATGAACGCGAATGCCGGTATCGGTCAACAGCTTCAGAAGCAGATCGGCCAGACCGGCATCCCGGTGTACAACGTCGCCAATGCCTGCGCGACCGGTGCCACCGCATTACGCACCGCGATCATGGCCGTCAAGGCCGGGGAGGTGGACTACGGCCTGGCGGTCGGTGTCGAGAAGCTTTCGGGTGCCGGCCTTTTGGCAGGCGGGGCCAAGAAGAAGGACGCGGACACCTGGACACCGGCGGGCCGGTACGGGGCGGTCGCCGCGATTGACGGCAGGATCGGCACCGAGACGATGCCGGGCGTCTTCGCTCAGATCGGCGTCGAGTACGGCCACAAGTACGGCGGCACCAGCTTCGAGTTGTTCGCCAAGATCAGCGAGAAGAACCATGCCCACTCCACCCTGAATCCCCTTGCGTCCTACCAAAAGCGATTCACCCTTGAGCAGATCATGAACGACGTGATGATCGCGTACCCGAACACGCGCGCGATGTGCTCGGCGAACTGCGATGGTGCCGCGGCTGCCGTCGTGTGCAGTGGCGAGACGCTGAAGTCGCTGTCCCTCGAGCAGCGCAGACGTGCCGTGAAGGTGTCGGCATCGGTCCTGACGACCGACCCCTACGAGGAAGGGTGTCAGGTGTTGCCGAACGTGAACACGCTCACCCGAAAGGCCGCGACCATCGCTTACGAGCAAGCGGGCATCGGGCCGGCCGACCTCGATCTCGTCGAGTTGCACGATTGCTTCGCCACAGCCGAACTGGTGCACTACGACAACTTGATGCTGTGCGAAGAGGGCGGCGCCGCCGACTTCTTCAATTCGGGTGCTACCTGGCGTGACGGCTCCACCCCGGTGAACGTGTCAGGTGGGCTGGAGTCCAAGGGCCATCCCATCGCGGCCACAGGTATCGCCAACGTATGGGAGATCTGTCACCATCTCCGCGGCGAGGCCGGCGACCGCCAGATCAAGGACGCCAAAGTGGGCCTGGCCCACGTGATCGGACTCGGTTCCGCTTGCGGCGTACATGTTTTGGAGAGGTCGACGGGATAACCGGTAGGCATGGGAATAATTCTGGTCCTCCCCGCGGCGACAAAGCCAATAATCAGGGGCCTTTTGCCTGGCGGCATTGCGCTCAAACGCAATTGCCAAGCGTTTTGACGGGCGATCCTCCCACCCCGATCGTGTTGGTCGGCTCGTTTAGATGACCACAGCGGCGGTTATGGCGTCCACGTTGGTGCAGCCGTCCAACAGCATCTGTGCGACGGTGTGGATGACCGGCCAGCAGTGCTCCTCAAGCTGGCGCGACCACTGTTGCTCGCGTTCCTCGATCAGCTCATATCTTCTGCGCCCCAAGAGCTGAGCTTTGAGCGTAGTCGGCACGTCGAACCGCATGCCGTCTGGACTTATCCCGTCTTCCAGCTGCCGGTAATCGTCGCGGTCACCGTCACGGTTGAGTCGCCACACGCCGTTGAGGTAGTCATCGATAGTCAGACCTTCGTCGTCTTCGTCATCGAGGCTTTCCTGGGCGTACTGGCAGCGCGCTTCTGCCCACGGTCCGGCGTACGTGACGAACTGCAGCATGTCCCTTCCTCCGACTTGAAACCCGGTGTACCCCACGTGCTTAGTCATCGGGTGCCCGGCTGTGGCGCAAGGGTGGGGGCAGTCAATGCTGATGGTGATCAGCTTCCCGCCGCGTTGTGTAAGTGCGGCGACAGCGTGCCCGGCTTCGTGGTACGCCGTCAGATATCGCTCGTCGGGCTCGTGCATGCGTGGTTCTCCATACCGTTGCGTGATCACCGTCATCGCCCCGGGCTGGTGCCGTCCAGTGCGGGGTAGTTTGTTCTTGACGGTACCAGGGTGTAATAGCCGATCTGTCATGAATTGGGTTGCAGCACAACGGTTTATCACACTCAGCTGGCATAAAGCAGTCCTCTTCACCTCGCAATTCAGCTTTCGGCGAAACTTAGGGATGGCTACCCGAGACATGGCGGGATCGCTCGAGTTTGAGGGCCATAACCAAGATCGAATCCACCTTCGCGACCGCGCGGCTACGAACCAAAGTCACCAAGGGGGCCGGCTCGTGAGCCGCAGGATTGCCATGGCCTACAAGCTGATCGACGCCGCCCAGATCCGCTTGCGGGCTGTCAATGCCCCACACGTGGTCGCCCTGGTCACACGCAAGCGCTGTGGCTCAGGTGCGGACGTCGGTGTTGGTGCCAAGGGTGGTCGCGCGGGCTTGCAGGTCCCGAAGCGCCGCGCGCGCTATTTCGTTGAACGGTTGCCGGTTGTCCGGGGCTGCCCAGCGCGCGTAGGCGGTGCTGAATGCGAGAACGCCCATCTCGGCGGCCAGCTGCGCGGTGGTGTCGTCGGCTCGTCGTGCGCGCAGCGCATCGGCGATGGCTGCGGCGAGGCGGGCCCGCTTGAGCAACTCGCGCTCCTGCAGCTCACTGTTGGCGGCGATTGCCGCTCGCCGTTGCGGCGCGACATCGTGACGCTCCGGGGTGAATACGACGGTGACGGACTCGAGGGCGGCCGCGAGGCACTCGACGGTGGTGGCCGAGGGCGCAGCAGCTCGGATCGAGTCGGCGAACAAGCCGGCGAGGATGTCCTGGCCACCGAACAAGACCTCACGCTTGTCGGTGAAATAACGGAAGAACGTGCTCCTGGTCAGTCCGGCGCGGTCGGCGATCTCGGCCACGGTGGTGGCGTCGTACCCATGCTCGACGAACAGCGCCAGGGCGGCGCGTTCGAGGCGCTCACGCGCGTTCGGTTGCCAGCGGGCCATGGCGACATCTTAGGCGATGAGACCTAGTCCTATCACTGTGGTAGAGTCATGGCACTGAGTCTTATCGGTACTTGGTCATGAACTTGGCCCCTCAAGGAATCTCCCAACGGGAGCGTCGGGCGATCGCGGCCTTCATCTGCTCCAACGATCGAGTAAGTGACAACGATCAATTGAAAGGATGGCTCTCACAATGGAATTAGGCGTACATTTCGTCGACTATCTCCCGACGGGTGCCCAGCGGCTCGGGCCGACATTGGCTGAGGTGGCCAAGAGCGCGGAGGAGGCCGGCATGGCGATGTTCACGCTGGCCGACCATTTCCTCGGGGTCGGGGACGTCCAGGCCCCGTTCCTGGAGTGCTACACCTCGCTGGGCTTCTTGGCCGGCCAGACCAGGGAGATCACTTTGGGCACAATGGTAACCGGGGTGACACATCGCTATCCCGGGGAGCTAGCCAAGATCGTCACGACGCTTGATGTTCTCTCCCAGGGGCGGTCCATGCTCGGTATCGGCGCGGCATGGTACGAGCGCGGACATGTCGCGGTCGGGATTCCGTTCCCGCCCCTGCGTGAGCGATTTGAGATGTTGGAAGAGACGATCCAGATTTGCTTGCAGATGTGGAGCGACAACGATGGCCCCTATGACGGAAAACATTACCGGCTGGCCGAGACGATCTGTGTGCCACAACCGATTCGGCGTCCCCCGATACTCATCCCGGGCGGGGGAGAAAAGAAGACACTGCGGCTGGTCGCGCAATACGCCGACGTCTGGACCAGCACCGCATCGACGGTTGACGAGCTCAAGCACAAGTCCGATGCCCTGAACCGGCACTGCGACACAGTGGGCCGAAACCCGGCCGAGATCCGTAAGACGGCGGGCTTGTTCTTCCGCGATCCCTTCGACGAACTCGACGACTATTTGAAAACGTTGGAAGCCTACGCGGAATCGGGCGTTCAGCTGGTTCATGTCGGCGTAATGCCGGGCAATCCTGACCCCGTGGGGTTCGTCCGCCGCCTGGCCGACGAGCTCGCGCCAAGGCTTGCTGGGATCGGGTAGCCCGGCACGCCCGCGACCAAATCGACCAGGCCCGAGCGGAATTGGATGCCGTCTCGAAATAGATCACATCTCAGACAAATGCACTGGACAGGCCCCACGCAGCGGCTCTCGAGATCACAACGTCTCGGATGTCCGTCTCAGGAACGGAAGCGACAATTCTGAGATCCCTTGTATTTTGGAGATTCTCTGCCCTTGGAAGTCCAGCAGGCGGCTGGTCTCCAAAGTTGACCATAAGAGCCGCCGGTCATCACCGAAGCGAAACACCACCTTGCCCAGCGCCGCGGGTTAAGCTGCCCGCGTGAAACGAGTCGCAGCGGTTGCCGCTCTTGGGGTGGCCGCATTGGTGGCGCGACGTCATGCGGCCACGCGGGACGCCATGGCCGCGGTGGCACCCGATCTTCGTAATCCGTTGCTGCCGTTCCTGCCCGGCACCACACGCGCGTGGTTGCTTCCACTCTTTCGGCTGAATTCACGGATCCGCTGGCCGTCGGGCCAGGGCGTGACGGTGACCGAACGCCGCGTTGGTGAGCCCGCCGTCCGGGTGCTGATCACCACACCGACCGAGGTCACTCGCCGCGACCCGGGGTGCTCTGGATTCACGGCGGGGGCTTTATCGTGGGTTCCCCGCAGCTGGAAGCATTCGGAACAGCCCGCCTGGCAAGGGATCTCGAGGTTATCACGGTCTCACCGGAATATCGGCTGGCGCCCGAACATCCGTTTCCGGCCGCGCTGGACGATTGCATGGCCGCGCTGCGGTGGATGCGGTCGAACGCCGACGAGTTGGGCATCGATCCGGACCGCATCGCCGTCATGGGAGCCAGTGCCGGCGGTGGCCTGTCCGCCGCCGTGGCACAACGCAGCTACGACGAGGGGATCTCACTGCGGGCGCAGGTGTTGGTGTACCCGATGCTCGACGACCGCACCGCGCTGCGCCAGGACCGCGCCGGCCGCGGCCGGCTCCTGTGGACACCCGCATCCAACCTGTTCGGCTGGACCAGCTACCTGGGTCGCGCGCCACGCATGTCGGACGCGCCGCAGTACTCGGCACCGGCGCGGCGCAAAGATCTGACCCGGCCTGGCCCCGGCGTGGATCGGAGTCGGGGACCTCGACGTGTTCTACGACGAGGACGTCGACTACGCCGAGCGGCTCACAGCCAGCGGGGTTCCGTGCACGCTTGTCACGGTGCCCGGTATGTATCACGGGGCAGACGCCTTCGCGCCGAAATCTCTGTCACTGAAGGACTTTCATCCCAGCGCACGGGCCCACCTGCGCGCCTATTTGGAGCGCGACGCGATCAACGGCCGGTCGTAGGAGGGATCCTTCACGTCGCGCTGGGCGGTTCGCATCCCAGCCATCATCGCGATGATGTCCTCGGTGAGCTGCGACTCCGATTCCGTGATGAATTCCACCACGCACACCCGATCGGCGATCGCCCACCGGCCGTCACGCCGCTCAAGACGGTCCACATAGCGGCCGCCCGAGATCGTCATGTGGTTGGCCGGCTCGTGATCGGTTCCGACAAACAAGTAGTAGGTCTCGGCGTGGGCCATATCGCCGTCGATGTCCACGGTGTGGTTCAGCAGGTAGTGCTGATGACGGGTCTGCGTGCTGTGGTAGGCGAGTGCCCAATCGATGAAATCGTCGACTACACCGACGAATCCGACGTGATCGTCCACCGCGCCGTCGTGATATGCCGACCGGAGCAGCGCCCGGTCTCGTCGGTCCATGCCACGCGCGTAGCGCTGCATGCAGTCATAGATTTCGGCCCGGTCGGTGAGCCGTTTGACCTGTTCGCGTAATTCGGTGTCCACGTTCTCATCTCGTTGACGGCAGTCGAACCCGGACTCTACGATGGAACAGATATTTGGTCAACCATGAAGCCGGAGGTCACTGGTGTCGAACGGCGCTGCCGGTGACCGTTCATCGGCCCTGGGCATGCTGGCGTCCGCGTTTGCCGGGAGCCCGATGGCGGTTGCGACGGAGCAACCCGGCACCCCGGCCTGGACGGACGGTCACACGGTTTTCGTCGATACGTGCGCGGCGACGTGTCTGAAAACCATTGCCGTGCAGGCGTCCATGGTCGCGGCGGGCAGCCTGGATTCCGAGATCGTGCGTCGCCTGGCCCGCCATCCCCGATTGGCGCGGCGCTATCTGGCCGTCGAGGGGCATCGCGCACTGGTCAGCAACGCTGACGTGCTGCCGCGCATGTTGGCCGCGGAGGCCGATCACGATGTCGCCGGTCGCAGCGACTCGCCCGCCGCCTCATTGAGCATCGCCTCGGGAAAGTCGGCGATTCAGGATCCGCCACCCGAGTTCGGCATCATCCGTGCCACAAAGATCCTGGCAGCGTGTGCGCAGGCCGCGCGACAGGCTGACGACGAAAAGCCGGGACATATTCCCCGAAGCCAACGTGCGCGCGAACTCGAAGAGCTCGACGACGGCGAGGTCGACGACACCGACAACCCGGATCTGTTCACCAGCCCCGTCGGCGGGGGTGGCTTCATCGGCAAGTGGCTGAAGAAGATGCTGTCGTCGGCCCGGAAGACCGGGAGTGGCGGCGGACCGCCGGGCGCCGACGCTCCGACGCATCGCACCAACTCGTCGCGTCTCGGCGCGGATGCCGTGCGGTCGTTGGCGCCCGTGGCCAGCGAAGAGGTCGATGTCCCGGACATTGCGTCGGACGGCGTGACGTATCCGGAATGGGATGTCAATCGCAAGGCCTACCATCCGCATTGGTGCACCGTGCGTGAGGTCGAGCCGACGATCAAAGAGTCAGCGACCCAGGCCATCGACGATGCCATTGGTTTGCGACGGCCGCTGGCCCGGCTCGGGATGGCCTTGCATCGCCGGCACCGCCAGTCGCAGGGGGACGACATCGATATCGATGCCGCAGTCGAAGCTCACGTTGAAATGCTGGCCGGGTCCGTGCCGGACGAGGCGGTGTACATCGACAGCCTGCGGCGGCGGCGTGACCTGTCGGTGCTTCTTCTCCTTGACGTCTCCGGTTCGGCGGCCGAGCCCGGCACGCTGGGTCGGACGGTCCACGAACAACAGCGGGCGGTGGTCGCCGACCTCACCGTCGCCTTGCACGACCTGGGGGACCGGGTGTCGCTCTACGCGTACTACTCGCAGGGCCGGGGCGCGGTCACCATGGTGCCGGTCAAGCGATTCGACGACCATCTAGATGCCCGGTTCATCCGGCGGCTCAATAGCCTGGAACCCGGGGCGTACTCGCGGCTGGGTGCCGCGATCCGGCATGGCTCGGCCGTCTTGGAGGCACACGGAGGAACGTCGCGGCGGCTGTTGGTGGTGCTGTCCGACGGGCTGGCGTACGACCACGGCTACGAGCGCGGCTACGGCGCGGCCGATGCGCGCCGGGCTCTGACGGAGGCCCGCCGGCGGGGGACCGGATGCGTCTGCCTGACGATCGGCGCAGGCACCGACTTGGAATCGTTGCGCCGAGTTTTCGGCAGTACCGCGCACGCGACCGTGGCGCGTCCGGACCAATTGGCGGGCGTGATCGGGCCGTTGTTCCGCTCCGCGATTCGCTCGGCTGAGGTGCGCAGACGCGTGTCATGACGGATTCGTCGCGCCGGGCGCATGCTTGAAAACAAATATCTGTTCCGGTTAGGCTTCATTCACCGCAACGCCGCGGGGTTGACGAAAGGGAAGCGATGGCCGACGAGCCCAAGCTCGCTGCGATGCGTCCCTTCTACCAAGCCGTCGGCACCGAAGAAGCCGTGTTCAAGGCGGCCTACCGGCAGGGTCTCTCCCTGCTGCTCAAGGGGCCGACCGGCTGCGGCAAGACCCGCTTCGTCGAGGCGATGGCACACGACCTGGGCCGGCCCTTGATCACTGTGGCCTGCCACGACGACCTCACCACCGCAGACCTGGTCGGCCGGTATCTGCTGCGCGGGAGCGAGACGGTGTGGATGGACGGCCCGCTGACCCGGGCCGTGCGCGAGGGTGCGATCTGCTATCTCGACGAGGTGGTGGAAGCGCGACAGGACACCACCGTGGTACTGCACCCGCTCGCGGACTATCGGCGGCAGCTGCCGATCGAACGGCTGGGAGTGACGCTGGACGCTGCCCCAGGATTCGGCCTGGTGGTGTCGTACAACCCCGGCTACCAAAGCGTGCTGAAGGACCTCAAGGACTCGACACGTCAGCGCATGGTAGCGATCGAATTCGGTTTTCCCACAAACGAAGTCGAAGAGAAGATCGTCGCCTTCGAGGCCGGCGTGAGTCCGGCCACAGCGGCCGAACTGGTCCGGCTCGGCCACGCTATCCGTCGCCTGGAAACCGGTGGTTTGCGCGAGGTCGCCTCCACCCGCGTGCTCATCGCAGCGGCCAGGTTGGCCGCCGAAGGCCTGAGCATGCGGGAGGCGGCCCGGGCCGCGATCGCCGGACCCCTCACCGATGACGTCGCGGTGGGCCGCAGCCTCAACGAGATGATCGACGTT
>Ga0208987_1000202_pt1 | contig 10947 bp, 12 predicted proteins | sample MedBloCARef_O2_FD_187845 | JGI IMG/M metagenome (GOLD analysis project Ga0208987, IMG submission 187845) | Forest soil microbial communities from El Dorado National Forest, California, USA - Mediterranean Blodgett CA Ref_O2 (SPAdes) (version 2) | ecosystem: Environmental > Terrestrial > Soil >... | reverse complement strand
CCGGATCTTGCTCGGTGTTGGCGGTGAGCAGCCCAGTGGCCAAGTTGGTGGTGCCTGGCCCGGAGGTCACCAGCACGACGCCCGGCGTACCGGTGAGGCGACCGATCGCTCCCGCCATGAACGCCGCGTTTTGCTCGTGCCGGCACACCACCAGTTGCGGACCGCCGTCTACCAGGGCGTCGTAGACGGCGTCGATCTTGGCGCCGGGTACTCCGAAGATGTACTCGACACCCTGCGCCGATAATACGTCGACGACCTTTTGCGCACTGCGCACAGGCGTATCCGGGTTGGACTTCATGTAGGCCAGTCTGGCGGCTGGCGCTACTTTGCGCGAGGGTCCCCGAACCAGCGCTGTAGTGCGGCTTGCAGGCCCGCTTCGGCTGACGGGTCGAATGTGTCTGTTGCCCAGGCGACATAGCCGTCGGGCCGGATCAGGATCGCCGCGGCGGGCTGATCGGCGATGCCGGCGTGGACGGTATCGACGCGATCCGCCCAGCCGGGCACCGCAGCCGCGGCGTTGCCGTCGAGGTCGAGCAGCACGGGGCGTGCGTCGTGCAGCAGTTCGGCGACGCGTCGGCCATCATCGAGAGTCAGGTCGGGCACGAGGTGGCCCGACAGCGGGTGGTCGTCGCCCACGTCATAGCCGACGTCGGAACCGGCCAACAGCGCGGCCATGTGGTTTTGTGCGTCGGGGATGGTGAACAGCTCGCCCAACAGTGTTCGCAGTGCGGCGACTTCGGGGCCCGGCGACATGAGCGCGATCTGCGCCAGCGAGTGCATGATGACGCGCTGGCCCACCGGGTAGCGCTCGGACTGGTAGGTGTCGAGTAATCCGGCGGGCGCCGTGCCGTTGATCTGGGCGGCCAGCTTCCAGCCGAGGTTCATGGTGTCTTGCAGGCCCAGGTTCAGACCGGGACCGCCCAGCGGGCTGTGCACATGCGCGGCATCGCCGAGCAGTAAGACTCGACCGTCGCGGTAGCGCTCGGCTTGACGCGTGTTCTGCCCATTGATTCGGCGAAGCGCATGTGGCCCCGCCCCTTTGGGCTCCTCGAACGGGATATCGACGCCCAGCACCCGGCGCGCGCTTTCGCGCAGCTCGCCCAGAGTCATCGGCACTTCCGCGACCGGTGGGCCGAATTCGATGGTGCCCAGCATGGAGCGGCCCGGTTCAAACTCGGCGTAGATGATTCCGCCCCGGTCAAAGCGGCTGTGCCCGAAGGGAAGCAAACCAAATCCAGGAATCTCAATGCTGCTGTTAGGCCGGCGGAACTCGTCGGGGATGTGCACGTGGGCGATCCGGCTGACCATCGGCGACGTGGTGCCGGGGAAGTCGATGCCCAGCGATTTGCGGACCAGGCTGTGGCCGCCGTCGGCGCCGACGACGTAGCCCGCCGCAATGCCATATTCGCGCTCCGGCGACGAGACCGTCAGCGCAACGGATTCCGAGCCCTGTTGCAGGCCGACGAGTCCGTGGCCCCAGCGCAGGTCCACCCCGAGGCCGCGGGCCCGCTTTTCCAGCAGCCGCACCAGTCGGGGTTGGGGCATGCGCAGCGCGTGCATCGGGTTGTCCGGAACGTCGGCGAAGTTCAGCGCCATCGCCGCGAACATCCATCCCTGGCTGGGTTGGGGTGGCTGGTCGTCGCCGGTGAAGCTCTGATACAGGCCACGCAGGTCGAGCATTCGAACCACTTGTCCGACAAGGCCGTTGGCCTTCGGCTCGGCGCTAGGCGCAGGTAGTGTGTCCAGCACGACGGGCCTGACTCCGGCCAGTGCTAGTTCGCAGGCCAGCAGCAGCCCGTTGGGCCCGGCGCCGGCGATGACGACGTCGACTTGTTCGTTAGTCATGGTGTGCCTTCTTTCTGGACGGTTCGGGTAGTCCCGCGCTGACGCTGGCGAAGCCCTCGCGGATCAATGCGGTGATGGCCACTGGCGGGTCGGCTCGTACGTAGGAGTCTGCCGCCGCGTCGCCGACGGCGCGGACGACGGCCATGACCAACCGCGGATAGAGGTCGCGATCTGGGTCGGTGCCGGTGCGTTCGGCGATGGCATGGAGCATCCCGTCGAACAGGTTCAGCGGCACCGAGTTTCGGATGTGTGGGTGCATGAGGAGTTTTCGGACTTCGACGAGATCCTGGCGGCTGGGGGCGCGGTTCTCGTCGCCGTAGACATCGCCGAAATCCTCTTCCAAGGGCTCCAGCACGGCCTGCGTGAGCGCCGTCCACAGCGGTTCTTCGGCGGGGCGCAGTCGCAGTGCATCGATGCTGCGCCGCATGCGTTCTGCTTGTCGGTACGCCAGCGCTTCGTACTTGCCGGCGAAGTAGTTGTTGAACGTGCGGACCGAGACGCCGGCCAGGTTCGCGACGTCGTCGCGCGTCACGTTGTCCAGCCCGCGTTCGAACGCGAGCTTCAACGCGGCATCGCTGAGCGCACGCCTGGTGTCGGCCTTCTTGCGCTCGCGTAGTCCTGTCATACGACCACTGTAAACAAAACGTGCCCGGTAGGCAATATTGCCTGCCAGGCAAGTTCTGCGAGTAACGCAGATCACAGTTGACCAGGAGACGGATCTGCCTAAGCTAGCGTTGCTAGACAGACAGGTCTACTCAATCTTAAGGATCATCATGGTGGAGCAATCCAAGAACCAACCAGTCGCCCTGGTGACAGGGGCAACGTCGGGAATCGGACGGGCCACGGCGCTGCAGCTGGCCCGAGAGGGCTTGAGCGTGATCGTGCACGGCCGTGACGCTGCCCGAGGCGCGGCGACGGTGAAGGAGATCGAATCCGCCGGCGGCCACGCGCGTTTCGTCGCTGCTGACCTAGGGGACGCGGCGGCGGTGACTGCGCTGGCCAAAGAGGCCGGAGAGGTCGAGGTGTTGGTCAACAACGGTGGGTTCTCGTGGTTCGGGCCTACCGCAGAGCTGGACACAGACACGTTCGACGACTTGTTCGCCAGCAATGTGCGTGCGGCTTATCAACTGGTCGCCGCGCTTGCGCCGGGCATGGCCGAGCGCGGTCACGGCAGCATCATCAGCGTCGACAGCATGGCCGGTCACGTTGGCCTGGCCGGTGGCGCGGCCTACGGCGCGACGAAGGCCGCCTTGACCACCATGAGCCGGTCTTGGGCCGCCGAATTCAGCCCGTCCGGCGTCCGCGTCAACACCGTCGCGCCCGGCCCGGTCTTCACCGCCGAATCCCAACGGGAGCTCATCGAAAATCTGGCTACCACAACGCTATTCAAGCGCGGAGCGCAACCCGAGGAGATCGCCGAGGTCATTGCGTTCCTGGCTTCCTCGAAGGCCAGCTATATCACCGGCGCGGTCATTCCCGTCGACGGCGGCCGGACGGCGGTGTAGGAGATGAACAGCACATATCAGCCCAGCCCCAGTGATCGGGTACGCGAACAGGTAGCGCTCTACGAAGCCACCGACGGACGAGAGGGCGGCACCCTCGAGGACCGGCCGGTGGTGATCTTGACGACCACCGGGGCCAAGACGGGAAACATCCGCAAGAATCCGGTAATGCGGATCAAGGAGGGTGACACGTACATCGCCGTTGCATCCGCCGCAGGGGCCACCAGCCACCCGTCCTGGTATCGCAACCTCATCGCCCACCCGGATGTGTTGCTGCAGGACGGTGCGACCGTCCACCAGCTGCGCGCCCGCGAAGCCGATGGTGAGGAAAAGGCGCACTGGTGGCGCGTCGCCGAAACCTTCTGGCCGCATTTCCCCGAGTACCGCGAGAAGGCCGGCGCCCGGGAAATTCCGGTGATGTTGTTGGACCCGCGCTAATGACTACCACGACACCGGCGACGGGCGAACCACGGCGATCGGCCCGTGAACGGCTGCTGGATGCAGCCAGCGAGTTGTTCTACAACGAAGGCGTCCAGAGCGTCGGCATTGACCGGATCATCGAACACGCCGGTGTGGCTAAAGCCTCGCTGTACAACGCATTTGGCAGCAAGGAAGAACTTGTGCAGGCTTATTTGGCAAACCGCCACGCGGAGACCGTTGAAGGACTCACCGTCGCGATCGGCAAGCACACAGACGCGAAAGCCCGCCTGCTCGCCGTCTTCGACGCTCAGGCTGAACTGGTCGCTGAACCGGATTTCCACGGCTGCGCGTTCATTTCTGCGAGCGCCGAAGCGCCACCCGGTGGGCGCATCGAACAGGCGACCGACGACTTTCGCGCCGACATCCGCGCGCTTTTCACCCGACTCGCCGAGGAGGCCGGGGCGCCGAAGCCCGACATGCTCGCCCGCCAGCTACACCTGCTTTATGACGGCGCTGGCATCAGCGCGCGCATGGACCGAGATCCCAAAGCACCACTGGGCGCGCGCACCGCGGCCGCAACACTTCTCGAGGCCGCACTGCGGCCCAAGACCAACGGCTAAACACGATGAAGATCTCCGCGCAATTCGCAACCTCGCTCGATTCGCCCGAACACATCGCCATCGCTGAAAGCCTGGGTTACGACCGGGCCTGGCTGTTCGACACTCCACACGAGAGCCCCGACGTATGGATGATGCTCGCACTGGCCGCCACCCGAACCCACACCATCGGGTTGGGACCCGGGGTACTTGTACCCACCCTTAGACATCCGATGGTCAACGCCTCAGCAGCAGCAGCACTTTCAGCACTCGCGCCGGGACGCGTCGCCGTTGCTTTCGGCACGGGTTTCGCCGGGGCTCGGGCGTTGGGCGCCAAGCCGAGCAGTTGGTCGTTCCTCCGCGATTACGTGCGCGCATTCCGCGGCCTGCTCAACGGCAACACCGTCGAGTGGGATGGGTCTGCGATGCGGATGATGCATCCCGATGGATTCGCGCCGCCCCGACCCGTCGGCATCCCGATTCTCATTTCGGCGCTGGGGCCAAAGGGACTGACCGTCGCCAAAGAGTTGGCCGACGGTCTGTTCACCGTGAACGGCGAAACTGATTCCGCTCCGCAATTCAGCTGGGCCGCACTGGGTGTGCACGGCACGGTCCTTGCCGACGGCGAGCCGCTCGATTCGGATCGCGTTCGTGCGGCGGCAGGACCTGGCAACGCGCTGGCCTATCACGCGACTCACGAGTTCGGGGGCGACGTCACCGGGCTCCCCGCTGGGGACGTGTGGCTCGAGGCCATTCATCAAACGCTGTCACACGAAAGGCATTTCGCCATCTACGACCAGCATCTGGTTGATCTGAATGACGCCGACGTCGCAGCGTGGACCGCCGGCAGTTGGAAAGCGATCCCGCAGACCACACTCACCGGGACCGCTGATGAGGTCGCTGGGCGCCTCGCCGAGATCGCCGGACAGGGCATTACCGAAGTGATTTACCAGCCCACCGGCCCCGACATCGCTGGCGAACTCGAAACATTCATCGCCGCGGGCCGAAGGTCGAACCGCTTCGCATCGGCGGCTGGATGACTGTCGCTTGCTTTGCCTGTGCGCCCATGGTTTTGAGTGTGTGCCTAGGGCGGCGACACGCCGAGCGGGCCCGCCCGGGATGCACACTCAACGCAAAGGGTTAGCCGCTGTCGGCAGGGTCGAGAAGTTGCACTTCCTCCAGGTCCATCTCGGCTTGCAGCTCGCGCAGCACGATGTCGTCGATGACCCTCTGATTGCGCAGCATGGTGATGGCCCGGCGCTTCTGATCGAGCACTCCGAGACGTATCCGCCGGACCAGGTCGTCGCGTCTGGCCAAATCGTCGGTCGACTCGTCGTCGCCTTCCATGACCAGCGCGGCATGTTCGTCGTATTCCTTTTGCAAGCGGCTCAGCATCTTTGGGCTGGCGCCCAATTCCTCGGCGACCACGGGCAACGCGTCCAGGGCGGCTTTGGCGCCGACGCTACGGGCCAGCTGCAGCTCCTCGCAGTAGGTGACGTCGCTGGGCATCTTCGCCCAGCGAACCACTGCGGGCAGGCTGATGCCCTGAACCAGGACCGTGATCAGAATGACCACGACCACGACGAAGATGATCATGCTGCGGTCCGGAAACGGTGCGCCGCTAAGCGTTTTCGCCGGGACGGCCAGCGCTGCGGCCAGTGACACGGCGCCGCGGAATCCCGCCCAGGCGGTCACGAAGCGCTGCCGCCAGGTGACCCGGCGTTCGCGCTGCACTTCGCGGCGGTCCAGCATACGCAGCAAAACGGTAGTGGCCTCGCCCCAGAAAAATCGCGACGCGATGACGACACCGGTGACGGCAAGGGCCAGTAATACCGCGTGGCGTATGCCGCCGTCGACGCCGTTGACACCGCGTATGGCGCCCGGGATCTGGACTCCGACGAACACCCACAACGAGCCGTTGATCAGGAATGTCGCGATGTCCCAAAACGCGAAGGACTGCAGCCGGGAACGGGCCCGAATCACGATCGGCCCTGAGTAGGTGAGCACCAGCGCCGACACCATGACCGCGACCACGCCGCTGCACTCCATGGATTGGGCGAGCAAGAACGCCGCGAACGGCGTCAGCAAGCTCAACGCACCTTCCTCGAGTGGGGAGTCAATCCGCTTGCGCACCAGCGTGACCACCCCACCGACCAGCAGCCCGGCGGCAATACCGCCGAGGTACGAGCCGATGAATCGGATGACCAAATCGGTTGGGCCGATTTGGGCCCCGCCGACGGCGACGTGCACGGTGACGGCGAACAGAACCAGTGCGGTCCCGTCGTTGATGATGCTCTCGCCCTTCAGCACGGTCAGGGTTCGGCGTGGCAACTGTTTGGCGAGCCCGGCGACGGCGGCGGCGTCGGTGGGCGAGAGCACAGCGCCCAACACGGCGGCGGCGTGTGATTCCATGCCCATCGCTCGCGCCGTCCAGGACACCGCGAGGGCGGTGGCGATCACCAGGGCCACGCTGAGCAAGACGATGACTCGTGCATTCGCCCGGATCTCGCGAATGCTCGTGTTCATGCTCTCCCAGTAGAGGATCGCCGGGAGGAAGAGCAGGAGCACGACCTCGCCATTGATGTGGACGTGGCCGAAAGCCGGGATCAGACCCAGCAGCGAGCCGAGGAACATGAGCAGCACTGGGGGACCGACGCGATAGCGCCGGCCCAGCACCGTTCCCACGATGACGGCGGAAACGAGTGTGACGATGACGACGAGCCCAAACACTCGCCCATCCTCCCGTACCGCCAATTAGCGTGCTTCCGGGGCCGGAACACGTCATCCAGACTTAATGACGCAACGAGTGGTTACGAGCAGTCGCAGCAGCAGTCGTCGCACTCGCAGCAACAGTCGCAGCCATCGCAGCAGCAGAGGCAGCCGCCGCCGCCCCGCTTTTTCGCCCCCGGGTCAGGTGTCTCGCCCTCACCCTCGCCGTAGGGGTTGGGGTAGCCGGGGGCGCCGGTGCCGGGCCCGAAGTTGATGGGCTCCTGCTGGCCGTGCGGAGTTCCCTTCTGCGCGGTGACGCCGGCGCCCTTGAAGGTGCGGGAGACGGCGCGGCGCACCTCGCTGGTGAGCAATCGGTGGGCCAGTCGTCCCTCGGTGAACTCGACGTCGGCCAGGGCCAGCTCGATACCCAGCACCGCGTCGTCACACAGCGTGCGAGCCTCGTGCATCGGAGTTTGGGTGGCGGCCAACGGATTCCACTTACCGCGCGCCAGGTCGTCGTGGTAATCCTCGACCGCGTCGAGCAGATGCGCCACCCGCCCGAACAGCTGGCCGACTTCACGCAGCGGTGCCTGGTTTTGCGGGCGGCCGGCCAAGACGGCGGTATACGCGAAGGCTTCGGCGACCGCGGTCTCGGTGGGCTCGGTGACTAGTAGCAGCGAGCTGCCCGGCCCCGCCGTCGCCTCGAGTTCGACCTGCCGGTCCATCGCGGCGACGAGCACACCGGTGTCGAAGCCGAGGGCGTGCCCGGTGTCGGTGCCCTGACGTACCCATCGTTCGGCGATGCGACGGGCGGCGGGTCGCACACCGGCCGCCCCGACCAGGCCGTCGTGGTCGTCGACGTGGTCGCGTACCCGGGCCGCGGCCAGCGCCAGCGAGACCACGGCGGCCAGCCGCACACAGTCTCCGGTGGCCACGTCGGCGCGTTTCATCCCGCGCAGCGGGCAGCGCCCGGCCTTGCGGCGAGTTGGCTGCTCGGCGGACTGCGCCTCGACCAGCAGCGAGACGACGAGCCCGTCATAGTTGGTGGCGATCCGCGCGGCCTGCCCGTAGTCGTCGCGCAGGGCCAGACATAGTCCACACAATTGGGCGGTCCAAGCCGCCGCAAGCTCGCCCCCGAGCCGGTGCCGGCACGGCCGGATGATCCCGAACATGCACCGAAGCTACCCGACCTCCAGCAAACGCGCGATCGAAACGCCGAGCTGAGGCGCGATCTGTGAGCTTCGTCGGCGCGGCGGGAGCAAACACGCCTGTGGCGAACGGTCGCGCTGCCCAGATCGTCATCTGCGTCACCTCCGCTCCGGATCGCCGGCCGGGAATATTAGGCTGCGCGCCATAATGAAAGAGATGGCTTTCGTGAAGATCAGGTTGTGGGTGACCGTCGCGATGCTTCTCTCATCGACGTTGATGGGGTGCCACATGGCGTCCCGGAACCCGCCGACGTCCGCGTCGCTGCAGGTCCCGATGGACGAGGTGCTGAAGCAGAGCTCCATTACGCAGAATGTGACGATGGGGGTCGGCAATACGCTCAGACTGCAGTTGGGCTCGAATTACAGCACTCCGTTCCGGTGGGTGGCGGACGCGAAGATCGGCGATCCGGGCGTCTTGAAGCAGGACAGTCACACCTATGTGGGCCCGAGCACCGACGTGAGGGGGGCACCGGGCAGTGAGGTCTGGACGTTCGTCGCGCTCAAGCCCGGGACGACGACGATCTCCACCCACTACGCCAGCTTCGTGGGCAAGAACACCGAGCCGGTGTGTCAGTACTCGGCGATCGTGACGGTGCAGTAGGTCCCGCGGGGCACCTGTCCGGCAAACTCCTGCGGACTTACGCCCCGCTGGGCTAACGTCTGTCTGTGCTTGGCTTTCTCCGCAACTTGTCCCAGTTGAGCAACGTGCCCGCCGAGCTTCGCGAACAGCTCGAAGCCGAGGGCCTCATCTTCCTTGCCCACAAGGTGGGTGTGGTGCGGCGCTTCAGCGGCCATGTCCCCGGCGTCTTCTCCGCTTCGGGGGTTTCCCGTTACACGGGTGCGTTCGCCTTCAGCGCGGCGCGGGTTGTCGCCACCTTCCCGGCGCGTGGTGATAGCGGGCTGCGGTCCATCGACTGCTCGTGGGACACGTCTCGGGGTCCGGCGACTGCGACGATCACCGAGAAGGGCCTGCAGATCGAGATCAATCTGCATGGCGTGGATCCCGCATTCAGCGGCTCGATGAAGCTGCACTACAAGAAGACCATCCCCGACGACGTGCTGGGCGCGTTGCCTGTGAAGTCGCTCCGGTTTCCGGTCGAGCCCGTCTTTGTGTATCGCGCCGCCGGAGTGCGGCCGAAGTCTTGAGGCGGGCTTTGGCGTGGCAGGACCATGCGGCTGTTCGCAGGATCGATATCGGATGCGATATCGGGTTTACAGCCGCGGCGTCGCACAATGTTGAGTGAATGAGTTCCAGGCAGAGGAGGCGCGGATGACGACTACCGTGGACTTTCACTTCGATCCAATGTGCCCCTTCGCTTTTCAGACTTCGCTGTGGATCCGCGACGTCCGCGCGCAGTTGGGGATTGACATCCATTGGCGGTTCTTCAGCTTGGAGGAGATCAACCGCGTCGAGGGCAAGAAGCACCCGTGGGAACGTGACTGGTCGTACGGCTGGTCGTTGATGCGGATCGGCGCATTGCTGCGTCGAACGGATATGGCGTTGCTCGATCAGTGGTATGCGGCAATCGGACACGAACTGCACGTGGCTGGCGGCAAACCGCACGACCCTTCAGTGGCGCGGCGGCTATTGAGCGAGATCGGCGTCGATGCGGCAATTCTCGATGCGGCACTGGATGATCCGAGCACGCACGACGATGTTCGCGCCGACCATCAGCGAGTGGTCGATGCGGGCGGGTATGGCGTCCCGACGCTCTTCATTGACGATCAATGCCTGTTCGGGCCGGTGTTGGTGGACCCGCCGACCGGCCCGGCGGCCCTGCGATTGTGGGACGTCGTCTCCGGGATGGCCGAGCTGCCGCATGTCTACGAACTGCAGCGGCCGAAGTCAGCTGCCGATGCTGAGCACATCGGCCGAAGTCTGCGTCCCTACCTCGATGGTCGAGATTGGATCAGCATCAATCGCGGCGAAGTGATCGATGTCGACCGGCTGGCAAGCGGTCACTAAGAGACGGCTTCGATCGCCTCTCGCAGGATCGCGGTGACGACGTCCGGCTGGGAGATCAACGGGGCGTGATCGACCTGGTGGGTGTGCGTGCGGGCGTGCATGCGTTCGGCCATGAACCGTTGGGTGTCGGGGTTGATCATGCGGTCTTCGTCGGCGATGAGATACCAGGTCGGTAGGTCTTTCCACCCGGGTCTCGGGACGGGCTGCTGGATGCATGCGACGGCGATCGGCCGCTGGACCGCGGCGAGCACGCGGTGTTCTTCGGCGGTGGCGTGGTGGGCGAAGGCCGCGCCAAAGGCGTTGGTGGGCAGCCAGATCCATCCTTGGTCGTCGGGCTTGAGTTCGGGTGCCTGCGGATGCGGGGGATTGCGGTAGAAGACGTCGGCGACGGATTCGCCCTCGTCGGGCGCCAAGGCGGCAACGTAGACCAAGGCCTTCAGGCGGGGGTGACTGGTGGCGCCGATGACGCCGCCGGCATAGGCGTGACCGGCCAGGACGACGGGTCCTTCGGTTCGGTCGATGGCGCGCTGCACTGCCTGCACGTCGTCGTCGAGCGTGGTGAGCGGAATGGGTGCGGCGATGACGGCGATTCCAGCTTGCTGCAGGTCAGCGATGACGCGGCTCCAGCTTGACCCGTCGGCCCACGCGCCGTGGACGAGAACGACGGCGGTCATGCGGGCCGCTCTTTCGGATTGGGATGC
>Ga0208987_1000201_pt1 | contig 10985 bp, 5 predicted proteins | sample MedBloCARef_O2_FD_187845 | JGI IMG/M metagenome (GOLD analysis project Ga0208987, IMG submission 187845) | Forest soil microbial communities from El Dorado National Forest, California, USA - Mediterranean Blodgett CA Ref_O2 (SPAdes) (version 2) | ecosystem: Environmental > Terrestrial > Soil >... | reverse complement strand
TATTAAAAACATCTACACTTTTAATTAATTATGAAAAAGATATAATTAATATAAAAGTAAAGTACATGTAAATTAACATTTAACAATAATATATTTATAAGATATAAATATTATTTGCTAATTACAGATATATTACTCTGTTTAATGGTAAGTAATCAATTAAAATTTATCTTGATGCTGTTAATAGTGTGTATTGAATTATAATATAATGGTTTTCATTATATTCACCATCAACCATGTTATATAAATTTTCTAATTCTTTTGATAATAATGTAGAAATTATAACAGGATCACTATACTTATTAACCATAAATTCATTAGAAAGAATAATTCTAGGATAATTTGAAAATAAATCATCTGATCCTTTTGAAACAAGCGTAAATCTTGAAGCATAAACTCCAAATGTGGAAGCAAAAGTTAAAGTTGCTACAATAATTATTATATCTTGATGTGACATTATTTGATTTTAAAGATTTGATTGCAATACAATAAATTGATTGGTATTTAACGTCCTATCAAATAAAAGACGTCTGTTAAACAACTTCGAACATTTATTTATTTTTCATAAAGGAGAGATCCTGTCTTTGTTAAAATTTTACAAACAGATTTTTACTATTCTTTTATAATTTTTAATGATTATAATAATATTCATTATTCTTTTATTAATTAAATTAATTTTAAAACTATCTTTTTTAATAAATAAACTTTAATTGACCCCAAAATAAACTTTAATTGCCCCCAAAATAAAAAACAAAACAAAATGAATAAAAATTTAAACAATTTAACAAAAGCTGAATTAATCAGTAAACTTAATCAACTTATAAATGAAAAATTAGAAGTTAAAAAGGATTTATCATTAGAAAAAAAACAAAAAGTAGAAAATTCTACTGTTAAAAAAACAATTGAAAATAAACCAATGACAATATTTGAATCAATCAGATTTATTTTAAAACAAATTCAAACTTTATTCTTATCATTATCAATAGTAGCTATTTTAATGAAAATTTTTAGCAATTATAAATCTATTAGAGCTACTTTAAGAGTTGTGAACTATGTTATCTTAGCTATTTTTGGAATGTCTTTATATGAAGCTTTCGGACTTAGTATGATAATACAAGGTTTTGGTGAATTTAAATTTGTATGTAGAGCTATTATTCTTTATATACAAGAATCAACTTTTTATACTTATTTGATGAGAATATTTAATGTAGCTGAACATGATAAAGTATTTAATAGAGAGGATTATAAAAAACCGGTTGAAACGGATTGAAAAGCTGAATTAGAAAAAGCTGATAGACAAAGAGAATTAGATAAATGAAAAAAAAGATATGAAAATCATAAAGAAGATAATGATAATAAAATAGATAAAAAAAGTATTGCTTTATTAATCTTATTATTAGGTGGAACAATTACAACTTGATATTATGGTCCAGAATTATTAAATATATTTTCTCCTATTTGAAATTTAAGTAATTTAATAAGAGATATCCTTAGAGGCAGAAGACCTGATGATGATGATGATGATAATAATACTATAATATTTGAAAATAATCTATCAAGAGAAGGAAGTGTATCTCCTGAAATGATGGTTTATTCTTCTGATCAAGTTGATTTAACTCCTAAAGCTTCAACTAGTCACATTCCACCTGCTCCTCCAGCACCTCCTGCTCCTACTGAACAAGGTCCACCTAAGGGTTTTTTAGATTCAATTAGAAAAGGTACAAAATTAAGAAAAACTGAAACAGTTGAAAAAACAGGAATCGAAACAGGTAAAATTATAGGTGAATCTAAAACACCAAGTTTAATGGAAGCATTATCAAATAAATTAAATAAATTAAGACCTATGATTACTGGAGATGAATCCGAATTAGAAGAATCAAAAAGTGGACAAGATTGAGATGATAATGATAGATCTACTAAATTATTGGATAAAGGTAAAGCAAAAAAGAATTTCTTAGACAGTATTAAAATGGATAATGAAAATAAATCAACTTCTTCAGAAACTAATAAAATAACACCTATTTTAAAACCAATTATTGAAAGATTTCCTAATTTAAGTCAGGAAACTTTAGAAAAATTAAGTACTCCTGAAGGTTTGAGAAATAGACATAAAATAATACAATCATTACCAGAAGAAGAATTAACTGATATTATCCCCTTGAAAAGTCTTTCAAATATAGATAAAAATAAATTGGATAAAGTACTTAAAGAAAGTATGCATTTAGATTCTGAAGCAGTAACTGATAGATTGAAAGAGGAATTCCCTGAAGTTGATATTAGTACAGATAATTATAGAAATGAGTTTATAAAAGCAGTGGAAGAAGAAATTAATTCTTCAAAGGGGGTATCTTTTGTTTTATTTTTAATTTCCTTTAATAATGAATTATGAGTATAATTTTCTCTAATTACATTTCTAATGGTTTTGGTAAACCGGATGAACCTTATTTAGTTTTAAGTAAGTCTATTTTAATTACTAAATACAGTGATTATAAATTATTTCATCATTACATCTTCGAAAGATATTTAAAAAGTAAAGATTCTTTTGGAATTATTGATGATAATTACTTATTAATTTTAAAATATAAAAAAGTTAACTTTGATGTTCACCAATTTAATAAAAAATTTGGTAAATAATTTAATTTAAAAATCATGTTTAAAACAAACTTAACTTTTTGTTTGATATTTTACTTTCTTAACCCCTTAAAAACTAAAATCAGGTGATAATATTTTATAATATTTGAGGTTCGAATCCTCATTAGTTTATTTATATAAATGCTTATAAATCTTCACCTAGAAAATTTAGAATTTATAAGTATTTTAATTCCTCACACGGAACTGGTAAATAAAATTGGACAATTTAAAACATTGAGTCGTTTTATTAATTAGTAATGCTAAACTAAATAATTCACAGTTACTTACATTTGCATCCTATTAAGAAATGTTCTTTTTCTTATAAAATTAAATATTATTTCATTTCTTAGATTATAAATGGATTAATATAATAAAAAGAAATATTATTTAATAAATAAATAATAGAAATAAATTTAAGATAGTATCTAGGGGTTAGTTTCTTGCTTTATATACATTCAGCGCTTATCTAATATGTTTGTGGCTACCCAACTATGCTTATTTAATTAATTAAATTCAACAATTGGTGCACTAGAGAAACACAGCCTATTGATCCTTTCGTACTAGAAGGTCTTCCCCTTTTTACTATTTATCTCTTCAGAAGATAGGGACCATACTGACTCACGTCGTATTAAACCCAACTCGCGTACCCTTTTAATCGGCGAACAGCCGAACCCTTCCAAGCTTCTTCACCCGGAGGATAGGATGAGTCGACATCGAGGTGCCAAACAGCCGGAACAATGTGTACTCTTGCCGGCTATCAGCCTGTTATCCCTAGCGTAACTTTTATCGATTGATCCCCGTCTATTCCATTTTATAGCGAGGGGTCACTATGCCCTACTTACATATCTGTTTGACTTCTAAGTCTTTCAGTTAGGTATGCTTTCCGCCATTATACTATTCAAAACCTTTCACTAATTTATTGATTTCCATTCAATTTCTAGCTATACCTTGTAATAATAAAACAAATTTATTAAGTTTTATTTTTATTTAATTCTTATTAATATTAGAGAATTCATAATTTTTAGTCTGTATATTATAACAAATAATTATAATATTATAAATTTATTAAAATATTTGGATGTACTTTGCTACTTTTTTAAAGACGACCGCCCCAGTCAAACTACCAATTAGTCATTTATCCCTTAAATTTCAATTTATAAGGTAAACAAAGATTTAATCCATATTTTAAGGTTTTCCAAATTTTGTCTATCGACATCCCTAATTACTATTAATTGAATTTAAATCATTATAATAACTAACTATAGTAAAGCTGCATAGGGTCTTCCCGTCCCTCTGAAGATAGCGAGCATCTGCACTCGCAATTCAATTTCACTGAGCAAGTTGTAGAGACAGTGAGACCATCGTTACATTATTGATACTAGACCACATTTAATGGCCAATTTATTTTGCTACCTTAGGATCCTCATAGTTAAGACCGCTATTAACCAGACTTTCAATTAGTAACTTTAAAATTACCTCTTTTATATTAATGGCATTGAGCAAATTTCATTCAGAATACTATTATCTTAATCATTGCTCTGAATTGTGTTTTTAGTAAACAGTCGTGGCCTCCGATTTTATTATACCATATAATAAAATTAAATTATGATTAAAATTAAATTATGATTAATTTAATTCAACAAAAATTAAAAAAATTATATGGTTTCTCTTATTGTCAAACTTATGAGAACAATTTGCCGAGTTCCTTAACAACTTTTAGCTCTTCGCCTTAGTATACTCTACTTACAAACCTGTGTCGGTTTAGGGTACGGTAGTTAATAATTTAAATATTTAATAATAAATTATATATATTTAATTTTCCTGATCTATTATAATTTACTTTATAGATTTTCAATATATTACTCATCAGTCAAAACTTTGGTTCTGAACCTTAGAGGCCGCATTAACATAAGGTGGTTTAACCTTTCCTTATAACCCTTTTGTATTCGGCGAGAAGTATTATAACTTCTTTACGTTACTCATGTCAGCATTATCTCTTCAGTTATTTTCAAACAATGAAACACTGTTTATCATCAATTATACTGAATGTTCTACTACCTAATTTATAAACATAAATTAATTTATATTTATAATTAACAAGATATCGGTTGATTATTTAAGACCCGTTAAATTTATGGCGCAATAGTCTAAGGGCTGCTACGTTGTTACAACGGTCATTAAAAGATAGCGACTACCAGGCTCACTTTACAGCTGCATTCAATCTATTACTTCCTTTAATTTCACTTAATAATCATTTGGGACCTTGATCTATGTTCTCGGCTGTTTCCGTCTTGACTATTCAACTTATCATGAATAGTCTGAATATCTATTATCAATTTATGTTATTCCGAGTTTCATTTCCATTGGTAAGATTTTCGAGATCCCCTCAACCTAAACTTTTAATAAAAATATATTATTATTAGTTGGGAATTACCGTGCTGTACCTCCATAAATTTATTCATAGATGTCATACTTAAATATGTTTCGTAGAAAACCAGCTATCACCAGTTCAGATTGGCATTTCACCGCTTTCCAAAACTCTTCGGAGAATTTTGCAACATTCAACCGTTCGATCCATTATAATCTGGTTTTGGAAAGATCAACTGACTTCGGGTCTAATAATAGTAACTATCCCATAATTATTCTTTTGTAAATAAATCACTTATTTCATAATTAATATTTATTTATAAGGAATTTATTCTATTTTATTTTATAAAATAAAATATTTTAAAATTTATAATTTTATTATACAAAAATTTAGTCGCTTTCGCTAAGGCTAATTAACCTTGCTACTATTATTAACTTACTGACCCATTATGCAAAAGGTACGTTGTCATTTTATTCAATTTTATATTTTTAAAACTTCAACTGCTTATAGAATTACTAATTCAAGACTATTTCATTTCGTTATATAACGAACTATTTCAACTTTTCCTTTACAGTACTTTTCACTATCGCTAAATTTATTATACTTAGCCTTAGAGGATGGTTCCCCTATATTCCAACAAGTTTTCTCTCATTGTACTTATTTTTTTATAAAAATTTTTATCTTTTACAGGACTGAATACCTTCTTTGGTAATTATTTTATTAAAAATAATTATTATATAATAATTAAATTATAATTAATGATATTCCAACTTCATTCTTTATAATTAATATTTTATAATTTCAAAAATATTTTTGTTTTAAGGCTAATCCAATTTCACTCACCATTACTTTTGGAGTCTCGGTTGATTTCCTTTCCTTTCCTTAATACAATGTTTTGCTTCAGGAAGTTTTAATATTTAAGGTTTCCCTTAGGATTGCCACAATTTGCTTACTTTTAATATAAATATTAATAAGTTTGTGGCTTTTGGTTTATAACCTCCTTTTTAATAAATTTGCTAGTTATCCTTAATAATTCCTTTAAATTACTTTGATGTTTATACTAAATTGTCATCTATACTTTTATGTGTTTAATTTATTTTAAAACTATCTATAAATAAAAATCTAAAAACTAAAAAAAAAACATTAAATGTAAAGAATTAAAAATAATATAAATTAAATTATATATTTTCTATAAATTTATTATAAAATATTACAATAGCTGAAAAAAGGAATTGAACCTTTGTTATACCATCATGAATAGTAAGTTTTAACCATTTAAACTATTTCAGCTTAATTAATTTAATTAAATAATTTATTTATTTTATTTTATTATTAAATAATAAAATGAGTTAGAAGGAAAATATATCTACAAGACTAATTAAGTGAATATATTTTTTTAAATAATACAAATTATGTTTTAATAAAATATTACTGATATAATCTAAATATTAATAAGTCTAAGTATAAGAATTAAAGATTTCATATTTAAAAAATAAAATTAATTTAGTATTTAATTAACTTATTAATAGTTAATAAATATTTATAATAACTTAAATTAAAGAAAGTATTTGATATAATTATTATTTATTGTTTAAATGAATATTTTTCTATTTTTTTATCCAAAGATTTTTCTATCTTTATTTATATACAATGAAATTTATTAAATTAACTTTATTATTTTGTTTAATTTAAGTTTATTTTTAGACCTAGAACTTTGACTTAAAATCAAATATAAATTTTATATTTGATTTTACAGGTTTAAATATCTTAACTCATTCTAAATAAAAATAAATATATAATTGAAATAAAATTTTTTAAATAAACTAATTAAGGGTAAAATCAGAGATTTGAACTCTGAACAGCGTCGCCACAAGACGTTATTTTGCCAATTAAACTAATTCTACCTTATTTATTATTAAATTATATTTATATAATTTATATTCAATTAATTAAATTGTTAATAAATGTAACATATTTAAATTATTGTTTGTATTTTTATAAATATCATAAATAAATAAAATTTTAATAATAATTATTTATTTTTTTATAGATTTTTATCTTTGTATTCTTTTATAGTATTAATTAAATAAATTTAAATAAATAATATAAATTATAAGGGGGTAAATAAACCAAATTAATTAGTCTTTATGATAATTAAATATATCTAAAAAAAAAAAATATAATTTATATATAATAAAATTATAAATAAAATAATATTTAAATTTTATCTGTTGCTAAATCCATTAAAGTATTTTCTGTCAAACCAATAATAGGAACTATTATTAAGAATCAAGAAAAATAAAATGCTGTAGCAAATTGTCCTACTTCTACAAAAGGACTTTCAGGATGTTGAGATCCAATTCACATTAATATTGCAAAATTTACAATAAAGAATCATAGAGCTAATTTCATAGCTGGTCTAAATTGACTACCTCTTATTCTAGATAAATCAGTTAAAGGTAATATTAATAAAATTAATAATGAACCAAACATAGCTATAACTCCTAATAATTTATTAGGAATAGATCTTAATATAGCATAAAATGGTAAAAGATATCATTCAGGAACTATAGAAGGAGGTGTACTCATAGGATTAGCTGGAATATAATTATCACTATGTCCTAATAAATTAGGATAGAAGAAAACTATAACAGATAAAGCTAATAAAAATGCAAAGATAGTTACAAGATCTTTAAATGTAAAATAAGGATGCATTGCATATCTATCTCCATTTGAAGATATACCATTAGGATTATTTGATCCATGTGTATGAAGAGCCATTAAATGAGCTATTACTAAAGCAGCTAATAAAAAAGGTAATAAGAAATGAAGAGAGAAAAATCTATTAAGTGTAGCATTGCTTACACTAAATCCTCCTCAAATTAATTCTACTAAATCTTGTCCAAAAAAAGGTACTGCTGATAATAAATTAGTAATTACTGTAGCACCTCATAAACTCATTTGACCATAAGGTAATACATACAAACTTACTTAATATGTAAATTTACATAATAAGCTAGAATAACTTTAAATTCGAATATCCTATTAGTTAAATTAATTCTAATACAACTAAAAGTTTCGACTGTGCATTAAGCATCATTTCAGACACCCATTAGTGACCCAGTCTGTCGCGATCATTTATATAACCGACGATCTTAAAGTTTAACCTTCTTTGATCGTTTTCACTAACATCGCCGAATAATCTTAAAGACTATTCTATGTCTCCGTCGAGACATACCACTTTAATTTTTCTTTTTCTATAAAGATTGCAGAAAATTTGTTACTCGCGGGACTATGGATTAATAGGAATGAATAAATAAAAATATAATTAAGGTTAAAAAGGCAAGGAATATAACCTTAAGTTTTGTAAACTAAAAACAATAATATGATAAAAATTTATTTTTAGTTTACTCTTTTATTAAAAAAATTTCAAGGGGGGTAATTTAATTGAATAATTATTTTCTTATTTTTCTAATATTTTTATTTTTTTTGGAGAAATCTTTAACTATTCATTGTCTTTTTACTAAACCTTTTTTTGTTTTTAAGGCTCTTCTAATAGTGCTTTCACCACAATTTATAGATTTAGCCGCATCTAGAATAGTAGAATATTCACCATAAACAGTTCCATTTAGATTATATAAAACCACAGGTCTTGAATTGGTAATACATTTTTTTTTAGTTTCATCAGACATAGAAGGTTTATTCAAAGCTTTTTTTCTCATTTTTTCTATTGTTTCAGGAGAAAATTTTTTACCTCTATTTAAACTAGCTATCATTTCTCGTCTGGCGTCATTAAAACCATCTTTCATTTTTTTTCTATCGACTTCAGTATGTTTATAACCAAAACTTGATCCTGCCTCAGTTAAAATATTATAATTAGGCAATAACAATTTTAAATATCTATCTTCTAAATTTAATAATTCTTTATTATTTTCTTTAGTAACAATATTAGGATATAGATCTAATATAATAAAAGCGAAATTATGTAATCCATATTTTTTTACTGCTAATTTTACTATTTTGCTACCTCTGAAATAAATTAGGTGATTACTGAATCTAGGATAAAATCTGTTAGTTGAAGCAGAACCTATATAGTAATCTTTAGTTATTTTATTAACTATCATGTATATACCGCTTAAATCTTTGGTTTCATTTTGTATTTCTTTTCTAATATTTTCTAAATTTAAGTTTTCAAATATATACACTGGATTTAACTTTAATTCTTTTATTATTGTAATCAAATTTTCTGAACAAGAAAGTTCCTTACCTTTACTTGAAGAAGCATTTGTACTATAATTTCTTATATTAAAATTATTTAAAGAGTATATTACCTTATTATTAAATTTATTATACTTTGTATTTTTAATACTATTCCTTGCCTTTTTTGGTGTAATTAAATTTTTTATAATATAATATACGATAATTAAAAAAGTTACATAAAAAATACTTCCATTAATCCATTTTGGGCTATTTACGTTACCCAGAAAAGCTATAGCCATCATTAATATTAAAATTATTACTCCTATAGTTCATACTAAAATTCTAGGTGATTTATAAGAACTATAATATAATCCTCTAGCTATATGAGCATAAACAAAAATAAAGAAGAATGAAGCTACATTGGCATGTGTATATCTTAAGATTCAACCTGCATTAACATCTCTCATAATATGTTCTACACTATTAAAAGCAAAATCTACATGAGGTTGATAATGCATTGCTAAAAATACTCCTGTTAATATTTGTATCACTAAACAAGTTCCTAATAAAGAACCAAAATTTCATAAATAAGAAATATTAGCTGGTTGAGGTGAATCTATAATATAAGAATTTAATAATCTTAATAAAACATTAGTTTTTAATAATCTCATTTATATTTATATTACATTTGAATTTCAATTAATAATCTTTTTTATATATATATTCTTTTTTATTTGTATTAAATTTCTGAGAAATATAATCTGTATTTTTTGAAATGTTATAAAGTATTAATTATGGTATTTTACCCTATTTTAATTAATAGTAAATAGAAATATCTTAAATAGTTATTTAATTTTAATATAAATTAAATTTTATTTAAGAAAATAAAAATTTTTAAATTAAATTTGTAGTTAATTATTTAATAATAAAAATGAATTATTTAACTACTAACTTAATAACAATATTATTAGACATTTGTTAAATATTTTTAAATAAAGAATTGTTTAAATATTCTGACAATGTAATTAGTTTATTGTTTTTATGTTAATATAAATCTTATTTAAGCCTAAGAAGAATTGAACTTCTATAAATTTCTCATCAAGAAATCATTTTACCATTAAATTATAGGCTTTTAAGAATTAAATTTATTTTTAAAAGTAAATTTTATTCAGTTTATATAGATTAATAAATATAAAATGATATAAAAAATTTTTTATTAATACTTTTATGTATGGGGGGTAAATTTATAAAATAATTAATATTATAAATATTATAAAGTTAATTTATAAATTAAGATTATTATCAAAATTTTAATAAATTAACTATTAGCTTGATCAACTCAAGCTAAATAATCTTGTACTGAAACAGCTTCAACTACTATTGGCATAAAGCCATGTCATACTCCACAAATTTCACTACATTGACCATAGAATGTACCAGTTCTTTCAGCTATTATTGATGACTGATTTAATCTACCTGGTACAGCATCTACTTTAAGTCCTAAAGAAGGTACAGCGAAAGAATGTATAACATCAGCTCCAGTAATTATTAATCTAATATGACAATCAACAGGAATAATTACTTTATTATCTACATCTAATAATCTAAATTGACCTAATTCTAAATCAGAATCAGGTATCATATATGAATCAAATTCAATAGATTCTCCACTTTCAGTAACATAATCAGAATATTCATAACTTCAATATCATTGATGACCTACTACTTTTATTGTTATTGTAGGTGATATTACTTCATCTAATAAATATAATAATCTAAAACTTGG
>Ga0208987_1000200_pt1 | contig 11038 bp, 9 predicted proteins | sample MedBloCARef_O2_FD_187845 | JGI IMG/M metagenome (GOLD analysis project Ga0208987, IMG submission 187845) | Forest soil microbial communities from El Dorado National Forest, California, USA - Mediterranean Blodgett CA Ref_O2 (SPAdes) (version 2) | ecosystem: Environmental > Terrestrial > Soil >... | reverse complement strand
GGGCCGGCGATCCCGGTGATTGCTACCGCGGTATCGGCGCCGAAACGCTCCAGTGCGCCCGCTGCCATGGCCTCGGCCACCGGTTCGGACACCGCGCCGTGCGTCTCGATCAGTGCCGGGTCGACGCCGAGCAGCTGCGCCTTGGCCTCGTTGGAATAACTGACCACGCCGCCCATCACGTAGTCGGATGAACCCGGGCGGTCGGTCAGCCGGGCCGCCAGCAGCCCGGCGGTGCACGATTCAGCGGTCGCTATCCGACGTCCGGAGAGTGACTGCGCGACGAGATCGTCGATGTGCGAACCGTCTTCGGAGTAGATCTGCTGGCCGTGCTGGTCGCGCAGCAGCTGCGTCAGCTCGGTGTACACCTGGGCTGCGTCCGGCTCGTAGCGGGTGACCATCTCGATTTCACCGCGCCGCAAGCAGGTGGTGATCTCCAGCGCGTCGAATCCGGGGATGGAGGTCTCTGCTCCGCGCAGTGTCTCGGCCAGTCCGGACTCCGGCAGCCCGAACATCCGAATGGTCTGCTGCCGGTAAATCGTCCGGCCGGCGATCGCCTGCTGCGCCGCGGGAGTTTCAACGGCCGTGTGCCACAGGGGCTGAAGCTCGCGGGGCGGTCCCGGTAGCACGATCACAGTCGGCTTCCCGGGCACCACGACACCGGGCGCAGTTCCCACCGGATCGAGCGCCTGAGCTCCGACGGGAATCATGGCCTGTTTGCGATTGGCGGCGCGCACCGCGTCGAAGTTATCTGGATTGAAGTGCGCCATAAGTTTTTTGAGGATGTTGGCGATCTTGTTTTCCATTTGCTCATCGAGCGCCAGTTCGACACCGCAGAAACGCGCCACTACCTCGACGGTCATATCGTCAGCCGTGGGCCCCAGTCCGCCGCTGGTGACGATCAGGTCCACACCCTGGTCAGCCATGAAGCGGAGTTGGGCTTCGATGTCGGCGGGGCGGTCACCGCAGATCGTGATGTGCGCTAGTTCCACGCCCAATTCCAGGAGTCGGTCGGCGATCCACGGACCGTTTCTGTCTTGGACGCGGCCGGTGAGGACTTCGGTGCCGGTGACGACGATGCCTGCGCGTGCGCTCACCGGCATGAGCCTACGCACCCGTAGTGGGCGGTCCGCCGGCCGGATCGCTCGGGCTAATCGTCGGAAAGGTAACGCTCAACGGTGGTGACCTTCTCGGTCATCGCATCGCTGGCGCCCGCTCGCCAGTCCACCTTGATGACCGTGCTCACCCGGGGCGCACGAGCAGCCACGGCCTCGACGGCCCGCTGTACGACCGCCATGACTTCCTCCCAGGTGTCGCCCTCGATCACGGTGAACATCGAATCCGTCTTGTTGGGCAGGCCGGAATCGCGAACCACCCGAACCGCTTCGGCCACGATTTCGCCGACGCCCTCGCCGACGCCGAGCGGGGTGACAGAGAAAGCGACCAGTACAGACATCGGACGAGCGTATCCAACCTCGGGCGGGCCTGGCAGCATCGAGTCCATGCGGGTTCTGGTGCAACGAGTCTCGTCGGCCGCGGTATCGGTCGACGGCCACGTGGTGGCTGCCATCCAACCGGATGGACAAGGGCTGCTGGCTTTCGTCGGTGTCACCCATGGCGACGACCGCGACAAGGCCCAGCGGTTAGCCGAAAAGCTCTGGAATCTGCGCATTCTCGCCGACCAGCGATCCGCGGCAGACGTGCACGCACCGATCTTGGTGGTCAGCCAGTTCACGCTGTATGCCGACACCGCCAAGGGGCGCCGGCCGTCGTGGAACGCCGCCGCTCCCGGCCCGGTCGCCGAGCCGCTGGTAGCGGCGTTCGCCGAGGCTTTGCTGGGGCTGGGCGCCGAGGTGCAGACCGGCGTGTTCGGTGCGAACATGCAGGTGGAGTTGATAAACGACGGTCCGGTGACGGTGTTGCTCGAGCTGTAAAGCCGCCGCAGCGGGTATTTTGGTCATGTCGGCTACGTGATCGCGAAGTTGGGACGGAGGGCCAAATTTTGCGCAACGCGCGTTTGCCTGCTGCGGATGTGGTCGGCCGTTCATGAGTACGCCGCCTGAATTTGGGTCGCTCCGTTCCGAAGACGACCACTGGGACATCGTCAGCAGTGTCGGCTATACCGCCCTCCTGGTGGCCGGCTGGCGCGCGCTGCACGCGCTGAGCCCGCAGCCATTAGTGCGCGACGATTACGCGAAACTTTTCATCAGCGCTTCACAGGACTCGTACCTCGCGGGTGTGCTGGCCAACCCGGGAACCACCGACGACGAGACGGCCTTCCCGCGTCTTTACGGTGTGCAGACCCGGTTCTTCGACGACTTCTTCGTCTCCGCCACAGAAGCAGGCATACGGCAGGCGGTAATCGTCGCCGCAGGATTGGATTCTCGGGCGTATCGCCTTGACTGGCCGGACGGGACAACGGTTTACGAAATCGATCTACCGAAAGTCCTGGAATTCAAAGCGCGGGTACTCGGGGAGCAGGGTGCCACGCCCAAAGCTCTGAGGACCGAAGTGGCCGCCGATTTGCGCACCGAGTGGTCCAGGGAGCTGGAAGCGGCCGGCTTCGACAGCGAAAGCCCCAGCGCCTGGTCGGTGGAAGGGATCCTGCCCTACCTGACCGACGAAGCCCAGAACACGCTCTTCACCCGGATCAGTGGACTCAGCGCGACAGGTAGCCGAGTTGCCATCGGAGCGTTGGGATCCCGCCTCGATCGTGAGCAGCTCGACGCCTTGGAGCCCAATCATCCCGGGGTCAACATGTCCGGTGACGTCGACTTCTCCGCGCTGACCTACGAGACGGAATCTGACCCCGCGGATTGGCTGGCCGCGCACGGGTGGGTTGTCGAACCGGTCCGCAACACTTTGGAGTTGCAGGCCCGATACGGCCTGACGCCACCGGAAGTGGACGTCAAAATCGACAACTTCATGCACTCGCAATACATCACGGCAACTCGGTAGGCAAAGGGTCGACATGGTGACGATGACGATGACGATGACGATGCTCTCCCCCGCCGAGGCCATTGCCGAGATCGCTGCCAGTTCACCGGGGCCACGGGTGGGTGCGTTCTTCGATCTCGACGGCACCCTGGTCGACGGCTTCACGGCTGCGGTTCATGTCGGCGACCGGATCCGGCGCCGGCAAGCCGGGATCGGTGAGCTGCTGGGAGTGTTCGAAGCCGCGCTGCGGTATCGATTCGGCCGCTTGGAATTTGAGCACCTGATCAACCGGGCCGCCGGATACCTGTGCGGCGAATCGCTTGCCGAACTCGACGAACTGGGCGAGCGACTCTTTATCGAACGCGTCGCCTCCCGGGTGTACTCCCACATGCACGAGATCGTGCAAGCGCATCAGGAACGCGGGCATACCGTGGTGCTGAGTTCGTCGGCGCTGTCCATTCAGGCCCTGCCGGTGGCCCGCTTTCTCGGCATCTCCAACGTGCAGTGCAATCGTTTCGAACTCGACGAGCACGGACACCTCACCGGTGGAATCCTCAAACCGATCGTGTGGGGAGCGACGAAAGCTTCAGCGGTCCAACAGTTCTGTAGCGACAATGACGTTGCAGTGCAAGGCAGTTACTTCTACGCCGACGGTGATGAGGATGCGGCGTCGATGTCGGTCGTGGGCTTTCCGCGGCCGGTGAACCCACGCTCTGGGCTTGCCGCGGAGGCTGCGGCGCACGGCTGGCCGGTCATGTGTCTGGCCTCAGGACGCCCCCGTCGGCCGGTACGGGCCGTGCGCTATCTGGCGAACCACGTGCGCCGCGACCGACCAGAAGCCTAGGGCGTCAGCAGGATTTTCACGTCGTCGCCGGTCCGCGACTCAGCGGTCGCATAGGCTTTCGCGGCTTCGTCCAATGGCATCGTCGTGGTGAAGATGCCGTCGACGTCGAGCCGGCCCGATTGCAGCAGCGGGATCAACTCTGGCCAGGTGCGCTGCACCGGCGCGGTGGTCATCCGCAGCGTGATGCTGCGAATCAGGCAGCCCAAGGCGTTCAGCGGGAACGGATTCATATCGTGCACACCAACAACCGAGACGGTGCCGCCGGGCCGCACCGCATTGATCGCCTCGGTCAGCGATGCGTCGGTGGCGACGGCATCGATCACCGCGTCGGCCCCGCGTCCGCCGGTGGCGGCCAGGATGACCTCGAGTGCTGGCGCCTTGACCGGTATCGCCCCCCACTGCGCCGCTCGGTCGAGGCGACCGTCGACCATATCGACCGCGAAAACTGTTGCTGCACCTTGGAATATCGCGCTGCGTAGCGCGCACAAGCCGACCGCCCCGAGGCCGATCACAGCGACGGTGCCGCCGTACGGAAAGTCGGCACGCTGCGCCGCCGCCCAGCCGGTGGCGAGGTTGTCGGTGAGCAGCAGCGCCTGCTCGGTGCTGATCCCTTCGGGCATCTTGAGGAGCTGGAAGTCGGCAGCGGGAACCGCGAGCAGATCGGCCTGCGCGCCGCCGAGCACGCCGCCGCCGAAGATCTGAAAGCCGGAGTGGCACATGACCGGATCGCGGGTGGCACACCCCGCGCAGCTACCGCAGCCGGTTACCGACGACACCATGACCTGGTCGCCGACCTTGACCGAGCGCACCTTGGGCCCGATTTCCACGACCGTGCCCACCGCCTCGTGGCCCAGCGCAATCGGATCGGTCATCGGAAAGTCAGCCTCGTAGAAATGCAGGTCGGATCCGCAGATGCCGGCCGCGCTGACCTCGATAATCGCCGCATCGGGTGCGGGAAGGCCCGGATCGGGGCGGGTGTCGACCTGGATGCTGCGGGGACCGTCGACGACTACCGTGCGCATATTGGTGTGTTCACTTTCTGTGTCGTACTACGAACTGCGACGTCGAACCACGAATTGTGTCCAATCGGGCTCTCGGATGGCGGCCCAATATTCGTTGAGTCGCCACGGGCTGACGGTGTGGATCTCCCCATCGGCGTTCTTGAAGTATGAATGTTTAACCGCGGGGTGTGACCACACCATCTTCTTGATTTGGGTCTGGGTGCGCTGGTGCCAATCGATGGCTGCCTCGGGGCGCGGTTCCACCGAATGGACGTTGGTCTCGGCCATCCGCTGCAGGCACTGGTCGACGTAGCGCATCTGAAGCTCGGACTGGAAGATCAGGCTCCCGCCATGCGCGAGGTGAGTTCCGGGTCCGTAGACGATGAAGAAGTTGGGAAAGTCCGGGACCGTGATGCCCAGGTAGGCATACGGGCGGGTCCCCCACATCTCATGCAGATCGATTCCGTTGCGGCCCGTCACTTTCAGCGGCCACAGCACATCGGTGTGCCGGAATCCGGTGGCGTAGACGATGACGTCGGCGTCATAGGTCGCACCGTCGTCGGTGACAACACCGTGCGCGGTGATCTTTTCGATCGGGGTGCGCACCAGCTCGACGTTCTCGTGCTGCAGTGTTTGCAACCAGCTTCCGTTGTCCTGCAAGGTCCGTTTGCCGCAGGCGGGATAGTCGGGCATGACCTTGGCTAGCAACTCTTGGGAGTTCGGGCCTTCGCCGACCTGGCTGGTGATCCACTGCGCGAACATCATCTGGGCGGCGGCGTTGATGTCGCTGACGGCGTGGTCGGAGTCGGCATAGTTCGGGTCACCCTCGGCGGCGTCGAGACCCTTGTCGGATCCGGGCCACAGCACCAGGAATCGGTACCACCTACCGTAGAACGGCAAATGGCGCATCGCCCAGCGGACGCCGTCGCCAACCTCGTTGTGGTACATCGCATTCGGGAACATCCACTGGGCGGTCCGCTGGAATACGGTGAGGTGTTCGACGTCCTTGGCGATTGCGGGCGCGATCTGGAAGCCGCTGGCGCCGGCCCCGATCAGGGCGACCCGCTTGCCGGTCAGGTCGACCGAGTGGTCCCAGGCGGCGGAGTGAAAGGATGGGCCCTCGAATGCGCCGGCGCCGTCGAATTCGGGGATGTTCGGTCGGTTGAGCTGGCCGACCGCGGTGATGATGGCCCGTGCGTGCAGCGTTTCGGTTTGACCGTCGGCGCCGCGCACCGAAACGCTCCAGATGCCGTCGTCGTCGTTCCATTCGGCCGCCAGAACTTCGGTGTTCCACCGAATCTGCTCGTCCAGGTCGTGCTTCTTGATGACCTTGGTGAAGTAGTCCTGCAGCTCGTACTGTTCGGCGAAGAAGTGAGTCCAGTCGTTGTTGGGTTCGAAGCTGTAGCAATAGAAGTGGTTCGCCACGTCCACGCGCGCACCGGGATACCTGTTCTCCCACCATGTTCCGCCGGGGCCGGCATTCTTCTCCACGATGGTGAATCCGATGTTGGCTTGTTTGAGGCGGACGCCGGCCAGAATGCCGGATTCGCCGCACCCGATGACGACGACCGGGAGTTCGTCCGTGCGCTCGGTCGGTAGCGCGGCCGGGCTGCGGGGGTCGACGCCCTCGAGATCCAGCTCTTCGGAGACCAGCGCCAGGTAGTCGTCCGGAACGTGCTCGCAAGCGGCCCAGTCCAACATCTCCCTGATGAGCTCGGGGCTCAGCGGGGCCGGCTCGGGGCAGCCGCGGTCTCGGTATTCGGTGATCACCGATAGCGCCTCGGCGCGGGCGCGGGCCTTGTCCTCTTCGGACATGAACCCCTGCACCTCGTTGAGGAAGATGCCCATTTGCTTGAAGTCGCGGATGAATCGGGGGTCACCGGTGATATGCACGAGCGAAAGCAGCAGCGTGGGAATGCTGACATCCTCGAGCGCAGCGGCGATCTCGGAGGTGGATGTGTTGAATGGATCGCCGGCATAACGGCTGCGCATCGCGTCGATCCTTCCAGTGGAAAACGAGCCAAATTACGCTACTAACCGTTTCGTAATTGGCAGACCTACGCTACCGCCGCGGCCGAAGTGGATCAAGGGTCATCGCTCCGGTGGTCGATCTCACGACCTGCGTTGATAAATCTCGAACCCTAAGCAAAGTTCAGCGAGCTCGCGGGGCTCTGACAACGAGCGGCCGGTGTGTTCCTCGATGCGTCGCAGCCGGTAACGCACGGTATTCGGATGACAGATCAGCTGCGTGGCAGCCTTCGATACCGATCCCTTGTTGTCGAGCCAGGCGTTGAAAGTGTTGACCAGGACGTCTTGTTCGGCGCTGGACAGGTCGCTGAAAGCGCCGAGCACGATGTGGGCGAGCTTGCCGGTCACCTCGGGTGCGCTGACTGCAGCCACGCCCAGCACAGAATCCTCGAACACCGTCACCTTGTCGCCCGTGGTCGCGCGGGCGGTCAGCGCTATCCGTGCATATCGCAGCGCCTGGGCGGTGTCGACGAGATCGTCGAACAATGGACTTACGCCAACTCGCGTGGTGGCCACTCGCTTCAGTAACTCGAGCAGTTTGTCGTGGGCGGCGGTCGACGGGATGTAAGCGATTCCGGTCTGCAGATCGGGCAGCAGCCGCCAGGCCGAGAAGATGTCGGCGCTGCGCAGTTTTTCGCTGATTCCGGGCAGTGCCTGCTTCCCCACGGTCGGTGTCGTGGCAGCCACCACCAGATAGGGCCCGCGCGCAGGGATGCGCAGCAGCTGGGCAATTTCCCACAGGCTGTAATCGCCCGTCGGGCGTCCGTCGAGCAGCGCCTCGGCCAGCGCGGCCCGTTCCGCCTCGTCCTCAATCACCTGATAGGTCGCCTGCTGGCGGTACGCGAGGGTCATCGCATCCGTATACAGGTCCTGGCCATTCCAGAATCTGGAAGTCGCCACGATCAGCGCCCGGCCGCTGATGTCGGGATGGGCGCCCGCCAGCTCGATCATCACCTCCCACAACTGATGCGATGCCACCCGGAAAGCAGCCATGACGGCCGGTAGCGGCACCCCCGCCGCGGCGCGCTTGCCGCCGGTCGTAACCGCGGGCGAGGTGTCAAACGGCGTACCGATCTCGAGCCCACGGAAAACAAACCGAAGGTTGTCGGTGGTGGCGCGTACCAACTCGTCGTCGGGCAGCACCGCAGTGTCCTTGTAGAAGTCGACCTCTGACCGGATCGCTGCCACGACCTTGCTCACCAGGTCGTCGACCTGCGAATTGAGGATGGACCCGATCTTGACGACCTGGGCGTCGACGTCGGCGGAGGCCATGAGCCCTGAGCGTAGACGAGCCCCCCAGCACCGCAGGTTTGTTCGCCGTAACAAACCGGGGCGCGACACGTTTGGTACCGCGTCCATCGACGCCACGCCGCCACCGCCCGAGGATCGAGTGTGGCACGGCGCCTCTCGCAACAACTGGGCCGCTGGGCCGTCCGCCACCAAAACTACGTTTTCGCAACGTAATTGACGACACGAAAGTCAGGCCATGATCACCCATCCGTTGCAGAGATCGATATATGACGCCATTGCGGCCGCACTCCCCTTTCGGATTGATCCGGCGAAGATAACCGTCGAGCCGGGACTTTCCTACTGCCAGAGCCCAATCAAAGTCCACGACTACGCGGTGGGCGTGATGGCCGCGTTTGGCTCGGCGGTCGAGCACCTCGCCGCGCTACGCGGCATGCCCGAGCAGACGATGACGCTGAACCGCCGACATTGCGGGCTGGCGCTCAACTCGGGCCAGTTGCACTACCTCAACGGCTACGGCACCTTGATGGACACTTGGCCGATCGGACCGGACAACGGCACCTACCGCAGCGCCGACAACCGTTACGTCACGATGATCGGGCTGCATCCGCACCTCCGCGACGCGCTCCTGGGCTATCTGGGGTGCGCGAACACCGCCGCGGCGATCCAGGGCGCGGTGGAAAAGAAAACCGCGCAGCAGCTCGAAGACGAGGCCGCCGCGGCCAATCTGGCGCTGGGCATCGTCCGCAGCCCCGACGAGTGGAAGGCACTGCCCCAGGGTGCAGCGACCGCCGAACATCCGATGGTGGATATCGTGTGCGACGGTCGCGGCGGCAACCGACGGCTCGGCCCGGCACTACACCGGCCGTTGGAGGGGGTCCGCGTCGTTGAGTTGACTCACCTCGTCGCCGGACCCACCATCGGGCGCTTGCTCGCCGAGCAGGGTGCCGAGGTGATCAAGATCCAACCCCCGATCGGCGACTGGGTACTTCCCCTATGGATGGACGTGAGCTGGGGCAAACGCAATATCGCGCTGGACATCAAAAGCCGCACTGGGCGTGGGCGATTGGCCGAGTTGCTGGCCGACGCCGACGTTCTGGTGTCCAGTCAACGTCCGGGCGTGCTGGCGCGTCTCGGCCTCGATGACGCGGGCCTCAAACAGATCAACCCGAATCTGGTGTTGGCCGAAGCGTCGTGTTACGCGCCCTCCACGCCGTGGCATGCGCGACCCGGATTCGAGCAAATCGGTCAGGCGGTCACGGGAGTCATGCACGTGCACTCAGAGAACCTGTCAGCACCAACGGTGGTGTCGGTGTTGATGAACGACTACCTCACCGGCTATCTGGGCGCAATCGGCACCGTCGCTGCATTGGCCGAACGCGAAACCCATGGCGGCTACTGGAAAGTGGCCGCCGTGCTGACCCGCTGCGCCATGGCGGCACTGACGGTCGTCGAGCCGCAAGAGGCGGAGGAATACGTCCCGGCGGGTATCGCGGACCTCATCGACTTCGCCGTTGATCAGGTCGCGCCCTCGGGCACGTTCACTCGGCTGGCGCCCACGGTCGCCTTCAGCCGCACGCCGTCATTCGCACTTCACCCGACGAACTGGCCCGGTACGACGCCGGACACGGTCCGATGGTCACCGACCGCCACATCCACAAAGCCGCCCGAGGCGCCCCACTACCCATCAAAGATGGCCCGCGACAACGGGATCCGCAACCTGGTGCCGTGCTTCGGCATTGAGGACCGTGGCGACGGCGGGGGCGGGCTAAGCCTCGCCTCACCGCTTCTGATGAAGTTTGTAGAACAGGCCCGAAAGTGATGTCAGCCCTCTGGATTTCCAGCGCCTACTCCTGATCGTCACCATCAATGTCATCGCAGAGCAACTGCTCGGGATGGTGGAAGTCGTTGATGCGCGGTTATCCGTAGTCCAAATGCGGCGGCGGAATCCATTCGATGTCGCCATTGGCGCGTTTGCGAGTGGTCCAGCCGCCGGGTTTGATCAGCCGGTGGTGGGACCCGCAGGCGAAGTGAGGTTGTCCATGTCGGTGGTTTGGCAACTGGCGTACTCGTCGACACGATGGACCTCACAGAGGTAGCCGGGCACGTCGCAGCCGGGCGCTGAACATCCACGGTCCTTGGCGTAGAGCGCAATTCGTTGTCCCGGCGAGGCCAGTCGCTTGGTGTGATACAGCCCGATGGCTGTATCTTCGTCGAAGATCGCCTGGGGGTACCTCCCGCTTGCGGGGGCGTAGTGGTGGGCGTGCCGTGCAGCGTCGCGAAGTCCTGCTCGATCCCCTCGCGACTATTCGAACTCATGTTCGAAACATTACCGCCACCCGCGACAAGAACGCCGAACCTTGATACCCCTGAAACTAAAGTGGCACACGTGATTTCAAGGCTATGACAATCCAGCGGGCTGGGAAACAATAAAGCGCGGAGGTGAATGCCGTGGCCCCGTTGCTCACCGCGTGCAGTGGATTTCTGTTCGCCGTCCTATGGATGGATCTGATGTTCGACGTCCAAGTTTTCGGGCACCGATCCGCCGGTGAGGAACTTCCCGAACCCGTCCTCGCCTCCATCGCGGGCTACTACCACCGGGCCACCACTACCTCGCGACCGATGGGCCGGCTGATCGCTCTCGTCATGTTGGTTTTCTTGGGCGGATTGGGGTTTCAAGCAACTCGAGGACAAGATCCTGGCTGGCTGTTGGTGGCCTCGGCCGGGCTCGCCGGTGTGCCGACGATGCTGGCGCTGACACAGACGGTCCCCGACGCGGTTCGGCTCGGTCACCGAGCCGATAGCGTGCCCGAGCAAAGCCACCTGGCCCGGTCGGTCTGCCGCGATCACCTCGTCTGTGCCGGGTGCATGCTGGCGTTTGTGGTGCTGTGGGTTGCTCACGCCGTGGCGATCTGACGGGTCAGGGCGACGCGCCGTAGTTGCGAGGCGCTAGTCAGGGGGCCCTGGCCACGTCATGGGAATG
>Ga0208987_1000199_pt1 | contig 11150 bp, 6 predicted proteins | sample MedBloCARef_O2_FD_187845 | JGI IMG/M metagenome (GOLD analysis project Ga0208987, IMG submission 187845) | Forest soil microbial communities from El Dorado National Forest, California, USA - Mediterranean Blodgett CA Ref_O2 (SPAdes) (version 2) | ecosystem: Environmental > Terrestrial > Soil >... | reverse complement strand
CGTGGCCACTCTGCCGGCGCCCCTCATGTACGACAGCGCCCCCGAACATTCCGCGATCTCCCGCGCGATCCACTTCGCGCTTGAACCCGCCGCCGAAGGCTGGCGGCTCAAGGTCGAAGCCGATCGGGAATGGCTGGATCAGCCCGAACGGGTTTGGCCGGTTCACCTCGACCCTACGGTCAAAGTCTCAACCAAAGAATTGGGCAGCTTCGACTGTGCCATCAACGGGAGAAAAGGCACCAAAGGCACCACCGTCTGCGGATCAAAAGGCGTCAAAGAACTGGCGGCGGCCTACTGGCCCAAAGTCAATTCCGCCGAAGACGAATGGTCCCGACTCCTCACGTACTTCGACATTCACGGGAGCCAGGGTCCATTGCCCAAAGGCGCCTACGTCACCGAAGCCACGCTGAGCATGTGGGCAAACGAAGCAGCGCTCAATACCTCCGGAATCGAACTTGGGCTGGTCGAAAAGAAAGTGGGGACCCAGCAGGGACCCAACTGGCTCGAATACGAAAAAAACAAGCCCTGGACCCAGGAAGGCGGCGACTACAAAGAAGTCGTCGGCAAAGTGACGACTGCGGAACGCGGTCCGGCGGCAGGCTGGTGGAACGTGCCGCTGGCGGTCAAGCCGATCATGGAATTCTCCGAATCCAAACCCGAAGGGCAGGCAAAAGCCGAACGGATCGTGCTGTTGACGAAGCTGATCGACGACAAATCGCGCGAATGCTCGACCTCTTGCACGCAGCGACAGATCAAATTCGAATCCAGCGCGGCCACCACGCCTGCAAACCGTCCCTATCTCTCGCTCAAGTACTACATGCCAGCGCCGGCAGCCGCCAAGCTCACCTCACCGCTCGACGGTACCCAGAGCGCTCGGCGCGTCCGGTTGAAGGCGAGCTGGGAATCGGGAATCACCGGCGTCACCTTCCAATACCGCAAGGGCAGCAAAGGCCGCTTCGAAGACCTCCCCACCGAACTCGTCAAGGACGCGGAAGGCAAAGCGGTGAGCGTTTGGCCGATCCCGGTCACGGGACTGGAAGAAACCAAACACTTTTACCTCGACGCTACGGCCTTGGAACCGAAATACAAGGCCGAAGAAGGCAAACTGCAGGTACGAGCTCTCTTCATCGGCGGCGCCGGAACCGATGGTTACAGCACGCCAAGCAACGTCATCGTCAACCCCGATCTCGGCGGGACCGGCGATGCCGAGGAATCGGTCGGCCCAGGCAGCGTTGACCTTCTCACTGGCAACTACACCATGAGCCGCACCGACTTCACGCTCCCCGCTCCAATCGGAAGCGTCGACGTCTCTCGAACCTACAGCTCGCGCGATACGGCAGCGACCGGCGACACCGGCGTCCTCGGCCGCGGCTGGCAGCCGACTTCTATGGTCGAATCAGCCAACGGCGCCGACTGGCGCAGCATCGTCGAATTCCCGCCGAGCGCCGAAGAAGCCGAATTTGGCTTCGGCGGCTACGTCCATCTCACAGACCTAACAGGCTCTGAATACACCTTCGAAAAGGAAGGGGAAAGCTACTTCAGCCCACCTGAACTGGAAGGCTGGCTGCTGACGCACGCCACAGGCACCGCCACCTTCACCTTGAGCGATCCGAGCGGCAACAAGACGGTTTTCTCCGGCGAAGGCGGCGGGACCGAATACCTGCCCAGCTCGATCTCGCTGACCGGAAGCGGGGACACATCGGCCAAGTACGTCTACGCGCTCGCCAACGGCCGGCGACGGCTGAAAACGCTGGTCGGACCGGGGGGCTATCTGGCCTGCTCGGAAAGTTCGAAGACGAAGGTCGGCTGCCACGTCCTCGAATTCAGCTACAAACCCGCGACTACCTGGGGCGCTCCCGAAGCTGACGGTGAACGCCTCGCCTCCATCACCTACTGGGGGCCGGAAGGTGCAAACAAACAGGGCCACTGGGAAGTTGCCAATTACAAATACGACACGTCGGGTCGCCTGATCGAAGAGTGGGACCCGAGACTAGCCTCACCCTTGAAAGAGACCTACACTTATGTCGGGTCGGGAGCGACCGAAGCCGCGGGCGAGCTGCGCACGATGACTCCTCCAGGGCAGGAACCCTGGACCTTCGAATACAAAGCGCTCAGCGGAGAAAAAGCCGAAGCAGGACGCCTCAGCACCATCAAACGGGCCAGCCTCCTTGCCAGCCCCTCGACCGCGCAGACGACGATCGCCTACGGCGTGCCACTGAGCGGCGGCAGCGCCCCCAATCAGATGTCCTTGGCCGATATCTCCAAATGGGGCCAGGAAGACTTGCCTCTGGACGCGACTGCGATCTTCGGCCCTGACGAAGTGCCCGCGAGCCCACCGAGCGGCTATTCCAAGGCGACCGTCTTCTACATGGACTCTGAAGGGCAGACGGTGAACACCGCCACGGCAGCCGGAGCGGGAATGAGTGGCCCGTCGATCTCCACAACCGAAACCGACGAATTTGGCAACGTCGTGCGCGAACTCTCTCCACAGAACCGCCTGCGCGCGCTTGAAGCCGGTGCGGGCTCTGCCGCGAAGTCTCGCGAAATCGACTCGAAATTCAAGTACTCCAAAGACGGCACCGAGCTGCGAGAAGAATTCGGGCCGCTGCATCAGACGCACATTGCCGAAACGGGCGAAACGAAACCAGCACGGATGCACACCATCTACGGCTATGACAAAGGTTGGCCGGAAACGGGCGTCGACCCCCGCGTTGTCACCAATGTGACGACCGGCGCGAGCATTGTCGGGAAAGGGATCGACGCCGACCAGCGGGTCACGGAAACCAAGTACGACTGGACCCTCATCAGGCCGATCGAAAAGATCGTAGATCCGGGCGGTCTCAGCCTGAAGACTGTGGTCGCGTACAGCGCAAAGACTGGACAGGTGACCGAACGCCGGAACCCTGGTGGGGAAAAAGCCGGAGACGCCCACACGACCAAGATCAAGTACTACGAAGGCGGACCCGGCGGTGGATGCCTCGAAGGAGGAGTCCAAGTCGACGGCTACGCTGGGCTCCCGTGCGAAATGGGACCTGCGGGCCAGCCAGGCACCGCAGGGTTGCCCGAACTCCTTGTGACGAAATACGTTGCCTACAACAACATGGGTGAGCCGACCGAAATTGTCGAAAGCCCAGGCGGCAAAGAAGAAGCTGGCAAGACCCGCAAAACGATCACCGGTTATGACGGCGTCGGAAGGGTCCTCAGCACAAAGCAGGTAGGGGGAGGCACGGAACTTCCTCCAGCCGCCACCGTCTACAGCAGCGAAACCGGACTGCCGGTCGAACAGAAGCGCACCTGCGAAGTCAAATGCGAAGGCTTCGACAGCCAGGCGAGCGTGGCCGAATACGACAGGCTAGGCCGTCCGATCAAATACACCGACGCCGACGGGAATAGCTCGAACACGACGTACGATCTCGACGGCCGGGTGGCGACGACAAGCGACAACAAGGGAAGCCAAGCGTATGGCTATGACCCGAATACGGGTCTATTGACCACGCTCTCAGACTCTTCTGCCGGCGCCTTCACCGCCGCCTATGACGCGGATGGCAATATGACCGAAGAAGGGCTACCGGACGGGATCGTCGGCAAAGTGACCTACGACGAAACCGATCAGCCAACGGCTCTCAGCTACACCAAGACGGGCTGCACAAAATGCACCTTCGAAGAAAGCCAGGGGCATTCCATTTACGGTCAGGTGCTCTCAGACGAAAGCAGCCAAGGCTCGCGCCAGTACAGCTATGACAACGACGGTCGCCTCAGACTGGCCGAGGAAACGCCGCAAGGCGGCTCCTGCACGACCCGCACCTACGAATACGACAACGACTCCAATCGCAAGTCACTCGTAACGAGGGCTTCCGGCACCAGCGTCTGTGACACAAAATCCGCGGTCACCCCCCAGAAATACGAATACGACGCGGGCGACCGGCTCAACGCGGGCTCAGAAGTTGTCTACGACCCCTTCGGCCGGACCACCAGCCTGGCCGGCAAATACGCAGGCGGCGGCGCGCTCACGACCAGCTTCTTCTCCAACAACATGGTCGCGAGCCAGTCTCAGAGCGGCGTGACGAACACCTATGAACTGGACGCCCTCGGCCGCCAACGCCAGCGAATCCAAACAGGTGGTGTCAAAGGGACTGAAGTCTTCCACTACGACAGTCCCTCGGATTCAGTGGCGTGGACCGAACGCGAAGGCACCTGGACCCGCAACATTGCGGGAATAAGCGGCGACCTGATCGGCGTCCAGAACAGTGCCGAAACGACGCTCCAGCTCAGCGACCTCCACGGAGACATCATCGCTAGGGCCGGAACCGGCAAAGGGATCACCGGTTTCTCCGCCAACTTCCAGTACGACGAGTTCGGCAACCCAGGGCAGAGCGAAACGCCGCGCTACGGATGGCTCGGCAGCAAGAGTCGGAGGACGGAACTCGCCTCCGGAGTCATTCAGATGGGAGTAAGGAGCTACGTACCTGAGCTGGGCAGATTCCTCTCGCCTGATCCGGTTGAAGGAGGATCGGCCAACGCCTACGATTACACCAATCAAGATCCCGTAAACGGACTCGATCCTAGCGGACGAGTTTCCGGTTGCGGTATCGAAGTCTGGGCATTCTCAGAGAACCACCGTATATATAGCTATGCGAACTACCATTGCAGTAGTGAAGCGTGGCCGTTCGGGCATTCACTTATCAAGGTCGAAGTGCGCTTCGAACGCCACACCAAAGGATGGTGGGACGAAACTTTTATCGGCGAATTTGAAACGAAGGGCCACGCAAGCTGGAAGCCCAGCAACCCAAGCGATCCGAAGTATCGCCACTGGAAGGCACGGGAAAGCTACCCCTGCGGTGATCTTGGACGGGAATATAGGATTACCTATATACTTTCGGTCGAATATTCAAGTCCGGTCAACGGCGTTCTGACCTCTAAGACTGAAGAAGTCAGCGGCAGCGGGAGGGTAAAGTGTCTGAGATGAGATTCGGCCAGATCAAGGGATGGACCTTTCGCCTCGTAGCTTTGGCGGCTGGACTTGCCTTTCTTTCAGCTTGTGGTTCAAGTCAGAATGGGCAAGCAACGGCAGCTATGAAGCAAGCACAGCCGCTTGTCCATTTCCCAGCCCACTCGATTCAGCGATGCCTAGCTCGACACGGCGCCCGTCAAGCGGAAAATGTAATCGAACTGAATTTCCTAGCCAAGGCTGAAAAAGAAGATGATGTGTCCAAACCGGGCTTCGCTTACGACAAAGCGGCTTCCATTGTTGTCCACGTATGGACCGGCTCGAGTTTTGAAGGACGGCCAGCCCCTTGGATGATCTGGATAGGTCAGCCATTCAGCAAGGATCGAACGCCTCAAGAAATCGTCGCCGAAAAGCCAAAGAAGTCGTACGTGATGTACGTGAGGTCAGCCAAGCAGAGAAAGAGCGCAGAAAGCTGTATCACTTTCGGGAATAGCGATGGAGCCCACACAACGGAAGTCAATCTTTCTGGGCAATAGTGGACCCTAGGTGCGTGTCACGCCTAGCCCTCACGCGTTGACCGGCAGCCCCCGACCTACCCGCCAAACCAGCGCCGCGAGAGCGGCGGTCAAGGGCGCGCAGTGCCCGACCCCGCAGGGGTTGACGGCCGCGAGCGCGGTGCTTCAATCGAGCGGGTCGGGAGAACGACCTAGCGATCAAGTCTTTCGGCTTGCCGGGTCGCTAGCCACCGCAATAGAGATTGGCTGAAACAAATAACGGCAGGGCCAGCCTTGCCGGTAGATGTTCCGTCGATCACATAGGGTTTGGTGAGCAATGAGGCGGCAGCAAGTCATCTGCGTAGGGTTTCTCAGCCTGGTCTGCGGCGTCTTTCCGGCCGCAGCCATGGGTGCCGACTTGACCACTACTGCCACGTTCAGTCCGGATGCGGTTGAAGGCGGCTTCAAGCTTCAAGGAAGTCACGGCTACCTGATCTCGGTTGTTGCCTATTCGGGAGGGGGTGGTGAGAAAGGGACGATCGAATTCACCGCGAGCCGGCATGGTGAGAGTGCTTCCTATAGGGCTCCAGCGAGCGTAACGGCGGACGCAATCCGAGCCGATCTCGGAAGCATCGCGAAAGTAAACGTGGTCCGCCGCGCGTCTGGTCGCGAGAAGACTGTGCATCCAAAGTGCCTGGGCGGTGCGCAGACCTACGAACCCGGCACTTACGAAGGGGTGATCGAATTCAATGGGGAGGAGGGCTACACGCGAGCGAGAGAGAACCGGGTAGCCCAACTACCCGCTTGGCTCGTGTTCTCGAGTCATGGCCCTTGTGGCAGCGGCTATGGAGAAACAAGTGGGCCTGGTGAGCCCGGAGCCAGGCTTCGGGGTATCTCCTTCGCGGGCGGTCGCAGCCTCTCCTTTCAGGTGAACAAGAACAGTCCGAAGGCGCAGACGGTATTCAAGGCCTCGCTAAAGGAGCGCCTGGGCGGTATTCGGATCAACCGGGCGCTGAGCGGGGAGGCGTCACCGAATGCCTTCAGCTATGGCCAGAATTTGCGGACTGCCACTCTGAGCCCACCAGCTCCCTTTTCGGGATCTGCTTCGCTCAGTCGAGGCAAAAACTCGTTCTCGGCGATTTGGACCGGCGACCTGGCACTTGACTTTCCCGGTCGTGCCGCCGTGTCGCTTGCAGGCGGCGATGTTCATGTCAGCCTCGTTCACGCTCGATTCACTCGGAGCGACACTCCAGACGCCGAAATTGGTTTCTAGCCGCGAGCCGGGATGCCTGTGCCGCGGCCTTCGTAGCAGGTCTAGTCCCCATTGCTGTCCCCATGGCGAAAAGAAAATGGTCGCTTTGCAAGGGAGATCACGACTACCGCGCTCAGAGATGATGACCGAGGACGCCAAGTGAAGCGCCGGAGTGGTGCCGATAGCTAGCGATTTGCAAGTTTGCGCAAAACAATGCGGTAGTCGTTGATAAATCGGTCAATACGCAAGCCCTTCAAATAGAACGCGTCCCGGGTGACGCCGTCCTCCTCACACAGTCCAAGTTTCTGACGGATGTGCTTAATCTGTCCTATTGGCACCGTCTTGCCATCTCCCGGCCATTTAATAACCAGCTTCGTCGCGTGACGCTGTTTACGGCGGAAGAAGGTTCGACGAGTTTCTACTGCGGAGATGCTCACCTTTTGATTCTTGAGGCGATTGAATAAGTAGTTGAAGCTACCCAAAATCTGCTTAAGCTCTCGATAGGTAACAGGAGTCTCACCGCGAGTGATGGCTTGAACTCGCGGGCGGAACCAGTTGGCGATTGCCTCAACCTCCTCATCTGCGGTGCCGCGCCTAGGAACTTGCTCCGTCTCGCGGCCTATCTTGACTGATGTCTGCACGATCGAATGGTCAGCGATGGCGATCATCAGACGAAATAGCTCACTTTGTTTTGTAGATCCAAGCACCAACTGATTGCAGTCCAAGTGGGCGAGGGCAGAAACCAGGGCCGTTCGCTTATTCCCGTTGTAGAACGGGTGGTCGTTACATATTCCATACAGCAACGTCGCAGCATTAAGTACGGGGTCGTGGTACTTGATCAGATCTTCATAGCCGCTGTGCTGTCGGCTGACTGCCGATTCGAGCAAGCTTCGACTGCGAAGTCCTGGCGGGTCGATCGGATCGGCTGTTTGAGCGAAATCGGCACAGAGTCGATCATGAATGAAGAGCACGTCGTCGGCCGACAGTAAGCCGACCAGGCTCGAGGAGGCCGCAGCTGGCTCCAAGAAAGAATGCTCTGGGCCAGTTGGCTTTGCGCGCACCTTGACTGGACCACCTCGCAACTCCTTGATGATTGATCGGGCTGCCTTCCAGGTGGCGCCTTCAACGCTTTTATCGGGATCGTCAATCTCGATCCCCCGGTCAATGAGCGCTAGGACTACGTCTTCGGGATTTACGCCCGCGCTCTTTGCAAGCCGATTGATTGAAACTTCACGTCGCATTCTCGTAAAGGGACCGTAGCTAGAGGTGCGGATTGATGAGGTCCAACTCCCGAACTTTGTCCCCAAATTTGTCCCCGACTCCACCAATCTAGGCCGAACTCAGCCGAACTCCTTAGACTCGGCAGGCACGAATCGACCGCAAACGGCTTGCTAGAGGCAATTCTCAGTTAGCAGGGCTCGGAGTCCGGAAACCGATTTGCCTTAGGTCTGGCGTAGGCGACATCGAGCCAGCGCGTTTATTTTCGGCAGGGCTACTCATTTCAGGGCGGCACGCTCGCTAGCGGTGACGATCTCGACGTGCATGCGTCCATCCTCGTCAACCGCATCGTGAATGTCTTCCCCCAGCTTAGGTTGCACCACGTCCAAAACCTTCTGTCTAACCGCGGATATCTCCACCTCGTCCTTCCCATAGCCGGGAACGAGCTTGGTGCTGATCGGGTCAAGGTAGCCCTTCGCGATCGGAACCTGCTCACCAGGCATATGCATCCATTGCCGATCGGAGTTGCTGATCGTAAATGCATTGATATTCGCTGCTATGTCCTCGGAGCCAGCAATGGGGTCTGGTGCATCGGGCAGATCCTGCCAGGTCATCAAGAGGGCAAGAGTCGGCGAGATGGGAACACGGACCTCAAGGAAGTTCAGAACTCCCAGGCCCGCAGGTGTGGGTTCTGGTTGTCGATAGTCAGCATCCAATGGCCAGGCGACCACTGGATGGTCAGAGATCGCCAGGAGCGGCTCGTTGAACTCAATGAGGTGCCACCGCATCGCTCCAAACCCGTGTATTAGCTTGTTTGCCACCAGCATCATTCTGGTGAGCCATTCGGTCTCGCTGAGAAGCTGATCCTCTGTCTCGTTGAGCGCCTTTTGAGTGACCGCAATCAGGAGACCGCTGTCGCGACGGATTGGCTCCGGGTTACGTCGCTTCGTCGCAATCATCTCGCGGGCCCTCTCTTCACGCCAGGCCTTCCAGCGTGGTCCTCGCACGAACTGCATGGCAAAAAACTCAGCGAGAGGGCCCTTCTCCTCTTCAAGACGGGGTGGCCAGGTCGCGCGTACGTCCTGGAGGATCTGAGCTACTCCTCCCTCTAGCTGAGACAGCGACCACTCAATGTCGTCGATCGGAGTGCCGTCGGGCCGATAGCGCCGGTAGAAAGTCTTCCGGATCGCCGCATCGTCGATTGAAATGGGTTGCTTGAGAGGTCTCCCATCTACATTCAGCATGACCGCTTTGTCGACGGCGAAATTCGCAAAATAGCAACGGGGAACGATGTGCGCCTTCTTGACTTCGGTGTACTCCATGAGCTTAGGCTAGGGCGTGAGGCAGATGTATATGCCTACTCAGGATGACGCCAAGGCCCGGCTCAAGTAGACGAACTAGAGGATCTCCTCGTCCTCGTCTTCAGGAATCCAGATCGCGGATGCCTCGTGGATATGGGCGTCGAGGATTGCGATATCGCGAGGTGATCCGTTTTCGATCGCCAGGAGGTTGGCGATGTCTCGGCCCTCGCTGGCCATGAAGACAAGCACAGGGTTGGCGACATCAGGCCGACGCTCCGGGCCAACCACGATCTGTGTCGAGCCGTCCTCTTGGGAGATCGCGATCCAATCGAGCACTGCCGCGCGTTGGCGTGGACTGGACCCGACATGAACTCCCAGAAATCCTGGCCGGCAAGCTTTGCGCCCTTTCCGAGTCCGCGTCCTTGTAGCCATTGACGCGCGTACTCGCCCGACTCGTCCTCGGCAAGCTTCTGGGAGCGGTGGTGAAGTTCGTCGATCAGTCGCTGATAGCCGATCGCCTGGTCCTCGTAGCCCGTGCGCAGGGCTTGCATTGTCGCCCGCAGCGCCCGTAGCGCGATAATTGCCATGAACCAAAGTGCATGCGTTCTCTGCGCTTTCGCGTCTGGGTCCTGCTCGCTGGCGTCAATGGTGATGCTCTGTATGACCTCCGCGAGCAGCTCGCTGACTTCATCGGCAAGTGCGAGCGCCGGCAGTTCCTCCTCAGCCGTTTGGCGCAACGACTCCTCTCGCTCCGGAATGGACCAACTGGACGCCATCGCTCCATCATCTTGGCGGACGGCGGAGTGAGGCGTCCTTGAGTGATTGACGCCCAGTCCGCTTTCTCACCTCGGATTAGCAGGGGGCGCAACGCCTAGTTGACGACATATCGCACGGACGAGTCCCGGCCCGATCTCGCCGTGGCGGGGAAGCGCCGATACTTGAGCATCTGGACCTCGCCACTTGGCGTGCTTCGAGCCGCCCACCTCTCGACAGCCCTGGGTTCTTAGATGGCGTTCGAGGTCGCGGCGCTTCACGCTGCGGCGGTAAACCGCAGATGCTCACGATCGGCGTCGGCCGTTTCGCCGGCAAGCTCCTCGTCGGGAGTGAGCACAGTGCTCAGCGCGTCGAGGACGTTCTCGCGGGCTTCCTCTCGGGTGCGGCCCTGGCTGAGGGCGCCAGGCACCTCAAGAACGCGCGCGACGATCCACCCGTCCTCGTCGGGGCGATCGAAGGAGATCGTGAAGTCAACCGATGCGGCCATGCCGAAACGGTAGCGCGTGGGCGGTCCAAGCGGCAACTTTGTCCCCAAATTTGTCCCGGACTCCACCGATCTAGGTCGAACTCAGCCGAACTCCTTGGACTCAGCAGGCACGAATCGACCGCAAATGGCTTTCTAGAGGCAATTCTCAGTTATCAGTGCATGGAGTCCGGAGACCTTAAGTTCGACTCCCTCCTTGGGCAAGGTCTACGGCTGGGAGTTCAACTTACGCCTCGCAGATCGCCCAAATTGAATTCTGTCAAGGGGCTAGTGCTGTCGCTGCTGCCTCTCTGGCCTCGAGTTGCTCAGTCTTTGAAGCTAATGGCTGAAATTTAGTCGATTAAGTAAAGCCCGGCATTTAAGCGCATATATTCCGCAGCTTGAGATATCGATCCATACCTAAAAGATGACGGCATCTGCATTTGAGATGGGTCGTCTCGCGGTTCTGCAACGCGCCCCTCTCCACTTTGTGGAGAGGCGGGTTGAGGCACTCGATCTTGCCGATGACTATCACTATCGCGTCGAGGTTAGCCAGCAGTTTGTTGTGCCTCGTCATGGGGAAAATGCATCGGGTCCGGCATCGGATCGCGAGCTCTTGGTCCCTCTAGGGCAATTCACGAAGGATCGGATGCCCGACTTGGAGGTCGAAGGGCAGGATGGTTCGACGCTGCCCCTGTTG